>Ga0116230_10000034_pt1 | contig 88677 bp, 77 predicted proteins | sample S1TSphfallax_3_FD_88678 | JGI IMG/M metagenome (GOLD analysis project Ga0116230, IMG submission 88678) | Host-associated microbial communities from peat moss isolated from Minnesota, USA - S1T2_Fd - Sphagnum fallax MG | ecosystem: Host-associated > Plants > Peat moss > Unclassified | place...
GGATTGACGCGCAATGGCCGCAGATCGAAAAATCGCGGCAAGAGTATGACCACAAACTGAGCGCGACGACGCGTTAGGCGGCATGCGCGAGCATGCGCTAGGCGGCGTGTTCTCGTGACCCCGGGGTCCAGCAGCGCGAGATGGGTTACTGTAATTATATACAGTTCCCGCGCAAGGAGCGAACTTGCCTACCGCGGGATTCCAAATCCGGCCTTTCCCTGGCGCCGTCTGACACGATCTCAAGATCCTCGCGCGCTATCGATCGCTGCCGCGTACCGGCATTGTGTGCGCCACTCGGATCCCAAGCGTGGAGTTGCCGCCTTGTTTCGCGTCCTGATCGTGACCGTACTGTTCAGTCTCTCCCTAGGATGTACTACGATGAAAGAGCCCCTGCAATCCGTTGCGCACGTCGATCTGCCGCGCTACATGGGCGACTGGTACGTGATCGCCAACATCCCGTATTTCGCCGAAAAGAATTGCTATGACTCGATCGAAAGCTACGCCCTGCGCAGCGACGGGAAGATCGACAATTGGTTCCGTTGCCGCAAGGGCTCCTTCGAAGCGCCGATGGAGCGCAAAGCGACGGCGGTCGCATCGGTCGATGATAAAAGCAGCAACGCGGTCTGGACCGTCAAATTCTTCCACATCATTCCGGTCAAATACATGATTCTCGCGCTTGACCCGAATTACCAATGGGTCGTGGTCGGCCATCCGTCGCGGCGCTACGGCTGGATCATGGCGCGCAAGCAAACACTCGACGAGGACATCTATCGACATCTGCTCGATGAGCTCGCCCGACAAGGTTACGATCCCGCCAAGTTTCAAAAGGTGCCACAACGGCAGTCGAGCGACGTGGCCGTGCCCGCGGGTGCGTCGACGAGCCACTGAGCGAGCGACTCGCGTCCTATGCTGACTTCGCTCGTCATCGCAACCGGCGTAGCCGTCGTCGGCTTCGCACTGGTCTGGGTGCTCTGCGTCCGGATTCATAATTATGGTTTTCTCGACGTCGCGTGGTCGCTGAGCATTGCGGTGCTCGCGCCGATTTATGGCGCGCTCGGTCCCGGCGACCCACTGCGTCGGCTAAGCTTCACGGCCGTCGGTGCCCTGTGGAGTCTACGGCTCGGCCTGTACGTGTTGATTCGCGTCTCACGCCTGCACCCGCGCGAGGACGCACGCTATCGCACCTTGCGCGAGAAGTGGCCCGGACCCTGGCAATTTCTAGCTTTCTTCGAGTTGCAGGCCTTGATCGGGGTCGTGTTTTCCCTGCCTTTCTTATTTGCGTCGCGCAATCCGCAATCGCGCTTCGGCGTCTGCGAGTGGGTGGGGCTGACACTCGCCTTGTTGGCGATCGCCGGCGAATCTCTGTCCGACTGGCAGGCACAGCGCTTCAAACGCGATCCCGCCCACCGCGACGCAGTGGTAGACGTCGGACTCTGGCGCTATTCGCGCCACCCGAACTATTTCTTCGAATCCCTCGTCTGGTGGGGCTTCTTCATTGCGGCTCTCGATTCGTCCTATGGCCTCGTGACCTTGGTGTGTCCGCTGCTGATGCTCTACCTGCTGTTCCAGGTCACCGGCATTCCACTCACCGAGAAACATTCGCTCGAGAGTCGCGGCGAGGCGTATCGCGCCTATCAGCGGCGCACGAGCCGATTCATTCCGTGGTTTCCTCGGGACGCCTGAGAGCCGCACAGCGCGGTCCGCGCCGGGGGTGCACCGCACACAAGACTCCAGCCTTGCTGGCTCGGCGAGGCTGGTCGACAATAGCGGGAGTAGCCGCCATGGCGTTAGGGCGTTAGGGCGTTAGGGCGTTAGGGCGTTAGTAGAGTATCGTTCAGCAAACGATCCGGGGGATCTGCACCGATGTCTCGATGGCGAGTCCTCGATCAGGATGCGCGACCCTACACCTATGCGCTGGTGTTGATTTGGTTCGCGGCAGTCGGCGAGCTCGGCAGCTATGTGCATGCCGAGCATGCGGGCTCAATGTGGGTCGTTTTGCCCGCACTGCTCACACTCGCCGCGATGGCGCTGTTGTACGCGGCGAGCGCCCACGCCCGCAGGGCGCGCGGGGCCGACGCCGCTGAGCAGTTGCGCCTGGCCCAGGACGGTACGGGTCTCGGGGTCTATCAACTCGATTTTGCGCGCAATACTGCCTTCGCTTCGCCGAGTCTGTGCCGGCTCCTGGGACAGCCGGTCATGTCGCAGCCGATACCTCTCGACCGTTGGTTCGCCGCGCTGCATCCGGACCATGTCAACGCAGCCCGCGACAGCATGGCGAAGCGGATCCGACAGGGCCAGTTGCGCTACACGCACGAGCAGCAAGTCGTCACCGCCGACGGCTCGAGTCGTTGGCTCGAGACCCAGGTCCAGCTGCGCCTGGATTCTGCGGGCGCGCTCGCGACGGCGCACGGCGCGACGATCGACATCACGGAACGCAAGTTGCTGTTGCAGGCACAAGCCGAGCTGCAACAGACCGTGGCCGACATGCGCCGCTTGCACGCTCTCAGCACCGAGCTCGCGGCGGCGCGCGACGATCTGACCCCACCGATGAATTCGCTGCTGCAGGTGATCCTCGAGTTTCACGGCGCGACGCATGGATTCGTGACGCTGCACCGGCAAGCGGAGCATGCCTTCGCGATCGTGGCGCAGCGCGGTCTCGCGGCGCCACATCCGCGCGCCATCGGCGCACGCGCCGAGATCACGGCGACGGGCCGGGAGACCTTGCTCGCCGCCCACACACAGTTTGCCCTGGAAGCGGGATTTCCCGCCGTGCGTTGCACGCCCTTGCTCGCGGCGGACGGCCAGCTCACCGGTGTGATCGCAGTGCTCTTGCCGCAAGCCCGTGAGGCTAGCGCGCGCGAAGCCGAGCTCAGCGAGTTGTGCGCGGCCATGGCCGGAGCAGTCGTCGAACGGGAAAGTGCACGGGCTCGCGCGGCCGAACAGGACAGACGCTTCGCGGTCGCCTTGGACTCTTCGACCGTGCCCTTCAACATTCTCGCACCGGTGCGCGACGCCGCGGGCCGCCTGGTCGACCTACGCTGGGTGTATCTGAATGCAGCGGCTGCGCGCCTGCAGGGTCGCGACGCATCTGAACTTCTGGCACGCACCGTCACGGACATCCTGCCGCGCAACTGGGAAACACCCGGCTTGCTCGACCGCTACGCCGCGGTGCTCGATCAAGGACAAGTCTGCGAGTTCGAAACGCAGTCGGCGCAGCGACCGGAATTATGGCTACACGTGATCGCCACGCCCTTGCTGGGGTCGGTGGCGGTCTGGTACACGGACATCTCTGAGCGCAAGCGCCGCGAGCGGGAGCGGGCCGAGGCGGATCGACGCAAGGATGAGTTCCTGGCGACGCTCGCCCACGAATTGCGCAACCCCCTCGCGCCGGTCGTGCAAAGCGTCCGGATCGCGCGCAGTGAGAATGCGTCCGCGGATCAAGTCCGTTGGGCCCACGCCGTGATCGAGCGCCAAGTGCAGCACATGGCGCTGTTGCTCGACGACCTGCTCGACGTTTCACGGATCACGCGCGGCAATTTGTTATTGCGCAAGGCCCGGGTCTCGGTGGCGAAGATCATCGATGCTGCGATCGAGGTCGCGCGTCCCCTGATCGAGGCACAGGCGCATCGCTGCGAACTGCTGATCCCGGACGGCGAGTTGTGGGTGGAGGCCGATTTCTTGCGCATGGCGCAGGTGGTCGCCAACTTGCTGACGAACGCCGCCAAATACACGGATCCCAACGGTGAGATCAGCGTGCGGGTCACGACCGAAGGCGCAGACGTCGTGATCCGCGTCAGCGACAGCGGCATCGGTTTCACGGCGGAACAAGCGGCCACGATGTTCGACATGTTCTCCCAGGTACCCGCTGCGTTGCCGCGCGCCAAGGGAGGCTTGGGAATTGGCTTGGCACTGGCGCGCAGCCTCGTGCGCCTGCACGGTGGCGACATCGATGCGTCCAGCAGAGGACCGGGGCAGGGCAGCCAATTCACCGTGCGTTTCCCGCGGGGCGACGTCGCGGCGCCAACTCACGAAACAGGCGCTGCACCGTGCATCCCGGGCGGCGATCGGCGGCGGCGGCTCCTGATCGCGGACGACAATGCCGATGCGGCCGATACCATGGCGAGTCTCTTGCAATTGGAGGGTTACGAAGTCTACGTAGCCTACGATGGCGAGCAAGCCTTGCAGCAGTTCGTGGTGCACGCGCCGGCCGTCGCCTTGCTCGACGTCGGCATGCCGAAATTATCCGGCTACGAGGTGGCGCGCGCGATCCGCGGTCTGCCGGGCGGCCAAGGCACCGTGCTGATCGCGATCACGGGCTGGGGGCAACTGCATGATCGGGGTGCCGCGTTCGAAGCCGGCTTCGATCACCACAGCACCAAACCCGTCGATCCGGCGCGGGTCATCGCCCTGATAGATTCTGCAGGTCACGCGCAGCGCGCGAATCTTCCCGCCTAGCGAGCCGCGAGCATCCAGCGCCGAGCGTACGTTGCAACACAGACGCCACGGTTCGACGGCCTCAAGCTCCGACGCTCTCGGCCACATTGCTGTGTCCGCAACGGCTTTTCCACTCGAGGAATCAAATCATGCAAAACGGTACAAGAGGGTTGCTCTGCGCGGCAGCGGTCGCAGGCGCTTGGCTCATGGGTTCAACCGCCGAGGCTCAGGTCGTCATTGGCATCGGGGTGGCGCCTGCCTGTCCTTACGGCTACTACGACGCGGCGCCCTACGGCTGCGCACCCGCGGGGTACTACGGACCGGAGTGGTTCAGCGGCGGTGTGTTCATCGGCGCGGGGCCCTGGTTTCACGGGCGGCAGCATTTTCACGGCTATGTCGACAACCGCTTTCATCCTGATCATGGATATCAGGGAGGATTTCCGAACCCAGGCGACCGGGCGGACGAGTCGCAGCGTATCGATCAGTCGCATTTTCACGGCAACGAGCGTCGCGATGGTCGCGGGCACGGCAGCCCCGCACATCAGGGGCGCTGAACCGCATCGAGGCGCGCTGCCGCTGTGCAGATCCTTGCCCTCGGATCGGCTACAATCCGAGGGTGTGCTCCTTAAGATCAAGCGCTCGGCGTGATCCTCGGCAGGCGCGCGCTCGGCGGTGATCAAGCTGCTGTCGCGCACGCCCTTGTGGGCCCTCTACGGGCTCGCCGGCGGTGTCTACCTGCTCGCATACTACGTGTTTCGTCACCGACGCCACGTCATCGTCGCGCAATTGGAGAAGGTATTCCCCGATCGCAGCGAGGCTGAACGACGCAGCATCCACCGCGAATTCCTGAAGAATTACTGTCAGGTCATGGTGGAAATCCTCAAAGGGGCATCGATTTCGCAGCGTGAGCTCGTTGCGCGCACCCCCATCGCCGACCTCGCGCCGGTCCGCAATTATCTCGGCGCCGGCCAGTCGGTGTTGCTGCTGACCTCGCATATGGGCAATTGGGAATGGCTGCTGCAGGCGGTGACCCTGCAGGTCGGGTTCCCCGTGGACGCGGCGTACAAGCCGATCCGCTACGCGCGCGGCGAGCGTCTGATGCTTGCATTGCGTACGCGCTTCGGCGCACGGCTCGTACCCGCCAAAGAGGTCTTGCCGGACCTGCTGCGGCGGCGCGCGATCGTGCATCTGCTGGCGATGAACGCCGATCAAACGCCGAGTCCCGCGGAGCGCCACCATTGGACCCGATTTCTCGGCCAGGACACGGCGTTCTATCTCGGCGCCGAGCAGATCGCGCGGGCGACTCGCCTGCCGATTTTTTACGTCGCGATGCGCCGGGTGCGGCGCGGCTTCTATGCCGTGGAGCTGCGCGAGTTGTGGGACGGTCGCGAGCGCACGGATCCCGGCGAACTCACGGACCGATATGCGCGCGTCTGCGAATCGGACGTGCTCGCGCGGCCCGCCGACTGGCTCTGGACCTACCGACGTTGGCGCTACCCGAAACCCTTGTACGGCTCGGGATGATGAGGCCCGGCGCAGCGGCCACGCGCTGCGGGTGCGCGCGGCAGGCACTCTCAGCCGGCGACGGCCGTGACCGAAAGCTTCCTGTCGAGGTGCTGCGCGAGTTCCGCGATCGTCGGAAAGTCGAACAGCTCGGTCAAATCGATCAGGCCCGGGAAGTCGCGATCGATGCTCTCGTGTATCTCGATCAGCTTGAGCGAGCTCGCGCCGAGCTCGAATAGATTGTCGTCGATGCCGATGCGCTTGCCGGGCAGCGCCGTCTCGCAAATCGCCAGCAGCCGGCGCTCGAGATCGTTGCCCGTCAGTGCGGTAGCGCCGCTGTGCTCGTCGCGCAGACGCGCGAGCTCCGCAAGCTCGGTGTCGAACTCGCCGGCGACGTAGGCCTCCTCGAGCACGTGGCGCTGTACTTTGCCGCTGGTCGTCTTGGGGATTCTCTTGACCGGCACGACGTGGGCGACTTCGAGTCCGGTGAGCTCGTTGATCAACCGGCCGACGGCGACCGCCGTCGGCAGAAACTCGTGGATATCCGCGCGATGCAGGACGAATACGACCAGCTGTTCGACCTGCTCGGCCGGACCACGAACACCGGTGGCGACGACCTTGCCGAGTTCGAGTCCCGGCGCCCGTTGGGCGATGTTCTCGAGATCGTAGGGATAGTAGTTCTGGCCGTTGACGAAGATGATTTCCTTGCTGCGCCCGGCGATATAAAGAGAACCCTCGATCAGGAACCCTAAGTCGCCGGTGGCGAGCCAGCCGTCGGCATCGATGGCGCGCGCCGTCGCCTCCGCATCGCCGATGAAGCCGCCGGTCACGTTCGGACCGCGGATGAGGATGTGACCGACGTGTCCGGGCGCGAGCGCCCGTCGTTCGTCGTCGGCGATGCGCAATTCCAAGTTCGGCAGCGCTTCGCCGACGCAGACCAGCTCGAGCACGTCGCGCGGGTTGGCCGGATTCAATTCGACGGGCGCGCCGACGGTGAGCGCATGGCGGTTCACGCGCAACCACCGGAATTCCGATCCGAGCTTCGGCAGGGTCACGGCCAGCGAGGCCTCCGCTAACCCGTAAACCGGGTACATCGCCGCGCGTTTCAGGCCGGTGTGCGCGAGTGTGCTCATGAACTCATTGCATAATTCGACCGATATCGGCTCGGCGCCGTTGTAAATCAGCCGCAACGGCGACAGATCGAGGCCCGGGAGGCGGCGCTCGCCGAGCACCTTCAAAAAGTGCCGGTAGCCGAAGTTCGGCGAGCAGGTGATCGTCGCGCGCTTCTTCGCGGCGATCTGCAGCCACAGCAGGGGTCGGCGCACGAACAACTCGGTCGGCATGAGATTGATGTGCACTCGATTGGCGAACTGCATCAGATAGAAACCGATCAAGCCCATGTCATGGGTCAGCGGCATCCAGCTCAAGCTCACATCGTCGCTGTCGAAGCGGTCCACCGCGGTTGCGCCGAGGGTGTTCGCGACCAGATTGGCATGCGTGAGAATCACCCCTTTCGGTTCGCTCGTCGAACCGGACGAGAACTGGATGAATGCGGGGTCTTCCGGGCGGGGGCGATGCATGACGCCGGGCCGGGAAATGTCGGCGAGGGAGTCGACGAGAAAGCAGCGTGCCTTGAGCTCGGCAAACAGCGCGCCCTCGCCGAGCTGCGCCGCCAGCGTCTCGAGCCGCTCGAGATTCTTCGCGTCGGTGTAGAGCCAGGGCTTGCCGAGCTTGCGTGCAACGCGCAGCAGCTTGTGTCGATGCTCGTCGCTGATCCCAACCGCCAGAGGTACGGGAACGATGCCGCCGCAGACGGCGGCCCAGAAGCCGTCCAGGAACTGCTCGTTGTTGCTGAGGAACACGATCAGGTGATCGCCGCGTTCGGCGCCGAGTCGCTGCAAATGATGGAGTATCCCGAGCGCCCGCGTGTAGACGTCCGCATAGGCCACGCGTCGCTCCGCGATCTCGCCCTCGATGTAACAGACCGCGCGATCGACGCCGCGATTGTTCTCGAGTATTTCCACCAAGGTCTTGTAAGTCATCGTGCCTCTACAGTCATCATGAGATTGGAACGAGGCCGCAGGTTGATCTGCGCCTCGAGTTCGATCGGCTCCGCGCCGGCCCGCGTGAGACGAAAACGCCGCGACGCCTGCTGGACGTGCACGAGCATCTCGAACATCGCCATGTTCTCACCAATGCAGTGGCGGGGCCCCACGGAAAAGGGAATATAAGAAAAGCGGTGCCGCTCTTCGACATCGGCCTCCGCGAAACGTTCGGGCCGGAATTGTTCGGGCTGGTCCCAATACGCCGGATGCCGATGCAGCAGGAAGGGACAGATGAACACGTCGGTGCGCGCCGGGATCGCGTAGCCGCGCAATTCGTCGGCCTCGAGCGTGCGGCGCGTGAACAGCCACCCCGGAGGGTAGAGGCGCAGCGACTCCTGCAGAACCTGGTGCGTGTAGCGCAGGGTTTCCGCAGCCTCCAGACCGAGCGCCCGACCGTCGGGAACGGCATCGGCCTCCGCGCGCAGACCCTCGGCGACTGCACCGTTCTGACTGATGAGGTACCAGGTCCAGGCGAGCGAGGAGGCCGTCGTCTCATGGCCCGCGACGATCAGCGTCAAGACCTCGTCGATCATCTCGCGGTCGCTCATGCCCTCATCCGTTTCCCGGTCGCGTGTCCCCATGAGCATCGCCAGGAAGTCGAAATGCTCGTCCGGTTCCCGCCGGCGTCGTTCGATCAGTTCGCCGACGAGACGGCCGAGCGAGCGGAAACGAAAGGCGAACTTCAAGTCGCGATTCTGATCCTTGGCGACGACCTCGAAGGGATTGACGCCCAACTGGTGTTCGAGCCGCGCGAGATCGGTGCCGAAGATCGAACGCAGCACGATCTCGAGCGTCATTTCACTGGCATCGTCGCTGACGTTGACCGGTTCTCCGGCCGCGGCCTTGGCCGCCCAGCGTTCCATGGTTTTGCCGTTGACCTCGCTGATCAGTGCCGTGAATTGATCGATGATGCGGCGGTGAAAGGCCGGCTGCATCATGCGCCGTTGCCGGCGCCAAAAGTCCCCCTCGCTGGTCATGATGCCGTTGCCGAGCAGGATCTTGACCTGATCCATACCCAAGCCCTTGGTGTAATTGCGGTGATTCGACAGCAGCACGCGCTTGACGTCATCGGGGTGGTTGATCACGTAATTGAAGACGCCGCGCGCGGGCGCGAAGACTCGGTAAATGTCGCCGAACTGCGCGAAATAGGCCTGCATACGCGCCAGCGATTCATCGCTGCCGCCCAATTCGAAGCCGTCGGTCGGGCCCGGGGGAGTGGCCGTGGTCTGCATCCGCGGTATTGTAACCGAGCCCCGCTATTGCGCGCCGGGCGGCGCTTCTCGACAATGCCGAGCGTGGCACAAAAACCCGACGGTGGCGGCCTTCGCAACACGATTTACCAGCAGCAGACGAGTTCCAGCCGCCGGCTGACCCGTCGGCGCCTGTGGCTCTATCGCAGCTTGTTGCCCATCGCAATGGGGCTGTTGCGTTTGGGATTGAGTTGGGCGCGCGTCAAGACCGTCCTCGGCGCCGAGCACGTGCCCACGGCGCTCGCCAAGGCCAATTCATTCATCCCGGTGTATTGGCATCAGCACACACTGTTCTGCGTCAAGTACCTGCTCGGCCAACGGGCTTTGGGCGTGAAGCTCGGTTTCTTGATCAGTCCCTCGGTCGACGGTGAAATCGGCGCGATGATCGTCGCGCGGCTCGGTGCGGTGGCGATCCGCGGCTCCTCGAGCCATACCGGCGCGCGCGCGCTGCGTGACTATTATCAGGCGCTCGCACACGAGGGCCTGTCGCCCGCGATCACGCCCGACGGCCCGCGTGGACCGGCTTGGAAGTTCAAGCCCGGCGCAATTCTGCTCGCGCAGTTGTCCCAGCGGCCCATGATCCCGATGGCCTATGCCGCCTCGCGCGCCTGGAAAATCCAGTGGGACCGGTTCGTGATCCCGAAGCCGTTCGCGCGCATCGCCGTCGCCGTCGGCGAGCCCGTTTATGTGCCACGCGGGCTGGACGCAGCCGGCTTGGCGCGGTTCCAGACCGAAATGGAGCAGCGCCTGCACGCTTTGTTCGAACTCGCGAGGACCGCGCTCGGCTGAGAATTGGCCTCGAGGCCCCCTACGGCGCCGGAAAAACCCATCAAGCCTCATTAATACAATTGCTTAGCTTGTTTTCCTGAACTGTTGTGCGAGAATCGGGACGTAGGTGCCGAATTCGTGATTCGATGGAACTGTGTGACGCATTCGGTATTCACGGGAGACGGGGTCGTAAACTCTTGAGCCAGAACGGCACAACCTCGCTGGGATGTATTGAGACGCATGGCCATCGTACCGACTGACACGCGGCACCCAGACTTCACGGCGTCGGACATCTTGTCCCCGCAGACCTGGCCTCGGCGCGGCCTAGCCCCGACGGTCGGCCTCGACGTCATTTGCATCAAGATCGCGGTCGATTTCCAATCCATGAGCGCGGCCACCGCCGCAGGCGTGGTCGCCGCGAATTTGGAATTACTGCGTGAAGCGACGCGCGCGGACGCCGCCTTTCACATCCGTCTCGATCCCGAAAGCCTCGAACTCGCCGACGTCGCCGTCGCGCGCAGCATGCTGGCGATCGGCAATCCTGAACAGTTGCGGGGTCAGACCCTCGCGATCCTGCCCTGGTTTCGGTCGCGCCTGGCGCCGCTGCGGGTTTCGGAGCTGCGCGACACGGCCAACGTGCGGCCCGACCAGCGCGAGGATGCCGCGGTCTGGTGCGATCTCGGGATCGGTTCGGTCCTGCTGATCGGCTATTTCATCCAGGGCCGGGCGGCCGGAATCCTCGGGATCGGCGGTGCCTTGCCGCGCGATCAGTGGGACGTACAGCTGCACCTGCTGCTCAAACTGGTCGGCAGCAGCCTCGCCACGGGTTTGGAGCGCATCTCGATCCAGGCGCATCTGAACGATCTGGAGGAACGTAACGAGCTTGCCCTGTATAGCGCCAACGACGGCCTCTGGGACTTCGATACGCTCCATAATCGCGTTTATCTGTCGCCGCGCTGGAAGACCATGCTGGGCTACGAAGGCGTGCCGACCGGCCAGGCGCCCGACTGGCGCACGCTGGTGCACAGCGAGGACCTGTCGCGCGTGCAGGCTGCGATCCGCGATCACGTCGCCGGCAAGACGCCGCTGTTCGAGAGCCTGCATCGCATGCGCCACTCGAGCGGCGAGTGGCGCTGGGTGATCAGCCGCGCCAAGGCGCGTGTCGATGACAAGGGGCGCCTGCTGCGCCTGGTCGGCGTCGAACTCGACGTCACGGAACGCAAGCTCTACGAGGAAGCCCTGTTCCGTGAGAAGGAAAGCGCGCAAATCACGTTGCAGAGCATCGGCGACGGCGTGATCACGACCGACGAGAAAGGCGTGATCGACTACATCAACCCGGTCGCCGAGTCGCTGACCGGCTGGCGGCTCGAGGACAGCCAGGGACGGGCGATCGAGGAGATCTTCCGTGCCTTTCACGAGGAGACCTGCGAGCCGCTGGAGAATCCCCTGGCCGTGGCGATCCGCCGCACGCGTTCGATCAAGTCGGTGCGCCCGATGCTGTTGATCCGGCGCGACGGCAACGAGATCTACGTCGAGAGCACGGCCTCGCCGATACGCGACGGCAGCGGCGCCGTTGCGGGCGGCGTGCTGGTGTTCCACGACGTCAGCGAAGCGCGCGAGTTGAATCGCCGCCTGAGCTACCACGCAAGCCACGACGTGCTCACCGGGCTCGTCAACCGCCGCGAGTTCGAGAATCGCATGGAGCGTGCGCTCAAGAGCGCCAAGGCACGGGAAACCTCGTACGCACTTTGCTGCCTGGATCTCGACCAGTTCAAGATCGTCAACGATACCTGTGGCCACAGCGCCGGCGATGCGCTGCTCGGCCAGGTCGGGGCCCTGCTCAAGTCCAAGGTGCGCTGGCGGGACACGCTCGCCCGCCTGGGCGGGGACGAATTCGGGGTGCTCCTCGAGAGCTGTTCGCTCGATGAGGCGCTGCGCACGGCCGAGACGCTGCGCGAGGCGGTGGGCAGTTTCAAGTTCACCTGGGAGGAGCGCACGTTCCGGCTCGGCGCGAGCATCGGCGTCGTGCCGATTTCCGTCGACAACGCCGACGTCGCCGCCGTGCTGAGCGCCGCGGACAGCGCCTGCCAGGCCGCGAAGCAGGCGGGCCGCAATCGGGTCCACAGCTTCGAGGAAAACGACATCGACCTGATGCGGCGGCGGCGTGAAATGCAATGGGCGGCGCGCATCAACACCGCCCTCGAGGAAAACCGGTTCGAACTGTTCCGGCAGTCGATCCTGCCATTGAAAGGGCAGGAGACGGGCGCGCACTACGAACTGCTGCTGCGCATGCGCGATGAGAACGGCAAGATCGTGACGCCGGACAATTTCATGACCGCCGCCGAACATTATGGCATCACGCCGAACATCGACCGCTGGGTCATCGAGAACGCATTCCGCTGGCTCGTGTCCGACGCCGACGAACGTCAAAATCTCGCGCTGTGCTCGATCAATCTGTCGGGCCTCAGCCTCGGCGACGACAAGTTCCTGCCCTATGTGATCGAGCAATTGAGCCGCAGCGGTCTCGATGCCACCAAGATCTGCTTCGAGATCACCGAAACCGCCGCGATCGCCAGCTTCTCGCAGGCGAACCGCTTCATCGGCGCACTCAAGGATCAGGGCTGCAAGTTCGCGCTCGACGACTTTGGCTCCGGGCTTTCCTCGTTCGGCTATCTCAAGCACTTTCCGGTGGATTTCCTCAAGATCGACGGCACCTTCGTCAAGGAAATCCTGCACGATCCGATCGACCGGGAGATGGTGCGCTCGATCAACGAGATCGGCCATTTGACCGGCAAGCAAACCATCGCTGAATTCGCCGAGAACTCCGAGATCATCAACATGCTGCGCACCTTGGGCGTCGATTATGCGCAAGGGTACGGCGTCTCCCAACCGCAGCGCGTGCTCAAGTCGGTGGCGAATCTATAGGAGCCCGTCCTACGTATTTCCGCTGAGCCGCGCCTCGAACTCAGCTGCCCCACTCGAAACGCATCGACAGATCGATCGCGCGCACGTGCTTGGTGATCGCACCGACCGAAATGAAATCGACCCCGGTTTCGGCGACCCCGCGGATGGTCTCTTCGGTGATACCGCCCGAGGCCTCGAGTTGCAGCGGACGGGCACTCGCGCGATTGAGGGCCACGGCCTCGCGCAGTCCGGCGAGCGAGAAGTTGTCGACGAGTGCGATGTCGGCCTGTGCGGCGATCGCTTCGCGCAATTCCGCGAGGCTCTCGACTTCGATCTCGACGCGGGCGCCTCCGTGCAATTGCCTGGCGCGTGTCACCGCCGCTGCGATCCCGCCGGCGGCCATGATGTGATTTTCCTTGATCAATATCCCATCGTAGAGCCCGAGGCGGTGGTTGTGGCCGCCGCCGACGCGCACCGCGTATTTTTGCGCCGTGCGCAGACCCGGAATCGTCTTGCGGGTGTCGAGTACCCGGGAGCGGGTGCCGGCGACCAGTGCCGCATAATGATGCGCGGCGGTCGCGGTCGCCGACAGCACCTGCAGGAAATTGAGCGCCGTGCGCTCCGCCGTGAGCAGCGCGCGCGCGGGACCCGCGACGCGAAGCAACAATTGGTCGGCAACCACCGCGGCGCCTTCGGCGACTTGCCATTCGAGCGCCACGCGGGGGTCGACCGCGGCGAAGCAGGCATCCACGTAGGGGCGCCCACACACGACGGCCGGTTCGCGCGTGATCACGGTCGCCCGCCCCAGCCGCTCCGGCGGGATGAGGTCGGCAGTCAAATCGCCGCTGCCGATATCTTCTGCGAGTGCCCGCTCGACTTGGAGCCCGAGGTCCGGCGGGACGGGCGGGGCGCTCACCACCGCCGCCGCACGCCTGGTCGACCCTGGGCGGGGTCTAGTAACCGACAGTCGGACGGGTCGGCGGCTCGGTCCCGGGTCTCGGGGCGGGGCAGACGGCGCGTTGCGCTATACTGACTGGCATTGATCAACATAAACACCGCCCGGCCGCCGGCCCGGGCGACATCAATCGCGCTGTTTTCAGACGCCAAACATCTGGAAGAGCCAAATACTGGAAGAATAGGTGAGCGATCCCATTATTTCAACGCAGGCGCTCGTGCGCCCGAACTCCCCCTGTATCAATATTTGCAGTTTGGACGCACGGGGTTACTGCCGGGGCTGTTATCGTACCATCGAGGAGATAGCATCCTGGCCGCGTCTGAGTGCGGGTGATCAATGGAGTTTGCTCGCCACCTTGCGCCAACGAGCGTCCAGGCTCAGGGTCGAAACCGATCTCAAAACATGTGGAGACTGAACCGATGAGTGCAATCGATCGTATCAAAACGCAACTCGCCGCCGCCCCCGTGGTGCTGTACATGAAAGGCACGCCGGACTTCCCGCAATGCGGCTTTTCCGCGCAGACCGTCGGTGCGCTGCGCGCCGTCAAAGCCCAATTCGTGCACGTGAACATTTTCGAGGACCCGGAAGTGCGCGAGGCGTTGAAGACCTACTCGAATTGGCCGACTTTTCCGCAGCTCTATGTCAACGGAGAGCTCGTCGGCGGCTGCGACATCACGCTCGAGATGTACCAGAGCGGTGAACTGAAACAGTTGCTTGCCGAAGCCGGAGCCGTCGCGGCCTAAAGCGCGCAGGGCCGACCGCGGCTTCAGCACGACCGCGCCTTCAGGCAGAGGGCTCGCGGTCGGTGCCCGGCGACTCCTCGATCTCCAGCGGTCCCATGGCCGCGAGACGACGACGACTCGATTCGAATACGCCCTGGAATTGGTTGCAAACCGTGCAGAAGAGATCCGCGGTGCGTTCCGCGTCGTAGGCGGCGGAGTGTGCCGAGGCCGAATCCCAGTCGAGGCCCGCCGCGAGCGTGGCGCGCATCAGCACCGTTTGGCCGAATGCCACGCCACCCAGCGTCGCCGTATCGAAGCTCGAAAACGGATGAAACGGATTGCGCTTGATCTGCGTGCGCGCGACGGCGGCATTCAAAAAGTTCAAGTCGAAGAACGCGTTGTGACCGACCAACACGGCGCGTGTGCAATCGGCCAGGCGTACGGCATTGCGCACTTCGCGGAAGATCCGCTGCAAGGCGTCCTCCTCGGGGATCGCCGGCCGTAACGGATGGTGCGGGTCGATGCCATTGACCGCGAGCGAAGCCGGTTCCAGTTTTCCGCCGGGGAAGGGAACGACGTGGAAGCGATGCGTCTCGCCGCGCGTGAGTGTCCCGTCGCTGCGCATCTCGAGCAGCACGGCGGCGATTTCCAGCAACGCATCGGTTTGCGCATTGAAGCCTCCGGTTTCCACGTCGACGACGACGGGTAAAAAGCCGCGAAAGCGGGTCGCGTAGGTGATCGGCGGCAACTGGCTCATCGCGGATCCTCGGCAGCGAGACGCCAGGCGATCGTTTCGCCCGCGCGATACGGCACGAGCGCGCCGTCTGCAAAACCGTACGAAGTGGGTGGCATCCAATTTTCCTTGATCAAGCGAATGTGGTCGCGATGCCGCGGCAGTCCATAGAAATCTGCGCCGAAATGACTCGCGAAACCTTCGAGCGCTGCGAGTCGGCCGACCGCTTCGAAGGCCTCGGCGTACAACTCGATGCCGGCATGCGCGGTGAACATGCCGGCGCAGCCGCAAGCCGCCTCCTTGGTCGTGCGCTCATGCGGGGCGCTGTCGGTGCCCAAAAAGAAGCGCGGATTGCCGCTGGTCGCGGCGCTGAGCAGCGCGAGCCGGTCGCTTTCGCGCTTGAGTATCGGCAGGCAATAATAATGCGGCCGGATGCCGCCGGCGAAGATCGCGTTGCGATTGTGCAGCAGGTGCTGCGGCGTGATCGTGGCGGCGACGCCCGCACGAGCCTCACGCACGAACTCGGCGGCGCGTGCCGTCGTGATGTGTTCGAAGACCAGCTTGAGGCGCGGATGCCGTTCGCTGAGCGGCGCGAGCACGGTATCGAGGAAATGCGCCTCGCGATCGAATACGTCGATCTGCGCGCCCGGGGTCTCGCCGTGGACCAACAACGGCAGCCCCACCTCGGCCATGCGCGCGAACACTGCGTCTAGGCCGCGGACGTCGCTGACGCCCGCGGCCGAATGCGTCGTCGCGCCGGCCGGGTAGAGTTTCACGCCGTGGATGAAGCCGGCCTGCCGTGCCCGGTCGATCTCGGCGGGCGTCGTACTTTGCGTCAAATAAAGTGTCATCAGCGGCTCGAATCTGGAGTCCGCGGGCAGCGCCGCAAGGATGCGCCCGCGGTAGGCGGCCGCGAGCGCGGTCGTCGTCACGGGCGGCTTGAGGTTCGGCATCACGATGGCGCGGCCGAAGCGGGCCGCGGTGAACCCGACGACGGCAGCGAGCGCCGCACCATCGCGCAGGTGCAGGTGCCAGTCGTCGGGTCGCGTGATCGTCAGCGTGCTCATCACGCCGCGCGGCCGGCGCGCTCATCCGGCCAGCCGCGCGTGATGAGCTCGAGCGTAAAGCGCACGCCGAAGCCGGTGATGTCCGTGGCGATGTGCGCGAGTCCACCCGCGCGGGAACCCGCCGACAGGTCGATGTGCAGCCAGGGAATATCCTTCGGTACGAAGCGATTCAAAAAGCGCGCGGCGAGGATGTGGTCGCCCTTGCCGTCGACCGCACACTGCAGTACGTCGGCCACCGTGCTATCGAGGTCGGTGTCGAAGTCCGGATCCATCGGAAAGCACCAGACGCGTTCACCGCTCGCCGCACCGGCCGATTCGATCCGGTCACGCGTCTCGAGGCGGTTCGTGAAGGCACCGCTGTAGCGTTCGGTCAGGGCATAGACGCAGGCCCCGGTCAGCGTCGCATAATCGATGATCGCGCGCGGCTTCCTGGTCGCCGCTAAACTCAAGGTATCGGCGAGCACCATGCGGCCCTCCGCATCCGTGTGGATCACCTGGATGGTCGTGCCGTTCATGGTCCGCACGATGTCCTGCGGTTTGTAGGCCGTGGGGCCGGTCAGGTTCTCGGTGATGGCGAGCCAGCAATCCACGGGCAACCTCGCGCCGAGCGCGTGCAGCGCATACAGGCTGCCGACGGCGACCGCGCTGCCTTCCATGTCGGTGTGCATGTCGAGCATGCTCTTGTGCGGCTTGAGGTTCGTGCCCCCGGTGTCGAAACAGATGCCCTTGCCGACGAGTGCCAGCGGCGCGATCTTCGCCCCACGCGGCCGATACGCCAGGTGCACGATGCCGGCATCGCGCGTCGCATTGGCGCGTGTCACTGCGAGAAAGGCGCCGGCGCCCAAGCGTTTGAGCTCACGCTCGCCGTAGAACTTGTATTGCAGTCCCAGCTTGCGCGCGAATTCCTGCAGCAGGCGCCGATAAGCCGCAGCGTCGAGGATGTTGGGCGGCAGCGCGGTCAGCCAGCGCGCAAGATTGTTGCCGGCCGAGGTCGCCACCGTGCGATCGAGATCGGCGGTCTTGACCGGGGCCGCGAGCTCGATGCCGGCCAAACGCTTGCGCGACTTCGGTTTGCTCTTGAAGCTCGCGAACGGGAACGCCGCGGCTTGAATCGCCGCCACGAGCGCGAGCAGCGCGGCGTTCGCGGCCTCCGCGCCGAGGCCCTGGCTGAACAGCAGCACGGCTGCGGGCTCGTTGGCGAGCGCCGAACGGGCGAGTTTCGCCGCGCCCTGCAGGTGCTCGAACGGCGAGGCGCTGGGGGCGAGCACGCTGACGAGCAGCTCGGTTTCGCCGCGTCGGCCGAGACGCAACTGGAAACTGTCTGCAGGCTTGCGCGCTTGCTGCGCGAACACGGCACGTATGCTCTCGGCAAACGGCAGCGCAGCCCAATCGGCGGCTTCCGGGGCCGCGGGGAGCAGCAGGATCGCGACCGGACTGCGCAGCAATCTCGCGGCCGTCACGCGCACGGGAATCTTGTGCACCGGCGTCGACAAGTAGGCGAGCGGCAAGCGAACGGGGGGCGTGCTAATCGGCATATCGAGAAACGCGCAAGCTGGCCCCTTAGCTTGACCCTGAAAAACCAAACCCTGAATATAGCGCCGCCGAAAACATGCTGGCGGTCCGTGCATTCGCGCGGTAACGTGCCTGCCATCTTAACAGGACAACCGGGTGCGTGCATGCACCGACTCTCTTTGCAAGGTTCCCCATGACGCAACATTCGCCCTTCGAAGACATCGATCCCATCGAGACGCAGGAATGGCTCGAATCCATCGACTCGGTGCTGCGTGCGCAAGGGCCCCAACGCGCGCATTTCCTGCTCGAAAAACTCGTCGATTTCACGCGTCGCTCGGGGACTTATCTGCCCTTCAAGCCGAATACCGCCTACCTCAACACGATCTCCCGCGCCCAGGAGCCGGATTACCCCGGCGATCGTTCCCTGGAGCGGCGCAACGAGGCCTACATCCGCTGGAACGCGCTGGCGATGGTGGTCCAGGCGAATCGCGAGAACTCCGAATACGGCGGCCACATCGCGACCTATGCTTCGGCGGCGACGCTCTATGAGGTCGGGTTCAATCACTTCTGGCGGGCGCACAGTGCCGCCCACCCGGGGGACATGATCTACATGCAGGGCCACTCGAGCCCCGGCATCTACGCGCGTGCCTATCTCGAGGGCCGGCTCACCGAACAGCAACTGCTGCGCTTTCGCCGCGAGGTCGGCGGCGGCGGCCTCTCGTCCTACCCGCATCCCTGGTTGATGCCGGATTTCTGGCAGTTCCCGACCGTCTCGATGGGTCTCGGGCCCATGAACGCGATCTTTCAGGCGCGCTTCGTGCGCTATCTCGAGCACCGCGGCATCGTGCCACCCTCCGACCGCAAGGTCTGGGCTTTTCTCGGCGACGGCGAGATGGACGAGCCGGAGTCGATGGGCGCGCTGACGATGCCGGTGCGCGAGAAACTCGACAACCTCATCTTCGTGATCAACTGCAACCTGCAGCGCCTCGATGGTCCCGTGCGCGGCAATGGCAAGATCATCCAGGAGCTCGAAGCGGCCTTCCTCGGCGCCGGTTGGAACGTGATCAAGGTGATCTGGGGATCGCGCTGGGACCCGCTGCTGGAACGCGACCAAAAAGGCCTGCTCAAGCGGCTCATGGAGGAATGCGTCGACGGCGAGTACCAGAACTTCAAGTCCAAGGGCGGTGCTTATACGCGCGAGCATTTCTTCGGCAAGTATCCTGAGCTCAAGGAAATGGTTGCGAACATGTCGGATGAGGAGATCTGGCGCTTGAATCGCGGTGGTCACGATCCGCAGAAGGTCTATGCCGCCTACGCAGCCGCGGTCGCGCACAAGGGTGCGCCAACCGTGATCCTCGCGAAAACCGTCAAAGGCTTCGGCCTCGGCAAGGCCGGTGAGGGACACAACTCGGCTCACCAGCAAAAGAAGGTCGGCGACGAATCGCTCAAGGACTTCCGTGACCGCTTCAACATCCCGGTCAGCGACGACGAAATCGAGGGGCTCTCGTTTCGCAAGCCACCCGAACAGAGCGAGGAATTGCGCTACCTCAAGGCGCGCCGTTCGAGCCTCGGCGGATACCTGCCCGCGCGCAATTCGACGGCGCCGTCCCTGATCGTACCGCCGCTCGAGGCCTTCGCTGCCCTGCTCGAAGGCACCGGGGAGCGCGAAATCTCCACGACGATGGCGCTCGTGCGCATCCTCACGACGCTCGTCAAGGACAAGAACATCGGCAAGCACATCGTGCCGATCGTGCCCGACGAGGCACGCACCTTCGGCATGGAGGGCATGTTCCGCCAGATCGGTATCTATTCCTCGGTCGGCCAGCTGTACACGCCGCAGGATGCCGATCAGCTCATGTTCTATCGCGAGGACAAGCAGGGGCAAATTCTCGAGGAGGGCATCAACGAGGCCGGTTCCTTGTGCTCCTGGCTCGCCGCCGCGACCGCGTATTCGAATCACGGCGTGAGCATGATCCCGTTCTACATTTACTATTCCATGTTCGGTTTCCAACGCGTGGGGGATTTCATCTGGGCGGCCGGCGACAGCCGCGCGCGCGGTTTCCTAGTCGGCGGCACGGCCGGTCGCACGACGCTCGCGGGCGAGGGCTTGCAGCACCAGGACGGCCACAGTCAGCTGCTTGCGACCACGGTGCCGAACTGCGTCGCCTACGACCCCGCCTTCGCTTACGAACTCGCCGTGATCGTGCAGGACGGCCTGCGTCGCATGGTCCAGGAACAAGAGAACGTCTTCTACTACATCACCTGCATGAACGAGAATTATCGCCATCCCGCGATGCCGAGCGGCGTCGCCGCGGGAATTCTCGCGGGCATGTACCTGCTCAAGATCGGCGGCCGCGGCAAGGTGCGCGTCACGCTGTTCGGCGCGGGTACGATCCTGCGCGAGGTGCTGGCTGCGAGCGAACTGCTCGAACAGCACTTCGGCATCCCGGCGGATGTCTATTCGGTGACGAGCTTCAGTGAGTTGCGCAAGAATGCCCTCGAGATCGAGCGCTGGAATTTGCTGCACCCCGAGCAGGCGCCCCGGCAGACCTACATCGAACAAGCCTTGACGGACCGCGAAGGCCCCTTCGTCGCCGCCACCGACTATATGAAAACCGTCGCCGATCAGATTCGCCAGTGGGTACCGGGACACTACGTCGTGCTCGGCACCGACGGCTTCGGACGCAGCGATTCGCGCGCGGAACTGCGCCGCTTCTTCGAGGTGAATCGGCATTATGTGGTCATTGCCGCGCTGAAGGCGCTCGCGGATGAAAACAAGATCGAAGTGCAGACCGTCGTGCAGGCGATGGCGACTTTCGGAATCGATCCCGAAAAACCGAATCCCCTGTCGGTTTAGGTGGCGCCCGTGACCCAGTCCAGCGAAAGCCTTGGCATCGAAGTATTGGTTCCGGACATCGGCGGCTTCGCCGACGTCAGCGTCATCGATGTGCTCGTGCAGGACGGCCAGCGCATCGACAAGGAAACTCCGTTGATCACGATCGAGACGGAGAAGGCGGCCATGGATGTGCCTGCGCCGACGGCCGGCCTCGTCAAACAAGTCAAACTAAAGCGCGGCGACAAGGTCTCGGAGGGCTCCCTGATCCTGCTGCTCGAGACTGCTGCGCTCGACACCGCGGCGCCCGAGGCCGTGGCGCCCGAGGCCGTGGCGCCCGAGGCCGTGGCGCCCGAGGCCCGCGCTGCGTCGCCGCCAACACCTGCGGCGCCGGCCAAGCCGGCGCCGGCCGCGACGACTGCGCCGCTCGCGCCGGCGTCGCCGACGGGTGCGCCTCTGCCCGTCGACGAAGCAAAGTTCTCGCAGGCGCATGCGAGTCCCTCGGTGCGCAAATTTGCGCGCGAACTCGGCGCCGATCTTGGCAGCATCCAGGGCACGGGACCGAAGGGCCGGATCACGATCGAGGACGTCAAAGCGCATGTGAAGCGCCTGTTGACGACACCTGTGGCGCCGGTTTCGGCGCTGCCGAAGGTGCCCGAGGTCGACTTCGCCAAGTTCGGCGCGATCGAACTCGAGCCGGTTTCGCGCATCCAGAAGATCTCGCGTGCCCGCCTGCACGCGAGCTGGGTCAATCTGCCGCACGTGACGCAGCACGAAGATGCCGATATCACGGCGCTCGAAGCCGACCGCACCGCGCAGAAGGCGCAGGCGGCGCAGGAGAACATACGCCTCACGCCGCTCGCTTACATCGTCAAGGCCGCGGCGCGAGCCTTGAAAGATTTTCCGCGCTTCAACGCCTCGCTCGATGCGAGCGGCGAGAATCTCGTCCTGAAAAAATATGTGCACATCGGTTTCGCGGCCGACACGCCGAATGGCCTCGTCGTGCCGGTGATTCGCGACGCCGACAAACTGAGCCTGTTCGAAGTGGCACGCGCCTTGGCCGTGCTGTCGGAGAAGGCGCGTGCGGGCAAGTTGACCGCTGCCGAGATGCAGGGCGGCAGCTTCACGATATCGAGCTTGGGCGGCATCGGCGGCACTTATTTCACGCCCATCATCAATGCGCCCGAGGTCGCCATCCTCGGCGTGTCGCGCTCGAGTTTCAAGCCGGTGTACGAGAACGGAGGGTTCGTGCCGCGGCTGAGCTTGCCGCTGTCGCTGTCCTATGATCACCGCGTCATCGATGGCGCCGCCGCGGCGCGTTTCGCCGTGCACCTCGCCAAGCTCTTGGCCGACCCGGCGGCTTTGCGATGAGCCTCGTGGAAGTGCGCATCCCGGATCTCGGCGACGCGAAGAACGTCAGCGTGGTCGAATGGCTGGTCGCACCCGGAACCAGCGTCGAACGAGAACAGCCACTGCTGACGCTGGAAACCGAGAAAGCGACCATCGACGTGCCCTCGCCGGTCGGCGGCGTGCTGCGCAGCCTGCGGATTCAGAAAGGCGGTCTCGTCGAGAGCGGCACCATCATCGCCGACATCGAGGTTTCCGCTGTGGCGCCGCCGCCGGCGGTGGCTGCGACGCCAACTACGGCTGCGACGCCAACTGCGGCTGCGACGCCAACTGCGGCTGCGACGCCGACTGCGGCTGCGACGCCGACTGAGTCCTCGATTGCCGGCGCCGCACGAGCGCCTGCGACCGCGCAGGCCGCCCCCGCGATCGGCGGCGCGCCTCCGGGTGCCCTCGAACTGGTCGTGCTCGGTGCCGGACCGGGGGGCTACACCGCCGCGTTCCGTGCGGCCGATCTAGGCCTCAAAGTAACGCTGATCGAGCGCTGGCCAATCTTGGGGGGCGTTTGCCTGAATGTCGGCTGTATTCCTTCGAAGGCCTTGCTGCATGCGGCCAAGGTCATCGAAGAGACCCATGAGATGGCCGATTGTGGGATCACTTTTACGCCCCCGATCATCGACTACGACAAATTACGCGCCTGGAAGAATCGCGTCGTCGGCCGCCTGACCGGCGGTCTCACGGTGCTCGCGAAACAGCGCAAAGTCGACGTCGTGCACGGCGACGCGCGGTTCGTGGACGCTCACACGCTCGAACTGCGCGTCGCGGAGGGGACGCGGCGTATCGAATTCAAACAATGCATCATCGCGGCCGGTTCCGAATCCGTGCGCTTGCCGGGACTGCCCGAGGATCCACGGATCATCGATTCGACCGGGGCCTTGGAATTGCCGGCCGATTGTCGGCGTCTGCTGGTCATCGGCGGCGGCATCATTGGGCTCGAAATGGCTTGCGTCTACGACGCTTTGGGGGTGCGCGTCACGGTCGTCGAACTCTCCGACGGTCTCATGCCGGGCACGGACCGCGACCTGGTCCGGCCCTTGCAGAAACGGCTCGAGAAGCGCTACGAGCGTATTTTGCTCAAGACCAAGGTCGCGAAACTCGAGCCGCGTGCGACGGGGCTGCTTGCAACCTTCGAGGGCCCGGATGCGCGCCAGCCTGAGGAATTCGATCGGGTCTTGGTTGCGGTGGGCAGGCGGCCCAACGGCAACGCGATCGCTGCGGCGGCGGCGGGGGTCGCGGTCGATGCGCGCGGCTTCATCGCCGTCGACCGGCAGCAGCGCACCAACGTGCCGCACATCTTCGCGATCGGCGACATTGCCGGTGCGCCCATGCTCGCGCACAAGGCCACGCACGAGGCCAAGGTCGCCGCCGAGGTCGCCGCGGGCCACAAAGCCTCGTTCGACGCGCGCGGCATCCCGTCGGTGGCTTATACCGATCCGGAGATCGCCTGGGTGGGTGTGACCGAAACCGAGGCCAAAGCCCGGGGCCTGGACTTTGGCAAGGGCGTGTTCCCCTGGGCCGCGAGCGGTCGCTCGCTCGCGATCAATCGCGACGAGGGCTTTACCAAGATCTTGTTCGACAAGCTGACGCAGCGGGTCATCGGTGCCGGTATCGTCGGGACGAATGCCGGGGATTTGATCGCGGAAGTCGGCCTTGCGATCGAGATGGGCGCGGATGCGGCCGACATCGGTCTCACGATCCATGCGCATCCGACCCTGTCCGAGACGGTCGGCATGGCCGCCGAAGCCTTCGCGGGCACCTTGACCGACCTGTATTTGCCGAAACGCTGAAGCCGCCGCTCGCGCAGCGTGATCCCGCGTGCGCAGCGTGGTCTCAAGCTGGCCGGTTCGCGGCGCAGCAACCGCACAGCCCGCAGCACTGCTATGATGGGAAACCTATGGCAGTACCCATCTCACAGGCTTGGACCGTCGCCACTTATGTCCTCAAGCAGAAGCTGCGCGGACGCAAGCGGTATCCCCTCGTGCTGATGCTCGAACCCTTGTTCCGCTGTAATCTCGCCTGTGCGGGCTGCGGCAAGATCCAGTATCCGGCGCATATTCTGAAATCCCAATTGACGCCGGAAGAGTGTTTCCAGGCAGTTGAGGAGTGTGGGACGCCGATGGTCGCGATCCCCGGCGGCGAACCGCTGCTGCATCCCGACATGCCGGCAATCGTCGCCGGGCTGGTCGCACGCAAGAAATATGTTTACATGTGCACGAACGCCCTGCTGCTCAAGGAACAGCTGCACCTGTTCAAGCCCAGCAAGTATTTGTCCTTCTCCGTCCACGTCGACGGCCAGCGCGAGCATCATGATTTCTCCGTCTGCCGCGAAGGCGGTTATGACATCGCCATGGAGGGCGTGCGCGCCGCGGTCGCGGCCGGTTTCCGCGTGACCACCAACACGACGCTGTTCGACGGCGCCGATCCGAACAGCGTGCGCGCGCATTTCGACGAAATGATGGTGGCCGGCGTCGAGAGCATGATGGTCTCGCCGGGCTACACCTACGACAAGGCGCCGGACCAGAAGCATTTTCTCGGGCGCGCGCGCGCCAAGCGCCTGTTTCGCGCGATCCTGTCGAACCGCAAGAAGTCCTGGCGGTTCAATGCCTCGCCGATGTTCATGGAATTTCTCATGGGCAAGAAAGAGTTGACCTGTACGCCGTGGGGCATGCCCACGTTCAGCGTGTTCGGTTGGCAGAAGCCCTGCTATTTGTTGCAGGACGGCTATGCCGATAGTTTTGCGGAGTTGATGCAGAGCGTGGAGTGGTCCAACTACGGCACCGAGAGCGGCAACCCGAAATGCGCCAACTGCATGGTGCACTCAGGCTACGAAGCGAGCGGCGTGAATTACACCTTCGGTTCGCTCAAAGGCCTCCTGCAGACGGCCAAGGCAATCTTCTTCGACCGCTATCCGGACCCGATAGCCCGCGAGCTGCTGGACGAGTGGGAGCCGGCCACCCATGGCGCTCCGACGGTGAGCGTGCCGCTGACTGCGATCAAAGGCCGCCGCGACTCGGCGCGGGCCCAAGAGGCGTCCGATGTCGGTTGAATCGGTCGCGAGCGGCGCCAAGACCGCGGTCAATCCGGACGAAATCGAGGTTGCCGAGGGACAGGAGCATGAGAACCTCCAAGGCTGGGTACCCGACCTCGCCGATGTGAGCCTGCTGCGCACGGCCTTGGACAAAGCCTTCGACTATCGCGGCAATATCACCTTGAGTTTGCACGATGGTCGGCGCATCGAGGGCTATGTGTTCGACCGGCATGCCGGTGCCGACCTGCAGAGCTCGTACGTGCGCGTCATCCCCGTGGCCGACCGCCTCAAGATCAAAGTGGCTTATGCCGACGTGCGTTCCTTGGAATTCACCGGCAAGGATACGGCCGCGGGCAAGAGCTTCGAGTCCTGGGTCGCCAAGTACTGGGCCAAGAAAGCCGCCGGCGAACAGAACATCCAAATCGTGCCCGAGGCCTTGGACTGAGGGCTTGCGGCCGCGGTCGCGGCTCACGGGAAATAGTCGCACGGGCTCCTAGGGGGCGGCGACGCAGTCGCGGATGAATTGGGTCTTCTCGGCGCCGAGCAGCCGCTTCGCGCGAGCCTCTTTGATGCAGGCGGTCCGCTTGGCATGGCGCGCCGCATCCGCCGAGTCGCCGATCGGCGCGGGCGTCTTCGGTGGCGGCACGGTCGCAGGCTGGGGGTCGTCGGTGCTGCCTGCATGCAAGCCCGCAAGCGGTATGAGGCAGACCGACAAGGCGACCAGACAGGCTCCTCGAACCACGCGCATGGCAAACTCCACGACCACGGACGACCAGCAGCGCTCAAGCATAGCCGCTCGTTTGCGGCGCGCCGATGGGCGGCGCATGAAGCTTGCTTAACCTGCTCCCGGAACCGGCTCGAGCGCGCGTCTGGCGAGCGCGAGATAGCGCAGCTCGTCGGGCGCCTGGTTCTGTCGCTGCGCCTCCCAGAGGACCTCTGCGAGCGCCTCCATGAGCCGATGCTCGCCATCATGCGCCGCCGCGGCGCGCGCCTGCAGCGCGCGGTGCAGCTCGCGGATTCCGGCCGGCCGGTCCGTGGCGATTTGGTCGCGCACCGCGAGATGCAACCCCATATGTAAAAACGGGTTCTCCTGCCCCGCATCAGCCGCCGACTCGAACGCGCGTGCCTGACCGGGATCGGTGAGGAGGGCCTGGTACTCGGGATGCACGAGGATCACGTCGGCGATTTGCGCGGCGAGCGGTGAGAGCGGCAGACCGGCCCGGTGACGTTGCCAGGCGTCGGCGTAGGCGAGCCGCAACTGTTCGCGTGTCTGCCCGGCGAACAGGCTCATGGCGCCGGCCCCCGGGTCTTGTGGCGATACTCGCACAGATCGGCGATTACGCAGAGCGGACAGTCGGGCTTGCGCGCCTTGCAAACGTAGCGGCCGTGCAGGATCAACCAGTGGTGTGCGTCGCGCGCGAACTCGGCCGGCACCACTTTGAGCAGCTTATCCTCGACGGCGCGCACCGTCTTGCCCGGTGCGAGTCCGGTGCGATTGGCGACGCGGAAAATGTGCGTGTCGACGGCGATCGTCGCCTCACCGAACGCGGTGTTCAAGATCACGTTGGCAGTCTTGCGGCCGACACCCGGCAAGCGTTCGAGGGCCTCGCGCAGCCGCGGCACCTCGCCGGCGTGTTCCTCGAGCAGCCGGCCACAGGTGGCAATGATGTTCTTCGCTTTGCTGTTGTACAGCCCGATCGACTGGATGTACGGCGACAAACCGGCGACTCCCAGCCCAAGGACCGCGGCGGGCGTATTCGCGACGCGAAACAGGCTTAAGGTAGCCTTGTTGACGCTCTTGTCGGTCGCCTGTGCCGAGAGGATCACGGCGATCAACAATTCGAACGGGTTCGAATAGCGCAGTTCGGTCTTGGGCGTTGGATTCAATTCGCGCAGGCGCGCGAAGATCTCGCGTCGCTTGACCGGATTCAAACAGGCCGCCCGGCGTTGCCCGACAATTCCGCCTTGTTTGCCGCGATCTCGCGGCGTCGTGCCTCGGCGCGCCGCTCGAGGCGCGCGGTATGCGCGACGTAGCGGCGCCGATTATCGTCCGCGCTCGGTTCAGGCGCGGCCGCGGGACGCATTTCGATGCAATCGACGGGGCAGGGCGCCACGCAGAGCTCGCAGCCGGTACAGCGGTCGAGCAGCACCGTGTGCAGGAACTTTGGCGCGCCCAGGATCGCATCGACCGGGCAGGGCGGCAGACATTTGGCGCAGCCGATGCAGCGCTCAGCGTCGATCCACGCGACCATTGGCGCCGCCTCAATACCGTTCTTGGGATTCAGCGCAAGCACCGGCCGCGCGAGCAGTGCGGCGAGCGCCGCAATGGTCGCGGCGCCACCCGGCGGGCATTGATTGATCTCAGCCTCGCCCGCAGCGATGGCCGCGGCATACGGCCTGCAGCCCGCGTAGCCGCAACGCGTGCATTGAGTCTGCGGCAAGAGCGCATCGATCTGCCGCTCGGCGAGCGGCGACACGGGCGCCGTCATGTCACTTGATGCGCATGCCGGGAGCGGCCCCGGAATCCGGCGTCAACAGGAAGATATCCTTGCCGCCCGCGCCCGCGGCCAGCACCATGCCCGCGGAGACTCCGAAGCGCATCTTGCGCGGCTCGAGATTTGCGACCACGACGGTCAGACGGCCGACGAGCGTCGCCGGATCATAGGCGCTGCGGATGCCGGAGAAGATCTCCCGTTCGCCATGCTCGCCGAGATCCACGCGCAGCTTCAGGAGCTTGTCCGACCCGGCGACGAACCCGGCGCTGAGAATCCTTGCCACACGCAAATCGACCCGCGCGAATTCTTCGATCGAAATCGGCGCGGGCGGCGCCGCAGGGGATGTATCGGCCGGTGACGCCGCCGCCGCAGGGGCAGTACGTGCGGCGGTGCCCGGGGCGGCCGCGGCCGCCGGGGTCGTGTCGCGCACGGGTTCCACCAGCGCGGCAACGGCCTTCGGATCGAGGCGCAGCGCGAGCGCTTCGTAGGGCGTGATCGGCGCGCCCAATCGCGGCAGGGCCGCATCCTGCCAGCGCCACGGCGACTCGGCGAAGAAACGTTCCGCCTTTTCGGCCATCGCCGGCAGCACCGGCTTCAGATAGATCATCAGCGTGCGGAACAGATTCAGGCCCTGCGTGCAAATGCCGCGGACCGCTTCGGCTTGGGTAGGCTGCTTGACGAGTGTCCAGGGCTTGCGTTGGTCGATGTACTGATTGGCACGATCGGCGAGCGCCATGATGTCGCGAATCGCGCTCGCGTAGTCGCGCGCTTCATAGGCGGCGGCGATCGCTTCGCCCGCCTGCGCAAAGGCGGCGAACAACTCCGGATCCGGCAGCTGCTCGCTCAGTTTGCCGCCGGCATTGCGGCTGATGAAGCCCGCGCAACGACTCGCGATGTTCACGAGTTTGCCGACGATGTCGGAATTCAGCCGCGTCGTGAATTCCTCTAGATTCAGGTCGAGATCGTCGATCCCGGGCCCGAGCTTGGCGGCGTAGTAATAGCGCAGGTATTCCGGCGCGAAGCTGTCCAGATAGCGCCGCGCGGTGATGAAGGTGCCGCGCGACTTGGACATCTTCTGGCCGTTGATCGTCACGAAGCCGTGCGCATGCACGCCGGTCGGGCGGCGCATGCCGGCGCCCTGCAGCACGGCGGGCCAGAACAGGGTATGAAAATACAAAATGTCCTTGCCGATGAAATGGTGCAACTCGGCGCTCGAGTCGGGCGCGAAGAAATCGTCGAAATTGAGCCCGTTGCGCGCGCACAATTGAGTGAAGCTCGCCAGATAGCCGAGCGGCGCATCGAACCAAACGTAGAAGAACTTCCCCGGCGCATCGGGGATCTCGAAGCCGAAGTAGGGCGCATCGCGCGAGATGTCCCAGTCCTTGAGGCCCTGCGCGAACCACTCCTCGAGTTTGTGCGCGACGTTGTTGCGTACCGCGCCGCTCGCGACCCAGCGCTTGAGCTCGTCCTCGAAAGTGCTCAGTCGGAAGAAATAATGCTCCGACTCGCGTTCGACCGGCGTCGTACCGCTGACCACCGAGATCGGATTCTTGAGGTCGGCCGGCGAATAGGTGGCGCCGCAGACTTCGCAGGAATCCCCGTATTGGTCGGGGCTGGCGCAGTTCGGGCAGGTTCCTTTGACGTAGCGATCCGGCAGGAACATGTTCGCCTGCGCGTCGTAGGCCTGGCGGATCGTGCGTCGCGCAATGTGGCCGGCCTCGCGCAGGCGCAAATACGTCGCATCGCAAATCGTCTCGTTCTCCGGATCGTGCGTCGAGCCGTAATTATCGACGTCGATGAGCATGTCGGCGAGATCCCGCCGGTGCTCGAGATTGACCGCTGCGATCAGGCGTTCCGGCGACATTCCCTCGCTCTGCGCCTTGAGCATGATCGGGGTGCCGTGCGTGTCGTCGCCGCCCACGTACCAGCACTCGTTGCCGCGCAATTTCTGGAAGCGGACCCAGATATCGGTTTGTACCGACTCGAGGACGTGGCCGATGTGCAGGGGTCCGTTCGCGTACAGCAGTGCGCTGGTGACGAGGATGCGGCGGGGTGTGGTCATAGCCGCAAATTATGCCACTGTTTCAGGGCCTCGGCCCGAGGCTCAGGACGCTTCTTTGTATTGCTCGAAGCGCGACTTGTGGATGGCCTTCTTGTAGGCCTCCTTGCCGCTGATGATGCGCTGATCGAGCAATTGCTGGATCGCGGTGTCCATCGTGCGCATGCCGAGCGCGGAACTGGTCATCATCGCGTTCTCGAGCTGATCCATCTTGCCCTGGCGGATCAGATTCGAGACTGCGGGGGTGTTGACGAGGATCTCGAGCGCGGCGACCCGGCCCTGTTTGTCGGCGCGCGGCACGAGCTGCTGCGAGACCACGCCGCGCAGACTCGTCGAGAGCATGGTGCGCACGTGCGGCTGCTTGTCCGACGGAAACGCGTTCACCATGCGATCGACGGTCGCCGCCGCGCCGTTGGTGTGCAGCGTGCCCATGACGAGGATGCCGGTCTCGGCCGCCGTCACGGCGATACTCATGGTCTCGAGGTCGCGTAACTCGCCGACCAGGATCACGTCTGGATCTTCACGCAAGGCTGAATGCAGCGCGGCCGAGAACGACTGGGCATGCACGCCGATCTCGCGCTGGCTGATCAGACAGTTCTTGCGCTTGTGGACGAATTCGATCGGGTCCTCGATCGTCAAAATGTGGCCTTTCTCGCGCGAATTGATGTCGTCGATCAGGGCCGCGAGCGTCGTCGACTTTCCCGACCCGGTCTTGCCCGTCACGAGGATCAGCCCGTTGCTCGCGCGCGAGAGTTGCCGCACCGCCGGGGGCAGGTTCAATTCCTCGGCCGTGCGCGCCCGCGAGGGGATCGCGCGGAACACCGCCCCCATGCCGTTCAACTGGCGCATGACGTTGCAGCGGAATCGCGCCACATCCGGGATCGCATAGGCGAAGTCCGTGCCGTCCTTCTCCTCGAAGCGCTCGAGCGCGAGCTTGGGCATGATCTCGTAGAGCGTCGCCTTGACCATCTCGGCACTCAGCGGCTCCGCACTCAGGGGGGCGAGTTCGCCGTACAGCCGGATGCGCGCCGGGTCCCCGGCAAGAAAATGCAGGTCGGAGCCCTTGCGCTCCAAGAGTTGATGCAAATACTGGTCGATGACGGCCATGGCTAGCTGGTCTGCGCTCAGGTCCCGGTCGCTTCCGCGGTCGGGATGCCGCCGAGATCCGTCGTGAAGCGCTGAAACAGTTTCTTGTCCGAGGCGTAGCCGTAGGCATCGTCCGGATCGACTTCCTTGGCGGTCACGGCAGTGAGCAGCGCCTGATCGAGCAGCTGCATGCCGTATTCCTTGCCCATCTGCAGCTGACTCGGAATCTGGTGCGACTGGTCGGTCATGATCAGCTTCGAGATGGCCTTGGTCACGACGAGCACCTCGCAGATCGCGCGGCGCGCGCGCTGATCCGGGCTCTTGACCAGGACCTGGGTGATCACCGCGATCAGGCTTTGCGAGAGGAACGCCTTGGTCTGTTCGCGCTCCTCCGCCGGCATGGCGTCGATGATGCGGTCGATCGTCTTCGTGGCGCTGTTCGTGTGCAGCGTCCCGAGCACCAGATGCCCGGTTTCGGCCGCGGTCATGGCCATCGAGATCGTTTCGGCATCGCGCATTTCGCCGACCAGGATCACGTCGGGATCTTCGCGCATCGCCGCGCGCACGCCCTCGGCGAAGGTCGGCAGGTGCGTGCCGAGTTCGCGTTGGATGACCTGGCTGGTCTTGCTGCGGTGGACGAACTCGATCGGATCCTCCAGGCTGATGATGTTGAGCGCGCGGGTCGAGTTCAGATGATCGATCATCGCCGCGAGCGTCGTCGACTTGCCGGTGCCGGTCGCGCCGGTCACCAGGATCATGCCCTGGTGGTAGTCGCAGAGCTTGCGCACGATGGGCGGCAGGTTCAGCTGATCGATGCTCGGCATCTTCGTGGGGATCGTGCGGAACACCGCGCCGACGCCGGTCTCCTTGCGAAAGACGTTGGCCCGGAAGCGGCCGCCGTCGCTCGAGACGTAGGCGAAATCCAGATCGTGGCCCGAACGCAGCGTCGCCACTTGCGACTGCGTCAGGACCTCGGTGATGTAGCCGTCGAGCTCGGCCTCGCCGAGTTCGCGGAACTTGATCGGCACCAGATCGCCATGCATGCGCAGCATGGGCGGCACGCCGACGGCGAGGTGCAAATCCGAGCACCCTTGCGCCATCCCGAGCTTCAAGAATGCGTCGATTTTGGCCATGGCGAACTAGGCTACCCGCAACCGATTGGGTTTTCGAGTTTTTCGATCCCCGGCTGCGATAAACGTGAGCTGCGTCACCGCGCGGCGGGGCATGGCCCCCGTTTGCGCGCTCGGCCGGTCTTTTTAGAGGAAGCGCTCCAGCGAGAGGCGCAGTTCGTCCATGCTTTGGGCGCGCTTCGCTTTGTCGAGCGACATGCTCTTGACGACCAGGTCGTTGAGCTCGCGCGGCAGCTCCTTGTTGATCTCGATCGGCGGTCGCGCCTTGCCCTGGACGTGCTGATACATCACCGACATATGGTCGCCGCGCGAGTAGGGCGGCACACCGCAGAACAGCTCGTAGAGGATCACGCCGAGGCTGTAGATGTCGGCCCGCTCATCGACCTTCTTGCCGAGAATCTGCTCGGGCGCCATGTATTTCGGCGAACCGATCACATAGCCCGTCTTGGTCAGCTGCGTGTCGCCCTGGCTCTGGGCGGCGGCAACGCCGAAGTCGACGATCTTGAGCAGGCCCTCGTTGTTGATCAGAACGTTGGCGGGCTTCAAGTCGCGATGCACGATGCCCGCCTGGTGCGCGACCGCCATGCCGGTGGCGATGTCGATGCCGAACTTGACCGCACGCTTGAGCTCGACCGGTTTTTCGCCGACGATCTCGCCGCCGAGCGTATGCGAGGGAAAGTATTCCATGGAGATCGCATAGAGGCCGCGGATGTACAGAAAGTCGTAGATGCGGATGACGTTCTTGTGGGTGATCTTGCGGCTGTAGCGCAGTTCGTGCACGAAGCGCTTCATCATCTCCTCGTCGGTCGAGACATTGGCGTTCAAGAACTTGAGGATCAGGCGCTCCTCGACGATCGTGTCCTCCATGAGCAGCACCGTGCCGAACGCGCCCTTGCCGATCTTTTCGATGTACTTGTAACGACCTTCGAGGATGTCGCCGGGCTCGAGCGTCGTGATGTCGAGTTTGTTGTTCTGCGTCTCCTGCTGGCGGACGATGCTCGAAATCTCCTGATTGTCGAGCAGCAGCGTCTTGCCCGTCGCCTGCATCTTCGCGGCGCGCTGATTGACCGCGATCTGCTGCGTCGAGAAGCGATTCTCGATGTCCTGCAGCGCCCGCTCCGCTGCGTTGGCGACGGCCGCCTCGCTGGTTTGACCGATCGCCTGCAGCTGCAGCTTCACCGCGCTCGCACGCTTCTCGTCGGTGAGCTTCGCGAGCGCCGCGATTGCCTCGATTTTGATCTCGTTCTCGGGGCGCTGCAGCAGCGGCAGCAGGCTCGGGACGATCTTTTGATCGCCGATGCGCGCGAGGGCCCGAACGACGGTCGGCAGGCCCTTGCCCTCGGTGGCGCCGAGCATCTCGACGAGCCGCGGCAAGGCCTTGGTGCTGCCGATTTCGGCGAGTGCGTCGACGGCGCGTTCGCTGACCCACCAGTCGCGATCCTTGGTCGCCTCGATCAGCTGCGCCACCGCGCGTTCGTCCTTGGTCTGATTGAGGATCTCGATGGCCGCGCGGCGGATGTCCTGATTCTCGTCCTTGATGAGCTCGAGCACGGCTTCGACCACGCGCGGCCCGCCGATCTTGCCGAGTGCGTCGGCGGCCCGGGTGCGCACCCACCAATCGGAGTCGGCGATCACCTCGAGCAGGAACTTCACCGACTTCGCGGTGCCGACCACATTGAGCACTTCGACGGCGGCGCGACGCGCGTATTCATTCTCGTCCTTGAGGATCTCGACGAGGTAGCGAACCGTGTCGGGATGGTTGGCGCGTACGACGACGTCGACGGCTTTGTTTTGCACCTCGATTTCCGGGTCGCGCAGCATACTGCAAAGCAGGGCCACGTCGAAGTTGCCGTCCATGCGGGCGAGCGCCGAGAGCGCCGCGGAGCGGATGAACTTGTTGTTGTCCTTGAGCTGTTTCTGGACCGCATCGAGCACCTTCGGCGTGTTGAAGCGCGCCAGCGTGTTGATGATGTGCATGCGCGCAATCGCATCCTTGCCTTCGATGCGCGCGATCAGGTCGTCGATCGAGGATTCGTCGGCGATCTCGGCGATGATCTTGAACAGCCCCGCGCGTTCGTTCGCCTCCTGCGTGTAGGCGGCATTGAGCAGTTCGCGCACCGTGAATCGCGCCTTCTGCGCCGAGATCACGTCGAGAATCGCCTGCTTCGGCAAGCCAGGCTTCGCGAGCGCATCGAGCAGCGCTGTCGCGGGGTAGCTGCGGCTCGAGGACAAGGCCCAGGCGATGCCCGCGACCGCGCGACCGTTGGCTTCGCTCATGATCTTGAACACCTGCGGCAGTGTCCTGATGTCGATCAACTGCGACAGCGCTTCGACGTAGGCAAGGGTCTCGCGCTTGTCGGCATTGTTCAGTGCGCCGATCAGCGGCTCGATCACGCCGGACCCCAAACCGACAAGTTTGGTCAGGGCCTTTTGCGCTGCGGGACCTGCAGGATTGCCGCTGGATTTGACTTCGGCGAGCAGCCGGTCGGCACGGTAGTTGGAAAAAAAACTCATTCGGTGCCCTGACGTTGCACGTCGCAATTATGCCACACCGCAACCGCGTGTCGGGCCGCTGCGGTACAATCTCGCCGCCATGAATTCAACTGCTGCCGCGGAGTCTCTAACACGCGCGTCCTTAAGTGCCTACGTCGATCCCTATCTTGGGATTAGCTTGGGCGAGGCGAAGTCGATTCTGGACGTTACGCTCACCGACGGCGCAATGCTCGTCTCGCTCGAATTCGGCTTTCCGTGTGCCGATTATGCCCCCGAACTGGGTTCCGCTTTAGAGACTCATCTCGCATCCGCGCTCTCCGGGTTCCCGTTGCGGCTCGCACTCCGATCCAACATCACGGTCCATGCCGTGCAAAAGACCCTCAAGCCGCTCGCCCAGGTCAAGAATATCGTAGCGGTCGCCTCCGGCAAAGGTGGCGTGGGCAAGTCGACGACGGCCGCCAATCTGGCCCTCGCCTGGGCCCGCCAGGGCGCGCGGGTGGGTCTGCTCGACGCCGACATCTACGGACCCAGCCAGCCGCTGATGATGGGCCTGGCCGGTCAGAAACCGACCAGCCCGGACGGCAAGACGCTGACCCCCTTGCGCGCGCATGGCGTGGCGGTCATGTCGATCGGCTTCATGATCGACCCCGAACAACCCATGGTCTGGCGCGGGCCCATGGTGACCCAGGCCCTGACCCAGCTGCTCGGCGACACCCAGTGGGGCGAACTCGACTATCTGGTCATCGACATGCCGCCGGGGACCGGCGACATCCAGCTCACCCTCGCGCAGCGCGTGCCCGTCAGCGGCGCGGTGATCGTCACGACACCCCAGGACATCGCTCTGCTCGACGCGCGCAAGGGACTAAAAATGTTCGAGAAAGTCGAGGTGCGCGTGCTCGGCATCGTGGAAAACATGAGCGTGCACGTCTGTTCTCAGTGCGGCCATGTCGAACACCTGTTCGGTAGCGGCGGCGGCGCGCGCATGGCCGCCGAATACGGCGTGCAGCTGCTCGGCGAGCTGCCGCTCGACCTGCGTATCCGCGAGGACGCCGACGCCGGGGTGCCGACCGTGGTCAGCGAGCCCGGCAGCGCGCGTGCCGGCGCCTATCTTGCGATGGCGCGCCGTACGGCGGCGCGACTCTCCACCCTGAACAAAGACTACAGCCGTGCTTTTCCCAAAATCACCGTCGAGTCAAGCTAATGAGTATCAAGAGTGACCGCTGGATCCGGCGCATGGCGGCCGAACACGGCATGATCGACCCGTTCTCCCCGAGCCAAGTCCGCGTCGCAGACGGTCAGAAAATCGTCTCATACGGCACGTCCAGCTACGGTTACGACGTGCGCTGTGCGGATGAATTCAAGATCTTCACCAACATCAATTCGACCATCGTCGACCCGAAGAATTTCGACGAGAAGTCCTTCGTCGACTTCAAGGGTCCGGTGTGCATCATTCCGCCGAACTCGTTCGCACTCGCGAGCACGGTCGAGTTCTTCCGCATTCCGCGCAGCGTGCTCACCGTGTGTCTCGGCAAATCGACCTACGCGCGCTGCGGGATCATCGTCAATGTGACGCCGCTCGAGCCCGAATGGGAAGGCCATGTGACCTTGGAATTCTCGAACACGACGCCCCTGCCCGCGAAGATCTATGCCAATGAAGGTGTTGCGCAAATGTTGTTCTTCGAGTCCGACGAGATCTGCGAAACCTCGTACCGCGATCGGGGCGGCAAATATCAGGGGCAACGCGGGGTGACGCTGCCCAAGGCTTAGCGCTGCAGCGACTTGATCCGCATCGCGAACTCGAGCTTGCCGTCGCGCGTGCGTTCCGCTTGGACCGGTACGAACCCGAGTGCGGGTGCGAACCACATGCGCAGGACGCGGTTGTTACCGGTGCGCTGGCTCGCGACGATGATCGTTTCCAAATCGCCCAATGGCGTGCGCAGGCGGGCGGCGCCCTCCCGGGTGTAGTTGAATTCCTTGACCTCGTCCTTGTCGATGATCTGGAAGCTGTGGGGCAGATTGCCCGTGCGCAGCGCCAGCATGATCTCGATCTGGATCGACATCACGTCCTGAGTTCCCTCCTGCAGCTTCAGGTCGACCGGTTTGCCCTCCGAATTGCCGCGGGCATGGCGCTTGTCCCAGTCGAAGTCGAGATCGACGGCCGCCGAGCCGTCGTCGCCGTGATACTTGAGCGGCTGCACGTGCTCGTCGTGCAGCACCAACCAGCTCTTTTGCGTCACCGGATTGCTGTAGACGATGCGGAAGATTCCGCGCGCGGTGATCGTCCAGGTGTACACGTAATGGTCGGGGGCCGTATCCGGTTCGAGCTTCAAATCGCTCGTGCCGACCGCGATGCTCTTCCAGTAGGCTTCGTAGTGCGCGGAGAACGGCGCGGGGAATGCTGCGGGGAGCGCAGCGCCCGCAGCGGCCTGGCTCGCCGGGCTCTCGGCGCCGCCGGCCAGCTGCGCCCCGGCGAGCAGGCAAGACACCCCGAGCAGGATCGCGTGCGACGTGTTGATCATGAGGATCCTTCAGTGCGCCGGGGCCGCGGCCAGCTGCACAGGGTGCGCGAGCGGCGCGCCGTCGAGCCAGGCGCGGCCGTCACGCTGTTCGAGGCGGCCCTCACAGAACCAGCGCACGGCGAGGGGGTAGATCTTGTGTTCCTGTGCCTGGACCCGCGCCGCGAGGCGGGCTTCGTCGTCGTCGGCTGACACCGTGACGCGTCCTTGCAGAATCAAGGGGCCGGCATCGAGTTCCTCGGTGACGAAATGCACCGTGGCGCCGTGCTCGCGCTCACCGGCCGCGAGCACCCGGCGGTGCGTGTGCAGGCCCGGATACTGCGGCAACAAAGACGGATGAATGTTGAGTATGCGACCCGGGAAGCGTGCAATGAAACCCGCCGAGAGGATGCGCATGAACCCGGCGAGCACGACGAGCGCCGGCGCGCCGTCAGCGACTTGGGCCGCAAGCGCGAGGTCATAGGCTTTGCGATCGGCAAACCCGGCAGCCGGCAGCGCCAGGGCCGGTACACCCAAGTCGTGGGCGAGCTGCAGTCCGGGCGCGGTTGCCTGGTCGGAGAACACGCCCGCGACGAAGTACGGACTGTCGGGAGCACGCCCCTGCTCGACGAGGCAGCGCATGTTGCTGCCGCGTCCGGAGATCAGCACCACCACGGGTCGCGACGACGCCTGGGCGCTCACGCGATCAGAACACCCCGGGTGCCGCTGCGCACCTCACCGATGATGCAGGCGTCCTGGCCGGCCGCAGCGAGCAAGCCAAGCGTGCGCGGCACGTCGGCGGCCGCGACGTGGACGGTCATGCCGATGCCGCAATTGAACACGCGCGCCATCTCCGCATCGCTGATGTTGCCGTTGACCTGCAGCCATTCGAAGATCGCCGGCAGCCGCCAGGCCTTGCGCTCGAGCACGACCTCGAGCCCGTCCGGCAAGACCCGGGGGATGTTGTCGACGAGGCCGCCGCCGGTGATGTGCGCGAGGCCATGGACCGGCACTTCGGCGAGCAGCGCCAACAGCGGTTTGACATAGATGCGCGTCGGCGCCATGAGCCGGTCGATCAATGCAATGCCGTCGATCGGCGTCTGCAAGGAGGGCTGCGTCAACTGCAACACCTTGCGGATCAGCGAGAAGCCGTTCGAATGCGGGCCCGACGAGGGCAGGCCAATGACGATGTCGCCGGCGGCGCCGCGTGACCCGTCGATGATCCGATCCTTCTCGACGATGCCGACGCAAAAGCCCGCCAGATCGTAGTCCTCGCCGTGGTACATGCCCGGCATTTCGGCAGTCTCCCCGCCGACCAGCGCGCACCCGGCCTGCACGCAGCCGTCGACGATGCCGCGAATCACGCGCTCACCGATGTCGACGTCGAGTTTTCCGGTCGCGAAGTAATCCAAAAAGAACAGCGGCTCGGCGCCCTGCACGACCACGTCATTGACGCACATGGCGACCAGGTCCACGCCGACCGTCTCGTTGCGACCGGTGTCGATCGCGAGCCGCAGTTTCGTGCCCACACCGTCGGTCCCTGAGACCAGCACCGGCTTGCGATACCGGTCGAGGGGCACTTCGACGAGCGCGCCGAAGCCGCCGATGCCGCCCAGGACCTCGCGGCGCATCGAACGGCGGACGTGCGGTTTGATGCGCTCGACCAGCTCTTCACCGGCGTCGATGTCGACACCTGCGTCACGATAGGTCACCGACGCGCGTTCAGTCATGCTGTCCTCTGGGGTATTGAAGGGTAGGCCGACGCGGCCGGTCGGCGAGCCGTGCTATTTTACACCAGGGGACTTAGACTGACGCGCCTTCACACCATGATAGACACCGACCGCGATATTTGGGCTCGCCACAGGCGTTTTTTCGGCTTGCGCCACCGGGCATTGAGTTTTCTCGTGTGCTCCTGCGTCGCGGGGCTGCTCGCGGCCGTTTTGCCGGCCGCAGCCGCGGTTCGTACCGACCTTTTCCAGGCGACCGCACCGCTCGCCGACCGCTCCGATGCCGCGCTGACCACGGCCTTCCAGACGGCGCTCAAGACCGTGCTGGTCAAGGTCACGGGTCGTCGCGCCGCCGCGACCGACCCTGCGCTCGCTCCCTTGATCGGCGAGGCGCGTCGCTACGTGCAGCAATATCACCCGGCCCAGGACGGGCAGATCTCCGTGGGCTTCGATGCCACCGCGATCGAACGCTGGCTCGCCCAGGCCGGGCAACCGATCTGGGGTCGCGAACGGCCTCTCACCTTCGTCTGGCTGGGCGTGCAGTCCGGCCCCCAGGCCGGCACGGTCGTGACGCGCGACGAGCCCTCCGAGCTCAAGAGCGCCCTGGATGCCGAGGCGAGCGCACGCGGCATCCAGTTGCTCTGGCCGACGGCCGCCGACCTGCAATCGAGCCATGTGGATTTCGCCGCGCTCACGAACTCCCCCGGCACGAGCCTCGCGGAGATCGCCCACCGCCTCGGTGGCGAAGGCGTACTGGTCGGCCATGCCGGCAATGCGACCGCGGGCGCGAGCGTGCGCTGGACCGAGTTGTTTCAGGACCAAAGCCGGGAATTCTCCGGCACGCTCGAGGGTGTCGATCGTGCCGCCGACCTCTATGCCTCGCTGTTCGCGGCGAGCGGCAGTTTCACGCCCGTGGAGATCGAGGTCGACGGCGTCAGTGACGTCAAGGATTACGCCGGCGTCGAGAGCTATCTCGAATCGCTCGCGTTCATTTCCCAAGTCGGTGTCGATGCCTTGAGCGGCGATACGGTGCGCTTCCACCTGACCACGCGCGGCGGCATCGAGCCGCTGCAGCGGGCCCTGGCCTTGAACGGCCTGCTGGAACCCATCGCCGCCGGTGACGGCGGACTGCAGCGGTTTCAATTGCGCCGCTGAACCGCGCACTGTAATCGACGAGGGACCTGAAGCCCGTGCCGCTGCGTCAACTGCCCAATCTGATCAGCGTGCTGCGCATCCTGCTGGTCGTGCCGATCGCCGTCGCGCTCGCACGCGACGAACTGCTGCTCACGTTCGCCTTGGTCGTCGTCGCGGCCCTGTCCGACGCGGCGGACGGTTTCCTCGCGCGTCGTTTCGGCTGGCAGACGGAGCTCGGCAGCATACTCGATCCAGCCGCCGACAAAGCCTTGCTCACGACCGTGTTCGTGACGCTGGCGCTGCTCGGTGCCGTGCCGTTCTGGCTCGTAGTCTGCACCGTCGCCCGCGACGTCCTGATCGTCGGCGGCGCGCTGCTATACCGGCTCTGGTGCGGGCCGCTGCTGATCCGGCCGACCTGGGTAGCCAAGTTCAATACCTTGTGCCAGCTCCTGTTCGTTGCCGGTGTCGTGGCGCACGGCCGATTCGCGCAGCCGCCCGACTGGTCGCTGACTGTGCTCGGTGCCCTGGTGTTTTTCACGGTCGTGATCAGCGGACTCGACTACGTGCTCGTGTTCGCGCAGCGCGCCGCGGCGGCCCGGTGAAGCAACTCGCCCTCGGCGTGCAGCTGCGCGCGGGGGCGGTGTTCGCCAGCTTCGCGGTCGGACAGAACGCGGAGATCCTCGCCGCCTTGCGCGGCGGCGGCACCGATGCGCTGTGGATCTGGGGCCCTGCGGGCAGCGGCAAGACCCACCTGTTGCAGGCGCTGTGCGCGGCCGTGGGCGAGACTGCGGCGTACTTTCCACTGGATCGGGGCCTCGGCCTGCCACCCGAGGCGCTGCAGGGATTTGAAACGCGCCGCGTGCTGTGTCTCGACGACGTCGATGCGGTGGCCGGCGATCTTTCCTGGGAGCGGGCCTTGTTTCGCTCGTTCAACGAGGCGCTCGAGCTTGGCACGCGCCTGATCTACGCGGCAAAGGCCGCACCGCAGAGCCTGGTCTGGACACTCGAGGATTGGCGTTCCCGCGCGACCGCGAGCATCGTCTATCAGCTGCACGAACTCGACGAGGATGGGCGTATCGAGGCGCTGTGTCTGCGCGCCAGCCAGCGCGGCGTGCCCTTGCCGCGCGAGACCGCCGAGTACCTGCTCAAACGCCTGCCGCGGGACTTGGGCTCGCTGCTCGCTGTGCTCGACGCGCTCGACGTCGCCGCGCTCGCCGCCCAGAGGCGTCTGACGATCCCATTCATACGCGCGGCGCTCGAGACAGGCGCAGATATGCCACCATAGCGCAGAACCAGGCGAACACCAGCAGCAGGCTCGAGGCCGCGACCCAGCGTGCCCGCGGATTGACCAGCAGTTCGGTCACCACGAACATGAGATAGGGAATCACGAACAACGTCGCCCAGGCGTAGGTGTAGCGACTGCCGCGCACCAGTCCGCGCAGCGGCACGAGCAGCGGCAACGCGGCGATCACGCAGAGCAGCCAGGGGTAGCCGACCGAGATCCATGCGAGCAGACTGAGCGCCACGCCGCCCCAGATCCAGATCGTGTACAGGCGCGCACGGCTCGCGGACGCGTTGCCGGGACTGCTCACCCGGCCGACCGCGCCAGCCGCTCGGCGAGCGCGGCGACCCGCGCCCCAAGCGCGTTCGCGAGTTCGCGTTCGTGCTCGGACAACTCGTCCGGCGGGCCGCCCGCGGCCACGTGGCTCGCCCCGTAAGGGCTGCCGCCGGTGCGCGTCTCGCTCAAGCCCCGTTCGGTATACGGGATGCCGACCAGCACCATGCCATGATGCAACAGTGGCAGCATCATGCTCAGCAAGGTCGATTCCTGACCGCCGTGCAGGCTTTGCGTCGACGTGAAAACGGCTGCGGGTTTGCCGGCCAAGGCGCCGGTCAGCCACAGCCCGCTCGTGCCGTCGAGAAAGTGCTTCAGGGGCGCGGCCATGTTGCCGAAGCGAGTCGGACTGCCGAGCAGTAGACCCGCACACTCGGCGAGATCCTCATAGGTCGCATAGGGGGGACCTTGCTCGGGGACCTCGGGCTCGAGTGCGCTCGTGGTCGCCGTAACGGCGGGCACGGTGCGCAGTCGTGCGCGCATCCCGTTCACACTCTCGACACCACGGGACAATTGTCGGGCCAGGGCCGCAGTACTGCCTTGGCGAGAATAATACAAAACCAGGATATCGCTCATCGTAGGCTCTCTCGGGGTCTCGCGACCGATTCGGTATGGGTGCAGCGTTGGCGCAACGATTTTCACTCGGCCGCCGCCGACCGCTGCCGGACGGCTGTTTGACGGCTCTAGCCGCTGTTGCTAGTGTCCTCAGCCCATGCTTCGTGTCCTGGCCCTGTTCTTAGGTCTCGTTTGCCTCACCGGCTGCAGCGGGCCACCCGTGCAGGAAATGAGCGATGCGCGCCAGGCGATCGCCGCGGCCCGGGTCGCCGGTGCGCCGGAACGGGCGCCGGGCGATTTCGACGCCGCTGAGGCGGCGATCACGCGTGCCGAAACACACTTGCAGGCCCAGGAATATACGCGAGCGCGGATCGCGGCGCTCGAAGCCAAGCGCCATGCAGCGGTTGCCCTTGGCGTAGCCGAGAAGTCCGGGCCGCCGCCTCCCCCGCAGCCGGCGGCCAACGTGCACTAAAACTTCCAGTCATGTTGCCAGCGCGACATGATCAGCGCCGGATAGTCGCGCCGCCCCGCGCTGCCGTTGTAGCGGGCCAGCGCCTTGACCCAGTCGTGATGTTCCGCGCGCAGGTAATAGCGCAGTATTTCGCAGCCCATTCGGATGTTCGGCGCCGTGCGCACCAGCTGATTCTGCATGCCGAGTTGCGTCGGCCAGAACGGCATCACCTGCATGAGGCCCACGGCGCCGCTGCGCGACACGGCCCAGGGGTCGAACCGACTTTCCACCGCGATCACCGCCAGGATCAGATCCGGCGGGAGTTGCAGGTCCGGGTCGCGCTTCGCCTCGCAATAGACGTGGTCGAGAAGGTCGACGCGATCCTCGTAGGCGCCGACGAAGGGTCGCAGGCGCGGCTCCATCGCCTTGTGCCAGACCTCTGCCTCGTAGCGATCCGCGAAACAATCGGCACTCGAGATGATCTTCTGCAGCAGATCCTTCAGTTCCGGCTCACGCTGTCCGGGCTTGGGCGCGTCCGCCGCATGCGCGCAGGCGCCGCCGAGCAGCAGCAACGCGGCGAGTCCGCGCAGGCCCGAACATCGCTGCAGCGGCCGCAAGCGCGCCTCAGCCCGCCCGCTTCTTCTGGATGATCTGCACGGCCGCCGCGATCGCGATATCGCTCGATTGGGTGTCCCGCCGGCTGCGGTATTCGAGCGTGCCGGCGGCCAGACCGCGCTCGCCGATCACGATCCGGTGGGGGATTCCGAGCAGTTCGGAGTCGGCGAACTTGACCCCCGGACGCGCGTCGCGGTCGTCGAGCAACACGTCGATGCCGGCCGCCTGAAATTCCGCATAGAGACGATCGGCCGTGCTCTGCACAGAACTCGATTTCTGATAATTGATCGGCACGAGGACGACGCTGAACGGGGCGATCGCCTCGGGCCAGATGATGCCGTTCGCATCGTGATTTTGTTCGATCGCCGCCGCGACCACGCGGCTGACGCCGATGCCGTAGCAACCCATGAACATCGCCTGGCTCTTACCCGCCTCATCGAGCACGCTTGCCTGCATGGCGTCGCTGTACTTGCGGCCGAGCTGGAATATGTGCCCGACCTCGATGCCGCGCGCGATGCAGAGCGTACCGCTGCCGCCCGGGCTCCGATCGCCCGCGAGCGCGTTGCGCAGGTCGAAGGTCTCGGGCACGGCGAGATCGCGCTCCCAGTTCACGCCGGTGTAGTGCTGATCCTTCTCGTTCGCGCCGCAGACGAAGTCCGCCATTTGCGCCGCGGAATGATCGGCGTAAACCCTGCCCTTGAAGCCGACGGGGCCGATGAAGCCGGGCTCCGAACCGGTCGCTTCACGCACGCGCTCCGCGCTCGCCATGCGCAGCGGATTCGCTATACCGGGCAGCTTCTGCGCCTTGAGGGCATTGAGCTCGTGGTCCCCGCGCAGCACGATCGCGACGACGCCGCCGTCCGCGCCGTCGACCAGCAAGGTCTTGGCGCAGCGCGCCGGTGCGACCTGCAGGAATGCGCTGAGTTCGGCAATCGTGCGCATGTGCGGGGTCGCGATTTTCGCAAGTGCGGCCGACGGTGCCGGTCGGGGCGCAGCCGGCGGGAGGGCGATCGCCATTTCGAGATTGGCGGCGTAATCGTCGCCGTCCGAGAAGACGATCGCATCCTCGCCCGAATCGGCGAGCACGTGGAACTCCTGTGAGGCGTTGCCGCCGATGCTGCCGCTGTCGGCCTGAACCGCACGAAATTTCAAGCCCAAACGCAAGAAAATACGGCAATACGCCTCGTACATGAGCCGGTAGCCCGCCTCGAGGCTCGCTTCGTCGGCGTGGAACGAGTACGCGTCCTTCATCAGAAATTCGCGCGCGCGCATCACGCCGAAACGGGGCCTGATCTCGTCGCGGAACTTGGTTTGGATCTGATAGAAATTGACCGGCAGCTGTTTGTAGCTGCGCAGTTCGCGGCGCGCGATGTCGGTGATGACTTCCTCGTGGGTCGGCCCGTACGCGAAGTCGCGATCATGGCGGTCCTTGAAGCGCAGCAGCTCGGGCCCAAATTCGCTCCAACGGCCGGATTCACGCCACAGTTCGGCCGGCTGAACGGTCGGCATGACGAGCTCGAGCGCCCCGGCGCGGTTCATCTCCTCACGCACGATCTGCTCGACCTTGCGCAGTGTCCGCAGGCCGAGGGGCAGCCAGCTATACAGACCCGCGGCGAGCCGCCGGATCATGCCCGTGCGCAGCATCAGTTGATGGCTCACGACCTCGGCGTCGGCGGGCACTTCCTTGAGCGTGGAGATGGGGTATTGAGATAAGCGCATAGCCGCCTATATTACATGAGCCCCCCTGGTATCATGCGTGCTTCATGACCGACGTGCTAGACCATCAATCGCGCCCGCGCGGCGTCTATTGGCTGCCCAACTTGCTGACCACCGCGGCCCTGTTTTCAGGGTTCTATGCGATCGTGGCGGCGATCGACTGGAAATTCGACTATGCCGGCGTCGCGGTGTTCGTCGCGATGATCTTCGACGCGCTCGATGGTCGCGTCGCCCGCTGGACGCATACCGAGAGCGCCTTCGGCAAGGAGTACGACAGTCTATCCGACATGGTTTCCTTCGGACTCGCGCCCGCGATCGTGACTTACCAGTGGGGCGTGGCCCGGATCGCCGAATATGGACCCCTGTGGCGGCGCCTGGGCTGGCTGGTGTGCTTCTTCTACGCCGCCGCGGCGGCACTGCGACTCGCCCGCTTCAACTCGCGTATCGCGGTCCAGGACAAGAACTACTTCGAAGGCCTGCCGAGTCCCTCGGCCGCCGCGATCGTCGCGGCGTTCATGTGGCTCGCGAGCGGCGAGCTCAACGTCGGCCTGCCGGGCCTGTTGCTGGCCTTCTCGATCACCGCCTGCGCCGGAGCGCTCATGATCAGCCGCTTTCCGTTCCACAGTTTCAAGCAGGTCAACATGGGCGCGCGCGTGCGTTTCACGCATATTCTGCTCGTGCCACTGCTGTTCGTTCTGATCGCGCTGCATCCACCCAGCGCTTTGTTGCTGATTTTTGGCTGTTATGCCTTGTCGGCGCCCTCGGTTTGGGCCTACCGTAGGTTGTTCCGCCGCTCCCGGGGGGTTGTGCTGCCGTCATGAACGCGATGCGCCGCGAATACTTGCAGGCCCTGGAACTCGATACCTGGGTGCTGCGCGCGCCGGCGGCGGTCGCCGCCGCGGTGGCGCCCACCGATGCGGTGGCGCCCACCGATGCGGTGGCGCCCACCGATGCGGTGGCGCGGACCGATGCGGGGACGCTGCCCGACGCCGAGCTCGATTGGGCGGCGCTGCGCGCCCGCGTTGCCGTCTGTACACGCTGCACGCTCGCGACGACGCGCACCCAGACCGTGTTCGGCGTCGGCAACCCGGAGGCGCAGTGGTTCATCGTCGGCGAGGCCCCTGGCGCCGAGGAGGACCGGCAGGGCGAGCCCTTCGTCGGGCGCGCGGGTCAGTTGTTGAATTCGATGTTGCATGCCATCGGCCTCGGCCGCTGCGATGTGTACATCGCCAATGTGCTCAAGTGCCGTCCGCCCGGCAACCGGGATCCTGCGGCCGCCGAGGCCGCACATTGCCTGAGCTACCTCGAGCGCCAGATCGCCCTGGTTGCGCCCAAGCTCTTGCTCGTCGTCGGCCGGATCGCCGCTCACCAGTTGCTGGCGAGCGACGCACCCTTGGGGAGCCTGCGCCAGAAAACGCACGCGTTCGGCGCGGCCCGCGTGCCGCTCGTCGTGACTTATCATCCGGCCTACCTGCTGCGTTCGCCGGGCGAGAAGCGCAAGGCCTGGGAAGATCTGCAATACGCCCGGGAGGTGGCTGCGCGTGTCTAGCGTCAAACGGGAATCGCCGGCCGCGGCCGAGATCCGTCCGATGCACGAACTCGACGTCCCCATGGTCGTCGCGATCGAGCGCGCCGGTTATCAATTTCCCTGGAGCGAAGGGATCTTTCGCGACTGTCTGCGCGTCGGTTACATCTGTCGCGTCGTCGAATCGGCAGGCGAACTGGCCGGTTACGGCATCATGTCCGTGGGCGCCGGCGAAGCGCACATCCTCAACGTCTGCATCCGCGAAGATTTTCGTTGCTGTGGACTCGCGCGCAGGCTGCTGATCTATCTGCTCGATCGGGCCCGTGCATCGGGGATGCGCGAGGCTTACCTCGAAGTCCGACCCACCAACACCGTTGCCAGCCGCCTGTATTTGTCCCTCGGGTTCGAGCAGGTCGGCGTGCGCCGCGGCTATTATCAAGCCACGGTCGGTCGCGAGGACGCCTGCGTTTTGCGCCGCTTCTTGACCGACGACTCGAAGTGAACGCGGCCATGAACGAGATCACGCGTGAGATAGCGCGGCGGCGCACATTTGCGATCATCTCCCATCCCGACGCCGGCAAGACGACATTGACCGAAAAGCTGCTGCTGTTCGGCGGCGCGATTCAGATGGCGGGCACCGTCAAGGGACGCAAGGCGACCCGACATGCGACATCCGATTGGATGCGCCTGGAACAGCAGCGCGGTATTTCCGTGACCTCGTCCGTGATGCAGTTTCCGTTCGCGGACTGCATCGTCAACCTGCTCGACACGCCGGGTCACGAGGACTTCTCCGAGGACACCTATCGGACGCTCACCGCGGTCGACTCGGCGCTCATGGTCATCGACTGTGCCAAGGGCGTCGAGGAGCGCACGATCAAGCTCATGGACGTGTGCCGGCTGCGCGACACGCCGATCATGACCTTCGTCAACAAGCTCGACCGCGACGGGCGTGCGCCGATCGAATTGCTCGACGAGATCGAGAGCGTCCTCAAGATCCAGTGCACGCCGCTGACCTGGCCGATCGGCATGGGTCGCGATCTGCTCGGCGTGTATCACCTGCTCGAGGACAGGATCTACGTCTATGTACCGGTCGAGAAGGGCCGGGTCGGCAGCCACGAGACCATAGACGGACTCGCGAGCGAGGCGGCGCAGGAATTTCTGGGTTCGCGCTATGCCAAGTTCGTCGAGGAGGTCGAACTCGTACGCGGCGCGAGCCCGAGCTTCGATCTTGCGGCCTACCGCGCGGCGCGCCAGACTCCGGTCTTCTTCGGATCGGCCGTCAACAACTTCGGCGTGCGCGAGCTGCTCTCGGCTTTCGTGCAGCACTCCCCCGGACCGCAGCCGCGTCCGACGCTGCAACGCGAGGTCCTCGCCGACGAGTCCAAGCTGACCGGTTTCGTCTTCAAGATCCAGGCGAACATGGACCCGGGACACCGCGACCGGATCGCCTTCATGCGCCTCTGTTCGGGGCGCTATGCGAAAGGCATGCGCATGCACCACGTGCGCCTGGACAAGGACATTCGCGTCGCCGACGCCCTGACCTTCCTCGCGGCCGACCGCAGCCAGGCCGAGGAGGCCTATGCCGGCGACATCATCGGACTGCACAACCACGGGACCATCAACATCGGCGACACCTTCAGCGAGGGCGAGGAGTTGAATTTCACCGGCGTGCCGAATTTCGCCCCGGAATTGTTCCGGCGTGCCGTGCTAAAGGATCCGCTGCGCATGAAGGCGCTGCAAAAAGGGCTGTCGCAGCTCTGTGAAGAGGGTGCCACGCAGCTGTTCAAACCCCTGCGCAACAACGACCTGATTCTCGGCGCGATCGGCCAACTGCAATTCGAGGTCGTCGCCTTCCGGCTGCAGGACGAATACAACGTGCAGTGCGTGTTCGAGCCGGTGGGCGTCGCGATCGCGCGCTGGGTGCGGCTCGCCGACGAGAAGCGGCTCGCTGAATTTCGTGACAAAGCCTACGACAACCTCGCCATCGACCATGCCGGCAAACTCGTTTATCTTGCCCCGACGCGCGTCAACCTCGGTCTGACCGAGGAGCGTTGGCCGGAAATCGACTTCCTCAAGACGCGCGAGAACCTCGCGGCCTGAACGCACGCACGCGGCGCACGAACGCCGCGATCTCCTCGCGCGTCGCCTGCGGGCCGTAGCGCAGCTCGTTGTAGCGGCGGCACAGGGCGCCGACCGCGCTCGCGAGCTCGGGCCGGCTGCCGGCGATGCGCAGCGCGTAAGCCTCGGCGCCCTCGTGCACGGCGCGCGGCAGGTCGACGCCGGCGAGTTTCGCGCACAGCTGGGCATAGGCGCGTCGCAGGGCGTCGCGCGGCGGTGGCCTAAGCTCGTAGCGTACCTGCCAGGTCAGCCAACCCAAGGCCGCTGCCAGCGTCGCGGCCAGCATGAAGACGAGTTTTTCTGCATCCGGGTCCGGAACGTGCAACAGCGCAAGCACGGACTGTTGCGAGTCTTGGTTGTAGCGCAGGATGCGTTCTCGCCAGAGCTGACGCAGCGCGTCGGTGCGCAGACGCAGGGCGGCAAACCACGGCAGAGCGGATTGCAGATCGACGTTCGCAAGCGAGATCGCCGCCTGCTCGTCGCGCAGGCGGCGGTCGACACGGCGAGGGTCGATCGCCGAAGTCGGATCGATGCGCTGCCAACCCTGACCGTCGATCCAGATTTCGACCCAGGCATGCGCGTCGCTCTGCCGCAGGATCCAATAGTCGGAATAGCGGTTGAACGTGCCGCCGTAGTAACCCGTGACCACGCGTGCAGGGATGCCGCCCGCGCGCATCAGGACGGCGAAGGCCGAGGCATAGTGGCCGCAGAAGCCGCGTTTCGTGTCGAACAGGAATTCGTCGACCGGATCTTTGCTCTCGAGCGGCGGCGGTGAGAGCGTATAGAAGAAATCCTGACTGTGGACCATCTCGAGCACGCTCGTCACGAAATCGCGCTCGTCCGGGTGCTCGCGGTGTAGTGCGCGCGCCAGGGCGATCGTACGCGGATTCCGGCCGGCGGGTGCAAGGGCGGTCTCGCGGCGGCGAGCGGCCTCGGGCAGCGCCTCGGGGTCGCGCCACCTTGGCTGTGAGCTCGCGATCATGGTGAGCCCCAGGCTCATCGGTCCGGGACCGATCAGCATGCCGTCCGACGTCAGCTGCGCGTGCGTCGCTGCATCCCAAGCCGTCGGCCGATCCAGTGTGAAAATCCATTTATGCGGATAAGGTTCGAGACTGATGCGATAGCGGTACTCGGGTCCCTCGGTGCGCAAGCCCGCTGCCGCGGTCCCGTCCGGATCCGCGCGCCGCCAGACGCGCCCGTCGAATTGATCGAGCACCGGTCCGCGCCAATAGCGCTGTTCGGCCGGCGGCGCTAACCCAAAGAAATGGACCCGAAAGGCGATCTCGTCCGAGACGGCCAGATCCGAGAGGTCGCCCGGGCTCATGGTCTCGCCGATTCCCGATGTGGCGCCCTGATCGTTGTCAGTGAGCTGCCACAAGGGCTCGGTCAGGCGCGGAAAGAACAACCAGAGCATCAAGGCGAGCGGCATCGCCTGCAGGAGGATGCGGCCTGCATAGCGCAGACTCGCCGGCCACGCCGGCCCGGGCTCGGTCACGGTCAGGCGCAGCAGTGTCGCGCTCGTGAGCCAACACACGCCGAGCAGATAGGCGAGCAGCCAGAACGAGCTGTCGACCAGCAGGGCGTCGAGACTCAAGAAGTAGATCAGCAAGATCATCACACAGACATCGCGCCGTGTTCGGGTCTCCAGCAGCTTCAGACCGGCGACCAGGCCGAGCAATGCGCTGCCCGCGGTGAGGCCGTTGAAGGTGTGGAATTGCACGAACAGCAGGGCGATCGCAGCGAGCGCGATCAGGCTTCGCAGCAGCGTCGGCGGCGCGTCGCGACCGCCGGCGGCCAAGCTCACGCGTACGATGGCGGCGATGCCGCAGAGGATCAGCACCCAGGGCGGCATGCCGCCGATATGCGGCAGCAACACGAGGGCAAGACAGCCGCTCGTCCACAGCAATCCCTGCCGGGAGACGCGCGGACTCACGCTGCGGCGGCCTCATCGTGAGCGGCGAGGGCGCGCAAACAGGCACGCCGATGCGCGGGGCCTGTGTCGGGCCCGAGACTCGTCTCCGGCAGGCGCAGTCCATAAGGCCGCGCAGCCCGATCCGCATCGAGCACCCAGCGGCACAACTGCGCCAGCCGTGCCTCTATCGGCACGCCGGCCAAGGTGTACCAGTCGAGCCATTCCGGATCGGCCGCGGGACTCGAGTACGTGCGCACCGCCGCCTCCTCGCCGCGCGCCAGGACTTTCCAAGCCATGTGTTTGAGCGGCATTCCAGGTGCATAGGCGCGCAATCCCGCCCAGTCCTCATCGCCGGGCTGATCACCGCGCAGCGTCGCGCCGAGCGCGACACTCGCGCCGGATCGCGGCCGCTCACCCTGCGGCTGAGGCGCTGCATGGATCGTCACGGCCGCTTGCACATAGGTCCAGGCGCGAAACCAACCGAAGGGGTAGCGGGTCGCGAGTTCGAACTGCGCGAGTCGCCGCACGCCGCGCCGCGCGATCGGCACGTACACGACGAGCCCGCGCCGGCTCGTCGCGGCGACGCTTGCCGTGCCCACGGCATCGTCGGCGCAGCGAATCTGCACGTCGTAGCGATCCAATCCAGAGACATTTTCGAGCGTGAAGGCCACAGCCGCGTTCGCCCCGGCGAAGCCGTCGGCCTCGGTTTCGGCGTCGACGACGAGACCGAGCAAATTACGGTGACAGTGATGCATGGCCACGAGTGCGATGCTGGTCATCAGGAATGCGAACGCGAGCCCGAGATTATTGTTGTAATTGAGCGCGGCGACGAGCATGGCCAGGATCAGTGCGGCGAGCGCCAGTCCGAAGCCCGATGGCAGGATGTAGATGCGCCGCCGATTGACGGTATGAGGCAGTGCATCGAGGCCGAAGCGGCGCGCCACCCAGGCGCGCAGTCGGCGTGCTCCAGCCTGCCGTAGTGGGTTCAAGGGATGGTCACGGCCTCGAGCCAGCGCGCAACGCTCGCCGGCGCGCCGTCGCGCTGGCGCACGCGATGTAGGGCGACCGCCGGCAGCACCGCCTGCACGTGCTCCGGAGTCACGGCATCGCGCCCCGCGAGCAAAGCCCAGGCGCGTGCCGCACGCAGCAGACCGATTGCCGCGCGCGGCGACAGTCCGAGGCCCGCGCCCGGCTGTTGCCGCGAATACGCGACCAATGCCTGCACGTAATCGAGCAGCGCGGGGGCGACGTGCACCTCCTGCGTGCTCTGTTGCAAAGCCTGCAGGCGCGTGGCATCGCAGACCATCGGCAGGGCGGCGACCAGCTCGCGCCGATCGACGCCGCTCAAGAGCTCGCGTTCGGCGTCCGGGGAGGGATAGCCGAGATGTACCCGCATCAAGAAGCGATCCAATTGGCTTTCCGGCAGCGGGAAGGTGCCGATCTGATCCTGCGGGTTCTGGGTCGCGATCACGAAGAAGGGTTCCGGCAAGGCCATGGTGCGCCCATCGAGCGTGACCTGGTGCTCTTCCATCGCTTCGAGCAGCGCGCTCTGAGCCTTGGGCGAGGCACGATTGATTTCGTCGGCGAGCACGAGTTGGGCGAAGATCGGGCCTTGCTGGAAGTGAAACTTGCCCGACTCGCGATCGAAGATCGATACCCCGAGCACGTCCGAGGGCAGCAAATCGCTCGTGAACTGGATGCGTTGGAAAGACAGCCCGAGACTTCGTGCCAGCGCGTGCGCGAGCGTCGTCTTGCCGACGCCGGGAATGTCCTCGATCAACAGCGAGCCGCGCGCCAGGAGGCAGGCGAAACAGAGCCGAATTTGCAGCTCCTTGCCGAGTATCACGCCACTCAGTTGTGCAAGAACGGCGGCCACGCTCGCGGCATCGGCGTTCATCGCAGGGGCTGCCCGCTCATCCGCCGAGCAACCTGCGGACGCGCTCGACTTGGGCGTCGAGCTGCGCGATCTCCTGCGTCAGTTCGCCGCGACGCTGCTCGTCCTTGGCGACGACCTCGGGCGGCGCATTTCTCGCAAAGTCGGCGTTGGCGAGTTTGGCCGCGAGTTTCCCCAATTCCACCTCCGCTTTGCGGCGACGCTTGGCGAGACGGTCCAACTCCGCAGTGGGGTCGATCAAGCCCTGCATGGGCACGAGGATTTCCATCGGCCCCAAGAGGGCGACCGCTGCGATCGGTGCGGCCTCGCCCGGCCCCAGCACGCGTGGCGGCTCGATGCCGGCGAGGCGCGTGAGAAAGCCGAGATGCGCGCGCAGAAAGCCTAGCTCGTCGGGTCCGGCGTTTTGCAGCAGCACCGGTATTTTGCGGCCGAGCGCGATGTCCATCTCGCCCTTGATCTGGCGAATGCCCAGGATGAAGTCGCGCACCCAGGCCATCTCGAGGTCCGCGGCCGGATCGGCCGGCAGGCTGTGCGCGGCCGGGAAGGGCGCGTGCATGACGCTCGAACCGGGGACGCCGGCGGGCACGCGCACGCGCTGCCAGATCTCCTCGCTGATGAACGGCGCGATCGGGTGCAGGGCGCGCAGCAAGGTCTCGAGAGTCGCGATCAAGGTGCGCCGCGTGCCGCGCCTCTGGGCTGTGCTCGTCTCCTGCGACTGCAGCACGGCCTTGGACAGCTCCAGGTACCAATCACAGAACTCGTGCCAGGTGAACTCGTACAGCGCGGCCACGGCGAGGTCGAGACGATAGTCGGCAAAGCCGGCCTCGACGCGCGCTAGCGCGGCGCGCAGGCGCGACTGAATCCAGCGATCCGCGAGACTGAGTTCGGATTCGCCCGCGTCGGTCTCGAGGCCGGCCGCCTCGAGGTTCATGAGCACGTAGCGCGCCGCGTTCCAGAGTTTGTTGCAGAAATTCCGGTAGTTCTCGACGCGCGCCATGTCGAAGCGCAGATCGCGGCTCTGCGTCGCGAGCGAAGCGAAGCAGAGCCGCAGCGCGTCGGTGCCGTAGGCGGCGATCCCTTGCGGGAACTGCTTGCGCGTCGCCCGCTCGATCGCGGGTTTCATCTGCGGTTGCATCAGCCCCGTCGTGCGCTTCGCGAGCAGCGCATCGAGCGAAATGCCGTCGACGATGTCGAGCGGATCGATCACGTTGCCCTTCGACTTCGACATCTTCTGGCCGTCGTTGTCGCGGATCAGCCCGTGCATGTAGACCTCGCGGAACGGTACCTCGCCCGTGAACTTGAGACCCATCATGATCATGCGCGCGACCCAGAAAAAGATGATGTCGAAGCCTGTGACCAGCACCGAGGTTGGATAATAGGCGCCGAGGTCGCGGGTCGCCTCCGGCCAGCCCTGCGTCGAGAACGGCCAAAGCGCCGAGGAGAACCAGGTATCGAGCACGTCGTCGTCCTGACGCAGCGGCACGCCGGCATCGAGTCCGTGAGCGGCGCGCACCTCGGCCTCGGAGCGCCCGACGTACCAGCGACCCTCGGGATCGCTCCAGGCCGGAATGCGGTGCCCCCACCACAGCTGGCGGCTGATGCACCAGTCTTTGATGTTGCGCATCCATTCGAAATAAACCGCGGCCCATTGCTCGGGCACGAAGCGGATCGCGCCCGTCTCGACGGCTGCGACCGCCGGCTCCGCCAGCGGCGCGATCTTGACGAACCACTGGTCCGTGAGCAGCGGCTCGAGCACGGCATTCGTACGATCGCCGTGCGGCACCATGAGCGTGTGGGCGTCGATGCGCTCGATCATTCCTGCGGCTTCGAGATCGGCGATCACACGGCTGCGCGCCACGAAGCGATCGAGGCCGCGATAGGGCGGGGGCACGGCGTCGTTGAGCGTCGCCGCCGGCGTCAGGATATTGATGAGCGCGAGCCCGTGGCGCAGTCCGGTCTCGTAATCGTTGAAATCGTGCGCGGGCGTGATCTTGACGCAACCGCTGCCGAAGGCTGGGTCGACGAAGCTGTCGGCGATGATCGGAATCTCGCGATCCGTGAGCGGCAGGCGTAGGTGACGGCCGACCAAGTGCCGATAGCGGTCGTCGTCTGGATGGACCGCAACCGCGCTGTCGCCGAACAAAGTTTCCGGGCGTGTCGTCGCGACCACGAGATACGCAGGTTCGGCGTCCGCAGCGGCGCCGGCCGGCGCGACCAGCGGGTAGCGCAAATGCCAGAGGCTGCCCTGCTCCTCGACAGCGACGACCTCGAGGTCGGACAGCGCCGTCTTCAGCACCGGATCCCAGTTGACGAGACGTTTGCCGCGATAGATCAGCCCCTCGCGATAGAGGCGTACGAATACCTCGGTGACCGCTGCGGACAGGCCGGGATCCATCGTGAACCGGTCGCGCCGCCAGTCGACCGACGCGCCCAGTCGGCGCATCTGCTTCGCGATCACGCCGCCCGATTGCTCCTTCCACTGCCAGACCCGCGCGACGAAGGCGTCGCGGCCGAGCTCGATGCGGGTCTTACCCTCGGCATTGAGTTGCCGCTCGACCACCATCTGGGTCGCGATACCCGCATGGTCGGTGCCGGGCTGCCAGAGCACGTCGTAGCCGCGCATGCGGTGATAGCGGGCAAGCGCATCCATGATCGTGTCCTGGAACGCGTGGCCCATGTGCAGCGTGCCCGTGACATTGGGCGGCGGAATCACGATCGAGTAGCTGGGCCCGGTGCCGCTCGGTGCAAACGCACCCTCGGCCTCCCAGCGGGCATAGATGCGCCCTTCGATATCGGCGGGTGAAAACGCTTTGTCCATAGGATCCTAAAGGGGAGGCCGGTCAGGGTTCGCCCAGCGGCTCATCGCGCGACGGCACGGCCTGCTCGGCGAGGACCCGGCTGACGAGTTCCGGCAACTCCGCCCGCAGCCGGTCGAGCACACGCTCGAACAGCGTGGCCTCGATGTCCTTGGCTGCCTGGTGCAGCAGGGAATCGGCGAGCTTGATCGCCTCCGAGAGGATCGCCGACGTGGTGTCCCGGGTGTTGACCGAGACGGTCAGGTTGTCCTCACCGTCGATCTCCTCGGTGAGGATCGGGATGTCGCGCGGATCATGGCTTTCCGACTGCATGTCGGCTCAGGTGTCCGTGACCGCATCGAGCTGATGGGTTTCGAGCGGCAGGTGCAGGTCGCGGTAGGACTTGAAGCGCTCGCGGCCGAGGCGCTTGCGCTCGGCATCCGCATCGATGATCTCGGCGATTCGCGCAAAGCGCAGCGGTTCCGCGGGCATGCGGTCGCTCAAATTCACGAGCAGGTCCGCACCCGGGCCGCCGTCCGGCTCGCTGGTCACGTAGACCGGCGCCGTCACCGCGGGCTCGCGCTCGCGATGCAGGGCATGCGGCACGAAGGAGCGCTCGTTGAAAGTCCAGAGCAGATCGTCGAGGCTGCGCGCGTCGGCCTCGTTCGCCGCGAGAATCGCGACGCGCAGCGCGCGCAAGTAGGCTTTTTCCGCGAGCCGGCAGGCAAAGCTCCAGCCCTGCCGCGGCGTGGCATCTTTGAGCACGTAGAAGTCCACGCGTTCGGTCACGTGGCCTGCGCGCGTTGCAGGAGAAAATCGACGAGCAGCGATACGGGGCGGCCGGTGCTGCCCTTCTGCGCGCCCGAGAGCCAGGCGGTGCCGGCGATGTCCAGGTGCGCCCAGTTCATGCCGGAAACGAATTTCCACAGGAACGAGGCCGCCGAACAGGCGCCGCCCTCGCGGCCGCCGACGTTGGCGAGATCCGCGAAGTTGCTCTTCAGCTGCTCGGCGTATTCCTCGCCGACCGGCAGGCGCCAGGCGCGGTCGTCGGCCCGCACGCCAGCGGATTCGAGTTCGCTCGCGAGCGCTTCGTTGTTGCTCATGAGGCCGGTGAAATGATTGCCGAGCGCGATCACGCAGGCGCCGGTCAAAGTGGCCACGTCGATGACCGCGGCCGGCTTGTAGCGCCGGCTGTAGGTCAGCGCATCGCAGAGCACCAGCCGGCCCTCCGCGTCGGTGTTCAAGATCTCCACGGTCTGGCCGGACATCGTCGTGACGATATCCGCGGGCTTGACCGCGGTCCCGCTCGGCATGTTCTCGCAGGACGCGATGATCACGACGACATTGATGGCCAACTCGAGTTCGACGATCGCGCGCAGGGCCCCAAGCACGGTGGCGGCGCCGCTCATGTCGAACTTCATCTCGTCCATGCCCGGCGGATCCTTGAGCGAGATGCCGCCCGAATCGAAGGTGATGCCTTTACCGACCAGGCAAATGGGCGGCACGCCGCGCGCCGCTCCCTGGTATTCGCAGACGATCAAGCGCGGCGGCTCGGCCGAGCCCTGCGTGACGGCGAGAAACGCGCCCATCTTGAGGGCTTTGATCTCCCGCTCGCCGAGCAGCTTGACCTTGACGCTCGGCCATTGTTTGCCGAGCTTCGCCGCTTGGGCGCCGATATAGGTCGGCGTGGCGATATTCGGCGGCAGATTGGCGAGATCGCGCGACAAACGCAAGCCGCTGCCGACGGCTGCGCCGACCGCGAGGCCGCGCTCCGCCGCACGCGCGGTCTTCGCGTCGCTGACCGCGACACTGACGGTGTGCAGTCGTGCGGGCTTCGGCTTCGGCGCGGTCTTGAGATCCGGGATCTTGTAGGCCTGCGCGGAAAATGCCTCGGCGACGATGCGGGCGCGGTAGTTGGCGTCCAAATCCAATTGTTCCTCGAGGGCTAGGTAGACGACCGCGTCAGGCGCACCCGTCTTGGCGACCGCCTGAGCTGCGGTCTGCACGGATTTGCGGAAGGACTTGCGCGTGAAGTTCGCACGCGAGCCGAGTCCGATCAGCAATACGCGGCTCGCGCGCGCGCCCGCGGGACGGGCGAGCAGCAAGCTGTCGCCGAGTTTGCCCGCGAAATCCCCGCCGGCATGCAATTTGCGGATCGCTGCGCCGATCTGCGCATCGACTTGCTGCGCTGCTTCGCCCAGATCGCCATTCTCGTAGACCCCGACAATGGCGCAGCCCGTGGCAGTCCGTGCCTTCGTATCAACGATCGCCTTGAATTCCATGTCCTGACCCCTCGATTGCGCTCAGCGCGTCTTGTTTAAATCGGCAAATAGTTTACTCGATAATCGATAAGGCTCTAAGCTCGTCGCGATGAAATGGACCGTCCAGCGTTATGTGCTCCGCGAAGTCGTGCAAACTTGGATCGCTGTGACCGGCGTTTTGGTGGCCATTTTGCTGGCCAACCAGCTGTCCCGCGTGCTTGGCCAGGCCGCCGACAATCAATATGGCCGCGACGTGGTTTTCAATCTGATCGCGCTCGGCGCGATCATGAACTTGTCGGTCATCGTGCCGGTCGGCATGCTGTTCGCCGTGGTGCTCACGCTCGGCCGGCTCTATCACGACAGCGAGATGGCGGCTTTACAGGCCTGCGGTTTCGGCCCCGCACGGCTGCTCGGGCCTTTGTTCGCCTTCTCGTCCCTGATCGCAATCGGTCTCGGGTGGCTCACGCTGTTCCAAGTGCCGGCGGCAGACAAAGAAGTGCAGTTGTTGCGCCAGTCGGCGATCAAGGAGGCGCAGTTCGGTCAACTGGACGCGGGGCGTTTTCGTGCCTTCAGCGGCGGCGGTGCCGTCTTCTATGCCGAGCGGGTCGACGAAGACGGCGTGCTCCACAACGTGTTCGTGCAGCGCGAACTCGCCGGCCGCATCGAGGTGGCGCTCGCAGATTCGGCGACTTATTCGAAGGGCGCCGCCGACGGCACGCACGTCGTGACGCTCTACAACGGCCGACGCTACGAAGGCGTGCCCGGACAGCGCAACTTCCGGATCATCGAGTTCCGTGAGCACGGCATTCCGATCATCACGCCGACGACGCTGCAGGGCACGCAGGATCCGGACACCAAACCGACGCTCGAGATGTTGGGTTCGCTCGCCCCGTCGGACATCGCGCAACTGCAGTTTCGCAGTTCGACGCCCTTGATGATGCTCTTGTTGACCCTGATCGCAGTACCCCTGAGCCGCCTGCGGCCGCGGCAGGGTCGCTACGCGCGCCTCGGTTTCGCGATCCTGGTCTATGTCGTCTACTCGAATCTTCTCGCCGCCGCGAAGGTCTGGGTGGAAAAGGGCATCCTGCCGCCGGCGCTCGGGGTCTGGTGGATACATGCGCTCGCGTTGGCGCTCGGCCTGTTTCTCTTGTTGCGCGGCTCGCCGCCGGTGTTTTGGCGCCGCGCCGCGCCGCGGCCCGCATGAACATCGTCGATCGTTATCTTTACCGCACCGTGATCGGCTTTGCGCTCACGGCGATGGCGATGCTCTTGACGCTCGGCGGCGTGGTCGTCTTCATCAGCGAGCAGAGCGACATCGGCGTCGGCAATTACAGCACCGGCGACGCGTTTCTCTATACGCTGCTGAACCTGCCCCAGCAGGCCTTCGATGTCCTGCCGATCGGTGCAATGATCGGCGCGCTCATGGGCCTGGGCAATCTCGCCGCCGGCAGCGAGCTCGTGGTCACGCGTGCCTCGGGGATTTCCGTCTGGCGCATGGCCTGGCCCGTGGGGCTCGCCGGCGCGTCGCTCGCCCTCGCGATGTACGGTATCGGCGAATATGCCGCGCCGCCGATGGCGCAATTCGCCAAACACGAGAAGACGCTCGCGAAGCTCGCGGACGTGAGTTTCGCCGGGCAGAGCAGCGCCTGGGTCAAGGACGGGAATCTGATCCTGCGGCTGCAGACGGCCGAATTCGGCGGCGAATTCGGCGGTGTCACCCTGTTTCGTCTCGCCGGATCGCGGCTGCTGTCGATTCAGCACGCCGACCGCATCTCGCTCGCGAATCCCGGCGAATGGCGGCTGCACAAGGTCACGACGACGAATTTCGAGCCGGAGCGCATCGTCAGCGAATCCGCGCCCGAAGTGACGATCCGCTCGACGGTCAATCCCGCCTTCTTGGGCTTGGCCGCGACCGATCCGGATCTCCTGACCCTGCGCGGCCTGGCGGGCTACATCGATCACCTGCGGCGCAATCACCTGGAAACCGCATCGTTCGAGATCGGTTACTGGTCGCGCATCGCACGCATCTTCGGCGTCGTGATCGTGACGCTGCTGGCCCTGCCGTTCGTCTTGGGCCCGCTGCGCACGACCGGTGCGGGCGCACGCACCGTGGTCGGCATCCTGCTCGGCGTGTTGTTCTTCCTCGTCACACGCACGATCGAGAACGGCGGCCAATTGTTCGGTTTGAATCCGGTCTTGGTGGGTTGGCTACCGACTCTCGTGATCGGTGTCGGTACGGTTGCCGCGATTTCGCGGACGCGCTGAATGGATCATCTGCGTCTTGGCGAGCCGGTCGTGCAGTGCGAGCCTCGCCGGATCGAAATAGAGCCAGAACACGCCGAGGCCGAGCGGCAGCCACGCCGCCACGGCGAGTAGGAAACGCATCAGCGCGGGCAGTATCCCCAGCCTGCCGCCGTGCGCGTCGAGCACGTACAAACGCCATGCTCGCATGCCGAGCGTCTGACCGCTATGCATCCAATTGCCCACGAAGTAGGCCGCGATCACGGCGACGAGCCCGGCGCGATACAGATAAATCCAGGATCCGACGGTCTCCGGCAGCACGGCTGAGCCGTGCGTGAACGGCAGGACCCCGAACGTGAACACGACCAGCAGTGCGGCGAGCAGCAAGGCATCGTAGAACAGTGCGGCGAGCCTTCGCGCAATGCCCGCCGACGGGCCGCTCACGGCGGCGGCTGCGCGCTGGGCCGCGGGTGAGCGCCGGTCGCGCGCGCGGCGGGCGTGTGCTCGGGCGGCGAGGGTTTCGGCTGCAGCAACTGCTCGAGCGGCCGGAAGATCGCATCGTAGCGATACGCGGCGAGCGCATAGGCACGCCCCTGCGTCTTGGTCGACAGCGCCGCGTCCTTGCTCGATGCGACCGTGATCCAGCGTTTGTCGCCGACCGCGCTGCCGCGCAGCGTCAGCACGTTGCCGTCGCTCAAGCTCAACGTGGCCGTGGCCGGCGCGCTGAAGTCCACGCTCGAGGCCGGCGCGACGTCCTCGATGGTGAGGTTGCCGAAAGCCGCGGGAGAGGGGGCGAGCAGCTTCGGCTCCAATGCCGTACGACCGGCCGGCACGACGCTGAGCGCGAAATCCGGCGCATCGGGCGCTGCACGGCGGAGCAGATAACCCGGACCCGCAGCCGGGTGGACCTCGAGCGCGGTGATCGTCGCGACCGGCACATCGAACAATCTGGCATCGATCCAATAGTGCGGGTCGGTTTCGACCGAAATGCCGGGCGTCACGAGTTCGCTCTGCGCCACGCCGGCGAGCCGGACGTAGGAGCCGTCGCCCGTCGACTTGCCGATGATCACAGCGTGTGCGGCGGCGTGCACGGCGGCGGCCTCGGCGCCGGCCGGCGCAGCGGCCGCCGTCGTGAGGCTGATTTCCGTGCCGGTGGCACCCGGCGATGCGGGATCCTCGACGCCGATCACCGCATAGTTCGCGGGGTTCGCAGTTTTCTCTTCGACCACACGGGCATCGGCCAGCGACAACAAGAGTCGGCGCAGCTTGGGCGTGTCGGCCGGATAGTCATCGCGTTCGGCGACGGTCCAGACCGTGCCCTTACGGCGTAGCTCGACGCTGGGCGTGGCGCTGCCGCGACGGATCGCGATGCCGTCCACGGCCGCAATGCCGGCTGCGAGGCCGGGCAGCAGCGCCGCCCGCGTCTCCTCACCGCTGCGATTGTGTGGGCTGTCGAAGTATACCGCAGCACCGATCGCGAGCAGCGCGAACAGCAATAGCATGACGAAGCGTCCGCGGCTCACGCAGCGTCTCCGCTCTTGCGGCGGCGACGCGCGGCGAGCACGAAGAAGCCGAGCGCGGCTACGAGCAGCGGCACGAGTGCGATGTCGACGAATTTGATCCGCGACTCGAGCCGCTCGATGTCGACGTCCAGGCCCCGCTGGGTCTCGCGCAGCTCACGGCGGATTTGCGTTTTCGCGGCCGTGAAATTCTTGAGCTCAGCTTCCTGCTCGGGCGACAACACCAGCGATGCCTGGTCGGCGCGCTTGGTTTGCAGGTCCTGCAGCTTCGCCTCGGTCTGTTTCAGCTCTGCCTGCAACTCCAAAGACTTGGCTCTGAGGCGGTCGTCCGCCTGGCGCTTCAGAGCCTCGATGCGCTCGAACGGTCGATCGAAACTTTCCCGGCCGCGAATGCTGATCAATGCGCCGCTGCCGCTCAAATTGTCGAGGACGTTCGCGACGAAGTCGCCGTTGTTCGCGAAGGTCTGGGCGACCCGCTGTCCGAAGACCTCGTGGACCTGGACCCACATGAAATCGAGCAGCATGTCGGTGTCGGCGACGATCACGAGATTGGCCGGCGCCTGGGTCTTCGTCAGATGCGGCGCGGGCGGCCCCGGCGGCGGTTTGAGGTCCGCGGGCGGACCGCCCGGGAAGGCGGAGTCGAGATTACCGGTCACACGGGCCGCCAGGGCATAGCGGATCCCGGTGGGCTTGAAGCCGTCACGCAGGGTCTGCGGATCGGCCAGCGCGACGAACCGCGATGCGGGTATCGGCGCCGCTTCGGTCGAACTCATCAGCAGCGGCTCGAAGCTCGTCTTGGCCCCCGGTTTGGGCAGGAGGAAACCAGCGGTCGCCATATTGATCGTCTCGAGCGAGCCCGTGACGACGTCCTTGGCATTCATGTCCGCATGGTGCACGCCGAGGATCGCGATGTGGCGCAGCGGCGGCTCCTGCATGCTGGTGCGCACCTCCAGGCCGAGCTGCAGGTCGCCGATGACCTGCTTGGGGTCGTAGAGCACTCCCCAGGCGCCGAGCAGCGGCCCGAGATCCGAGGGCTGCGAGGCCATCGCCGCCGCCATGGGATTTCCGGGATCCTGGGCACCTCGATCCGCGCCGGAGACCGGATCCACGAACAAAAAAAGCCGGCCGCCGCGCATCACGAACTGATCGATCGCATAGAGCGTCTTGTCGGGCAGATGCTTCGGCTGCACCACCATGAGCACGTCGACGTCGGGCGCGATGCGATCGACGTCGGGCGTGAGCTGACGCAACGTGAACAGCTGCTCGATCTCGGCGACGATGGGCCAGGACTCGCTCATCTGGCCGGACATCGGATCAATCCGACCTTGCATGTCGATGGAGCTGAGCAAGCCGATCACCGGCTTCTTCGGTTGCCCGAGCTCCTGGATGAGCTTGGCAACGTCGTATTCCAGGAACGGTTCGCGTTCTTGTTGGAAACTCGCGATCACCGCATGACCATCGGTCGAGTTCGTGCCCGCCAACCCGAAAAACAGCGTCTCGCCGCTGCCGCCCGCGGGCAGCGCTTGGATTCCGGCACCCGTGGCCCGGTCCTCGTCCTCGGAAAACGGCTGCGGATCGATGACCCGCAGGCGCACCTTGCCGTTCGAGCGTGCCGCCACTTCCTCGAGAAATTCGCGCACGCGCGCCGCGTAGGGCAACATCAGCGGCGACTCCTTCGTTGCCGTGTCGCGCGAGAAGTAGAAATACAGATTGACCGGTTCCTGGAGTTGCCGCATCACCTCGGTCGTGCCCGCCGAGAGGGTATAGAGACGGTTTTGAGTCAGGTCGAGGCGCACGCCGCGCAGCGCGACGTTCGCGAGCATGACCACGGCCAAGAAGACGACCGCGAGGGCGAGGAGGCCGCCCACGCCAAAGCCCGTTCGTTGCCAACGCCCACCCGCCATGCTCATTCCGCCTTCTTCAGTTCGAGGACGAGGGCCGTCGCCGCGAGCCAGAAGCCGATCAGGGCGCCGAAGTAGACGAGATCACGCAAATCGATGACCCCTTTGGAGATAGCGTCGAAATGCGTCAGGAAACTCAAAGTGGCGATCGCGTCGACGAGTACGCCCGGCAGCACGCCGCGGACGAAATCGAGCACGAGCGGGAAGCCGGCCAGCAGGAACAGGAATCCAACCAAGGCGGCGGTGACGAAGGCGATGACTTGATTGCGCGTCGCCGCCGACAGGCAGGTGCCGATGGCCAGAAATCCGCCCGCCATGAGCCAGCTGCCGAGATAGGCTGCGACGATCGCGCCGTTGTCGGGTGCGCCCAGATAATTGACGGTGATCCAGATCGGGAACGTGAGCAGCAGCGCGATGCCGGCGAAACACCAGGCGGCCAGGAATTTGCCGACGACCGCCTGCCAGAGATGGATCGGCAGCGTGAACAGCAGTTCGATGCTGCCGCTGTTGCGCTCCTCGGCCCAGAGCCGCATCGAGATCGCCGGGATCAGCACCAGGTAGATCCATGGATGCCAGCGGAAGAAAGGTTGCAGGTCCGCCTGGCCCCGTTCGAAAAAGCCGCCCACTTGAAACGTGAACACTGCGGCGAGCACGAGGAAGATCACGATGAATACGTAAGCGAGCGGGGTCGCGAAATAGCTGCGCAGTTCGCGCCTGAAAATCACGAGCAGCGGATTCATGGCGCGGTCGCCGCCGCGGGCGCTTGAGTCAGCGTGCGGAAGACCTCGTCGAGTCGTCCCGATTCCAGGTGCAGTTCGGGCACGCTCCAGGCCCGCTCGACGATCAGTGCGCTCAAGGCCGGCAACGCGTTCAAACCGCGGTGGGGAATGGCGGTGAGACGCAGCTCGCGCGCTTCCGCCTCGACGCCGGCGACGTCCGCGAGCGCCGCAACCCCCGCCTTGGCTGCCTCGAACTCGGCGGCGCGTTCGAAGCGCAGGCTGACGGCATTGTGATAGCGCGAACGCGCCTCGAGTGCCCCCGGTGTGTCGTCGGCGACGATACGGCCGTGGGCGATGATGATTGCGCGCGTGCAGACTTCGTGGACCTCTTCGAGGATGTGCGTGGAGACGATCACGAGCTTGTCTTTGCTCAACTCGTTGATCAGGCGCCGCACCTCGTGTTTTTGGTTCGGGTCCAGGCCGTCCGTCGGTTCGTCGAGAATCAAGACCTGCGGGTCATGGATCAGGGCCTGCGCGAGCCCGACCCGGCGGCGGTAACCCTTGGAGAGGGTTTCGATGATTTGGCCGAGTACACCGCCTAACCCCAAGCGTTCGACGATCTCGGCGCGCCGTCGCCGGCGCTGGGCGCCGCCGAGAGCGCGCACGTCGGCGATGAACTCGAGGAATTCCGCGACACGCATTTCGCCGTAGCTGGGAGCCCCTTCGGGCAGATAACCCATGCAGCGTTTGGCCGCGACCGGATCGCTTTGGATGTCGTGGCCGCAGACCGAAACCTGGCCCGCGGAGGGCGCAATGAAGCCGGCGATCATGCGCATCGTCGTCGACTTGCCGGCGCCGTTCGCGCCGAGAAAACCGAGCACTTCGCCGGGCGAGACTGCGAAGCTCAAGTCGTCGACGGCCAGTTTCTCGCCATAGCGCTTGGATAGATTCTTGATCTGGATCATCGGCGGGCTTGGACAGTCGACGATCTGAAAAGTTCCATTGCGATCGCCTGGTATTGCTTCATGTCGCACCGGCGTTCTTGTCCAGCGCGGCCTTGTGCTCCTTGAGGATGCGGCGGACCTCGGGCAGGGGCGGGCGATCCGCCATGCGTGCGATCAACTCGGCCAGTTCGTACCATTTGCGTCCCCATTGCAGCAGCCGATCGGCATCGGCGATCACCTGCTCGCGCGGCGAGAGCTCGGGCTTGGTCGCGATCGACTGAGCGAGCACAGGCGTTGCGGGCACGGTCGGTTTCGCGACCGGGGCCGGCATCGCCGCCGGTTTGCCGGCCGCTTTCGCCGCCGTTCGCGCCGTGGCGCGCGCAGGTTTCGGCCGCTCCGCGACGAATTGCGGCATTTCGCGCGTCGCCGTCGCGCCCGAAGGCGAGGCCGTCGGCTCGGCCTTGGCAGGCGCTGCGGGCGTCGAGGTCGAGCTCATGCCCGCCGGCGCCGCCGGCTCCGCCGGGGCGGGGGTCGGGGCGATCTCTCGCTCCGCTTGGGCCAGCGGAATGAAGCGTTCGATGTGCTGCAGGCCGACGAGATTCGCAAGAAAAACCATCGTCTCCAGCGCCTCGGCGAATTTCGCATCGCCCATCTTGATGCGCTCTTCGACCTGCGTCCTGAGTGCCAATGTTTTTTGCCGGGCGAGATCGAGTATCCAGCGACCCGGCCGCTGATGGGGCGGCCACGCTTGGATCTTCGCATAGCTCGCATCGTCGAGACTCGTGTACTCAAGATGCAGTTCGAGGCTGCGCAACCAGAGGTCCAAGAGTTCCAACAAGCGTTGATCGGCAGGTGTGGCCATAGTTTTCAACAACTCCGACGCGCACCCTAAACGATGCGGCGGTTGCTGGCTAGCCTGGACTATTGCTGAAAGGGCCGCTTGGGTCGCGTTAGACTGCGCGCCATGTGTGGCATAACCGGTATCGTCGGTTCCCGAGCGAGTCTCGATACCGTAAACAGAATGTCGCTGCGATTGCAACATCGTGGTCCGGATGGACAGGGCGCCTGGGGCGGTCCGGGCGTCGTCTTGGGGCATCGGCGGCTCTCGATCCAAGATTTGTCGGAGGCGGCTCATCAGCCCATGGTGAGCGGCGACCACGTGTTGACCTACAACGGCGAGTTGTACAACCACGAGGCGCTGCGCCCCCTGGTGCCCGGCCCCTGGAGTTCGAGCGGCGACACCGAAGTGCTCCTGCGTCTGCTCGCCCGCGAGGGCGCCGCCTGCCTCGGCCGGCTGGTGGGCATGTTCGCGTTCGGTGTCTGGGACGGCGCGCACAAGCGCTTGCTGCTCGCGCGCGACCGGCTCGGCATCAAGCCGCTCTATTATCGGCTGCTGCCCGACGGCATCGCCTTCGCTTCGGAATTGAAGGCCTTGCTCGAACTGGGGCGCCCGGCGATCGATCGCAGCGCCGTGCGCGACTTTCTCTTTCATGGCTACATTCCCGCGCCGAAGACGATTTACGAAGGCATCGCCAAATTGCCCGCGGCCCACACCTTGACTTGGGCGGACGGTCGCGTGCGCATCGAGCGCTATTGGGAACCCTCGGCCGACATTCGCGTCCGCAGTGCTGCGCAGTCGCTCGAGCAACTCGACGGCTTGCTTGCCGAAGTCGTCCCGGCGCAGACGCTCGCCGACGTGCCGGTCGGCGTGTTCCTGAGCGGCGGCATCGATTCGGCGCTCACGACCAGTTACCTCGACCGACCCCGCACCTATACGCTCGGCTTCGAGGAACGTGCGCGCTCCGAGGTCGATGCGGCACGTCGCATCGCCGAGCATCTCGGCACGGAGCATACGGAAATGCTCGCGCAGGCGGCCGACATCGGCACGGCGCTCGATGCCATGGCGGGCCTGTTCGACGAGCCGTTCGGTGACAGTGCCGCGTGGTCGAATTACCTCGTGGCGCAATTCGCGCGCCGCGAAGTCAAGGTAGCTCTGAGCGGCGAGGGCGGCGACGAAATCTTCTGCGGCTATCCGCGTTATTGGTCGAACATCGGTTCGCGTTCGTCGCCGCTCAATCGTGCGCTCGCCGCGTCCCTGCCGCCGTTGTCGCGTTTCGGCCAGTCGATGCAGCGTCACTCGCTCCTCGGTCTGCCGGCGTACGCGGCGGCGCTCGGCGGTCTGACGGCGTTGCAAGTCGATGCCTTGCTGGCTCCCGAGTGGTGCGCAGCCGATTACGATTACCTCTGGTTCTACCGCCAGTTCTGGCGCACCGATCTGCCGCCGCTCGTGCAGTTGCGCTGGCTCGATCTGCACACGGATCTCGCCGAAGGCCTGCTCACCAAGGTCGATCGAACCAGCATGGCGCACTCGCTCGAAGTACGGCCGCCGCTGCTCGATCATCGCCTGGTCGAGTTCCTCTTGAGCGTCGATCCATCGCTGCTGATCGATCGAGCCGGCCGACGCGGCAAGCTGCTCGTGCGCGAACTCCTCGCACCGCGTCTGCCGGCGGGCCATCTCGACCGGCCGAAGTCGGGTTTCGGATTGCCCGTCAGATCCTGGCTCAAGCGCCGTCCGCAGCTGTTGCGCGATGCGGTGGCACGACTGCGCGAACGCGGCGTTCTGCGCCGTGCCGTGGGCCCGGATTTTCGCCGCGCCTGGTTCTTGCTCGTGTTGGATCGCTGGTTCACCGCCTGCGCCTGAGATGAGCGATCCGACACACGCGCCGCGCTTGTTGTGTGTGCCCGTCTCGGGCGCCTTCGGCATGGGCGAGTACGCACGCTCTCTCGCGATCGCGCGTGCGGTCGCGGCGCGCTGGCCGGACGCCGCCGTGCACTTCGTGCTCAGCAAGGCGGCGCCCTATGCCGCCGACGTGCCGTTTCCCTGCACGCTGCTGCCGTCGTCGCCCACGTTTCATACGCCCGCGGTGACGGCGCTGATCGCCTCCTTTCGCCCCAGCTGCGTGCTGTTCGACAACGCCGGACGCACGGCGCAGCTACGTGCAGCCCGCGCCGCCGGCGCCCAGGTCATCTATACCAGTGCGCGCGCGCGGCAGCGGCGCAAGGCATTTCGCTGGCATTGGATGCGCTTGCTCGATGAGCACTGGATCGCCTACCCGGCGTTCAGTGCCGGCGCGCTGAACGTCTGGGAACAGTTCAAGCTGCGACTGCTCGGCCGTCCGGTCGTGCGCTTCTTGGACGTGATCGTGCCGCGCGCCGATTCCGCCCGACAGGCGGAGCTGCTGGCCGGTTTGGGACTCACGCGCGGCCGCTACGCGCTGCTCGTTCCCGGTGGCGGCACGGGACATCCGGGCGCCGCCGATGCCGCGCAGCGGTTCCTGGTTGCCGCCTCCAGCCTGGCTGCGGCCGGCACGCCGACCTTGTTCGTGGGACCGGGCGCCGCATCCGGCGCCGGAAAACTCGCCAATGCGCGCGATTTGCGCTTGCGTCCCACCTTGGCGCAGCGGGACTTGGCGCAGCTCATGCGCGGCGCGAAAATCGTCGTCGCGAACGGCGGTTCGACTCTATTGCAGTCCATCGCCTGCGGCGCACCGACGATCGGGATCGCGATCGCCAAGGATCAGAACGCGCGCATCGGCCGTTGCGTTGCCGCCGGAGTCGCGGCCACCGCCGGCCTCGATGGCGCCGAGATCGCGGCGCTCGCACAGCGCCTCTTGCGCGACGATGCGGCGCGCGCCGCCTTGGTCGCGGCCGCTGCACGCCTCGGGCTCGCCGACGGTATCGAGATCGCGGTCGGCGCGATCGCCGCCGGACAGGCGCGCCGGATTTCGTCCGCCGGAGCGCGGCGTGTCTAGGGCGCTGCTGCTCGGCTACGGCTTGACGCAGCCCTCGTTCCGCCACCGCATGCAGTCCCTGGTCGTGAGCCTGCAGGCGGCCGGCTGGGAAGTGCGCACCGAGCAATTCCCCGGCGGCCGCTATGGCTTGCGGACCTGGGAGCGACGCGCTTTGTTGCGCTGGGCGGATGTGACGGTGCTGCATCAGATCAAACTGAGCGCGCTCGAGGCGCACCTGTTCGGGCGCTACAGCCACCGCCGCGTCTTCGATGTCGATGATGCGATCTACGTGCGCAAGCCGCGCCGCTTGGGCGAACCGGCCGACGAGTCTGCGTGGCGGCAACGCAAGTTCGACGCCACTTGTCGTCTCGTCGATGTCGTAGCCGCCGGCAACGACGTGCTCGCAGAGGTCGCGCGACGCAGCGCGCCGCGCGTCGAGATCCTGCCGACTTCGATCGAGGTCGGCGCGTACCGCGCGACGAGCCTGCCGGACACTGCACCGCCGACGATCGCCTGGGTGGGCAGTCCGGAGAATCTCGTCTACCTCGAGATGATACGGCCCGCGCTCGCGCGCCTCGCCACGCGACATCGCGAGTTGACGCTCAAAGTGATCTGCTCCGCGTTTCCGGACTGGCCGGAGCTGCGTATCGAGCGCATCGTCTGGAGTCCCGAGAGCGAAGTTTCCGCGCTCGCCGCCGCGCACATCGGCATCATGCCCCTCAGCGATGACGCGTGGGCGCGCGGCAAATGCGCCTTCAAGCTGCTGCAATACATGGCAGCGGCGTTGCCCTGCGTGGCCTCGCCGGTCGGTGCGAATGCCGAGGCGGTCATCGATGGAGTCACCGGTTTGCATGCGCGCGACCTGGGCGACTGGGAGCGGTGCCTCGATGCCTTGATCGTCGCGCCGGACCTGCGCGCGCGTTTCGGTGCGGCCGGTTACTTGCACGTGCAGAGCCGCTATGCCATGAGCGTTTTTCGCGAGCGCTACGCCGAGCTGCTGGCCCGACTCGCCGCGAACTGAGAGGCGCAGCTGACGACAATTCGGTATCCTTCGCGCATGGCTTGCGCCCATGTCTACCAGATCCTGAACCACTACACGCCGCGGGACGCTTTGGATCCGGGGTTCCGCGTCTTGGACAACTCCGCCAACGAGCGCCCCGATTGGTTCGAGTACTGGCCGATCCGAAAATTTTTGACTACCGAGCCGCTCGATGAGGCGGTGTTCTATGGTTTCCTCTCGCCGAAGTTCCGCTTGAAGACGAACCTCGACGCCGCGGCGGTGGAAGATTTCGTCCGCGCCGCGCCGCCCGAGGTCGACGCCGTGTTGTTCAGCCCGAGTATCCAGAACAGCTCGGTGCACTGGAATGTCTTTGCGCACGGTGAGTCCGAACATCCGGGTCTGCTCGCGATCGCGGAAGCCTTCTTCGCACGCATCGGACGGCCGAGCGATCTGCACGAACTCGTCACGGATTCACGCAACATCGTGAATTCGAATTACTTCCTGGCCAAGCCGCGCTTCTGGCGCGACTGGCTGGTCTTGACCGAGGCGCTGTTCGCGATCGCCGAGGACGAGGCCGACGCGCTCGGCGCGCAGCTGCGTGCCGCGACGAGCTATCGCGGTGCACACGCCGTACCCATGAAGATCTTCATCGTCGAGCGCCTCGCGACCTGGCTGCTCGCAAGCGACCCGCGCTACACCGCGCTCGTGCGCGATCCGTTCGCAGCCGGTGCGCGCCTTTACAAGCTGCCGGTCGCGATCGTTTGCGACGCGCTCAAGATCGCGTATGCGACCCAGGGTCGCGGCCAGTACCGCGACATGTTTCGGATGGTGCAGGGATTGCGCAAGACCCTCAATTGGCAAGTTCGCCTGGGCGCCGCATCGCATGCGCGACGCGTGCGCCCCTGGCTCGATGCCTTGGCCGCCTACTGGCACAGGGCGGCGCAATGAGCGGGCCGAGTTCGGCGACGCCCGGGTGGCATGCGCCGCCCGTGGGGCGGCCCTCGGCGGAGTCCTTTTGGCGCGGGCGTCGCGTGCTGCTGACCGGGCATACCGGTTTCAAGGGCGCGTGGCTGCATCTCTGGCTGCGGGAACTCGGCGCCGACGTCACGGGCTTCGCGCTGCGGCCGTCGACCGAACCGAGTCTGTGGGGCTCGATCGGTGCCGACGCCCAGTCGATCATCGGCGACCTGCGCGACGAGGCCCTCGTTCGCAGCATGATTGCACGTGTCGACCCGGAGATCGTGATCCACATGGCCGCGCAAGCCCTGGTGCGCGAGTCGTATCGCGATCCGGTCGGCACCTATGGAACCAACGTCATGGGTACGGTGCTGCTGCTGGCCGCGCTGCGCGCGGCTACGCGGTTGCGCGCGATCCTCGTGGTGACGAGCGACAAAGTCTATGACAATCAGGGTGGCGGGTTCGCTTTTTCCGAGGGCGACCGCCTCGGTGGACACGACCCCTACAGCAACAGCAAGGCCTGCGCCGAGTTGGTGACGGCGAGTTTTCGCGACAGCTTCTTTCGCGCCGGGCCGGCGCTTGCGACGGCGCGCGCGGGCAATGTGATCGGCGGGGGCGACTGGTCCGCCGACCGCTTGATTCCCGACTGCATCCGGGCGCTTGGCAACGGTCGCGCGGTCCGCCTGCGCTACCCGGATGCGATCAGACCCTGGCAGCACGTGCTCGAGCCCTTGTCGGGCTATCTCGCGCTCGCGCAGGCTCTGGTCGAGGCGCCCGAGCGCGCACCGACCGCCGTGAATTTTGGTCCGGACCCGGCATCCTTTCGCACGGTCCGCGAGGTCGTCGCGGGTTTCTGTGGGCGGTTCGGCGGCGCTCCGGGCTGGGAGCCGGATCCGGGCGAGCACGTTCCCGAAGCGGCCACCTTGACACTGAGTTCGGATCTGGCCGCACGCAGCTTGGGATGGACCTGGACCTTGGCACTCGAGCAATCGCTCGCTTGGACCGCGGACTGGTATCGCGCCGAGCGCAGCGGCGAGAACATGCTGGAATTCACGCGCCGCCAATTGCACAGCTTCCGCGACGCGCAGCGGTCCCGGCCGTGAAGTGCGTGATCCTCGCGGGCGGCAGGGGCACGCGCATCGCCGAAGAATCGAGTACGCGGCCGAAGCCCATGGTCGAGATCGGCGGCCGGCCGATCTTGTGGCACATCATGAAATATTACGCGTCATTCGGCGTCGACGATTTTCTCGTCTGCCTCGGTTACAAGGGCTACATGATCAAGGAGTATTTCGCGAACTATTTCCTGCACCAGTCGGACGTGACCTTCGACATGACGAACAACAGCGTCGAGTATCACGACTCGCGCAGCGAGCCCTGGCGCGTCACTCTCGTCGATACCGGCGAGGATACGATGACCGGCGGACGGATTCGCCAGATCGGCAAGTATCTCGACCCGCAAGAGCCCTTCTGCATGACGTATGGCGACGGCTTGTCGAACGTCGACATCGCTGCGGAAATCGCGTTTCACCGCGCGCAAGGCCGGCAGGCGACGGTCGCGTGCGTGCGGCCGCCGGCGCGCTTCGGACGGATCGTCATGGAGGGCGCCAAAGTGGTTTCGTTCGAGGAAAAGCCGCACGCCGAAGGCGGGCTCATCAATGGCGGATTTTTCGTGCTCGAGCCCGGCGTGCTCGCCTTGATCGCCGGCAACGAGACGGTTTGGGAGAAGGAACCGATGGAGACTCTCGCCGCTCAGGGCCAGTTGAACTCCTGGGTGCATCAGGGGTTTTGGCAACCGATGGACACCTTGCGCGACAAGCAAACCCTCGCGGCCCTCTGGGAGGGCGGCACGCCGCCGTGGAAATCGTGGCAGGTCTGAGGTGGTAGGCCTGGTGACCGCCTGCCGCGCCTGCGGCGGGAGTTTGACGGTGACCATGGCCGATCTCGGTCTGCAGCCGCCGTCCAATGCGTTCCTCGAGCCCGATGCGGATCTCGGCGGGGAGCGACGCTACCCGCTGCGCGCGATGGTCTGCGATCGCTGCCGCCTGGTGCAGGTCGATTATGACGTCGATCCGCGTGAGCTGTTCGGCAAGTACGTGTATTTCTCCTCGTACTCCGAAGATTGGTTGCGCCACGCCGAAGCGTATTCCCGCATGGCGCAGGCGCGCTTCGGCTTGAACGCCACCAGCCTCGTCGTCGAACTGGCGAGCAACGACGGCTACCTGCTGAAGAATTTCGTGGCCGCCGGCATTCCGGCGCTCGGTATCGATCCCTCCGATACGGTCGCGGCGGCCGCGGCCAAGATCGGCGTGCCGACGCTGGTCGAGTTCTTCGGTGAAGCCGTGGCGCGCCGCCTCGTCGCGGAGGGGCGGCAGGCGGATCTGATCATCGGCAACAACGTGCTCGCGCACGTGCCGCAGCTCGGCGATTTCGTCTCCGGCATCGCCACGTTATTGAAGCCCGGAGGCACGGTGACGATCGAGTTCCCGCATCTGCTGCAGCTGATCGAGCAGGTCGAGTTCGACACGATTTATCACGAACATTATTCCTACCTGTCATTGCTCGCGATCGAACAGGTCTTTGCGCGCTGTGGCTTGCGTCTGTACGACGTCGAGGAGCTGGCCACGCACGGCGGCTCGCTGCGCATCTACGCCTCGCGCACGGATCGCGCCGGGCCCCCGGACAGCGCGGCATTGCTGCGCGTGCGTGCGCGCGAAGCTGCGGCAGGTCTTGCCGAGCTCGAGACCTACCGGCGCTTCGGTGCGCGGGTCGAGGAATGCCGCAGCTCGCTGCTCGACTTTCTGGCCGGGGCGAAACGAGCGGGCCGGCGCGTTGCGGCCTATGGCGCGGCCGCCAAGGGCAATACGCTCATGAATTTTTGCGGACTCACGGCTGCCGACATCACGGTCGTTGCCGATCGCAATCCGCACAAGCAAGGCAAGCTGCTGCCGGGCACGCACATTCCGGTGGTCTCGCCCGATGAACTGCTGCGACTGCGCCCCGAGTACGTGCTGATCCTGCCGTGGAATCTGAGCGCAGAAATCATGCGCCAGCTCGACGAGGTCCGCGCCTGGGGGGCGCGTTTCGTCACGCCCGTGCCGCGGATCCACGTTCATGCGTGAGCCTCGCCTCGCGCCGAGCTCGCGGCAGGCAGGCATGGGGCGCCCATGCGCGGGGCGCCCGTGCGCATAAGCGAGACTTCGCTCGCCGGTGCCTTCCTCGTCGAAGCGGAGACCCATGCCGACGAGCGCGGTTTTTTCGCGCGCACCTATTGCCGCGAAGAGTTCGCCGCGTTGGGTATCGCGACCCGCTTCGATCAATGCAGCATTTCCTACAACGCGCGCCGCGGCACCTTGCGCGGATTGCATTGGCAGGCGGACCCCCACGGTGAGGAGAAGCTCGTGCGCTGTACGTCCGGCGCGATCTTCGACGTGATCGTCGATCTGCGCCCGGAGTCGCCGACCCTGCGCCGCTGGTTCGGTCTCGAACTCGATGCGATGAACCGGCGAGCGCTCTATATCCCGAAGGGCTGCGCCCATGGCTTCATCAGTCTCAGCGATGCCAGTGAGGTGCTCTACATGATTTCGGCGGCCTACGAACCGGCCGCCGCGCGGGGACTGCGCTGGAATGATCCGGCGCTCGAGATCGTTTGGCCGATCGCGCCGACCGTGATCTGCGCACGCGATGCGGGCTACGCGCTGCTCGACGCGGAACCGGTCGGCTGACCATGGCGCAACGACGCGTTTTGGTCACCGGAGCGGGCGGCTTCATCGGTCGTTGCACGCTCGCGCCGCTGCTCGCCCGCGGTTTCGAGGTGCATGCGGTGGTCTCCAGTGGATCAGCGCCCGAGCCTGCGGCAGAACCTGCGGTCGCGGCGCAACTCCTCGGCGCCCATGTGCACGCCGCGGACCTGCTCGATCCCGCGGCGAGCGCCGCCTTGATTGAGGACATTGCGCCCAGCCATTTGCTGCATTTCGCCTGGATCGCGAAGCCCGGCGTTTACTGGACGAGTCCCGACAATGCGCGCTGGCTCGCGGCCAGCGAAGCGCTGCTGCAGGCCTTCATTGCCGCAGGTGGCCGGCGCGTGACCATGGCGGGGACTTGCGCCGAATACGACTGGTCGCAGGTTGGTCTATGCGTAGAGGCGACGAGTCCGCTCCGTGCGCCGGCGGCTGCGCACACGTCGTCCTATGTTGCCTGCAAGCTCGCCTTGCACACGCGACTTGCGGCGGTCGCGCAGAGTCATGGGCTGTCCGCCGCCTGGGGACGCATTTTTTTTCAGTTCGGTCCGCACGAGGCGCGCGAGCGGCTAGTGGCCTCGGTGATCACGAACCTGCTGCAGGGACGCGAAGCGCTGTGCACTCCGGGACGACAGGTGCGCAGCTTCCTGCACGTCGCCGATGTCGGTGCCGCGTTCGCCAGCCTGCTCGACAGCCCGCTCGAGGGCGCGGTCAATATCGGTTCGGGCGAACCCATTTCGGTGGCTGCGCTTTGTACGCGGATCGCTGCCCGCCTGGACGCTGAGTCCCTATTGCGCCTTGGAGCGCGCGTCGCGCCAGCAGGCGAACCCGAACTGCTGCTGCCCGACGTTGCGCGTCTCGAACAGGAACTTGGCTGGAGGCCGCGCTATACGCTCGACGCTGCATTGGCCGATACGATCGCGTGGTGGCGGGGCAGCTTGGCCCTGCCGGCGGGCGCGGCGTCATGAACTTGCTGCCCTTGCACCCCATGCTCGTGCATTTTCCACTCGCGCTGACCGTCACCGCGACGGCGGCCTTCGTCGCCGCACGCTTACTCGGCGCTGCCAAGAGCGCACCCGCCTTGAGCCTGGTCGGCACCTGGAACCTGCTCGGCGGCACGCTCGGCGCCTTGTTCGCTCTGGGCTCGGGTCTCGTGGCGCTGATCGGCGCGCCGCTTGCACCCGCCGCGCACGCCGCGGTCGCCTTGCATGCAGGCTGGGCGATGCTGAGCGTTTGCGCCTTGTTGGTGCTGGCCGTGTGGCGAGGCGCGGGCTCGCCTTTCGACGCACGCCCATCGGTCCCGTTCTTGGGCGTGCTGCTGCTTGCGACCGCTGCGCTGCTCATGACCGGCTATCTCGGCGGTGAGAACGTCTATCGCCACGGCATCGGAGTCGCCGCGGCGCATTGAGCAACGCGCCGCGTCAACCGCGGCGCGGGTTCGCGCAATGGGCGCGCCACATCGCCCGGTAAGCGGCCTCGAGGTGCCGCGCGAACCGCGGCGCATCCATGAGCGGTGAGCTTTCGAGGCGACCGCGCAGCCCGGCGCGCAGCGTGGCGAGCCGGGGCAGATCCTGCGCGAGGGCGACCGCGGCCGCGGTGAACCCGGCATCGCTCTCGGCCGCCAGTTCCGGCAGGCCCACTTGGAACAGTTGACTGAGACCGCCGCGACCGACGCAGGTGCGGCCGACGCGACTGATCACCGGTACGCCCATCCACAGCGAATCGAGGCTGGTCGTGTGCCCGTTATAGGGCAGCGTGTCCAAGCCCACATCGATCTGCTGATAGCTGCGCAAGTACTGCGCACGCGGCCGGTACGCTAGGAACTCCAGGCGCGACCCGTCAACGCCGACCGTTGCCAGCCGGCTGCGCATCAAGTCGCGTTGGCGCCCTTCGCGCGCCATGAGCAGCAGTCGCGCCGCAGGCATCGCCCGCATGACCTCGCCCCAGAGCTGCAGGGTCGCATCGGTGAGCTTGCAGGGATTGTTGAGACAGCCGAACGTGAGGCGGCCGTGCGTGAGCACCGGCAAAGGACCGACCTCGGGCTCGCGTGTCAATGGGTCGTAACACCAAAAAGAATCCGGCAATCGCCAAGTCCGCTCGACGTAGGGCTCATCACCGCCTTGCGCGCCCTGCGGGGGATCGAGCCGAGGATCCGAGATCCGATAGTCGATCGCGGCGAGACCGGTCGTCCCGGGGTACGCGAGCCAAGCCACTTGCACCGGGGCCGGCTTGCGGGCGAACAGCAGCGGCCGCCCGTTGCCCATGTGCATCGTGAGATCGACGAGGATGTCGATCCCGTCGGCACGGATCATATCCGCAAGCGTGGCGTCATCGGTGCGGCGTACGTCGCGCCACACGCTGGCCTCGGCCACGAGTCGCTGCGTGATCGCGTCGGGCCGTTCGACGCTCGCGTAACAGAAGATTTCCTGCGCACCGCGATCGTGATGCGAGAGCAAGGGCACTGTGAACAGGCTCTGGCAGTGCTCGCGAAAGTCGGGTGACACATAGCCGATGCGCAGCCGCTTCTCCGAGTCGCGCAGCGTCGTCGTGGGGCGCCGGGCCGCATACAGCGCGGCTGCATGTTGCGCGCTCCAGAGCCGCGCTTCGGCAAGTATCGGCGCGGCTTCGGCGCACTGAAAACTGAGTGCGTAAACGAGGTTGCTGTGGGTGCCGGCTGCGCTCGGGTCGAGAGCGAGCGCCGTGCGGAAACTCGCGATCGCCGCATCGAGTTCGCCGGCATCCTTGCGGACGCTGCCGAGATTGTCGTGCAAGGCGGCGAGGCCCGGTTGCAGCTCAATCGCCTGATCGAGCAGCGCCTCGGCGCGGTCGAGATTGCCGAGCGTACGCATGAGGCAGCCGGCATTGTTGAGCGCGAGCACCCAGCCGGGACGGGCCTCAATCGCCGCCTCGTAGGCAGCGGCGGCGGCCGTGAAGTCGCCGAGTTCCTTGTAGACGTTGCCGAGATTGTTGTACGCCTCCGCATAGCGCGCGCGTAATTGCGTCGCGTGCCGGTAGTCAAGGACCGCATCCTCCAGTCGTCCGAGCCCATGCAGAGCGATCGCTGCGTTGAACCTCGCCTCGGCATTGCCGGGCTCACGCGCGCTCAAGGGCGTTAGTACCGCCAGCGCGGCCGTGAAGTCCCGTTGCCGGCACAGCGCGATGCCGAGATTGAGACCATAAGCGGCGACCTGCGGCCGCAGGCGCACGGCCCGCTCCTGGAACTGTACGGCATCGTCGATGCGGCCTCGCTCGAGCGCAATCACGCCGAGATTGGCGAGCGCGTCCGCCGCGTCGGGCTGCAAGCGCAGGACCTGCTCGTAGGCCGCTGCGGCCTCGTCCCACCGGCCCCCGCGCTGCAGACAGGTGCCGAGATTGTTCAGCGCCTCGCAGAAGTCGGGTCGCCGCGCGAGCGCCGCCTCGTATGCGGCGATCGCGCCGCTGTCGTCGCCATCGGCCTGCAGCGTACCGCCGAGCGCGAAATAGCCGTCGGCCGATTGCGGCTCGAGATCGAGCCCACGTCGGAACGCGACGCCCGCGTCACGATGTCGGCCCAAGGCATGCAACACCTGGCCCAAGCCGAAGTGATGGCGATAGTCGCCCGGCGCGGCGCGCATCGCCTGCTCGATGCGCGCGAGCGCGGTCTGCCCATGACCCAATTCGAACTCGAGCAAACCGCTGCGAAACAAGGCGCTCGCATGGCCGGGTGCGGCCGCTAGGACCGCCTCGTAGAGGCGCCGCGCCTCGTTGCGGTCGCCGGCCCGATGCCGCGCGGTGGCTTCGCTCAAGGTTTGTTCGACGTCCATGCGGGTCGCGTCAGCTAGCGGCCAGATCGCCGAGCGCGGCAGCGAGCGGCGCGAGGTGGGCGCGCAGCGCGGCCGAGCGGCGCAGGCTCGTGGCGTAGATCGGCCGGCGAACCTGCGCAAAGCTCGACGTGCTGACGCGCCTCGGGGTCTCGAAGAAGCGCGTGCAGCCCTCGTGCCACGGCAGACCGAGAAAGCCGATCAAGCGCGGGATCTCGGTATTCGGGTCGCGCACGAGTTGTTCATAGTCCACCTCCAAGAAGGACTGCGGCGGGAGTGTCGCCCGCCAGTGGTGCATGAGTGCGGCATAGTCCCGATAGTAACGGCCCAGTTCATCGAGCCGATAGGCATAGCCGATCGCGCCGACGAACAGCTTGGTGTAAGCGGAGAAGCAGGTTTCGAGCGGATGCCGCCGACAGTGGATGATCCGGGCGCGCGGGAAGACCTGGTGGATCACACCCAGATGCTGAAAATTCGCCAGGTCCTTGTCGACGATGCGCAGCGCATCGCTGGAAACCGTCCGCAATCGGGCGAGCACCGAGTCGGCGATCGCGAGCGCCGCGGCGCGCGCGTCCGCCGAAGTTCCTGGCGGCAGTGCCCGCTCGAAGCGCGCCCGCAATTGCAACAACTCGCCACCACCCGCAACGGCCGGATGTGAGGCGAGTATCTGTTCGATCAGCGTCGAGCCGGAGCGCGGCATGCCGACGATGAACACCGGCAGCTCCGAGAGACGCGCACTTGCGGCCGTGGCGCATATATCCAAGTCGAGCGGCCGTGCTGCGATGGCCGCGAGTTCGGCCGATGTCGCCTCCGCATCGTAGCTCAACGTCGCTCGTTTGAGCGCATTGCCCTGCTGCCAATGTGCCCAGGCCCGCTCGAGATCGCCGCTATCGGCATGCGCCTTGCCGAGCGCAAAATGCAACAGCAGGCGATCGCGGAACGGAGCAGGGCGGGTGAGCATTTGTTCCATGGTCTCCACGTCCGCATCGCCGCGCTGGTGACTGACGGTATTGGCCTTGTTGTACCAGGCCTCCGCGAATGTCGGCGCAATTCGTAGCGCCGCATCGAACGCGGCTGCGGCCTCTTCGGTGCGTCCGAGGTGGGCGAGCAGCACGGCTTGGTCCGAGCGCGTCCGCGCAAGCGTCAGTGCGGCCGCTCCGGGCATCGCGGCCGCCCGCTCGAAGCTGGTCAAGGCAAGGGCTTCCTGACCGGTGAGTTGCAGCGCGAGCGCATACGCGCGCAGCAGCTCCGCCGACTCGATGCCGCGCGCGAGGGGTTCGCCACAGAGCGCGACCGCCGCATCGTTCTGATCGACGAGTCGCAGCAGGTGGGCTTTGAGCGTGCGCAATTGCACGTCGTCGCTCCAACGCGCCGCGACGCTATCGAGTCGTGCAAGCGCCGGCCAATAACGGCTGAGCTCGATCTCGATCTCGGCGGCGCGTAACACATACGCCAACTTCTGTGAATCGAGACGCTGGGCCGCCTCGGCCGCCGCGAGCGCCGCCGCGAACCGGCCGGTTTCCTGCAACAAAGCGGCATACAGGTCTTGTGCCTCGGCGTTGTCCGGTTGGTCATGCAATAAGTCTTGGAATCTCGCGATGCCTGTCTCGGGGTCGCCGCCGCGCGCGCAGGCAAGGGCGTCGTTCGCGCGCGCCTGCCAGAAGCCGGGATTCAACGCGAGCACCTGCCGAAAGCAGCGGCGACTCTCGGTGATGGCGCCGGTCTCCAACAACAAGTTACCGAGACAGAACCAGGCGAGTGCCGAGCCGGGATCGAGCGCCACCGCGCGTCGGGTCGCCCGAATTGCCGCCAGTCGATCGGTGGACTGGCAGCCGAGTTCGGCGTAGCTCAGCAAGTAAAGAGCTGTTGCTCCGGGCGCCTCCGCGGCGCGGCGCAGCAGGTCGGCGGCCTCGGCGATGCGACCGGCGCGATGCGCAATCAAGCCCAGCAAATGCAATGCTCCGGCATGCTCAGGCTCGCGCGAGAGCAGATCCTCGCATTGCAGACGCGCCGTGTCCGCATGTCCGGCAGCAAAGTCGGCGATGGCTTGCCGCAATGGCGTGTGACTCACTTGTGGAATATAACGCGGCCAATACGCGCTGTCGCGTTGCAGCCTCGAGGCGCCCTGCCCGGCTCGGGGTGCGCTCAAGCCTTGACGATCATGACTCCGCAGAGCACGTGAATCGCGAGCACCAGCACGAGCACGACCGAGTCGCGCTTGAGCCGCGGCATGCCACTGCTCAAGGAGCCGCCCTTTTGCTGCAGCAGGTACTCGAGCGGATCGGACGACGGGGCTGATGGCGCGACGCGGGCGCCGTTGATGAGCATCATCGGCAGCAGAAGTCCGATCTCCCAGCAGAGGCTCAGAAGATTGCCGAGCCAGTCTGTTCGCCGTTGCGCATCGCCGCCGAGAGTTTCCTGCGCTGCTACGGAGTTGTTCTTCGCCACGCCCAAGGGAATGAGCAGGATGATGCCGGTCATCGGCAGGATGATCTTGCACAGCCCGACCACGATGCCAAAACCGATGCTGCAGTTCGTTTCGATCGAGCGTTGGATCGGCGGGATGCAGAGCAGAATCGCGAGGCTCCCGGCGCACGCCCAGATCAGCGGGAAGAACAAGGTTTGTCTGCCGAGCGCATGGGCTGTCAGCCAACAGAGGAGGGCCGCAAGCAAGACGACCACGGTCGGCTGCGCCGATTGCACGGCGTCGTCCCGGTCCGCGTAGAACACGAACCAGTCCTGCGCTGCCATCACCAACACCAGCACGGTCAGCGAGACCGGCAGGACCCAGGCCTGGAACACATCGAAACCATGGTTCACCCAGCCGCAGCTTACGTAGGTCGCCACACCCAAGGCGATGCCGGACACGGCACCGCCGCAGCCGAGCACCCAGGGCGTACGCGAGAATCGTGAGCCGATGGCGGCAACGACCAATGCGCCGATCAATGCGGCACTAAAGGCGATGATGAAAGGGGCGTCGATGAACATGTGCTTCCGCGCTGGTTGTCACTGGGTACGGCCAAGAGTTCTGCGGGGTTTATGGTAAATCTCGTGGGCTATGACTCAATGAACGGGTTCACAGCTTGGGTAACGGAATTTGCTTTTTTCTTGTGCGCTGCGCACCAAGGTGGAGCATCGGAAATTGGGCGCGTGACGGCCGTCAAAGTTCCCTTCGAAATTGCCGTCCCTGATAAATCGCACCGCCTTTACCCAATTCGTCGGTTCGCGCTAAGCTGCAACGCAAGTATTTTGGGTCGCGAAGCGACTGCATACCGGGGCGCTGCGGCTCCCGGGGGGGATCGATTCACGCTAGGGATGGGGTCGCGTGAGTACAAATAATCAAGAGCTGCTGCATCGGTTGTCGCCGCTAGCGGTCCACGATTCGCGCAGCATCGCGCATCAACAGAAATTCTCATTCGTTTCGGCTTTCGTGGCGCGTAGAACCGAAACCATCCAATCCATCCACATGCCGGTAGCCGGGTTGCTGGTGGTGCTGGAAGGAGTCAAAAAAATCGGGTGGGCGGGCCGTACCTTCAGCTACCATCCGGGGCAGGCTTTCGCTCTGCCCACGCGCGCCCACGTCGACGTCGTCAACGAGCCGGATCCGCGGTCCGGCGTCTATCGCGCTCTGTTCCTCGGCTTCTCCAACGACCTCTTGTCCGAGGCGCGTCGGCGCTGGTCGGCGCTGGCCGCCGGGCACGTCGCGGTCGATCCGACGGTCTTCATCGACCCGGCGCTTGCCTCCGCGATTTTGCACACAAGTGAAGCGCTCGCCGGCGGTTTGGTGGTTTCGCGCCGCGTGACGGAGCAGCGGATCTTGGAGGTGTTGTTGTTGATGGCCGAATCGGGTGCGGCGCCGCTGCGCCCGGACGTCAAGTCCGGTGCGATCTCGGATGCCGTGCGCTCACTGGTGCGTGATCGGCCCGGGCATGCCTGGTCGGCCGCGTCGATCGCGGCGGAGCTGTGCAAATCTGAACCGACCATGCGCCGCATGCTGCGCCAGGAAGGTACGAGCTTTCGTCAAATCGTCGCCGAAGAGCGCATGCGCGCGGCGCGCCTGGTGCTGCTGTCCGGGAACAGCACGGTCGCAGAAGCGGCGATGGTCGCCGGCTATGATTCCCTGTCGCATTTCGCGAAGCGCTTTCACGACACCTTCGGTTGCATGCCCTCGCAATGTCGCGCCGCCGGCGAGATCACCGGACTGGACTGACCTGTGAGCGGCGGGCATGCCCGCCGCCAGTTTGATTGAAAGCGGCGCACAAATGATCGTTGCGGGCCCGGCATCGCCCGGTACGCCGCGATATGGTCTCCCTTAAGTTGCCGCCACAGGCATCCGTTCGGACAACATGGGGAGACGACGCTTGAACAACATTCGCGCAACCGCGCATTTTCCGCTCCATTTCTTCGTCGCCGCGGCTCTGGCGTCCGGGCTTGCAGGCGCCGCAATGGGGGCCGGGACCGCAGATGCCGGTCCCACGCCCGAATCGGGCGCCAGCGGCGAGAACAGTGGCAGCCTGGCGGAGGTCATCGTTACGGCGCGGCGCCGGTCCGAGGATGAGCAACGCGTGCCGATTTCGATTGCCTCGTTGAGCGGTGACGACCTGAAGATCCGCGGCATCGACAACGTCGAGCAATTGGATCACACGATCCCGAATTTCTCTCCGGCGCCCTACAATTTCTTCGGCACCGAGCAGGCCAGTTTTCGCATGCGTGGCGTCCCGGGTGTCGGCGTCTACGTCGACGGCATCGCCTATCAGGAGGAGTTCGGGTTTTTCTCCGACCTGGTGGAGATGGACCGGGTCGAAGTGCTGCGCGGTCCACAGGGAACGCTGTTCGGGAAGAACAGCATGGGTGGCGCGATTCAGTTCGTCACCAAGGAGCCGGCCGATGAGTTCGGGGCGCGGGTGTCGACCACGGTCGGCGACTACCATCGCTTCAATGTCTCGGCTGCGATGGATCTGCCCCTGAGTCCAACGCTGCTCACCAAGATCACGGTGGCCAAGGTCACCCGGGACGGTTATCTGCCGAGCGTGAGCGTCGATCAGTCGTTTGGCAGCCAGGACAATCTGCTGGCCAGACTGGATGTTCTTTGGAAGCCGACGGACAGTTTCAACGCCCGATTCATCATCGAAGAGAATGATCTCGGTACCAACGGTAACCCGAGCACGGATTGGCAGCTGAGCCCCGCCTGTAGTTTTCCGCAGCCCAACCTCACCTGTCTCTACAACGGCGCGAGCCTGTACGGCGCGCCCCTCAAGGTCAACCAGGCCTGGGTGTACGGGGCCAGCAATACATGGCTGACCGCCGGCAATTACAACGGTCCGGAGCTCAATACCGACGCCACCAACTACAAGCTGATTCTCAACTACCAGTTGAACGATACCTGGGCATTCAAGGTGCTGGGCAGCGCACGCGACGTGAAGAGCGAGAGCTTCGAGGACTTCACCAACATCCCGTACCACATGTTCGAGGGCGAGAACACCAACAACATCCATGAGGCGACCGGGGAGGGGCAGCTGCTTTATAGCAGCAGTCAGCTGACGGGAACCACCGGGATCTACTACTACAACGATTTCCGACGCTGGCGCCGTGAGAACTGGTTCGGCAATGAAGTGGATCTCGCCGTGAGCCCGACCAACAACGCCGATGCCAAGGATTTTCTCGGCATACCGTCGTTCGTGACGGTGCCGGCATTCATCCCCAACATCGATGTGTTGTTCTTCTATCACATCCACGGCTTGGCCGGCTTCAGCGAGTGGACCTACAAGATCACCGACAAGCTCTCGTTGACGGCGGGCGTGCGTTACAACAGGGACACGGCCGAGGTGGAGGGTTTCGCGCCGGATCAGCCCATCCCGGTGCTCTGTTGCGTGCCCAGCACCAGCATCACGCCGAACGGCGCCGGACCGGTTTACGGTGTCTCCAATGGTGTGTACACCGACACCGCTCCGCGCCTTTCGCTCCAGTATCAATGGACGCCGACGGTGATGACCTACGCGACCTTTGCCGAAGGGTTCTCCGCGGGCGGCGGCACGCAGACACCCACAGGTGTGCAATCGTATGCGCCGGAAAAACTCAAGAACTACGAGCTTGGACTGCGATCGGATTGGTTCGACCACACCTTGCGCTTCAACACGTCGCTGTTCTACAGCTTGTATAACAACGTGCAGGCCAACGAAAACGAGGGTTTCGACAATGTGACGATCAATGCGGGCAAGGGGACGGTGAGGGGTGCGGAAGTCGAGGGACAGTGGCTCATCACGCCGGCCTTCCGCATCAATTATGGTTTGGGCTTTCTCAGCACGGGTTACTCCGATTACCCGGCCACGACCGGTATCATTGCGGGCTCGCCGTTTCCATACGCACCGAAGGAGACGGTCGATGTGGGTGCGCAGTACGACGCGCCCCTGCCGAACGGTGCGGGTTTGACGTTGCGCTTGGATGAAGGCTGGACCAGCTGGGTGGTGACGGGTTCCGATACGAGCGGCGTCTACATTCCGTCTTATGGTCTCTTGGGTGCGCGACTGGTCTATCACCCAGCCAACACCAACAAGTGGGACGTTCAGCTCTATGGTTCCAACCTGCTCGACAAGTATTACCGGCTGACCGGCTACGACATCCCCTCCCTGGGACTCGATACCGGTACCGTGGGTCTGCCGCGGATGTACGGGCTGACGGTCAACGGTAGATTTTAGTGATGCAGGCGGGTAATAGGACGCCGAAGCGGGCATTGGTGGCCGCGGTCGCGGGGGTCTTGGGATTCGCCGTGGCGGGAGCACTAGGCGCGGACGCAGCGTCCGCGACGGTCGCTCCGGTGAGCCTGAGGGTGAAGGTCGGCGGCCTGTCCGCGGACGGACACTTGCCGCCGAGCGCAGCGTATTGCCCGCCGACTCCCATGGATCCGGCCAAGTACAACATCAGCCCGAGTGTTTCCTGGACACGGGGTCCGCCGGCCACGCGCTCCTACGCACTGCTGATGACGGATCTGGACGTGCCGAAAGACTTGAGCAGCATCAACAAACCCGGCGTGGTGCTCACGGCCGAGACGCCGCGGATTCCCTTCATTCATTGGGTTTTGATCGACATCCCTGCCACGATCACGCACCTGCGTCGCGGCGAGGAAGGCTCGGGATTCGTGCCCAAGGGCAAGCCGCTCGGTCCCACCGATCACGGTCTGCGCGGCGCCAACGTGTACTCGCATTTCTATCCCGCGGATTCGCCGCTGGCGGGCCTGCGCGGCGGCTATGACGGACCGTGTCCGCCCCGCAACGATGAGGTCGTGCATCGCTACGTCACCCAGGTGTACGCTCTCGACGTGCCGAGCCTGCAGCTTCAGGGCGTGTTCTTCGGCGAAGATGCACTGCGCGCGATGCAGGGCCATGTGCTCGCCAGCGGCGAGGCGGATGCCGTTTATTCCGGCACACCCTAGCCCCGACCGTCGCGCGTGGGCGTATCGACATGAACTTGATGGTGGCAAGAACGCTCAGTTTCCTGGAGTTGTTTGCCGCCGAGAAGCGGCCGTTGTCGAGCGGCGATATTGCGCGAATGCTCCACCTCCCCGCATCGAGCTGTCATGACCAGACGATCGTCTCCGCGGCTCTGCTGCGCGAGGAAGTTGCCGCCGGCAATGAGCGCGGTTGGTTCTTGAGCGCCGAGGAGAGCGAGCCCGATCTGACGACGCTGTCCGGCCGCTTCACCTGGGGCGGGGCGGCCTATATCGTTACCAGCCCGCGGTATTGCTCGTCGGACTGTTCGCTCGTGGCTGCGCCGTTTACTGCAAGCGCATCGACCAGTCGAGATTCAGCGCCGATTTTGGCTTGAGTTGCAAGCGCGCGGCCAAGACCGCGCGTGCCAGCCCGCGCTGGCCAGATCGTTCAGCTGCCGACGCGAGAGTCTGCACGAGCACATCGCGCTGCGCGTGCGACCCGCCGGCCCGTGCGGTGATGGCGATGATCGGCGCCAATTTTTCCGCCGCGAGCGCGTACTGTCCCTGCGCGTACGCGAGCAGCGCCTCAGCCGCAGGCAGCCCGACGACGCGCGCAACGCGGGCGTTGTCGTCGTCGGCCGCCGCGCAGTCGTGCAGGCGAGCGAGCAGTTGCCGCGACGGCTCGGCGCGGTCCGCTGCGGCCAGCGCCATCATGGCGTGCAGATCGTTGAACGCATACCAGCCGTCGTCGATGCGCGGTTCCCAGAGCTCTGCGAGAGGGAGCCAGCGCGCGCCCACGTCGACGCTCTGCACCCGCAGCCGCCACAGCAGCGCGCTCGCGTCCAGTAATTCCATGACCGAGTTCGAATCGACGGCCCGCGCGATACGCTGGTCGTAGATCCGCAATACCTCGTCCCAACGCCGTTCTTCGCAGTGAAATAGCGCGTAGTGCCACCAGGTATGCACGGCGAGTGCGCAGTTCTCGGACCAGTCGGCGGCTCGCGATTCCAGCCACTGCAGACCGGCGTCGCTGCGTCCGGTCATCTCCATGACATGGGCGACCGCGTGTATCGCCCAGGCGTCGCGCGGCTCGCGCTCGACCGCACGGCGACCGGTCCGTTCCGCGCGTTCATAGTCGCCCGACTCCTCGAGTCCGAATGCGAACATCCCCTGATAAATGCCCTCGAGCGCTGTGCCAGCATCGATGCGCGAGATGCGTCGCGCGACCCGGTCGCGCAACTCATCGCTTCGACCGAGCAAGAAATCCGACTGATGCGCGGCGAACATCGCGAGCGCGTCGCGTGGCTCGGCGACGAGGATGCGCTCCCAGTGACCTGCCGCATCATGGAAACGGCCTGCGGTCCAAGCCTCGAGTGCGGCGATATGAGCGATTTCGCGGTCCCCCAGCCCGGGCACCAGCGCCCGCGCGGACGCGAGTGCGGTGCGTGCCTGTGGCAACAGTCTGCGTTCGGTGGACAGGGCGTAGAGCAAGCCCTTGAGAATCTGCGCCATGGCGAATGCGGGATCGCGCTCGAGCGCGGCCTCGACGTCGCTCAAGGGATCGGGATCGAAGACCAGGAGTTTCCACAGCGCGCGATCGAAGCGTGCAACTGCCGCCGAATCGGCCGCGGTCTGCGCTACGCCGAACTGGTCGACCACTCGTGCTCCGTCAGTCTCGCGCATCGTAGACCTCGCTCAATCCCACCAGAAAGATCTCAAAGAACTGGCCGAGGATTTGGTCATGAATCGCTGACATTGGATGCTCTTGGTCACGAACTGCTGACGCCGACACAGCAAATTAAAATGAAACTGCTTCAATCATCGATTCCGGGGGACTACGACAATCTTAACCTCCTCACACCGGATCGCGGTGCGGTAAAACAAACGATTCCGACAGGGCCGGACTATTTATGCGACTTTCTAACCTGAGCGTCTCCTCAAGATTCCTCGTGGTCTTGTTGATCGGCCTGACGCTTCAAGTCGCGCTGTCCGTTGTCATGCTGTTCAATCTTCGTCACGACCTACTCGGAAACCGTCAAACGGGCATCAGACGACTTGCTGAAACCGGATACAGCACGATCGCCTATTACCATGACCGCTCGCAGCGAGGGCTGATGTCTGAGGCGGCTGCTCAGGAAGCGGCCAAGGATGTTATCCGCTCGCTGCATTACGACCGATGGAACTACTTCTTCATCTGGGATCTGCAGGGGGTCGGCGTCGCTCATGGCAGCATCAAGACCCTCGAGGGGGAGAACCTTCTCTCCGACGAAGCGGCGCGAACCCAGCCCTATATCCATGACATGGTCAGTAAACTCGTCGCTGTCGGGAAGAGCCCGGGCCACGAGGGCATCACGGCCTACAACATGACCCGCCCCGGCGAGAACGTCGCACTCAGGAAGCTCGCCTACGCCAAACTCTTCAAACCTTGGGGCTGGGTTATCGGTACCGGCGTCTACACCGAAGACATCGAAGCGCAATTCTGGAGCCAGGCGAGATGGGACCTTCTCTTTGTCCTCGTCTTGATACTCTTAGCCGGCATCCCCTCCACGCTTCTCGCGCGGGATCTTTCGCGGGCGCTGCGGCGAACCTCCAGCAGAGTGGCCGCCGTGGCGGCGGGTGAACTGGACGGCGATGTGCCTGACACGGATCGGGGCGACGAGGTGGGGCAAATGGCCCGCGCACTGCTGGTTCTCAGAGACAACAGCGTCGAAGCCTTGCGGCTCAAGTCCGAGCAGGCGGCGCTGAAGGCGGCGAGCGAGGCGAAGTCTGAGTTCCTGGCGACGATGAGTCACGAGATCAGAACTCCCCTCAACGGGGTCGTCGGCACCATCGCCTTGCTGAGCGCCACGCAACTTGATCAAGAGCAGGCCGCGCTGGTCAGGATATCCACCGAATCGGCCGACCAGCTGCTTGCCATCATCAACGATGTGCTGGACATCTCGAAGCTCGAGGCGGGCGCGGTTGAGTTTGAGCAGATCGCCTTCAGTCCTGAACACATCGGCAAGGGCGTCCGCGACCTCTATGCGGGGAATGCCCGTGAGCACGGTCTCGCATTCGGCGCGGAGATCGCCGCCGACGCCCCGCCTTGGCTGCTCGGAGATCCGACGCGTCTGCGACAGATCCTCAATAACCTGCTCAGCAATGCCATCAAGTTTACACGCTCCGGCTCGGTGCGCCTGGTCTTCACCTATGCCCCCCTCGAGGGGGATCGGGTCGCGTTGACCTTCTCCGTGACGGATACGGGCATCGGCATCTCCCCGGAGGCCCGCGGCAAACTCTTTGGCATGTTCAGCCAGGCGGACAGTTCGATCACCCGGGAATTCGGCGGCTCCGGTCTTGGCCTAGCC
>Ga0116230_10000037_pt1 | contig 87084 bp, 82 predicted proteins | sample S1TSphfallax_3_FD_88678 | JGI IMG/M metagenome (GOLD analysis project Ga0116230, IMG submission 88678) | Host-associated microbial communities from peat moss isolated from Minnesota, USA - S1T2_Fd - Sphagnum fallax MG | ecosystem: Host-associated > Plants > Peat moss > Unclassified | place...
GCCAAGCGCATGTGCGCATCCTGCATGACGAGATCCAGTTGGGCCTGCGATACGGCTTGCGTAGTACGCCTCCAGGCGTCCGGTTCTCCGGCCATGTGGGTCACGACGTCACCGGCCAAGCTCGATCGTGGCACGGCCAACCAAAGCAAGGCGGCAGCGCCGACGGCCGCGACGAGACTGGCCGCAATCGCATACCAGCGCGGCGCTCGATCCACGGCCGGAACGCGCCGCGACGTCGACGGCGGCAAGCGCACCGCGCGCGCGAGCCGCACTTCGAACGCCTCGACACGCAGGGTGAATTGCGCACACTCCGCGCAATCGTCACCGTGCGCACGCATGTCGGCCGTCGCGGCCGCCGGATCCGCCAGCAGCGCCGTCCGGTATTGCTTACACTCCATCATCGTGCGGATCCTGTGAAACATCCTCGCCGCAAAGCGCCCGCAGTTGCCGCCGGGCGCGGAACAGGCGGGTGAGCACCGCCGCCGTGGTAATTCCGAGTTGTTGGCCGATTTCTGCGGTCGTGAATCCCATCAGAACCTGCATGATCAAGGGTTCCCGGTAGTCGTCGGGGAGCCGGTAGATCGCCAGACGCAGTTCCACGAGGTCCGGATCGTCGCCGCCCGCGAGCCCGGGTTCTTCACTCGCGACCAGTTCGTCGAGGTCGACCGTGGGCAGCCGCTTGCGCTCGAAGGTTCGGGCGTACTCCCGCCGGATGATGGTCAGAAACCAGGGTCTGGCCGCTTTTTCGTCCTGCAGGGCGTCCTGCGCCTTCCAGGCACGCAGCATGGCTTCCTGCACGACATCCTCCGCAATACTGCGGTCGCGGGACAACCATAGCGCGAATCGCAGCAGATCAGGACGGAGGGACTGGCAGAGGGCCTGGAAACGGGCGTGCTTTTGACTTTCGCCGGCTCGAGTACGCATTGTCAAATCGACTTTCATCCCCCGAATCCCAATGGGCCGGACGGCAATCGGTGATAGTAGCGCATTGCGGGTGACGAGCCGCGACTGCCCCGGCTGCGGGCCGCCTTCGGGTAACATCGCCACAGAAGCTTGCTCAGGAGACATGTAGAGATGACCGGCAATTCCAGTGATTCATTTCCGAAGATTCGCTTGCGACGCATGCGGCGGGACGAGTTTTCGCGACGCCTCATGCGCGAGACCCAGCTGACTGCCGATGCGCTCATCTATCCGGTCTTCGTGGTCGAGGGCGTGGGACAACGCCAGCCCATCGCCTCGATGCCGGGCATAGAGCGCCTCTCGATCGATCAATTACTGCACGAATGCGCCGCTTTGGTCCGCTTGAGGGTGCCGGCGATAGCGATTTTTCCCGTGACGCCGGTCGAGAAGAAGTCTCTCGACGCGCGCGAATCTTGGAACCCGGAAGGTATCGCGCAGCGCGCGGTACGCGCGGTCAAACGCGAATTTCCGAGCTTGGGTGTCATCACCGACGTCGCGCTCGATCCCTTCACGACCCACGGGCAGGACGGTATCATCGACGCGGCCGGCTACGTGCAAAACGACATCACGGTGGAGACGCTGCTCCGCCAGGCGCGCTCGCACGCCGACGCCGGCGCGGACGTGGTCGCCCCGTCGGACATGATGGACGGCCGGATTGGCGCGATTCGCGCGGCGTTCGAGGACGCCGGCCTCGTGCACACCCGCATCCTCGCTTATGCCGCAAAGTACGCATCGAGCTTCTACGGACCGTTTCGCGATGCGGTGGGATCGGCCGGACAGCTGGGCAAGGGCAACAAGAACACTTATCAGATGGATCCGGCCAATTCGGACGAGGCGCTGCGCGAAGTCGCGCTCGACATCGCCGAGGGCGCGGACATGGTCATGATCAAGCCCGGTCTGCCGTATCTGGACATAGTCCGCAGGGTCAAGGAGCGGTTCGGGATGCCGACGTTCGTTTATCAGGTCAGCGGTGAATACTCTATGATCATGGCCGCGGCCGGTAACGGCTGGATCGACGAGCGCGCGGTTGCGCTGGAATCGCTGTTGTCGATGAAGCGCGCGGGCGCCGACGGGATCCTGACGTATTTCGCCAAACGCGCCGCGGAGTGGCTGAAAGAGTGAGCGGGGGAACCACCGGTGCACCCGACCAATACGGCGTGGCCGGTCATCCGGTGGCGCACAGTTGGTCACCGTTCATCCACGGCATGTTTGCGCGGGCCACGGCGCAGAACCTGGTTTACCGGCTGTTCGACATCCCCCCGCCGGAATTTCGGCGCGAGACCCTGCGCCTGCTCACGAGTGGTGTCCGTGGGCTGAACATCACGCTGCCGCACAAACAGGCGGCCGCCGAACTCGTCAACGAGTTGACGCCGCGGGCGGCGCGGGCGCAAGCGGTCAATACCATCGCCTACTTCGACGGTGCGAAGCTGATCGGCGACAACACGGACGGCATCGGCTTGATCTGCGATCTCGAGCAGAATCTCGGCATCGATCTGCGGCAGAAGCGCGTGCTCGTGCTGGGCGCCGGCGGCGCAGTGCGGGGCGTGCTGGCGCCGCTGCTGGAGCGCGACCTCGCGCAATTGGTGATCGCGAACCGCACGGCCGCGAAGGCGCTGAAGCTGGCCGCCGAGTTCGGCGACTTGGGCAAAGTCATAGGCTGCGGCTTCGACGAGATCGAAGGCCCCCACTTCGACCTCATCGTCAACGGCACGTCGGCGAGCCTGCATGGCGAAATGCCGGAGATGCCGGTCGGCTTGGTCGGGGAAGACACGGTCTGCTACGACATGGCATATGGGCGCGGCCATACCCCCTTCACGCACTGGGCCGAGTCCTTGCATGCGAAGCAAACCATGAAGGGCTGGGGGATGCTGGTCGAGCAGGCCGCCGCGGCCTTCGCGCTCTGGCGCGGCATACGCCCCGATACCGGGCCGGTGCTGAAGGCGCTCGAGGCACATCGTTGATGGTCCAGCGCTCAGGGACTGCGGTAATGGTCCTTGATTTTGACGTAATTCGCCGCGGCGTAGACGAGCATGTCGAGCTCGCGCGCCGTCAGCTCGCGGACGCGTTTTGCCGGATTGCCGATATACAAGCCGCGTGAACCGAGAGTTTTTCCCGGCGGCACGACGCTGCCGGCCGCCACGATCACCTCGTCCTCCACGATCGCCCCATCGAGGACGAGAGCGCCCATGCCGACGAGCACCCGACTGCCGATTCTTGCCGCATGCAGCACGGCCTTGTGTCCGACCGTGACGTCGTCACCGATGATGAGGGGCAGGCCCCCCGGTGAAAAGGGGCCGTCTTGCACGACGTGTAACACGCAAGCATCCTGGATGTTCGTGCGTGCGCCGATTTCGATGTGGTTGACGTCGCCACGCACGACGGCGAACGGCCAGACGGAAACGTCGTCTGCTAGCGTGACCCGGCCGATCACGACCGCCGTTTCGTCGACATAGACACGCGCGCCGAGTGCGGGGAGCGCACCGCGATAGGGTCTTATCGCCATCCGCTTCAGCGCATCGTGACGAGCTCTTCGGCGCTCGTCGGGTGAATGGCGATCGTGTCGTCGAAGTCGCGTTTCGTCGCGCCCATGCGCACCGCGACCGCGAAACCTTGCATCATTTCGTCCGCGCCCGCACCGATCACGTGGCAGCCGATGATCCGCTCCTCCGGACCCAGACAGATCAGCTTCATCTCGGTGCGAGGTTTTCTCTCCGTGAGCGCGTTGTGCATACCGACGAAGCTGCTCACGTAGACCTTGACGGCATCTCCATGGGCGGTACGCGCCTCGAGCTCGGTCGAGCCGACGGTGCCGATCGGTGGGCGGGTGAAGACCACGGTGGGAATGAGTCGGTAATCGAGCTTCCTGCCCGCCATCTTGCCGAACAAGCGGTCGCTGAGGCGGCGACCCGCGGCGATCGCGACCGGCGTGAGGGGCGCGCGGCCAGTGACGTCGCCGATCGCATGGACTCCAGGGACGTTCGTATCCTGGAATTCGTCCGTGACGACGAAGCCCATGGTATCGAGCCTGATGCCAGCACGCGTCAAACCGAGATCCGCGACGTTGGGCGAGCGGCCGATCGCCCAGAGAACGCAGTCGAAGCCGGCCGCCCTGCGACCATCGAGTGCCCTCAAGGTCTTGGCTCCGTCTTGCGCCTCGCCAAGGTCCGTCGGTACGAATTGCTCGTGGATCACGATGCCCCGTGCGCGCAATTCGCGCATCAGCGCGGCGCCCAGCATGGCGTCGAATTGATTGAGCAAATGGGTCTTGCGCACGAAGATCTCCACCGCGCTGCCCAGCTCGTGGAATGCTCCGGCCAGCTCGCAGGCGATGTAGCCGCTGCCGACGACCGCGACCCGCCGCGGACGCAGCTCGAGATCGAAGAAACCGTCGGAGCTTATTCCCAAATCGGCGCCCGGCAGATCCGGGATCGTGGGCCGACCACCGGTGGCGATCACGATGTGTTCCGCGCTCAATCGCCTGCCGTCTACCTCGATCGTTCGGGCATCGACGAAGTGTGCCGCACCGTGGATGTGCTCTACCGATTTGGCGGCGAGGTTACGGGCGTATATACCGTTCAGACGCGCGATGTAGGCATCTCGCTTGCGCTTGAGCGCAAGCCAATCGTGGTCCTCGCGCGTGACCGCGAAACCATAATCGCCGGCGTCGTCGAGCGACGCGGCGATGCCGGCCGCGTTCCACATCACCTTCTTCGGCACGCAACCAACGTTGACGCAGGTCCCGCCGAGACGCCCCGATTCGATCACGACCGCTCTCGCACCGTATTCGGCCGCGCGCTGCGCACACGCGAGTCCGCCGCTGCCGCCGCCGATGGCGATCAAATCGAAGTTTGAAGTGGACACTGTGAACTCCGTTCCCAAAAGGGGCGTGCGCCCGTTGGGTATACTGGGGTCCATGGTGAGCTTCGTAAAGTCCCGCCTGCCGGCCGACTTGGGCTGCGGGTTTCGTGGCGGCTGAAGCCTGTCTGCTAGAATGTCGGGCGTGAACAATCCACTGCTGCAATTGGACTCGCTGCCCGACTTCGAGCGGATCGAAGCGGCCCACGCCCGCCCCGCGCTCGAGGAGGTCCTGGCCCAAAACCGAGCGCGGATCGCCGCACTGACGGCGCAGGCGGCGCCGACCTTCGCTTCGCTGGTCGTTCCGATGGAGGAACTTGGCCACCGTCTGGGTCGGGTTTGGAGTCCCATCGGCCACCTCAATGCGGTGGCCAATTCGAGCGCGATGCGCGAGGCTTACAATGCGTGCGTACCGCTGCTGACCGCCTACGCGTCGGAAGTGGGCCAGAACCTCGAGCTGCAAAAGGGCTATGCCTACGTGCTCGAACACGAGGGTGACGCACTGGATGCTGCACAGCGCAAACTCGTCGAGAATGCGCTGCGCGACTTCCGGCTCGCCGGCGTCGATCTGCCACCGGACCGAAAGGACAGATTCCGGACCGTGATGCAGCGGCTCGCGCAGCTCGCGAGCAAATTCTCGGAAAACGTCCTCGATGCGGCGGGCGCGTACACCCGTGTCGTCAGCGATGAAGCGGAGCTCGCGGGACTGCCCGCCAACGTGATCGATCGCGCCGCGGCCGATGCACGCGCAGCGAACACGCGCGGCTGGCTGTTCAAGCTCGACCAGCCCACTTACACGACGGTCATGACCTGCGCGCAAAGCGAAGCACTGCGGCGCGACATTTACGAGGCCTGGGTCACCCGCGCCTCGGAACTAGGACCGAGCGCGGGCAGATACGACAACGAGCCCCTGATCGCGGAGATTCTGCCGCTGCGCCACGAACTGGCCGGTCTCGTCGGTTTCAAGAGCTATGCCGAATACGCGCTCGCGACACGCATGGCGAAGTCGAGCAGCCAGGTGCTCGCGTTTCTCGAAGACCTGGCGCGGCGCTGCCGGCCGATGGGCTTGCGGGAATTCGCGGATCTCGAGGAATACGCCGGCCGGAAATTGGCGGCCTGGGACGTTGCGTTTTACACCGAGCGATTGAAGGCGCACCGCTTCAAGGTGTCACAGGAGGAACTGCGCCCGTATTTTCCGCTGCCGAAGGTGCTGGACGGACTGTTCGCGTTGACGACGAGGCTGTACGGCATCCGCGTGCACGAGCGGCCGTCGGTCGCAGTTTGGCATCCCAGTGTCCGCTATTACGATCTGCTCGACGCGGAGGATCGGCCGATCGCGGGTTTCTACCTCGACCCCTATTCGCGCACTGAAAAGCGCAGTGGCGCCTGGATGGACGAGTGCGTCGTGGCGAAGACGCTGCCGGACGGGAAATCCCTGCCCGTCGCGCAGCTGGTCTGCAATTTCACCGCGCCCGTCGGCGACGTCCCCTCGCTCTTGACGCACGACGAAGTGACGACCCTGTTCCACGAATTCGGCCACGGCCTGCACCACATGCTGACGCGGGTCGCCTACCCCAGCATCGCCGGCATCAATGGCGTGTCCTGGGACGCGGTCGAGCTGCCGAGCCAGTTCATGGAGAACTTCGTCTGGCGCACGGAAGTACTGCCGCTCATTTCAGCGCATGTCGAAACGGGCGAGGCGCTGCCGGCGGAGCTGCTCCGGCGGCTGCTCGGCACCCGCACTTTCAACGGCGCGCTGGATACCTTGCGTCAACTCGAGCTCGCGACCTTCGATTTCGAATTGCACGCGAATTTCGATCCTGCGCGAGGAGCGCGAGTGGCGGAATGTTTGGCCGGGGTGCGCGAGCGAGTCGCCGTCGTACCCGCCGCGTCCTTCAATCGCCTGCCTTCGAGCTTCGCGCACATTTTTTCCGGCGGCTATGCCGCCGGCTACTACAGTTACAAGTGGGCGGAAGTGCTTGCCGCCGATGCCTTCGAGGCTTTCGAGGAAGCCGGCGTGTTCGATCAGACGACCGCGTTACGCTTCCTCGACTCGATCCTGTCGCGCGGCGGCAGTCTCGATGCGATGGATGCCTTCGTGCGGTTTCGGGGCCGCGAGCCGGACGTACGGCCGTTGTTGCGCCAAACCGGGATCGCCGCGTGAGACGCTGGCTGCCGCTCTTGCTGGCGCTGCCAGCGGCGGCGTTTTCGGCGACAGCCTACGTCAGCGACGATCTCGTCCTCGGCGTCTATGCCGATCAGAGCCCGCAAAGCGCGCGCCTCGCGACCCTGCATTCGGGTGCGAGTGTGGAGACGCTCGCGAACAAGGGAGAGTTCACCCAGGTACGCCTCGGCGACGGCACGAGCGGCTGGGTCAAGAGTTCGTTTCTCGTTTCGCAGGTACCCGCGGCAGCGCGGGTCAAACAACTCGAGGACGAGTTGAGCCGGGCACAGGCGGTGACCCCTGAACTCGCCGCCGCGGCGGCGCGCAGCGAGGTCGAACAGCTGAAGAGTCAATTGGCCGAGTCACAGGCGGATCTCGCGGCGGCGCGCGGAGCGTCCGTCGCCGCGGGGCAAACACCCGGCCACGATGCCTCGGCCGGCCTGGATCCCGAACACTGGGGATCCGTGCTGCGGGCGGCGGGACTCGCTGCAAGCGTCGCGCTGGCGTGCGGTTTCTGGCTCGGATACGGCTTTCTCGCGCGGCGCGTCCGGCGGAAATTCGGCGGCATCAAGGTGTATTGAATGCTCAGCGTCGCCACCTGGAACGTCAATTCCCTGCGCGTCCGCTTGCCGCAATTGCTTGCATGGCTCGCGGCCAATCCGACCGACTTGATCGCGTTACAGGAGACCAAGCTCAGCGATCCGGATTTTCCCCGCACCGAGATCGAAGCGCTCGGATTTGCGGTCGCTTTCGCGGGCCAAAAAACCTACAACGGCGTTGCCGTGCTGTCGCGTCTGCCGATCGAGGACGTCGTCACCGATCTGCCCGGCATCGTCGACACGCAACGCCGCTTGCTCGCGGCGACGATCGGCGGCGTCCGTTTGATCAACGTCTACGTGCCCAACGGTCAAACCGTGGACTCGGAAAAATATCTTTATAAACTCAGCTGGCTGACCGCGCTGGAGGACTATGTGCGCGCCGAACTGGCGGCGCATCAAAATCTCCTGATCCTGGGCGATTTCAACATTGCCCCAGAGGATCGCGACGTGCACGATCCGGCCGCATGGCAGGGGTCTGTGCTCGTCAGTCCGGCGGAACGCGCGGCTCTACAGCGCCTCACGAACATCGGGCTCCTCGATCTTTATCGGCGCTTCGAGCAACCGGAGCGCTCCTTCAGTTGGTGGGACTACCGGCAGGGCGGCTATCGGCGCAACCACGGACTACGTATCGATTTGATCCTGGGCAGCGCCGCGATGGCAGCGCGCTGCCGATCCTGCCGGATCGACCGGGAGCCGCGCGCCCTCGAGCGTCCGTCCGATCATGCGCCATGCATCGCGGACTTTGACATATGATTCTGTGCGACGCGGCGCGACTCAAGGAAGGAGAACCAGGTCGATGGCTTCGGCGGCGGCTTGGGGCTAGACTGCCTCCATGCAAGACTTTCGCCGTAACGACTACGACGTTACGAATACCATCCAGGTAAGCTCCACGACCGCGGTCGCCGCGGCGGTCCGCGAGCTGTTCGTCGAGACCTGGCCGGGCGAATCATTCGATCGTGTTGCCGTCACGTTCGATGAATTCGACCGTTTGTTCACCGGGCGCATGCCCGGCTATCACGGCGTCGACACGGTCTACCACGACCGTCAGCATTCGCTCGACATGACGCTCGCGATGATGCGGCTCATGGTCGGCTACGAACGCACGACTCAGGGCGCGATGCGTTTCGGAGCGGAGCGCGCCGTGATGGCCCTCGTGACGTCGTTGTTCCACGATGCGGGTTACATTCGCGAGTACGAAGATCGGCAGCATCAGAACGGCGCCGAATTCACTCTCTATCACGTGACGCGGAGCGCGCGATTTCTCGCCCGATTTCTGCCCACGATCGGGATGGAATCCTGGGTACCGGTTGCGACCCGCATAGTTCACTTCACGGGTTACGAGATCAAACTCTCGCAGATTCCGCTTGCCGATCCGCGCGACCGAAAGCTCGGCACACTGATCGGCACCGCGGATTTGATCGCGCAAATGGCGGATCGATGTTACTTGGAAAAGTGTCGCGATCGGCTCTACCCGGAGTTCGTGCTCGGCGGTATCGCGGCAGCCACCGGCACCGACGGCGCGCTCCAGGTCCGCTACAGTTCGGGTTTGGATTTGCTGCGGCAAACCCCACAATTCGTCCGTGACACCCGCTTGCGGCGCATGGAAGGCGAGTTCGAGCATGCCTATCGGCATCTGGAGCCCTTGTTTGCGGGGCGCAACCCCTATATCGAGGCCATAGACCGGAATCTCGAGTATCTCGATCGCGTACTGCGCGCCGAGCGCTGGCCCTTGCTGCGGCGCAATCCGCCTCTGTTCACCGCCGTGCCGAACCAGCTGCCGCAAGTTCGCGGCCTCATGCTCGATCATTTGAAGACGCTCTGGGCCTGATCCTTCGCCGGCTCAAGGCCAATCGATGCTCGCAACGTAGCGGGCGTGCAGCTGGTCGAGATTCCGTAAAACTACTTCTTTGCCGAGCAGCGCCGAGGACCCGATGACAGAGCGCAGCAGCTCCGGCGTCAAACACCGGCGTGCTCGTTCGGCCACGGGCGCGAAGCTGTAGTGCCAGGGCTCGGCCTGCACGCCGGAACGGATGCCGCGGAACGGCCGGAAGAATCCGTAGCGCGAGGCATGCTCTTCCAGCCAGCCATGCATCGCGGCGAAGGGGCCACCGGCCTGATATTCGTCGGGTGTGAGCCGCACCGTATATGCGGGGCCGAACGCGTTGCGATCGACTAGGTCGAAGTCCGTTCCCCAGTGATGGCGACTCGCGCCAGGCAGCGCGGACCAGTGCAGAATCGCCGCGACACGCTCAGGCGCTCCGAGACCGGCGACGTCGAGCGCGCGACCCCCTGGGTCTTGCATGGCCCGCACACCCGAGAACTTGTCGTTCCAAATCGCGAGTTGCCGGTCGAAGTCGCGAAAGCTGCTCCAGGGATAGGGATCGAATCCGGCCGTGAGAGCCGCGCGGTGCAGGCTACGGAATGCGGCGGCGGCGTGCATGTGCACGCTGCGGTCGAACTCGCGCAGCTCGGTGAGGTGCGTGCGAGCACGCCCCGTCAATTCCTCCGGATTCACGCCTGCGGATCCCGCGTCGCGGCGAGACCGGCAACCTGGTCCAGCACCCGCACGAGCACGTCGGTATCTTGCGCGCCGGAGACGGAGTACTGACCGTCGAATACGAACGTCGGTACGCCGTTGAATCCCAGGGATGAGGCGTGACGCTCCGCCGCGATCAGGGCATCGTGCCCGCGGCGCAGGACGAACAGGGATCGCGTCTCGTAATCCGAAAGGCCCACCTCGGCGCCGAGACGCGCGAGCTCATCGACATCACCGATGTCGCAGCCCTCCTCGAAATAGGCGCGCATCAAGCGCTCCTTGAGCTGGGATTGGAGCCCGGCACGACCGGCATGGGCAATCATCAGGTGCGAACGCCGGGTATTCGGTATGCGTTCGATCAAATCGAAACGAAAGCCTATGCCCACGGTCTCGCCGAGACCTACCAGCACTTTCTGAGCTTCCGCGAATGCCTTTGGATCGTTGACCCGGTTGGCGAGATACCAGGCGCGGTCGACCCCGTCTGGCGGCAGATCCGGATTAAGTTCGAAAGGTCGCCAGGTGATGCGCGGTTCGAGGGCGGGGCGTTTGGCGAGCGCAAGCTCGAAGCGCCGTTTACCGAGGTAGCACCAAGGGCAGATGGTGTCGGAAAAAATGTCGATCCGCATCGCTACGCATTGTACCCGGCCCCTTATCGGGTTTGGCGTGAACGAGTATCATTCCGGCGATATGGCGCAAAGCCTCAAGACAAATTATCTCTTGTTCGCGCTCGCCGTCGTCGCCTTGCTGGCTTCCGTGCTCGGCTCGCTGGCCTATTACGAACATCGCAGCGACACGAATGCCGTGAACTACCTCACGGCCGCAACCGTCGGCCAGAAACTCGAGGCGGATCTGGCCGAGCGGGCGCAGAATTTGGCCGCGCGCGCGAGTTCCTTATTGTCCGGCACCGTGGCTGCGGGCAATCCTGCCGGCACCCGGGCGATCGCCGAGCGTTTGCTGCAAGAGTCGGATGTCGAGCGCGTCGAGATCGCGGATGCTGCCGGGCAGAATCTGTTTGCGGGCAGTCATTCGGGCCAGTCGGTCGCAGCGGACACGGGGGTGCCGGAAGTCTCACCGCCAACCTACGAAACTGCGGTTCTGGCGCCGCATGACCCGCATGCGGCGCCGATCGGCAGATTGCGGATCTGGATGAGTCGCGCGACGCTCGATGAAACGCTTGCCGGACTGCGCTCCAATCTCGAGGCGCACCAAGCGATTCAAGGCAAGCGCATGAGCGGTGGATTGATCGGCTTGATCCTGCTGCTGCTGACCTTGAGTCTGAGCGGCGCTTGGTTCATCGCGCGGCAGCTCGCACGCCCCATCACGGCGCTGGTCAAGACGGCCGACCGCATCGGCGAGGGCGACTATACGCAACCGCTCGCGGTGGGTCGCCGCGATGAACTCGGCGAGCTGCAATCGGCGCTGGAGCGCATGCGTCAGAATCTGCGCGAAACCACCATCACCAAGAATTACTTGAACACGGTGCTGAACAGCCTGAGCGACGCGGTCCTCGTGGCCTCGCCCGACGGCATCGTGCGCAGCTGCAATGAGGCGGCTCAGCAGCTGCTCGGATACCGTGAAGCTGAGTTGCTCGGCAAACCCCTCACGGGCTTCATCGACGAGGCGCATCTGGAGGCATTCATGGCGACGCCGGCCTCGAGCGAAGCGCGTGAGACGGTGCTGCGCACGGCGAGCGGTCAAACGATCCCGGTTTCGATGGCGGGGTCCTCGATCACGACCGACGACCCCGAGTTCCAGGGCAACATCTACGTCGCGCGCAACATCACCGAACGGAAGCGCGCCGAGCGGCGCATCCGCTATCTGGCACGCTACGACACCCTGACCAAGATGCCCAACAGGATGCAGTTCCAGCATCTGCTGCAGCAGGCTATCGCCCGCTCCCGGCGCAACAACCGCTCGCTCGCCCTGCTCTATCTGGATCTCGATCGCTTTAAGGAGGTCAACGACACCTTCGGTCATTCGGCCGGCGATCGGACGCTGGAAATCCTCAGTGAGCGCCTGACGCGCAATCTCAGCAAAGATACCGTCATCGGCCGGCTCGCCGGGGACGAGTTCGCGATGTTCGTCGACGAACTGCCGCTCGAAGAAGACAATCGGGCGGGACTTGCCGAGCTCGCCCGCACGCTGCTGGATGAAATCAGCCGCACTTTCTACGTCAATCAACAGGAGGTTTATCTGACCGCCAGCGTCGGCGTCGCGATCTGCCCCTACGACGCCGAGAACGTCATCGATCTGATCCGCAACGCCGATGCCGCGATGTACCACTCGAAGCAAAACGGCGGCAACTCGTCCGCGTTTTACGTGCCGGAAATGAACGCCGCGGCGGTCGAACGGTTGATGCTGAAGAGCAAGCTGCGCCGAGCGCTGGAACGGGACGAACTGGTGATTCTCTATCAGGCCAAGGTCGATCTGCGCGACGGGCGCGTCGTCGGCGCCGAAGCCTTGTTGCGCTGGCGCCTGCCGGGTCATGGCGACATTCCACCCTCGCAATTCATTCCGCTGGCCGAAGAGACCAGCCTCATCATGGACATCGGCGAGTGGGTCATGAATCATGTCTGCGCCGATTATCGCGAGTGGCAGAAAACCGTGCCCGTGCCGGGTCGCATCGCCATCAATCTTTCGCTGCGGCAATTGAAACAGGCGAGCTTCATCGCGCGCGCGCGCGCCGTGTTCCGCCGACACGAGGTCTCGCCGACCTGCTTCGAACTCGAGGTCACGGAGACTACCTTGATGACGGACCCGAAGCGCACGATCGGCTTGTTGAACGAGCTCTATGCCATGGGTTTGCATCTGGCAATCGACGACTTCGGCACCGGCTACTCGTCGCTCTCCGCGCTGCAGCAGTTCCCGATAGGGACGCTCAAGATCGACCAGTCCTTCGTCCGCGACGTGGCCGTCGATTCTGACGATGCGGCGATCGTGCGCACGATCATCGACATGGGCAAGAGCCTGGGTCTCGAGGTCATCGCGGAGGGGGTGGAGACCAGCGAACAACTGGAGTTCCTGCGGATGCACGGCTGCAACTACGCGCAAGGACGACTGTTCGGGGACGCGATGGACTCGGGCAGTCTGCTGCGCATCTTGTCCGACCAGATTCGCGGCGCCGCGACGGCTCATCACGCCCTGTTGTGCGCGCCGGCTGCAGAGCCGTCGGCCGCAGCCTCCTGAGTCGCACCCGCGTAGCATACTAACCATGTTATCTGCTCGGGATCTGACGTTGCGGCGCGGACCGCAACCGCTGTTCGAGCGGGTCGATTTCACGGTGTTTCGCGGCAATAAAGTCGGGATTACCGGCGCCAACGGCACGGGGAAATCGAGTTTGTTCGCGGCGCTGCGCGGGGAACTGGCCCCCGACAAGGGTGAAATCGAGCGGCCGAGCGCGCTGCGGATCGCCCATGTCGAGCAGGAGATCGAGGCGAGTGAGCGGGCTGCGATCGATTTCGTCATGGACGGCGATACCGAACTGCGCGGGGTCGAGGCGGCGATCGAGGCGGCGATGCGGCGCGACGATCCCATGGCCCTTGCCGAGCACCATGCGGCGCTGCAGGCCGTCGACGGCTACCGCGCCCGCGCGCGCGCCGCCGCCTTGCTGCATGGCCTCGGATTCCAGACTGCGGATCATGACCGTCCGGTAGCGGAGTTTTCAGGGGGATGGCGCGTGCGCCTCGGCATGGCGCGGGCGCTCGCCGCGCGCGCCGACCTATTGCTGCTCGACGAACCGACGAATCATCTGGATCTCGATGCAATCGTCTGGCTGGAGGAATGGCTCATGGCCTTTCCCGGCACCCTGCTGATGATTTCCCATGACCGCGAGTTTCTCGACGCGATCATCGACCGGGTGCTGCACATCGAGAATCGCTCGATCCATGCCTATAACGGCAATTACTCCCAATTCGAGCAGAAGCGAGCCGAGGAATTGGCCTTGCAGGGATCGCTGCAGGCGAAGCAGGCACGGCGTGTCGCGCACATGACCGCATTCGTCACGCGCTTTCGCGCGCAGGCGAGCAAGTCGCGTCAGGCCCAGAGCCGGCTCAAGATGTTGCAGCGCATGGAGACCATCGTCCCGGCCCACGTCGACAGTCCCTTCGAGTTCGAATTCCAGCCGCCGCTGAAAACGCCGCGCCCTCTGCTCTCGGTGGAAGCCGCCGCCTGCGGGCACGGCGAACGGCAGGTCGTGTCGGGCATCGACCTCAGTATCGATCCGCGCGATCGTATTGCGCTCTTGGGTCCGAATGGCGCTGGGAAGTCCACGCTCACGAAACTGTTGGCGGGAGTGGCGGCACCGCTCGCCGGCCGGCGCATTCCGGCGGCGGATCTCGCCGTCGGCTATTTCGCTCAACAACAGATGGAACAACTCAATCCGGATTGCGATGCCTTCTGGCACCTCCGGCATCGCGGCGGAGTCGACTATGCCAGCGGCGACGAGCAGCGTGTCCGTGACCATCTCGGTCGGTTCGGATTCGAGGGCGACCGCGCCTTCGAGGCGGTTACGCGTTTCTCGGGGGGTGAAAAAGCGCGTCTCACGCTCGCCCTGATCGTCGCGCGGCGCCCCAATCTGCTGCTGCTGGACGAGCCCACGAACCATCTCGACATCGACATGCGCCATGCTTTGAACGTCGCCCTGCAGAGCTTCGAAGGCGGTCTCGTCGTCGTCTCCCACGACCGTCACTTGATCAAAACGGTCGCGGACACCCTCTGGCTGGTCGCCGACGGGGCGGTCGGCGCTTTCGACGGCGACCTCGACGACTACCAGCGCTGGCTCAAGGACCGCGCCCAGGATCAGTCCCGCGCGCGCGCAGCCAAAAAGACGGCGACGGCGCGGGCGCCCCGCAAGGCCACTGTGCGGATAGCGCCGCTCCGACGCGAATTGGCCGAAATCGAGCAAAAGATCGCTGCGCTCACCGCAGAACGAACGGCTATCGAAGCAGCGCTCTCGGCCGGCTCTACATCGGCGACACTGATCGACCGGTTCGGCCAGCTGAGCCGCGAGGTAAGTTCCCTGGAGGCTCGCTGGATGGACGTAGGTAGCGCAATCGAGGCGGCGGAATTGGACGTAGCTGGCAGCCAATGATGTCGGACAACGATCCCAATAGCCAGTATTCCATCAAAGCGGTCGCCGTCGCTACGGGACTGTCGGTGGAAACCTTGCGCGCTTGGGAGCGCCGCTACGGGATCGTCGAACCGAAACGGGATGGCAGCGGCCACCGCGTATATACCGGCATGGACGTGGCCCGGCTGCGTCGACTGCGCGAAACCACGGATCGCGGTCACCCTATCGGCAAGATCGCCCATCTGAGCGATGCGGAGCTCAACAGCCTGTTGGTGGACCGGCACGAGGATCATCCGAACGTCGCCGCCTCCCAGGCGCTCGGGACCCGAATCCTGACCGCGATCGAGAAATTCGATCTCGAGGAATGTGACCAAGCGATTGCGATGGCATTCGCCTTGCTTCCGGTCGGCGACGTCATCAGCGAAGTGCTCTCGCCGGTTTTACGGGAGGTCGGCGAGCGCTGGCACCGTGGCGAATTTTCCATCGGCCAGGAGCGGCTCGTCTCCAGCGCGGTGCGCCGCCAGATCAGCGGACTCCTCAATACCTTCAACAGCATGGCGCGCGGCGCGCCGATCGTGTTCGCGACCGTGAGCGGTGAGCCGCACGAGTTGGGTATCTTGATGTTCGCCGCACTGGCCGCCAGTCGCAAGTGGCGCACCTGTTACCTTGGCGCGGATCTGCCGCCCGAAGAGATCTCCAACTTCGCGACCCGGGTCGAGGCCACCGCGGTGGCGGTCAGCCTCGTCCTGCCGGAGACGCTCGACTGCAGCATCGAGAAGCTGCACGTCCTACGTTCCGGGCTGCCCAGCAGCGTGGAACTCTGGATCGGTGGCGCGGCCTCGTTCTACGTCGATCCCGCGCTCTTTCCGGCCGGCAGCGTGCACATGGCCGGGCGCAAGGATTTCGAAAATAGACTGGACCTCTTGGTTTCGTCGGCGCGCTAAACGCCGGGCAGATTATGGCTGCCGTCGCAGAGCGGCGGTGTCGCAGTGCGCTTGCAGGCGCAGAACCACAGCGTCTTGGTTTCAGCAGCGGTATATTTGAGCGGCGACGAGTCGCTGCCCTTGTGGGCGCCGTCACAAAACGGCTGCTGCGCACTCTTGCCGCAGCGACACCACCAGTACGTCGTTCCGGCCTGTACATCGACGGGAATCGGCTGAGCGTTCATTGATAGGATCGTAGCACACCGCAAGGATGGACCCTGCTTGAACGACCACGACCCGCTGTTGCAGATTCTGATCCTCCTGGCAGCATCGGTCTGCGTGATCGCCGCCGTGCGCAAGCTCGCGCTGCCGGCGATCCTCGGCTACCTTGCCGTCGGCATGGCCCTGGGTCCGCACGCCCTCGCGCTCGCGGCCGACAACGAGACGACGCGCCTCCTCGCGGATTTCGGCGTCGTTTTCCTCGTCTTCACCCTGGGTCTGGAATTCTCCTTGCCGCGCCTGATCGCCATGCGCACGGAAGTGCTCGGCGTCGGCGGCGCCCAGGTGTCGCTGACGACCGGCATCGTTGCCCTGGCGGCGAGCCTGGCGTTCCAGATCGCGCCACCGGTCGCCGTGGTCATCGGCGGCGCGGTGGCGATGTCTTCGACCGCCATCATCATCTCGCAGCTCACGGAACAGTCCGAGAACAACCGCACGCACGGGCGTCTTGCGGTCGCCATCTGCCTTTTTCAGGATCTCGCGTTCACCTTGTTCCTCGCCCTGGAATCTTCCTTGTCCCACCCGGGCGACAGTTCGAACTCGCGTCAGATCGGGGTCGCGATCGGGATCGCGGCCGTTGCCTTGAGCGTGGTGCTCGCGGCGGGGCGCTGGCTGCTGCGTCCCTTGTTCTTGTTGATCGTTTCGGTGCGCTCGTCGGAACTGTTTTCGCTCGCGGTGTTGCTCGTCGTGCTCGCCTCGGCGTGGGCGACGCATGCCGTTGGCCTGTCGCTCGCGCTCGGCGCGTTTCTCGCCGGCATGCTGTTGGCGGAAACCGAGTTTCGTCATCAGATCGAAGCGACGATCCGCTCCTACCGCGACATCCTGCTGGGCTTGTTCTTCATCACCGTCGGCATGCTGCTCGACCTGAGCCTGTTGCTGCAACACCTTGCACTGGTCACGGCCGTGCTCGTGGGTATGTTGCTGCTCAAGGCGGCGATCGTCACGCTGGTGAGCAAGCCCTCCACGCACAGTTGGTTCAAGTCGGTGCGCACGGGAATCGTCGTGTCGCAGGGCGGGGAGTTCGGCTTCGCGCTGCTGACGCTGCTGCTGCGGCACGAACTTCTCGAGCCCGCGGTGGTGGAACCGCTGCTCGCGGCAACGGTGCTGAGCATGGTGCTCTCGCCTCTGTTGATCCGTCACAATCGGCGCATCGCCCGCGGCTTGCTCGTCGAAACGGGTCCGCCACGCTCGGAGGCGATGCGCGAGACCCAGGCGACACTCGCGGTCGCAGAACGCGATCACGTCGTGATTTGCGGCTTCGGCAGGGTCGGCCAGAACATCGCACGCGTGCTCGAAAAAAAAGGCTTCGAATACATCGCGCTCGAGGTCGATGCTTACCGTATCCGCATGGGCCGACAGGCGGGCGATTCGATCATTTATGGCGATGCCGGGCAGGCCGAGGTTCTGCAGAACGTCGGCGTGGAGCACGCTAGCTGTGTCGTGATCACTTTCGCGAATCCGTCCGTGAGTCTGCGCATCCTGCGCGCGGTGCGCGGCCTGCGGCCCGACGTGCCCGTGCTGGTGCGCACGCAGGACGATGCGCAACTGGAGGAGTTGCAGGCCGCGGGCGCGACCGAGGTCGTACCCGAGACTTTCGAGGCGAGTCTGATGCTGCTGTCGCATTTGTTGTTGTTGCTCGAAGTACCGGTGTCGCGGGTCGTGCGTACGGTCGGCGACATACGCAATGACCGTTACCGGATGCTGCGCCAGTTCTTTCCGGCCGAGCGCGCGGAAGTTCTGGATGCAAGTCACGCTTTCCGTGAGGAGTTGCATAGCGTCGTGCTGCCGCCGCATGCCTGGGCGGTTGGCCGCACCATCGCCGATCTGCACGCCCGCGGTTCGCAGGCGGCGGTCAGCGCGGTGCGGCGCGATGGTATCGTGGGGCGGGAACCGGCGATCGAGACCGTGCTCAAGGAGGGCGACGTGGTGGTCGTGTGCGGCACGCCGGAGGCGGTCGAACATGCGGAAACTCTGCTGCTGATGGGCTGACCGGGAGACCCCCCCTCCCGGTCGGGCCGAATGTACGGGTTATCCCCTCTTTACAGGTGCGCGGGTTACTCGCATAGTATCCACGCTGTGCAAGGGCAAACTCGTCGAAAGGCGGGGACGCAAAACCACCGGTCTAAGGGGCTGTTCGCGAGAGCGGCCTGACGATAGCGGGGTCACCAGTTCACCGGCTCGACGTCGCGTGACACCCCCGCCCCCGAAGGTTTTCCTGACAGCTGTCGATAGCCGTGCAGGTTTCAGGCGTTTGGGGTCGAGCATATGGTAAGCAAAGTGACGTCCGCGCCCGGCGCGAGTATGAGTCCGGGCGTACATCGCCGGCCTCGGCTGATGTTGCGCCCGGTCCGGCCGGAAGACATCCCGACGATCATCGGGAAGAACAAAACCTATCCGAGTCCGGTGCGCATGGTCGGCTGTGACTATTCCCAGGCGCGCTGCGTCGGCGGCGACGGCGGCACCCTGGTCGATACGGGCGCGCTCGACAAGGTTCTGGAATTCGGCGACGGGTTCGTACGGGCACAAGCCGGCGTGCGCATCGGCACCCTCGTGCGCGCCCTCGCCGAGCGTGGTCTCGAACTGCCGCTAACACCGGAGATCGCGAATATCTCCTTGGGCGCGGTCGCCGTGACGACCCTGCCGCAGGCGTCTTTTCAAGACGGCCTCGCGCAAATGGCGAGCTGCGTCATGGAACTGAAGATCATTACGCCCCAGGGCAAGCAGATGACCGTGACGGAGCAAGACCGCGAATTGATGCGTGTGCTGCGTTCGAGTTTCGGTCTGCTCGGCATCGTGCACGAAGTGGTGCTGCGCGTCGCACCGTTGCGGCCGGTCAAGATCGACTACCGGGTGTACTCGCTAGAGGAGTTCACCGCTCGCTATGCACGGATTTCCGAGGCGCCGGGTGCACTGCGCCTGCATCTTGCGCCATTCAGCGACCGGGTAACGGTCGAGAGGCGCACGCTCGACGTCGAAGAGGCGACCTCCCGCTCGGGTATCTGGCAGATACGCAACTCGGTGATGCGCAATGTGCTGCCGGCATTCGGCGCGTCGGTCGGCGGCGTCTTGGCCACCCCGGGTCTGCGCAACGCCGTACTCACCGGCGTCCACAAGGCCTTGGAGGCGACGCAGGCGCCGGCCGCACGCGGCGTAGTCGTGTATGCCCACGAATGGATGCGGGATCTGCCGGTGGAATCCTGGAAGGCGCGCTACACCAAGAGTCTCTGGGCATTTCCTGCCGCGGATTATCCCCGCGTGCTGGCCGAATATTTCGCATTCTGCCGCGGCTACTACAAGGAACACCGCTACCGGCCCAACGTCGTGACCGCAGCGAGCCGACTGCACCGCGATCGTGCGTCCCTGTTCAGCGTCAGCTACAACGGACCGATGGTGACCTTGGAGCCGTCATCGGACGGCGAGAAAGGCTGGGCCGACTTCTTGATCGATTTCAACGATTTTTCCTCGGACCTCGGCGGCGTTCCGACCTTCAACCAGACCCGAGCCCTCAAGGCGCAGCACGTGGACAGAGCGTTCGGCGAACGAGCGCGGCTGTTCAAGGGTCTGCGCCAGCGCACTGATGGTTTCAGCCGCCTCAATACCAGCTATTTCGCGAATCTATTCGGCTGAAGTGGCCTGTCGGCGGCGCCCGCCGAGCCCTAGAGCTCGGCTCGCCGCGAGCGCAACTGGATCGCCGCCACCACCAGGACGATCCCGATCGCAGCGCCGATCAAGGTCGCTGCGCTGCCAAAGAAACCGACCGGATCGAGCAGGTGCCAGAGATTCTGCGGATAGGTGATGGTGTTGTCGCCGTCATGATCGTGGATCACCGCGGTCTTCCAGCCGGGGCCGCTCTGCGTCAGGTCGAACGCGTGGTGGACGTAGCCCGCACCGAGTCGGTCCAGCAATTCACGGCCGAAGTAATAAGTGCCGAACATCCAGCGTTCGCCGATGAAGATCACGAGCGGCGGCAAAACCGACCAGAGGATCACGGCCCGCGTCGCGCAGGCGGAAATCAGCATGAGCCAGCCGGCGACGGGAAGGTACCAAACGGCGAGGGTGACGATGGTGTAGAGCCAGAACGCCTGAGTCTGCAGCCACAGCGTCGGATGCCACAGACCGCTCGACGCCCAGGCGCCCGTGCGCAGACTCAAGGCCAGCGACATCGTCAATATCGTCACGTCGGCGATCGCGAAATACACGAGCGGAATGACGATCAGACCGAGGAGCAGCTTCACGAGCACAGTCTCGGTGTCCGAAATCGGCAGCGACTTCCAAAAAAGAATGCTGCGATCCTTGCGGTCCGCATGCAGGCAATCGAGCAGATACCATCCCGAGTAGACCGACATGATGACCAGGAACATCGAGGTGACGACGCCGGAGAGCGCGAACTGACTGACCAGCGCGGGGACGCCGCCGCCGGGGCCATCGGGACTGAAGATATCGCCGCCGAACTGCAGGTGCCCGAAGACGGCGCCGAGCAGAAGCAGCCCGCCGATTACGGACGGCACGAGCCAGATCGCGCGGTTCTCCCAGAATTCGCGACGTATCAACCAACTGGTATTGTTCATGAGGGTACTCCCGCCAATTTGGCGACGAACAGATCGGAAACGCTGGGCGTCAACACCTCGCCGAATTGGCGCAATCGGTCGACATCCGGATTCTCGTAGTAAAGTACGGTCTTGCCGAGCGTGCGGCGTTCGTAGAAGGGCCGCATCTCCCGCGCGGCCTCCAGCGCCGTGCCGCTGACCGCCACCGCGGCATAGCGTCGTGCGACATCGTCGAGTGAGCAATCGAGCACGATGCGTCCCTTGTCGATGAACAGGACGTCGGTGAGCAGGTTCTCGACCTCTTCGACCTGGTGCGTCGTGATCAGGATCGTGCGGGTCTCGTCCATGTAATCATTGACGAGAGCGTCGTAAAAACTGCGGCGAGCGAGGAGATCCAAGCCCAAGGTCGGCTCGTCGAGCACGAACAGTCTGGCATCGATCGCCATGGTCAGAGCGAGGTGTACCTGGGTCTTCATTCCCTTGGACAACTGGCGCATGCGCTGCTCGCCGCGAATCTGCGTCTTCTCGAGCAAGGCCATGGCGCGCTCGCGGCGAAATTTCGGATGCACGCCCGCGACGAAGTCGATTGCTTGATCGACGCGGAGCCAGCCCGGCAATACAGCGACGTCGGCGATGAAACAGGCGTCCCGCATGAGTGCGGTCCGTTCGCGCAGCGGCTCACGGCCGAGCACGCGCAGGTGGCCTTGGTAATCGGTCAGGCCGAGCAGTGATCGTAGCGCGCTCGTCTTACCGGCGCCGTTCGGTCCGATCAGCCCGACGATGCGACCGCTCTCGATCGTGAAAGTAGCCCGGTCGAGTGCCAGATGTTTGCCGTAGCGCTTCGACAGCTCGCGGGCTTCAATGAGTGGGGACATGGGTGGGTCTCTCGCTTATTTTGGTTCGGTGCCGCGCGGTGGCGGTGCGGGATGGGTCAATGCCGGCGCGACCGCGAACAGCTCGTCGGCGGAAAATCCTAGCCGATTGATCACAGCCAGGATCTGTGGCCATTCGTCGCGCAGAAAGCGCTCGCGTTCCCCGGCAAGCAGGGAGTCGCGTGCGCCGACGCCCACGTACATGCCTCGGCCGCGACGCTTCTCGACGAGATTCTCATCGACGAGTTGCTGGTAGGCCTTGAGCACGGTCAAAGGGTTCAAGCGGTAGTCCGCCGCGACGGCACGCACCGAGGGCAGCGGGTCGCCCTCGGCCAGGCTGCCTTCGAGAATCAAAGCCACCATGCGATCGCGTAGTTGGCGATAGATGGGCTGATTGTCGTTCCAGTTAGCTTCCATGGCGACGCTCGATGGCTAGATGACCCGGGTGTGTGCGGCTCAGACGGCCGCCGGCGATGCAGCAGCCGGTATCGTCTTGGCGATCGCGACGACCGGGCTTTGCGCATACGCCTCGGCAGAGAACAGATAGGCGACGCCGCCGATCAGCAAGGCATTGATCGAAAGGGCAATCGCGAGGGCGGACAGTTTGTTGGAAATCTCGGTCTTCATGGCATTCTCCTTTGAGGGTTTGGATCAGGTGTATTGGTGACCTGGTGTTATACTAGGATATATCACTAGCACATGCAAGCACTTTTCGAGATTTTTCTCTTGTCATGATCCAGGCGCAAAATAAAGCCGATGAGATGCCTGCCAACCGCCCTGCCAACCGCCCTGCCAACCGCCCTGCTGACCGCCCTGCTGTTCTCGCCGCTCGGCTTGCACCCCGCTGCGGCCGCATCGGTGTTGATGATTTCGATCGACGGCATGAAGCCAGAATATGTGCTGGAGGCGGATCGTAGACATTTGCGCCTGCCCTTCCTACGGAGTCTCGTTGCCGATGGTAGCTATGCGGACGGTGTCGTCGGCGTGTGGCCGACGATCACCTATCCCAGCCATACCACCCTGATCACCGGCGTCGCGCCGGCGGAACACGGTATCCTCGCCAACCTCCAGTTCGACCCCGAGCGCCGTTTCGCCGACGCCTGGTATTGGTATGCGCCGCAGATCCGCGTGCCGACGCTCTGGCACAGCGCACACGCAGCGGGCCTCGCAACCGCAAGCATCGGCTGGCCCGTGAGCGTGGACGCATCCGATGTGGATTATCTGATCCCGGAGTATTGGCGTTCGGGCCTGGGCACCGCCGATGACCCGAGCGATCGGCTCTTGATCGGCGCGCTGACGCGCCCCGCCGGGATGCTCGCGGGGCTGGAATCGACGATCGGTCCCTACATGATGGGCAACGACACTCGGCTTGCGGGCGACGCCATCAAGGCCCGTTACGCCATCGCCATCCTCGCGCAGCACCAGCCACGGTTCATGACTTTGCACTTGAGTTCACTCGACGAGACCGAGCACGAGCACGGGCCCTTCAGCGACGCGGCGAACGCGACCCTCGAGAGCATCGATGCGCTGCTGAGGGATCTCGCGAATGCGGCGCGAGCGGCAGATCCTGCGACCGTGATCGTCGTGGTCTCTGACCACGGATTCGCCTCTCTGACTCACACGGTGAGCCTGTTCGTTCCGTTCATCGCGGCGGGTCTGATTCAGACCACGGCGAAGGCAGCCGGGCAGCCCCCCGCAATCACTTCCTGGCGGGCTGAGCCCTGGCTCGCCGGCGGCATGGCGGCGATCATGCTCAAGGATCCTGCGGACAGCGCGACGCTGGCCGAGGTGGGCGATCTGCTGCACCAATTACAGGCCGACCCTCGCAACGGCATCGCCGCCGTCCGCGATCGAGCGGACATCGGCGCACTGGGCGGATTCCCGGATGCGAGCTTCCTGGTCGAATTCAAGCCGGGGTTCTACGCGGTCGGCGATCTGACCGGGCCGGCGGTCGTCGAGCTCCCCGGCGCCCGCGGCGGCCACGGATTCGCACCGGATTTCCCGGAGATGCGGGCGGCGTTCTTCGCCGCCGGCAGCGGCATCGCGCGGCACCGGGATCTAGGCGTGATCGACATGCGCCGCATCGCGCCGAGCGTCGCGGCGGTGCTCGGTGTACCGCTGGCGTCCGCGACCGCCGCGCCCTTGGCCCTCCGGCCTTGAGATGCCCGAGAGGCTGCTGGGTGACCGCATTTTCGGCTACCATTCCGCTCCTTTGCGCCGGAGAATCTCATGAAGAAGCCAGTCACCGTCACCATCACGGGCGCCGCAGGCAATATCGGCTACGCACTCGCCTTTCGCGTCGCGTCGGGCCAAATGCTCGGGGCCGACCAGCCGATCAATCTGAACCTGCTCGAGATTCCGGCCGCCCAGGGCGCCGTCCAAGGCGTCGTCATGGAATTGAACGACTGCGCGTTCCCGACCTTGAACAAGGTAAGCGCGTCGGACGACGCCCAAGTGGCGTTCAAGGATTGCCAGTTCGCGCTGCTCGTCGGCGCACGACCTCGCGGACCGGGCATGGAGCGCAAGGACTTACTGCTCGAGAACGCCAAGATCTTCTCGGCCCAGGGCAAGGCCTTGGACGCCGTCGCGAGCCGCGAAGTGCGTGTGCTCGTGGTCGGTAATCCCGCCAATACGAATTCGCTGATCGCGCAGCGCAACGCCCCGTCGCTGGCCCCGGGACAATTCACGGCGATGACGCGCCTCGATCACAACCGCGGCCTTGCCCAGCTCACCGAAAAATCCGGCGCCGCGCTCGCGGACGTCAAAAAAGTCATCATCTGGGGCAACCACTCGGCCACCCAGTATCCTGATCTCCATCATGCCACCGTGGCCGGCAAACCGGCGCTCGGCGTGGTCTCCGACACCTGGTTCAAGGACAGCTACATTCCGACCGTACAACAGCGTGGCGCGGCGATCATCAAAGCCCGCGGCACCTCCTCCGCGGCGTCCGCGGCTGCGGCTGCGCTCGATCACATCCACGATTGGGTGCTGGGCACGCCCGCCGGCGATTGGGTCAGCATGGCGATCCCTTCGGACGGCAGTTACGGAATCCCGGAGGGCGTGATCTATTCCTATCCGGTAACCTGCAGGGATGGGGCATACCAGATCGTGCAAGGACTCAGCATCGACGACTTCAGTCGTGCCAAGATGGACGCAACTCATAAGGAATTGCTGGAAGAGCGCGATGGCGTCAAGGATCTCATCTGACCGCGTCTTGCGGTTGATCGTTTGAGCGGCGCCGCGGCGCCGACCCACGTCGGCGGTAATTGCAAGAATTGCGGTGCGGCCTTGTCGGGCGCTTTTTGCGCGAACTGCGGACAGCGCGCCGACGTGCACGTGCCCAGCACCACCGAACTCGTCCACGAGGCCTTCGAAGGAATAACACACTCCGATTCGCGCCTCTGGCGCACGCTACGGCTGCTCTGGCTGAAGCCCGGCAAGCTGACGCTGGAGTTCGTCGCCGGGCGGCGGGAATCCTACCTGCCGCCGTTCCGCCTCTATCTCGTGATGAGCGTCGTTTTGTTCCTCGTGGCCTCGTTCATTCATCCGAGCGAGACCGCGGAAATCATCCATATCGATCAGCAGGAGCGCGAGGCACACGAGACGCCGGAGCACATCTGTGCCGAGATCAGTGCGAACATCTTCGAGAACTTCTACCCGGCTTGGCAGACCAAACTCCGCCACGGCTGCCTGACCACGGTCAGCGACCGCGGCGAGTCCGTACTGCACGTCGTCTGGAGCACCCTGCCCAAGGCGATGTTCATTTTCCTGCCGCTGATCGCACTGCTGCACATGCTCGTCTATTGGTGGCCACGCGTGCGCTATGCCGAACACCTGCTGTTTTTCATTCACCTGCATGCGTTTTATTTCTCGCTGATCGCAGCCGTGCTGCTGCTCGAGGATGTGCTCGTGCTCGCGCCGCGGCTGACCCTGCCGGTCGACTCGCTGACGAGCTTGCTCGGCTGGGCCATGGCTATTTACACCGTTCTCGCGCTCAAAAAGGTGTTCGCCCGGAGCTGGATCAACACGCTGATCAAGGCGTTCGGGCTGCTGATCGTGTATTCCGTTTTATTGGCGGTCACGGTGGGCGGCGTCTTCTTGTATGCCGCCATGCAGGTGTAACATGTGCGCGCCATGAACCGCGCGATCCTGCACGTCGACATGGATGCCTTCTACGCTTCCGTCGAGGAACGGGACAACCCCGAACTGCGGGGCAAGCCTTTGATCGTGGGCGGCACCGAGGGCCGTGGCGTCGTTGCCGCAGCGAGCTATGCCGTGCGCCGGTTCGGCGTGCGCTCGGCGATGCCGATCGGCGAGGCGCTGCGCCGCTGTCCGGAGGCGATTTGCGTCCGGCCGCGCATGCGCGTCTACCAGGCCGTTTCGGCCGAGGTGTTCCAAATCTTTCATGCGTTCACGCCCTTGGTCGAAGGTCTGTCGCTCGACGAGGCGTTTTTGGACGTCACTGCGAGTGGGCGGCTGCTCGGGTCTCCTCTGACGATCGCCACGCAGATTCGTGCGCGCATTCGCGCGCAGACCGGCCTGACCGCTTCGGTCGGCATCGCGCCGAACAAACTGCTGGCCAAGATCGCATCGGACCTGAACAAGCCCGACGGGCTGTTTCGGATCGGTGCGGACAATCTGCATGCTGTGCTCGATCCCTTGCCGGTCGAGCGACTGTTTGGGGTCGGCCCGAAGACGCTGCCCAGCGTGCACGCGGCAGGCATACGCACGTTCGGCGACCTGCGCCACGCTGACGAGCGGCGGCTTTGGCGAGCTTTCGGCAAGCACGGCAGGACGATGCGCGAGCGCGCCGCGGGTATCGACGAACGGGCGGTCGTCCCGGAGGCCTGCGAAAAATCCATCAGCGCCGAGGAGACCTTTGCCGCGGATTTGAGTGAGCCGCACCGACTGCGGGCAGAGTTGCTCGCGCTGGCAGACCGCGCCTCGGGCCGCCTGCGCGCGCAAGGACTGCGGGCCGGCACGGTGACGGTGAAGATACGGCGCGAGGATTTCAAGACTTACACCCGCCAGAGAGCCATCGACCCTGCAAGCATGGATACGGCGGTGTTCTGCCGCATCGCTGTCGAACTTCTGGACGAATGGCTGCGCACTCAGCCCCGGGCGGCGGTGAGGCTGCTCGGTTGCGGACTCAGCGGTCTCTCGGAAGATGCCGGTCAAGCGGATCTCTTTTGCGAAGTTCCGCAGGGCCCGAGCGCGCTGGACGCAGCCGTGGATGACATCCGCCGCCGTTTCGGTTCGGCGCTGTTGACCCGCGCCAGTCATTTGCATCGTCGTTCGAGTTGATGTCATTTTAAGACGCGCATGTATACGAGCTTCTTCGGACTCACAGAAAAGCCGTTCGCGATCACCCCGGATCCGCGCTATCTCTATTTGAGCGAGCGGCATGCCGAGGCGCTCGCGCACCTGCTCTACGGCATCAACGAATCCGGCGGATTCATCCAGCTCACGGGTGAAGTCGGCACCGGCAAGACGACGGTCGTGCGCACGCTGCTGTCGCGTCTGCCGCAGCACGCGGACGTGGCGGTGATCATGAACCCGCGCATCTCGCCTACAGAATTCCTGCTGACGATTTGCGAGGAGCTGGGCGTCAGCATCGAGCCCGCCGACCGAGACAGCGTCAAGCAGATGGTTGATGCCTTGAACCGACGGCTGCTCGAAGCGCACGCGGAAGGTCGTCGGGTGATCGTCATCGTCGACGAGGCGCAGAATCTGTCGGCGGACGTGCTGGAGCAGGTGCGCCTGCTGACGAATCTCGAGACACCGACGCAGAAACTGCTGCAAATCATTCTGATCGGACAGCCCGAACTGCGGGTGCTGCTCGACCGTACCGATCTGCGCCAACTCGCGCAGCGCATCACGGGACGCTACCACCTCAGCCCCTTGAGCCCCGAGGAGACGAATGGCTACGTGAGACATCGGCTGCGCGTCGCGGGCGTCACCGCCGAAGTGTTTACGGCCGGAGCGCTCGGCGAAGTCCATCGTCTGTCCTCGGGCATCCCGCGCGTTATCAACGTCTGCTGCGACCGCGCCTTGCTGGGCGCCTACACGCAGGAAACGCGCCGCGTCACGGCGGCGTTGGTGCGTCGGGCTGCCGGCGAGGTCTACGGGCGACGCTTCGCGCCCGCGTGGGTCGGTTGGCTCGTCGGCGGACTCGCAATCGCGGCGCTAGGGACTTTGCTGCTGGGCGGCTGGAGTTTCTGGTCGCGCGCACCGCGGCCGCCGGTCGCCGCCAAGAGCGTGCTTACGGGGCCCCCACCCCAGACTCCGAGTTCGGCGCAGAGCGCCGCCCCCGCGCTCAGTGCCGCCCCCGCGCTCGGTGCCACGGCCGCCGACGGCGATGGCCCGGCCGCCCCGAGTCCGGCTTCGGCTGCTGCTTCTGCAGCGTCAACCGCGAGCACCGCGACGTTGAACGGCTGGCTCGAGGCCAATGCGACCGACACCAGCGACGTCGAGGCTTATCGGCGCTTGTTCGCGCTCTGGGGCATGACCTTGCCCGATAACCACGACCCTTGTGGACAGGCGACTCAGGCGGGTCTCGCCTGCTTCGACCAAAAGGGTTCGTGGGAAGAGGTGCGCATGCTCAATCGGCCGGCGATCCTGACTTTGACCGACGAAGCCGGCCATCGCCACCGGGTCGTGTTGACCGGCCTCAACGATCGCGTCGCGACCTTGGGCGTGGGCGATCGATCCGAACAAATCCCTTTGGATGCGGTCTCTCCCCTCTGGTTCGGCGAATTCACGGTAGTCTGGCGACCCAAGACCCGGCGGACTCGAGACTTGTCCGTCGGCATGAGCGGCGATGAAGTCAGGTGGCTGCGGCGCAGTTTGAATGCACTGCGTGGCGCAGCCGTCGACCCCGAGACGGGCGACGTGTTCGACCAAGACCTGGCCGTCGAGGTCCAAAATTTTCAGCGCCAGCACCGCCTGAACGTCGACGGTATTGCCGGCATACAGACCCAGATGGTGCTGGAGACAGCGCTTGCGGACCCGGACTCCCCCTTGCTGAAGAAGCCGACGGCGCGCGGCGGCTAGACCTTAAGGAATTTTATGTCCTTCATTCTCGATGCCTTGAAGAAGTCCGAACTCGAGCGACAGCGACAGACTTTGCCGGGCATCATGGATCCGGGCGCCGCGCCGCGGCGGTCGCGATTTCCGGTCTGGGCAGCGGCTCTTGGGATACTCCTCGGCATCAATCTGCTCGTACTCAGCATCGTGCTCCTGCGGCGTGGCGCGGCCCCTGGCCCGACGGCCGCACCCCCGGCCGCGCGCGCTCCGGCAGGCGCGGACACTCCACCGCTGGCGTCCGCCGCCAGCGCGGGTTCGAGCGCGGCGCCGGTGGCAGTGGCGGATTCCGCGGCGGAGCATTTCAGTCCGATGGATGGCGCAGCGTCGCGCTATGCCCCCGAAATCCCTCTGGCGGAAAGCGACACGCCGACGGCGCACGCGGCAGGCCGCAGTTCGGATGCGGCCCCACGGCCTGCGGAATCCGCGAAGCCGGCGGCAGCAAGAGCCGCCGAGGAGTCGGATGAGGTACTGCCCTCGATCGATGAGGTGAATCTGAACGGGTCCCAAGGTTTGTCAGAGTTGCATCTCGACGTGCACGTCTATGCAACGCGCGCTAGCGACCGCTTCGTGTACATCAACGGCCACAAGTACCACGAAGGCATGCACCTTGCCGAGGGCCCGATCGTCGAGCGCATTCGTCGCGACGGCGTCGTGTTGAATGCCGAGGGAATTCGTTTTCTACTGCCGCGGCAATGAGTAAGCGCCGGCCGCCAGACGCCGCAGCGCCTCTCCGGTCAAACGATAGGGTACCCAGCCGGAATTGACCTCGGCGCCGAGCGACTCGTAGAAGCGGCGTGCGGACTCGTTCCAATCGAGGACTGCCCATTCGAACCGCGCGCAGCCTTGCTCGAGCGCGTACGCCGCGACGTGCGCGAAGAGGCGTTTGCCGACCGCTCGGCCGCGAAAGGCCGGGCGCACGAACAAATCCTCCAGATACAATCCAGGCTTTCCGAGGAACGTCGAGAAGTTGCGAAAAAAAAGCGCGAACCCGGCGGCCTGACCGTCGACGCGCGCGACCACCGCGCTCGCGGTGGGCTTGGCGTCGAACAGGCACATTTGCAAGGATGCTTCGGTTGCGACGACCTGGTCGCCGAGCTTCTCGAAGTCCGCCAACTCGCGGATCAGACTGAGGATCAGTGGAACGTCGGCCGGCGTTGCCGGCTCGATTCGAATACTTGTGGATTGCATGAGTGCGCGTCGCTACCATGAGGCTTATGAAACAAGCGCAGGGAGTTTAGCTGCATTGAGGCGCGGATTGCGCATCGACGTGGTGATCCTCGGTCTGATCGGCTGCGCCTCCGCCCGCATGGGCGACGCCGCCGTGATCGAGGGCGAGATACGCTTTCCGAGTCCCAGCATGCCCGCGATGGTCGCTTATGCCTGCGATGTCGAGACTTCGCGGCACAAGACGGTGGCCGTCGCCCCCGAGCAGACCAAGTTTTCGATCGACGTCCCACCGGGTCGATATCTCGTTTTTCTTGCGCCCCAGGAACGGGGGGCTCCCGATATTTACGGAGCGTTTTCGCAATACAGCGTTTGTCTCGAGCACAGTCGAGCGAGCGACACCGAGACGGCCGACAGCGCCTGCGCCGACCATGGCTTGGTGACGGTCAACCTGGCGAACCGTAGCGCGCACGCGGCGGTGACGATCGATGATTGGGTGCAGAGCGACGAAGTCGCGCGGCAATTGGATCATTTGCGCGGACTCGAGGCGGGCAGCGACATGATCCCCATGGGCGCGCCGCGCTTCTCGGAGTACCCTATCGCGCAAGACGCCCAGGGTGCCGCCCAGGGAGCCGCACCCAAGCTGGACCTCGGGGGGATCGCCGAATCGGACGAGCAACGCTCGAGGCTGCGGCAATCTCTTGCCGGTGGACCGAATTTTTCCGCCTATTTGACCGCCGCGTTCACCCCTTGCGGCGATGCCTGCGAACGCTTGGTGCTGATCGACTGGCATAGCGGCAAACTCATCGAGCCTCCGGTATTGAATGCGATCGACGCAAAGCTGCCATGCCGCAGCGGAGAAGCCGTGCTGTTCCGGCGCGACAGCAGGCTGCTCAGCGTGACCCGCGCACAGGGCAAGGGAATCGTCACGCAATATTACGTTTGGAAACCGGATAGCGAGGCGCTCGTGCTCGCCACGGAGTACCGACGCAGCGAACAGCAATTCTGCGCGGCGCTGCCTCCTTAGAGTCGGATCATGCGATGATGCGCGTATGCGCAAGATCTTGACCTTGACCATGAGCGGTCTCGTGACCGTCCTGCCCGTTGCCTTGACGGTTTATGTGATTTGGTGGGTCGTCAACACCCTGGAGGGCTGGCTGCGGCGCGCGTTGATCGGGCTCAACGTGATCACTCCGGCAAAGTACTGGCCCGGGCTCGGGCTGATCACCGGCTTCCTGTTGCTGCTCGTGGTAGGCAGTCTGGTCAACGCCTACGCCGGCCGTATCCTGCTCAAGTATTGGGACGATTTTCTCGGACGCATTCCTTTCGTGAAAACCCTCTACGGTGGATTTCGCGACGTCTTGAGTCTGCTGCCCTCGGGCAGTGGGGAGAAGCGGGACCTGCAGCGAGTCGTCGTGGCGCGCTTCGGCGACGTGCATGCGATCGGTTTCGTGACGCGCGAGGACGTGCCGGGCGTTCTCCACGAACACGGTGGCCGTGATTGGGTCACGGTTTATTTCCCGATGAGCTACGCTTTCGGCGGCTACACGATTTATGTCCGCAGAGACCACGTCAAGCCGCTCGATATTTCCGTCGAGGACGCGATGCGCCTCGCGATCACGGCGGGTTTGACGGCTGCGGGCAATCGCGCCAGGAACGACTAGCAGCCGTGAACTTGGCTTTGCGCGGTCTCCTGCTAACGGGCCTGTTCGTCGGCCACGTGGGATACGCACTCGCGCATGCAGCGGCCAACGCGCCGCCGCACCCGGACAAACGGCACACCGAGGCCGAAATCGCGGCGCTGACACGGCGTGGCGACGCCAATTCCCTCGCGACCGCGGCGGCTCTGGCCTTTGCCGGGGACACGCAGCACGCGGCCGCGCTGGAATTGGCGATGCACGCCACCGAACTCGCGCCAGGCGATGCGGCGCTCGGCTGGATTCAGGTTCGGCTTTGCGCGAACACCGCCGGCTGCGACGTCCGAGACGCCGCGACCGCCATGCGCTGGCTCGATCCGGACAATGCTGCGGCGTGGCTGCCGACGCTCGCGGCCGCGCTGCGTGACCGAGATATCGTCGAGGTCGATCGCGTGCTCGCCGACATGGCGCAGGGGGAGCGCTTCGACATCTACTGGAACCGCATCGTCGTGATCATGTTCGACGCCCTCAAGGGCGTGGCGAGAAGCTTGCCCCGGGATGCGGACGATTCCGATTCGATGCGCTTGGAACGGGTCGTCTCGATCGTGGCCGCCGAATTCGTTCCGGCGTTCACACCGCTGCTCGAAGCGTGTCACGAGTCTACGCCGGAGACGGAGCGGCGCGAGTCCTGTCAAAAGATCGCCAAGACCATGCAGCAAGGCGATACCGTCGTGGCGGAAATCGCCGGCTTGAACCTCGAGAAGCGGTTCGTCGCGAGCGATGGGCGGGAGTTTCGGGTACTCGCTGAGCGGCGGCGGGTGCTTGATTGGCGGCTGGCCAGTGCCGATCCGTTCGACTCGCCGACGCTGCCTTGGCTCAGGAATGCTCATGCGCGTTGGCGCGTGACGCGCATGCGCCGGCTGCGCCGCGACGAGGACGTATTGCTGGCGATCATGCGCGAGCAAGGACTGCCGCCGGATCCACCGGAGGATAAATAGTTCTGTCGGGCTAAGCGGTGACCGCTCTTGCGCGCGCCGTCGAGTCCGCCGCCCAGCAACCGTGTTGATGTTCGTCGACGATGCCGACGGCCTGCATGAACGCATAACAGATCGTCGTGCCGACGAAGCTGAACCCGGAGGCCTTGAGAGCTTGGCTCATGGCATCGCTCTCCGGCGAGCTCGTGCGCACTGCTGCGAGGCGCCGAGGCCGTAGACGCAGGGACCGTCCGCTAGTGAACTGCCAGAGGAATTGGTCGAAGGACTGTCCCGTTTCGCGCAACGCCAGATAGGCGCGCGCATTAGCGATGAACGCAGCCAGTTTGAGCCGGTTGCGCACGATGCCGGCGTCCTGCAGGAGTTGGCTCCGTCGGCGCGCATCGTAGCGAACCATCTTTTCGGCGTCGAAACCATCGAAGGCGCGCCGATAATTTTCCCGCTTGCGCAGGATCGTGAGCCAACTCAAACCTGCCTGCGCGCCTTCGAGACAGAGCATCTCGAACAGCCGCTCGTCGTCGTGCAAGGGCAGACCCCATTCGTGATCGTGATAGGCGACATAGAGGGGATCCTCGGTGCACCAGGCACAACGCTTCCTGCCGTCCCGGTGGAGTACGGCACCGCGCTGTGCTCTGTCGGTCGGGGCGACCATGCGCTGCGGTTCAGGTGACCTCTGGGGCCATGACGGCAAGCTCGTTGCCGCTGGGATCGAGGAATTGAAAACGCCGGCCGCCTGGGAAGGAGAAAATGGGCTTCACGATCGTGCCGCCGGCCGCCGTGACCGCCGCCAGCGCAGCCTCGAGATCATCGACACAGATCACGGGCAGCGGTGCGGCACTCGCCTCCGCGGCATCGCCCTGCAGCCCGATATCCACGTCACCGGTCATCGTACAGGCATAGCTCGGTCCGAATTCGGTCAGCGACCACGCGAAAACCCGCTGGTAGAAAGTCTTGGACTTTTCGTAGTCGCGTGCCGGCAGTTCAATGAAATTAGGGCGGGCCATCGTGATCTCCCTTCAGTTGTCGCGGTGGAGGCGCCGCGGACGCGATCGAGAGCGGGGCGTCCTCCTTGAGCGAGACGCCCGAGTATCCCAGCAGCCGCGCCTGTTGCATGAGCCAGGTCAGCTTCTCCGCGGCGAGTTCCTGCGTCAAGCCGTCGCCGTGCACGTTGGAAATGCAATTGCGCTCGGAGTCGCGGCAGCCGACGCGCGGCGCCTGCGTGAGATAGATACCCAGGCTGTTCGGAACGGAGAGACCGGGACGCTCGCCGATCAACACGACCACCATGCTGGCGCGCATCGCCGCCGCGATTTCGTCGCCGAGGGCGACGCGGGCCTGACGGGCGATCACGACGGGGGCGATGCGCCAACCCTCGAGCCGCGGCAACAGCGCGTGGATCAGTCCCGCCGCCTGCCCCTGGACGGCGCTCGCCGACAGGCCATCGGCGACGACGATGACGACATCGAATGGGCCGATCGGCAGCAGCGCGGGGCACTCGTCCGCGAGACGCCGTCCGAGATCGGGTCGGCGCAAATAGATCGCGCGATCCCGGGCGGCGGAATGCACCTGCACGCTCTCCAGCGGCAGTAAAGTTGCGGCGAGGGAGACCATGTCGAGCTCGGCGTAGACGGCGTCGCGAGCCACGCCGTGGGCTTCGGCGAATTCCAGCAGCCGATCGGTCGGCAGCGCATCGCCGACCCGGCCGAGTCCGATACGGGCACGGGTCAGGTCCTTGAAGCGGAGCCAGACGCGATCTGCGGGTGAGCGTCCCACGCGGCCGCTTCAGGGCGCAATGCGCTGCAGGAGCGCGTTCGATTCGGCGGGCGCAACCAGGCGGCCGCGATCGTCGAGCAGAGCCATGCGACCCAGCCAGTCGAGAAATTCGGGCGCCGGCAGCAGACCGAGCAGGCTGCGCAGTCCAAGTATGTCGTGGAAAGACAGGCTCTGATAGTTCAGCATCACGTCGTCCGCACCGGGCACGGCGATGAGAAAATTGACGCCGGCGGCTCCGAGCAAGGTCATCAGCGAGTCCATGTCGTCTTGATCGGCTTGCGCATGGTTGGTGTAACAGGCGTCGCAGCCCATCGGCAGTCCGAGGAGCTTGCCGCAGAAATGATCCTCGAGACCCGCACGGATGATTTGTTTGGAATCGTAGAGATATTCCGGGCCGATGAAGCCCACGACGCTATTCACGAGCAAGGGTCGGTAGACGCGGGCCACGCCATAGGCGCGCGCCTCGAGCGTCTGCTGGTCGACGCCGTGATGGGCGTTGGCCGAAAGCGCACTGCCCTGCCCCGTCTCGAAATACATGAGATTATCGCCGACCGTGCCGCGACGCAGGGTTTCGGCCGCGACCTTGGCTTCGGCGAGCATCGCGAGGTTGATCCCAAAACCGGTGTTAGCCGCTTCGGTTCCCGCCACCGACTGGAACACGAGATCCACCGGCGCACGGCGCTCGATCGCGCGCAGCGTCGTCGTCACGTGCGCGAGCACGCAGGACTGGGTCGGAATGTCGTACCTCGAACGGATTGCATCCAGCATCTCCAGCAGCTCGATCGTGGTCGCCAGATTATCGGTCGCCGGATTGATGCCGATCACCGCATCGCCGATGCCGTAAAGCAGGCCGTCGAGGATCGAGCCTGCGATGCCCTCGCGGTTGTCGGTCGGATGATTCGGCTGCAGCCGGCTCGCCAGTCTGCCGGCAAGCCCGAGCGTGTTGCGAAATGCCGTGACCACCCGGATCTTGGCGGCGACGGCCAGCAAATCCTGGTTACGCATGATCTTGCTCACCGCAGCGGCCATTTCCGGGGTGACGCCGTTGGCGATCGAGGCGAGCAGCGCACCGTCCACGGGGTGCGAGAGCAGCCAGTCGCGGAAGTCGCCGACCGTCATGTGACTGATGGTCGCGAACGCGGCGGGGTCATGCCCATCGATGATGAGCCGCGTCACCTCGTCCGATTCGTACGGTACGACCGCCTCCTGTAGAAACACTTTGAGCGGCAAATCGGCGAGCACGCGACGGGCAGCGACGCGACGCGCATTGCTCGAAGCGGCGATGCCGGCGAGCTCGTCGCCGGAACGGGCCGGCGTAGCGCAGGCGAGTACCGATTTCAAATCGTCGAAGCGGTGGGATTCGAGGCCAAGATTCTGAACGTAGGCGGCCATCAACCCTCGAGACGCAGCGACCCATGCAAGCGCATCGGGTTGTGTTCCTTGTAAAGGAGTTCGATTCGATCGACGCCCCGGGTTCTGCGCGCGGCGCTGCGAATCCCATGCATCAGCTTCAGCAGCACCGGTGTATTCGTATCACCGCCCGCGGCATCGCGGGGCGCGACGACCAGATGCAGCACGACGAATCGTTCGTGGGCGGCACGCAAGAAGACCGCGGCGCCGACTGGACTCCCCTGCGAGGACACGGCGAACAAACTCTGGACGCCTTGGATGTCCCCGACGCGGATGCGCAGCAGCCCGTCCTGCTCGTAGATCGCGGGGACACCGTAGGTTTGGATCGAATGCTCGATCCCATTGCGCATCCGGTGTTGATTCGCGTTGAAAAAGAGCACTTGTTCGAGTGCGTTGCGTTGGTCCGTACCGAGTTTGGAGGTGATGGCGACTGTCTCGTTCACGTCGGTTCCTACGCTTACCGGGAGATCATTATGACCGCTTTTGCCGTGCTGCGGACCGCGCCGCGAGGGTATTGCGCCGCCGCAAGCCCGCATTCAGGCGGCGGAGCTACGCGCCAGCGCCAGCGCCGAGCCGCCTTCTTGGGTGAGGGCGCCAATTTCCGCACCAATGCGCAAATCGTCGACGGGCCCGAACGCGTGCTTGCGAACCAGTCCCTGCCGGTCGATGAGCACGAGACTCGGCGTGCCCCGCATTTTGTACAGGTCCATCGTCTGCGGAATCGGCCCGGCGTGATGCGGCTGATCGAGCGCGATGGGGAATTTCAGCCGATATTCCTGGATGCAGGCTTTGAGTACGGGGATGCTGAAGGCATCGTGATGCTCGAAGGTCGCATGCAGACCGATGACCACCACGTCGTTCGGTTCGAAAGTCTCGTGAATCCGCTTGGCTTGAGGGATCGCCATGCCGATGGAATTGGGACAAAACACCTGAAACGCCGCGAGCACCACGACGCGGCCGCGCAAGCCCGCGAGCAACAGGGGGCGTTCGGTGTTGAACCAGGTCTGGACGAGGAGTTCGGGCGCGGTCGCAATCGAGCTAGTCATTTATTGTGCTCTAGGATGTAATGGAATCCCCGTCTGGACCCCATTTTGTGCCTGAAGCAAGGACCAATTACAAGTCTGTCGTTGCGATCAAGCGCGGCGGCCGCGCGCGACCAAGCGTAGCAGAGCGCGTCCACCGGGCAAGCGCACGAGCCAAAAGATACGTTGCCAGAAGCGGCGCGCATCCGGCGTGAATCGCGCGAGGGCGAGGCCATCGTAGAGCCGTTCGTTCGGCTCGTGCAGGACCACCGAATCCGCCTCGAGCAAGCGGCCGGCCGCACCGAGCACCACGGCGACCGAATCCGGCGAGTTCCACTCCAAGCGCAGGGCGTCGAACTCTTCCGGTAGTTCGTCCGCCGGGAAGTTTTGCTCCGTCGCGCGCAGGTTGCGCAACAAAGCGATCTCATGCGGACTCCGGGTATTGCGTACGCGCCACAACCCGGAGCGCAGACGGTCGAGGCGAAATGAACCGGAGAGAATCCGTTGCATCCGGCCTATGGTAACTTAAAACCATGAGTATGCTTCTCGCCATGCTGATCGGCGCCTCGGTGCCGGCGGAGATCGCGCAGCGCATCGCCGCGGAGCACTTGCCGTCGGCTTCGGTGAGCTTCACGATCATCGATGTGGCTAGCGGCCGGGTGATCGCGCAGGACAACGCCGAAACACCGCGCAGTCCCGCTTCGACGATCAAGACCATCACGACGTTCGCCAGTTTGGATTTACTCGGTCCCGCCTACCTGTGGCACACCAAAGCACTCCTGCACGGTCGCCTCGAGGATGGGCAACTCGACGGAGACTTGATACTGCAGGGGGGCGGAGACCCCTACATGAACTTGGAGCGATGGTGGAACTTCGCGCGGGAGATTCGCGCCTTGGGAGTCCGGCATATTCGCGGCGACATCGTCATCGACAATTCGGTCTTCGCCCTGCCGCCGGAGGATCCGGGTGCGTTCGATGGTCGACCGAATCGCGCTTATAACGTCGTGCCCGATGGATTGATGGTGAATTTCCAGTCCATCGAGTTTCGCGTCGCGCCGAATGTCGACCGGCAGCGCATCGAGGTTGACGCGGAGCCGGATCTCGGCAACTTGATCGTGGACAATCACGTGCGCTTCGTTCCCGGACCGTGCGCAAGCGGTTCGAACCGCGTCGACTTCGAAGTCCTGCCGAACCGCCCCGACCACGTCGAGTTCAACGGCGTACTTGCCGGCTCCTGCGAGGCGCGCGACATCACACGCGTGTTGTTGACGCCGCCAGACTATGCTTACGGCAGCTTTGTTTCCCTGTGGCACGAGCTCGGCGGCCAATTCGACGGCAAGCTGCGTATCGCGTCGCCACCGCCGGACTCGAGTTTGCTGCTCGACTTCGAGTCGCTCACGCTCGGTGAAATCATCCGGCTCACCAATAAATACAGCAGCAATCTCATGGCGCGGCACTTGCTGCTGACGGTCGGCAAGGAGCGATTCGGGGCTCCAGCAACGGTGGAGAAGGGCGTTGCGGCGATCGCGGAATGGGGCAGGCAGCGGGGTATCGATCTGCAAGATCTGGAGATGGACAACGGCGCCGGACTGTCCCGCACCGCACGCGTGTCGGTGGCGACGATGGCGGCGGTTCTGCGCGCGGCTTACCTCAGTCCCTACGCGCCCGAATTTCTGGCCTCTCTACCGCTCGCCGGCGTCGATGGCACTTTGCGATCTCGTATGCGCACGGTCGCCGCGGGGACGGTGCGCTTGAAGACGGGCCATATCGATGGCGTGAGCGGCGTGGCGGGCTATGTCACGACGCCCGGCGGCAAGACCTACGTACTCGTCTGCCTCATCAATGACCCCAAGACGGACTCGGGTGCCGGTGAGCCCGTGCACGCCGCCTTGGTACAGTGGATCCAATCGAACCTGTGATTCGCACCACCCCGCCGCCCACCGCCTTCGGCCTCACGCGGATTCGAGATCCCAAAGAATCGCAGTGACGTCCTTGCGAATCCAAACGCCGAAGCCTAGGTAGCGAAAATATCGGCGCAGCCGACTACGATACCAGGCCCCGGGCCGAAGATGCACCGCCCGGTCGGTTCGGCTGCGATCGCAGTTGTGCAACCAGTCTTCCCGGGTCAGAGCCGACATATAGACGGCGGCCCGCGATAGTTGCGCGAGGTTGCGCAGTGCCCGGGCGGCATCGCGATCCGGCAAGTATTGCAGCACGTCGTAGCAAACCACGAGATCGAAGCGCTCCCGAGCGGCGTAGTCGGCGATCGAGCCCTGGGACCAACCGTACTTGCGGCAAAGATACTCGCTCTGCTCGAGACCCGTGTAACGGGCCCGCGGCAAGATTGCGGCGAACGGCTTGCGCAGCAAACCGATGCCGCAGCCAGCATCGAGAATGCGACGAACCGGGATTTGCGCGTGCTTCAGGATCGCCGCGATCAGCGCGGCCCGATCGCGCATCTCGGCGCGGGTGACCACGCGCGTCTTACGGTCCAGGTAAAACTTGCGGAAATAAGCGGAGTCGAACCGCGGTGCCGACGGGGAGGTGCTCGGTCTCATTCGACCGTGAGGCTCTTGGCGAGATTGCGCGGTTGATCGACGTCCGTGCCCTTGAGCACCGCGACGTGATAGGCGAGCAGCTGCAAGGGAATCGCATACAGCAGCGGCGCCTGCAGCGCGCTCGAGACCACCGGCATCTGGATCACCGTCACGCCGTCGGCGCTTGCCATGCCGGCTTCGGGGTCGGCGAAGACGAACAGTTGGCCGCCGCGCGCGCGGACTTCTTGCAGGTTCGACTTCAGCTTCTCGAGCAGTTCGTTATTCGGCGCGACGGCAACGACGGGCATGTCCTCGTCGACGAGCGCGAGCGGTCCGTGTTTGAGTTCGGCGGCAGCATAGGCCTCGGCATGGATGTAGGAAATCTCCTTGAGCTTCAGGGCGCCCTCCATCGCGATCGCGTGCAATGGACCCCGCCCGAGGAACAAAGCGTGGTGCTTGTCGGCGAAGGTTTCGGCGAGCTCACGGATCTTCGGATCCAGTTTCAAGGTCTTCTCGACGAGGCCGGGCAGCTGCAGGAGCTGGGCAACGAGACTGCGTTCGTGATCGGCTCCCTGATGACGGTTCTTGGCGAGCGCGATGATCAGCATGCCGAGCGCGGTCAATTGCGTGGTGAATGCCTTGGTCGAGGCGACGCCGATCTCCGGACCCGCCCGGGTCAAGAGCGCGAGTTCCGAATCGCGGACCATCGAGCTCTCCGCGACATTGCAAATCGTCAACGTGGAGAGGTAGCCCGATTCCTTGGCGCTGCGCAGCGCCGCGAGCGTATCGGCTGTCTCGCCGGACTGCGAGATCGTGACGAACAGGGTTCCGGGAGTTACGACCGGCTGTCGATAGCGGTACTCGCTCGCAAATTCGATGCGGGCCGGGATGCGGCAAATCTGTTCGAGGAAGTAGCAGGCGGCGAGGCCTGCGTGATAACTGGTGCCACAGGCGGCGATGTGCACGGCCTTGACCTCGGCGAATACGGCCCGGGCAGCGGGACCGAACGCGGCATCCAGGAGCCTGCCTCCCGCCACCCGTTCCTCGAGGGTCTGAGCGATCGCACGCGGCTGTTCGTGGATTTCCTTGAGCATGAAGTGCCGGTATTGCCCGCGCTCGACGGCATCGGCGGGCAGTTCGCTCTCGCGCACGGGACGTGTCGCTTCCTGGCCGGAAGCGGAGACGATGCGGATCGAGTCGCGACGAATCTCGGCGACGTCACCTTCTTCGAGGAAGATGAAGCGCCGCGTGACGGGCAATAGGGCGGCGACGTCGGAGGCGACGAAGTTCTCGCCAATCCCGAGGCCGATCACGACCGGGCAGCCGACGCGGGCCAGCACGACCGCATCCGGATCACGCTCGCAGATCACCGCCAGCGCATAAGCGCCGCGCAATTCCTGCACGGTTTTGCGCACGGCACCGAACAAGTCCCGAGACGTGCTCAGATGATGATGGATCCGATGCGCGATGCCCTCGGTGTCGGTCTCCGAGCTGAAGTTATAGCCGAGGTCCTTGAGTGCGGCACGCAGCTCCTCGTGATTCTCGATGATCCCGTTGTGAACGACCGCGACGCCGTCACGCGAGACGTGTGGGTGGGCGTTGCGCGTCGATGGGATTCCGTGGGTCGCCCATCGCGTATGCGCAATGCCGACGTGCCCGGCGATCGGTGCCGAGCTGACGGCCTCTTGGAGGATCTTGACCTTGCCTACGGTGCGCAATCGCTCTACTTGCCCGTCGCTGTTGAGAACCGCGAGCCCGGCGGAATCGTAGCCGCGATATTCGAGCCGACGCAGTCCTTCCAAGAGGATGGGGACGGCATTGCGTTCCGCGACGACTCCGACGATTCCACACATGGGTTGCTCTCCCGCCTGTCCGCGATCGAAAGGGCGTCTAGTGTGCCCGAGCCGGGACACCAGCCATAGTCCGCATCGTAGCGACGCTTACCCTTCAGGTACCGATATCACTTGAATACCAGTATTAGCAAGTATACTGTATTAGCCGATGGACGATAGCAATGCACAAAAGTTTCGTAAGGATCTCAATGGAGGTCTCGTTGCCCTGGTCCTGCTGTCGGTGCTGGATCGGTCGAGCGAGGACTTGTATGGCTATGAGATCGCGAAGCGTCTAGCCGCGGCGAACGAAGGTACGTCGATTTTCAAGGAAGGCACGATCTATCCCGTGCTGCGGGCTTTGTCGGCCGGCGAACTTTTGACCAGCCGCATCGTGCCCTCTTACGCCGGGCCGCCGCGCCGCTACTATCGAATCACGACCCAGGGGCGGCTCGTGCTCGCGCAATGGCGCGAGATCTGGCGTGAGACCCAGGCTTTCGTGGACCGCTTCATCCCCGTCGAGGAGGACCCTCAACCATGAACGCCACCGCGCCGCGCTCGATCGCCGAATATCTGCGTCAGCTTCGCGCGGAACTCGTCGGCGAGGACCCCGCCTTGATCCAGGACGCCCTCTACGATGCGGAGGAATATCTGCGCGCCGAAGTCGCCGCCCATCCTGACCAGACCGAGGCGGAGGTGCTGGAGAGGGTCAGCTCGAGCTACGGCGCGCCGGCGGAGGTGGCAAACGCCTACCGCGAGACGGAATCACGGGTGAAGGCAGCCCTGCGGACACCGCGCGCCGCCGCCAACGCGGTCGGCCCCGGCAACGGCTTCTTCGGCGTGTTTCTCGACGTACACGCCTACACCTCGCTGTTTTTCATGCTTTTGTCGCTCGCGACGGGAATTTTCTACTTCACATTCGCGGTCGCGGGCTTGTCGGTTTCCTTCGGCTGTGCGGTGCTCGTGATCGGCGTGCCCTTCTTTCTGATGTTCATGGGACTGACCCGCGTGCTGTCGCTCGCCGAGGGCCGCTTGATCGAGGCCATGACCGGCGAGCGCATGCCGCGCCGCCCGGCTCATCCCGGAGCTACGCAAGGATTTTGGATGCGTATCGGTTTGATGCTCAAAGACCCTCGAACCTGGTCGACGCTCGCCTACCTCCTGTTGATGCTGCCGCTCGGCATCATTTACTTCGTGATCGCGAGCGTCGGACTCGCGGTGAGCTTATCGCTGATCTTCGCCCCGCTGTTCGCCGCGGCCGATCGCTGGCGCTGGTTTTCGCCGGATGCGCTGAACCTCGAGCCGTCTTGGATAGGGTCGGTCTGGGCGCTGCCCATCGTGGTCGCGCTCGGCGTCGTCTTGCTCACCTTGCTCATGCATCTCGCGCGCGGCATCGGCCGAATGCACGCCATGTTCGCGAAGATCTTCTTGGTTTCGCTTCCCGCCGCGGCGAGGGCTTAGGATCGCCCCGGGACAACGCCCGCCCGACGCCCGGGCGGGCATTTTTATCTATCTGATTTAATTGCTTTTATCGACCAACCCGCAACGAATTAGACTGGCGGTAGTCCAAGCAGCAATTGTTTGCATGGCATGTCGCCAGACGGACCGAGAACGGAGCGCAGAGTGGCGATCATGGATACAATCTCGTCCCGAAATCCGGCTCCGCTGGGTGGCATTGGGTACCCGGCGGCGGGCAAGGTTCGTGAACGGCGAATGAAAGAAGACAGCGAAATCGTGCGAGTCGTGGTGAGTCGGCTACCGACCCGTTACGGGCTGTTCGATATTTATGGATATCAGGTGCGGCCCAGCGGTATGGAGCAGGTCGCGCTGGTCTTCGGTCAACTGCCCTTGCCCTCGCCCACGCTCGTGCGGATCCACTCCGAGTGCCTGACCGGCGAGGTGTTCGGCTCTCTGCGCTGTGATTGCCAGGCACAATTGGAGCTAGGCCTCGAAACCATCGTCGCCAATGGCTCCGGGGTCGTGGTCTACATGCGGGGTCACGAAGGACGCGGTATCGGGCTGATCAACAAGCTGCGGGCCTACGCCCTGCAGGATCAAGGCGCCAATACGGTGGGAGCGAACCTCGACCTCGGACTCCCCGTCGAAGGGCGCGAATATTCCGCCGCGATCGCCATTCTGCGCGATCTCGGCGTCTCGGAGCTGCGCTTGATGACCAATAACCCGGAAAAGGTTCGCGCCGTAGAGCGCGGTGGCCTGGTCGTTGCGGAGCGCGTGCCGCTGGTCACCTCGTCGACCGCGGAAAACAGCGATTACATCCGCACGAAACGAGAACAGCTCGGGCATCTGTTTGGATAGTCAGCAAGACCTGCTGCCGCCGGTCGTCGTGCCCCACGGCGAGCTATCGGAGCCGCTGCTGCGCAGCGTGGTCGAGGCTTTCGTGCTGCGGGAAGGCACCGACTACGGCACGCGGGAAGTCAGCCTCGATGACAAGGTCGCCCACGTGCTCGAGCAACTGCGACGGGGCAGGGCGGAAATCGTTTTCGATCCGAATCTCGACAGCGTGAGCATCGTGGTGAAACGCGATCGACCTATTTCTTGACGAGCGCGTCGCGGATTTCGGTGAGCAACACTTCCTCGCGCGTCGGCGGGGGCGGCGGCGCATCGGCGGCGGCCGGCGCCGGCTTCTTCAGCGCGTTGATGCCACGCAGAGCGATGAACAACACTGCCGCAATCACGAGAAAATCGAAGATCGTTTGCAGGAACGTGCCGTACTTGATGACCACGGGCACACCTGCCGAGTTCTTACCGAGCGTAATGACGAGATCGGTGAAATTCACGTCGCCGATGAGCTTGCCGAGCACAGGGGTGATGACGTCGCTGACCAGCGAGGAGACGATCTTGCCAAATGCCGTCCCGATGATGACGCCGATCGCGAGGTCGACGACGCTGCCCTTCATGGCAAATTCTTTGAACTCGCTCGCCAAACTCATTTTTCATGCTCCCCGGTCGCTGAATTCACGGCCTGCAGACTAACCGATTGTGCGCCGCAATACACGCTGCGAACCTTAATCGCTCCGTGTGGGCGGCGGCATGGTTCGCAGCGTTCGTTCGACGGTCGCGGCCTTGTCCTCCGGTGACAGCTTGACGGGGCGGCTCCAGGTATCGACGGTTGCTTGTCGCGCGCGCGCGAGCGTCAACTTGCCGTCGGGCGCATTGGCGGTGAGCGTCGAGCCGGCGCCTATCGTCGCGCCGGCTCCGATACGTACGGGCGCGACGAGCATGCTGCCGGAACCGATGAAGGCACCGTCCTCGATTACGGTCGGCCATTTGTTCTGGCCGTCGTAGTTGCAGGTGATCGTGCCGGCACCGACGTTGACGCTCGAACCGACTGTGGTGTCGCCCAGATAGCTGAGATGGTTGGCCTTGCTGCCCTCGCCCATCGAGGCATTCTTGAGCTCGACGAAATTACCAATGTGGACCGCATCGCCGAGCAAGCTGTCCGGCCGGATACGGGCAAACGGCCCGATCACGCATCGCTCGCCGATCCGTGCCTGGTCGACATGCGAGTAGGCATGGACCTCGGTGTCTGCCCCGATGCTGGCATCGCGAATCACGCAGTAGGGTCCGATCCGCACGCGTGCACCGAGGGTCACCCTGCCGATGAACACCGCGCCCACGTCGATGCTGACGTCGCGGCCCACGGTGACCGAACCACGTATGTCGATGCGGCAGGGATCGAGCAGCGTCGCGCCGGCGAGCATGAGCTCCTGCGCACGCAGCCGGCGCAGCGCGGCCTCGACGCGTGCGAGCTGGACCTTGTCATTGACGCCGAGAGTCTCGGTTTCGTCGGCGATCGTCACCGCAGCGACCGATGCGCCGGCGCTCACCGCCGCGGCGACGACGTCGGTGAGGTAGTACTCCTGCTGCGCATTGGCGTTCCCGAGCTCGGCGAGCCAGCGCCTCGCGGCGGCCGCCGGCATGCTCATGATGCCGGTGTTGATCTCTTGAATGCGACGCTGTTCGGCTGTCGCATCGGCTTGCTCGACGACGCGCTGAACCCGCCCGGCGGCATCTCGCTCGATGCGGCCGTAGCCATCCGGATCCGCCGCGAGCGTGGTCAGCAGGCTGACCCCATCGCCCTCCGCCGCCGCCAGCAGAGCACGCAGGCTGGCAGGGCGCACGAGCGGTACGTCGCCATAAAGAACGAGCACCCGATGCTCATCGGGTATGCGCGGCATTGCCTGCAGCAGCGCATGGCCGGTGCCCAGTTGTTCGCGCTGCGGCACCCAATCGAGTCCCGGTCCGGCGAGAGCGGCTTGGACGCGTTCCCCGCCATGGCCGTAAACGACGTGAATGGCGACCGGATCGAGGCTCCGCGCGGTCGCCACGACGTGCTCGAGTAACGGGCGCCCGGCAAGCGGTTGCAGGACCTTGGGCAGGTCGGAATTCATCCTCTTGCCCTTACCCGCCGCGAGGATGACCACGGAAAGCTGCATGACGGTACCCCTTGGAGGCAGTCGAAGCCTCAGAGCGAGATCACTCTCTCAGCGAGATCACTGTCTCAGCGCGATAACTTGCGCAGTCGTTCGATCATCCGTAGCTGGGCCACGGCGCGCGCAAGCTCGGCGAGGGCTTCGGCCCGCTCGCGATCGTCGGTCGGCCGGTCGCGGACGGCCGCTTCGGCATTGGCCTTGGCCTTTTGGGCGGCGGCTTCGTCGAGGTCGGCGGAGCGAGCGGCCGTGTCGGCGAGCACCGTTACGTTGTTGGGCTGAATCTCCAGGGCGCCACCGCCGACGAAAAACGACTGTTCCGGCTGGCCCTCGATTTGCACGCGCACCTCGCCGGCCTTGAGCGTCGTCAGCAGGGGAGCATGGCGGGGCGCGATGCCGATTTCACCCTCGGACGCCGGCACGAAGATCATGGTGGCATCGCCCGCGAACAGCTGGCCTTCGGCGCTGACGATATCGAGATGGATGGTATTGGCCATGAGGGTTCCGTTGCAGAGGTCCGCGGTCTATTGCAGAGTCTTGGCTTTCTCGACGGCCTCTTCGATGCCACCGACCATGTAGAACGCCTGTTCCGGCAAGTGATCGTACTCGCCGGCGATGATCCCCTTGAAGCCGCGGATCGTGTCCTTCAGCGGGACGATCTTGCCGTCCTGACCCGTGAACACCTTGGCGACGTTGAACGGTTGAGACAGGAAGCGCTGGATCTTGCGCGCGCGATAGACCGACAGCTTGTCCTCTTCCGAGAGTTCGTCCATGCCGAGAATGGCGATGATGTCCTGCAGCTCCTTGTAACGCTGCAGGATCGCCTGGACACCGCGCGCCGTATTGTAGTGTTCCTCGCCAACGACCAAGGGATCGAGCTGCCGGCTCGTCGAATCCAGGGGGTCGACGGCCGGGTAGATGCCCAGCGCCGCGATTTGACGCGACAAGACGACGGTCGCATCCAAGTGGGCGAAGGTCGTTGCGGGCGACGGGTCGGTCAAGTCGTCGGCAGGCACGTAGACGGCTTGTACCGAGGTGATCGACCCAGTCTTCGTCGACGTGATTCGCTCCTGCAGCACGCCCATTTCCTCGGCCAGCGTCGGCTGGTAACCGACCGCCGAGGGCATGCGTCCGAGCAGCGCGGAGACTTCGGTGCCAGCCAGTGTATAGCGATAGATGTTGTCGATGAACATCAGCACGTCGCGGCCTTTGCCATTCGCCTGCTTCTCGTCGCGGAAATATTCCGCCATGGTGAGGCCCGTCAAGGCGACGCGCAGGCGGTTGCCGGGCGGTTCGTTCATCTGGCCATAGACCATCGCCACCTTGTCGAGAACGCCCGAGTCCTTCATCTCATGATAAAAGTCGTTGCCTTCGCGTGTGCGTTCGCCGACGCCCGCGAACACCGAGAGTCCGGCGTGCTGCTTGGCGATGTTGTTGATCAGCTCGAGCATGTTGACGGTCTTGCCGACGCCGGCGCCGCCGAACAGGCCGACCTTGCCGCCTTTCGCGAACGGAATCAGCAAATCGATGACCTTGATGCCGGTGACCAACAATTCCTGGCCGCCGGTCTGTTCGTCGTAAGCGGGCGCCGGCCGATGAATCGGCCAATACTCGGTCGCCTGCACGGGACCGGCCTCGTCCTGCGGCGTGCCCAGCACGTCCATGATGCGTCCCAGGACGCCCGTGCCGACCGGCACCGAGATGGGCTTGCCGGTATCGCGAACCGACAGACCGCGGCTGAGCCCCTCTGAAGGACCCATCGCGATCGTGCGCACGACGCCGTCGCCGAGTTGCTGCTGAACTTCCAGCGTGAGTTCGACGCCGTCGAGCTTGAGGGCGCTGTAAATCTTGGGGATCTGATCGTGGGGAAACTCCACGTCGACGACCGCTCCGATGATTTGGACGATTTTTCCGCTGGACATGACTTGGGACCCTCTGAACTAAACTGCGGCGGCGCCGCCGACGATCTCCGACAATTCCGTCGTGATCGCTGCCTGGCGGGCTTTGTTGTAAATGAGTTGGAGTTCGCCGATGAATTTGCCGGCATTGTCGCTGGCGCTCTTCATCGCGACCATGCGGGCCGCCATCTCGCAGGCGACGTTTTCGACGGCACCCTGATAAACCTGAGACTCGACGTAGCGCGTCAAGATGCCGTCCAGGATTTCGGCGGCGCTCGGTTCATAGATGTAATCCCAGCGTGCCTGCGGCGCACCGTCCCCACCGGTCTCCACTACGGGCAGCAACTGCGTGGCCGCGGCCTTTTGGCTCATCGTATTGACGAACTGGTTGTTGATCAGCAGCAGCCGGTCTATCTTGCCGTCACGGAAATCATCGAGCATCACCTTGATCGAGCCGATCAAGGCGGCGACCTGCGGTTTGTCGCCGAGGTGGGTCGCGGAGGCGCTGACGTCGGCGCCGATCCGGCGGAAGAACGTCAATGCCTTGCTGCCGATCACCACGAGCCGGACCTGCTCGCCGCGCCCCTGCGCCTGGCGCATGGCGGCCACAGCGGCCTTCAAGACATTGACGTTGAGCGAACCGCAAAGGCCGCGATCGGTGCTGATGACGATCAAGCCCGTCGCCTTGACGGGCCGCTCGACGAGGTAGGGATGCTTGTAATCGGGGTTCGCGTGGCGCAGATGCCCGATCACCTTGCGGATCTTCTCGGCATAGGGCCTCGCTGCACGCATGCGGTCCTGCGCCTTGCGCATCTTGCTGGCCGCGACCATCTGCATCGCCTTCGTGATCTTCTGAGTATTCTTGATACTCGAGATCTTGCTGCGGATTTCCTTGGCGCCTGCCATGTCAGACGGTCGCGAAGAATTCTTCGCAGAGCTTCTTCAGCTGTGCTTCGACGTCCTTCGACAGATCGGGCTTCTCGACGATGCCCTTGAGGAGCGGACCGTAGTTCGTGCGGGCGAAGGACTGCAGCGCCGCTTCGGTATCGACGACCTTCTTGACTTCGACTTTGTCGAAGAATCCGTTATTGGCCGCGTACAGGGACAAGGCCATCTCGGCGACCGACATCGGCGCGTATTGTTTCTGTTTCATCAACTCCGTGACGCGCTGGCCGCGCTCGAGCTGCTTGCGGGTGGCCTCGTCGAGGTCCGAGGCAAATTGCGAGAAGGCCGCGAGTTCGCGGTACTGGGCGAGCGAGAGGCGAATGCCGCCGCCGAGCTTCTTGATGATGTTGGTCTGCGCGGCGCCGCCGACGCGCGACACGGAGATGCCGGCGTTGATCGCGGGCCGTATGCCGGCGTTGAACAGGTCGGATTCGAGGAAGATCTGCCCGTCGGTGATCGAGATCACGTTGGTCGGCACGAACGCCGTGACGTCACCGGCCTGGGTTTCGATGATCGGGATGCCGGTCAAGGATCCGGTCCTGCCCTTGACCCGCCCCTGCGTCGCCTTCTCCACGTATTCCTCATTGACGCGCGCCGCACGCTCGAGCAAGCGCGAGTGCAGGTAAAACACGTCGCCGGGATAGGCCTCGCGACCCGGGGGGCGGCGCAGCAGCAGGGAAATCTGTCGGTAGGCGACGGCCTGTTTGGAGAGATCGTCATAGACGATGAGTGCGTCTTCGCCGTTGTCCATGAAATACTCGCCCATCGCACATCCGGCGTAGGGCGCGAGGTATTGCAGGGCCGCGGGCTGCGAGGCGGAGGCGGCGACGATGATCGTGTGCGCGAGCGCGCCATACTCCTCGAGCTTGCGTACCACGTTGGCGATCGAGCTCTGCTTCTGACCGATCGCGACATAGATGCACTTAACGCCGGTGCTCTTCTGATTGATGATCGCATCGATGGCCACGGCGGTCTTGCCGGTCTGGCGGTCGCCGATGATGAGTTCGCGCTGCCCGCGGCCTATCGGGATCATGGAATCGATGGCTTTGATGCCCGTCTGCACGGGCTGTGTCACGCTCTGGCGGAAGATCACGCCGGGCGCGACGCGCTCCAGGGGCGCCTTGGCCTTCGTGCCCACGGCGCCTTTTCCATCGATCGGATTGCCGAGCGCGTCGACGACGCGACCGAGCAACTCGGGGCCCACGGGAACCTCGAGGATGCGCCCCGTGGTCTTGACCGTGTCACCTTCGCCGATACCCTTGTAATCGCCGAGCACGACTGCGCCGACCGAATCCCGCTCGAGATTCAAGGCAAGTCCGAAGGTGTCGCCGCCGAAGTCGAGCATTTCGCCGTAACGCGCCTGCTCCAGGCCGTGAATGCGCACGATACCGTCGGTCACGCTGACCACGGTGCCAACGTTGCTGGCCTCCGCACTGGACTTGAACTGATCGATGCGCGCCTTGATCAGGTCGCTGATTTCCGAAGCCTTGATGGACATAGTGTTCAACTGCCTAAGTCAGAGGTTAGTCGTTGCAATCGGCCCTTGATGGACCCGTCGATCACGAGATCGCCCGCCCGGATCACCGCGCCGCCGAGCAGCCCTGGATCGAGCGCCGTCGTGATGCGCACATCGCGCTGCAGGCGCGTCTTCAGGGAAGCGGCGAGCTTCGACTGCTGCGAATCGCTGAGCGGGACCGCGGAGGTCACGACGACGTCGACCTCGTTCTCATACTCCGCCCGCAGCAACTCGAAACGAGCCGCGATCTCCGGCAATAGGCCGAGGCGTTTGTTCTCGGCGAGCAAGCGGATGAAGTTCAACCAGTGCACGCCGTCCGCGCCCGTCTTGAACCCGTCGAAGAAGCCGACGATCTGGTCTTCGGAGAGCTTCGGGTTATCGAGCAGATCCGCGATACGTGCGTCCCCCGCGAGCGCGGCGGCCACCTGCAGCGAGGCCGACCACTCGGCGAGGAGCTTGGCCTCGCGGGCCGCCGCGAAGGCCGCCTTCGCGTAAGGTCTCGCGATGGTTGCGGCCTCAACCACTCGCAATCTCCAGATCGAGCTTGTCGAGCAGGTCGGCATGCGTCTTGGGATCGATCTCGCGCTCGAGCAGATGCGAGGCGCCCTGAACCGCGAGCGTCGCCACTTGCTTGCGCAGCCCCTCGCGCGCGCGGGTTACCTCGAGGGCGATCTCTTCGTGCGCCTGCGCGACGAGGCGCTGGCCTTCCGCCGTCGCCGCACCCTTGGCCTCCTCCACGATTTCGGCCGCTCGCTTGCTCGCCTGATCGACGATCTGCTGGGCTTTTTCGCGCGCTTCGCGGATCAGGCCCTGCGCCTTCAGCTTGGCTTCGTCCAGATCCTTCTGGCCCTTGTCGGCCGCAGCGAGACCCTCGGCGATCTTTGCGCGCCGCGCGTCGATCGCCGCAATGATGTGCGGCCAACCGAAGCGCATGACGCCGAGCGCGACGAGAAAGAACGCAACACCCTGGATGATGATCGTTACCGTGAGATTCATTCCGGTTCGTCCCTAGATGGTTCGCTGGACTTGAACGCGGGCCTTACTGAACGTAGTGCAGCAAGGGGTTCGCGAACAGCAGCAACAAGGCGATCGCGACGCCGATGATCGGCACGGCATCGAGCAATGCGGCAACGATGAACATGCGGGTCTGCAATTCATTCATCAGTTCCGGCTGGCGCGCGGCGCTCTCGAGGAACTTGCCGCCGAGCAGCGCAAAGCCGATCGCGGTGCCGAGTGCGCCCAAGCCGATCAGGAGGCCGGCCGCGATGACGGTCATGCTCAGCAGTTGAGCAATCTGAGGTACGTGATCCATTTTTCTCTCCGAGGGTCTTTGAGGTCAGTGTAAAAAAACTAGTGCTTCGACGCCGCTTTGCTCAAGTAGACGATCGTCAGCATCATGAAAATGAACGCTTGCAGCACGATGATCAGAATGTGGAACACCGTCCAGGCAATGCCGGCGACGAGCTGTCCTATCCCGAACAGAACCGTGGAGAAGTGCGCCAAACCGGCGCCGAGCGTCAGACAGGCGATCAGAATGAAAATCAGCTCGCCAGCATACATATTGCCGAACAATCGCAGCGAAAGAGACAGGGGCTGCACGCATTCCTCGATGAGTCGCAACAGCAGGTTCGCAGCCGCCGCGAGCACGCCGAGGGGGCCTTTCACGGGAAACGGCACCGCCACGAACTCATGCAGGAAATGACCCGGGCCTTTGTGTTTGAGACCGACGTACTGGATGAGCAGGAACACGCACAGCGCCATGCCGATCGTCGTGTTGATGTCCGCGGTCGCGACGATGCGCAAATGGTCGAGACCAAAGACCTCGCCGAGCGCGGGCAGCGCATCCACGGGCAGCATATCCATGAAGTTCATGAGGAACACGAGCATGAAGATCGTTATCGCGAGTGGCCCGATGAGCTTGCTCTTGCCATGAAATGTCTGCTTGACGATGCCGTCGACGTACTCGACGAGCATCTCCACGGCGGCCTGAAACCGACCGGGGACACCGGTCGTGGCGCGGCGCGAGAGGGCGATGAACGTGATCAGAAACACCAGGGCGAGCGCGACCAGAAAAAAGACGCTGTCGAGGTGCACCGACCAAAAGCCCTCGCCCACCGTGAGGTGCGTGAGGTGATGCTGGATGTACTCCGTCATTCCGCCGGAGCCGCCCTCGGTCGATGCCATTCTCGTTATCCCCGTTTTTTCCCGACCAAACCGAACCAGTAAGTGAACTGCGCCGCTATCAATCCCACCATCAGCGGCAACGGCTCGAGGCCCCATCGCGCCAATGCCGCCCACATCGCCAGAGCATACCAACTCCACTTCAGCGCTTCGCCCGCGAACATAGCACGGCGCAGAGCCGCTGCCGGGGCAATGCCGGGTGCGAACATGCGCAGTCCGAACACGCCACTGCCGATCGCCGCGATCAGGCCCCCGACCAAGGCCGCCTCGCCCGCGGCCGCCCCTTGCCAGGACCAGCAACACGCCGCGACCGCCATCGCGCCGCCCGCCTGCCAGAGCACCACACGCGCTACGAGGCGTCGGGCACCCGGGGCACCGCTCGTCATTGCGAAGGGGACCAGAGCCAAGAGTGCCTACGGCAGCCGGATTCGCGCATGTTCATTGGCAAGCCGTCGCTGGCTAAAAAGCCGGCGCATTATAAGGACCGCAGCGCAGACTCACAAGCCGATGATCACACGTGTTTTTTTGGGCCCGGTCGATTTGACAGATTGCGGCGTGCGGGTGGATCACTGGATATGCGTCAGGATCCCTTCGAGTTCATCGAGACTGTTGTAGCTCACGATCAGCGTGCCCTTGCCTGAAGAGCCATGTCGAAACAAGACCTTGGCACCCAATTTATCGGCGAGTTCGCGCTCGAGGCGGCGGATGTCGGGATCGGTCGAGCCGCTCGCGCGCGTGCCCGGCGTGGCGACGGCGCCGGGCGCCATGGCGCGCCGCACCAAGGCCTCGGTTTCGCGTACGGACAGGGCATTCTTGGCGACGAGCCCGGCGATCTCGACTTGCTGGCCGCGCGAACTCAAACCGAGCAGCGCCCTGGCATGGCCCATTTCGATGCTGCGTCGTTCCAGCAAGTCTTTCACTTCCTCTGCTAGATCCATCAAACGCAACAGGTTGCTCACCGAGGCCCGCGAGCGGCCGACGGCCTCCGCCGCCGCTTGATGCGTCAAACCGAATTCGTCGATGAGCCGGGCGAGCGCCCGGGCTTCCTCGAGTGGGTTCAAGTTTTCGCGCTGAATGTTCTCGATCAGCGCCATGGCGACGGCGGCCTCGTCGGGCACGTCGCGGATTACGGCCGGAATCTCGTTCAGCCCGGCGAGTTGCGCGGCGCGCCAGCGCCGTTCACCGGCGATGATCTCGTAGCGTTGCGATTCACCGGCGGCTTTGCTGCCGACGGGCCGCACCAGGATCGGTTGGACGATGCCCTGGGCCTTGATCGAGTCGGCGAGTTCGGTCAACGACTCCGGTCGCATGTCGACGCGCGGCTGGTACTTGCCTCGCTGCAGGAGATCGAGTGGAAGGTTCGCGAGGCGATCGCCGGGAAAGCGGCCCTCGGCCGACGCGGCTGCCGCAGGGTCGGCGCCGGAGGGCACGGCGGCCGCCTTCGCGCGCTGCGCGAGGTAAGGGCTCAATTCCGCCAGCCCGCGACCCAAAGACGGCTTTTTGCCCGACATCAAGAAGTTCCAGAGAGGATTTGCACGGGATTATACGGGGGGCGCCGGATCGTCGTCGCGACGAATCATCTCACCGGCGAGCGCCAGATAAGCAATGGCGCCGCGCGAATCCTTGTCGTGCAGCAGAACCGGCTTGCCGAAGCTCGGCGCCTCCGCAAGCCGCACGTTGCGTGGAATGACCGTGCGGAACACCTTGGCGCCGAAATGTTCGATGAGCTGCGCCGACACCTCGTTGGCGAGATTATTGCGAGGGTCGAACATCGTGCGCAGCAGGCCCTCGATCTCGAGCTCGGTATTGATGCTGGCGCGGATCTGCTCGAAGGTTTGCATCAGTGCGCTCAATCCTTCGAGCGCGTAGTACTCGCATTGCATCGGCACCATCACCGAATCGGCGGCGACCAGCGCGTTCAAGGTCAACATATTCAGCGACGGCGGACAGTCGATCAAAATGACGTCGAAGTCCTCGCGGATGGCTTGCAGCGCAGTGCGCAGTTTGAATTCGCGCCCGTCCGTAGTCATCAGCAGACGGACTTCGGCCGCGGTCAGGTCCTGGTTCGACGGCAGCAGCATGAAACCACCGAACTCCACGTGGACCAAAGCGTCCGCCGCCGCGCAGTCGCCGAGCAGGACGTCGCAACTGCTGCGCGACACGGCATGCTTGTCGACGCCACAGCCCATCGTCGCGTTGCCCTGGGGATCGAGGTCGACGAGCAGCACGCGGCGCTTGGTGGCGGTCAAGGATGCGGCGAGATTCACCGCGGTCGTGGTCTTGCCCACTCCGCCCTTTTGGTTTGCGATCGCAATGACCCGTTTCATCGTCTCGTGAGCCGCGTCATGGTGTTCTCGCTGTGGGCGCAGCCCGGCCTGTGGGTGCAGCCCGGCAGAGTTCCACAAGATGACGCTCGTCGTCCAGTCCCGGCACACGCAGTCGGTGAACCGCGAGGACACGGAAGGCCTTGGGCAGGGCCGAGATCTCCGCGTCGGGTCGCTTACCCTTCATGGCGAGGAGCCGGCCATCCGGGGCGAGCAGATGGCCCGCATAGGCGACGAAATCGGCGAGCGAGGACAAGGCGCGAGAGACGACGGTGTCGTAGCCACGATCCGGTCGGTGCGTCTCGGCACGCGTATGAATGACCTCAACGTTGTCGGCGCCGATGCGAGCGGCGGTGGTGCTGACGAATCGGGCCTTCTTGCCGATCGATTCGATCAGCGCAAAATGACGTTCCGGATTCGCGAGCGCGAGCGGCAGGCCCGGAAAACCGGCGCCCGTGCCGACGTCGGCGATGCGCGCGCCACGCAGAAAGGCGTGCAGGCTCAGGCTGTCGAGCAGGTGTTTATGGAGCATGCCGCGTCGATCGCGTATAGCCGTCAAATTGAACTGCGCATTGCCGCGCTCGAGTTCGTCGAGCAGCGACAGCAGCGCAGCGCCCGCTCCGTCGGTCAGCGCGACGCCCAACGCACGCGCGCCGGACTCGAGCTCCTCGCGTTCGGCGGGCGCGTTCAACTGTTCTTGACCAAGACCGCGAGCAGCTCGTTGACCGGCATCGCCGCGAGTGCCGCCGGGTCGGCAAATCGGGCAAGGATCCTGCCGGCTTGTTTGGCGACGAAATGGCCGGCGACGGCCGCGTCGAAGTCGGCGGGACCGCCGGTCGTGAAGGATGGATTCGCCATGTACTCGCTGCCGGAACCGCGCTCGAACAGCAATGCGCGGCCCGCGAACGGAGCCTCGTGGAATCCCCATCTCGGGTTCGACAACACCCTGAGATGGCAGGGTTCACCCGCGCGCGCGAGGAGGGAGTGGCGCACGCCGCGGCTGCTTGCGTCCGCTGCCGCCCAAATCTCGCCGGAACCGGAAGCGTCGTCCTGCGCTACGCTGCGCAAACTGGCGCCGTCGAGCCAGGCATTCGAGATCGCGGCCAGAATTTCTTCCCGGCTGCCTGCCAGCAAGCGGGTGGCGACCGCGGCCGACGCGATCCGCACCAATATTATGCGATCGAATCCCTGGCGGCCGAAGTCGGTGCTCGCGCCGATCACGCCCTGGATTTCGTGGGCTTTGATCATTGCGGTGAGGACGTCGCGCACCCGCAACGGGGTAGTGGCTTCGTTGTGCGCCTGTCGCGAACGATAGTCGGCGACGGCCAAGATGGCGCCCAGGCTGTCGGCGGGATGCGCGCCCGCGCCGGACCGAACGACGAGCACGCCGATGTTGAAGGCAGCCATCACGGGGTCGAGTTCGAGGCTCGTCCCGGGCACGCGTGCACCGTGGGCGAGCGTCGCTCCCGGGACCACGGGCCCCAGGTGTCTGCAGCGTTCCGGATCGCGCAGGGCCAGGAAGCCGCGGGCAAGCGCGTCGATGAGACAGGAGGTCGCAACTTCGTAGGCGCGCCGCGAGCGAATTTCGCAGCCGGCGACGTAATCCGCGAGATCTGCCAAAACTCGGTCTGCATCGGAGCGACGCGCCGATTGAATCTGCTCGTGCATCGCAGTTCTAGTGACGTCGTTCCAGCGGCACGAAGACCTGCGCGTCGGGTCCTACATAGTTGGCGGTGGGGCGAATGATCTTTCCGTCGGCACGCTGTTCGAGCACGTGCGCGCTCCAGCCGGTCGTGCGCGCGATCACGAACAAGGGCGTGAACATCGTCGTCGGCACCTGCATCGCGGCGTAGGAGACCGCGGAAAACCAGTCCAGGTTGGGAAACATCCGCTTGACGTCCCACATGACGCTCTCGATGCGTTCGGCGACGGCGAAGTGCGCGCGCTGACCGGTCGTGACGCTCAAGGCTTGCGCGACCCGCTTGATCACCTGATTGCGCGGATCCGAGATCGAGTAGACCGGGTGACCGAAGCCGATGATGACTTCTTTCGCCGCGACGCGCCGGCGGATGTCGGCGTCGGCCTCGTCGGGTTCCGTATAACGCTGCTGAATCTCGAATGCGACCTCGTTGGCACCGCCGTGCTTCGCTCCCCGGAGAGCGCCGATCGCACCCGTGATGCAAGAGTAGATGTCCGAGCCCGTGCCGGCGATGACCCGGGCCGTGAACGTCGATGCGTTGAATTCATGTTCTGCATACAAGTTCAAGGACGTGTGCATCGCGCGCACCCAGGGCGTCGGCGGCGGACGCTGATGCAGAAGATGCAGGAAATGCCCGCCGACGGAATCATCGTCGGTCTCGACGCGGATGCGCGTCCCGTGGCGGCTGAAATGAAACCAGTACGCCAGCATCGCGCCTTGCACGGCGATGAGCTGATCGGCGATGTCGCGGGCGCGCTCGGCCGAACGCGCATCGTTCTCCGGCGCGGCGCAACCCAGCGCCGAGACGCCGGTGCGCAGTACGTCCATGGGGTGCGTCTCGGGTCCGATCTGCTCGAGGGTGTTGCGCACCGCGGCTGGAATCGCGCGCAAGCCGCGCAGCTTCGACTTGTAGGCGCGCAGCTGGGCCTGATCCGGCAGGCGTTCGTGAATCAACAGATGTGCGATTTCCTCGAATTCACAGGTTTCCGCGATCTCGAGAATGTCGTAACCGCGATAACTCAGATCGTTGCCGGCGCGGCCCACGGTACATAAGGCGGTATTACCGGCAACGACGCCGGAGAGCGCGACGGACTTTTTCGGCTTGAACGCGGGAGCGTCGGTCATGGCGCGCAGCCTCGGGTTTGAGTGGGTGACGCACAAACTCATCGCCCGACGATCCCCTCGTCGATCCGCACGACCGTCCGGCCGATCACCTTGGCATCGAGGTATTGGGAAAACACCTCCGGGAGACGGTCGAAAGCGATTTCGCGCGCGATGAGTTTATCAAAATGCCGAGGTTTGAGGTCGGTCGCGATTCGCTGCCAAACGAGCAGCCGCAGGGCACGTTGCGTTCCCGAGGAACTGACGCCGAGAAGATTGATACCGCGCAGAATGAATGGCATGACCGTCGTGTTCAACTCGGCGCCGCCCGCGAGACCGATGCTCACGATCGAACCGCCCGGCTGCATCGTGCGCGTGAGCCAGGTCAGCGTCTCGCCGCCGACGTTGTCGATGGCACCGGCCCAGGTGGCTCGTTCCATGGGCTTCTTGCCGTAGTCGATTTCCTGCCGCCGTAGAATCTGGCCGGCGCCGAGGGAGCGCAAGTACTCGTCGGCATCGGCCTTGCCGCTGACCGCTGCGACTTCGTAACCGCGACCGTGCAGCATGTCCACGGCCATGCTGCCGACGCCGCCACTCGCGCCGGTGACGACGACCGGACCGGTCCCCGGCCGCAGGCCGTTCAGTTCCATCTTCTGGATCGCGAGGGCGGCGGTGAAGCCCGCCGTGCCGACTCCCATTGCCAGGCGGGCATCGAGCCCATCGGGGCAAGGAATGACCCAGTCACCGGCCACGCGGGCGTACTGTGCGTAGCCGCCGTCGTGGACCTCGGACAGTCCGCAACCGGTCACGATGACCACGTCGCCAGTCTTGTAGCGCGCGTCCGTAGACGTCTCGACGCAGCCGGCGAGGTCGATGCCGCCGACGAGCGGCGAGCGTCGCAGAATCCTGCCGGCGCCGGTCGCAGCGAGGGCGTCTTTGTAGTTCACGCTCGAATACGCGACGCGCACGACGACTTCCCCGGGAGACAAATCGTCCAAGGCAAGATATTCGAAACCCGCTCGCACTGCGTTGCCGTCGACGTGGATGCGATAAACCTTGAAGCGATCCATCATGGAGTCCCCTCGGCCTTGGCCACCGGGATCGGTGGTGTGGACACCACGATCGACAGCGACGCGCCGGATTCCGAAGTTCGGTTGCCACGCAGCACGCGAAACGCAGCATCACCGCGCCGGCCGCCGCAGTCATATTCGCTGCGCGTCGCATCGACACTGCCAGGCAACCAGGCGTCGCAAAGCTGCTGCGCGAGCGAGCGGGCTGCGTCGACGGGCAGTTCGAGCACCGCCTCCACCCGGGCGAGTCGATCATGCACGAAGCAAAGAACGTAGTCATCGGCGAGGTGACTCAAGACACGCGGCGGCGACCCATTGGCGCGATAACAATCCGCGGCCGGCTGCGGTTCGACCGAACCAGGCGGTTCGGCCGCGGATCTGGGGCCCTGAAAGTAGAGGACTTCGTGCAGCTCCGGGTACAACGCGGCGAGTGCGCTACCCAAGGGCGCGACGGGAATCTCCAGCCAATCCGGCACGCGCACGCTCGATGCGGTCGGTGCGGTCGGTGCGGTCCCCGGTGGAGGACCGCTGGTACAGGCGGTGGCCGCAGCCAGGCACAGCAGCGCCGCGCGAGATCCGGCTCCGCAGCGATACGCGCGCCAGCTCATGCGACGCGCGCCAGCCAGGCATCCAGCCCGGCAGCGTTCAAGCGCACATCGGCGTCGAGCACGGCGTGTCGCTGCAACTCGCCGCCGCCGTAGCCATGCGCGTCCAAGCGGCGCGATAGATGCGCGAACAGCGCCTGCGCGATCGCGGTTTCGCGGTCCGGCGCCGCCGTCGCGGCATGCGCGATGGCGACGAACGCATCGACGTCGGCATGCAGATCGTCCCCGAGGCGCGCAGCCGCGCGGACGGGGCCATAATGCGTTAGGTAGATCACACGTGGCCGGGTCGCGAGGACGCGGTCGATCGAAGCATGCAATTGCGCCGGATCGAATTGCGTGGGCGACGTGGTTGGAAAGATGAACTCGCCCGCGGCCGTATCGAGTTCGCGGTAGCTGATCCCGAAGGTATCGCCGGTGAAAGCGGCGGTGCCGTCGCGTGCGACGAGGCAGGCGTGATGCAAGGCATGGCCGGGGGTGTGAATGAAGTCGAGTCGCTCACCGCCCAGTAAAAAGCTGCGGCCATCCTCGGCCGCGACGAGTTGCGACGGCGCGACCGGGACTAGCTGGCCGTACAAGCGTGCGAATGCGCCGTCGCCGTATACGGCCTTCGTGGCGGCGATCAATTTGGCCGGGTCGGCGAGATGCGCAATCCCGCGCGGGTGCACGACGACGAAGGCGCGCGGCAGCGCCGCGGCGAGTGTGCCGACTCCTCCGGCGTGATCGAGATGGATGTGCGTCAGGAAGATGTAATCCACCGCGTCCCTGGCAAGGCCCAGCTCGGCCAGGGCCGAGAGCAGATGCGGAACGGAAAAATGCGTGCCGGTGTCGACGAAGGCGGCGCGGCCCGCGGCGACGAGTAGATGACTCGCATCCATGCGCGGTCTGACGTACTGCGTGTCGATCGTGACCACCTCCACGAGCTCAAGGATCCCTGGCGGAGACGGGACTCAAGCGGCGTTGCAGTTCCTTTAGGTCGTCGGCCGTTGCCGCAGTTGCTAGCGCATCGTCCTCCTCGGCCGCGCGCTGCAGCGCGTGGACCGCCATGGGTTGGAGCGTAACGAGCGTCTTGGCGTAGTGAGCGCGCCAATCGGCGAGCAGTTCGGGTTCGACGCCGGGGTAGTCGCCCGCATTGACGACCGCATCGAGCACGATCGCGCAGCCTACGACCTGTCGTGCTTGCGCATCCGCGAGTCGCGGCGAGGACAAGCCCTCGGCGAAGCAGCGGTGCAAAAAGGCCGGCGGATTCGCGCTCGCGATCTCGTCGACGAGATCGGCGAGGTCGAGGGACTTCAGCAGTTGTTCGAAGGCTGGCACGATCCCATTATCCTCGCCGTATGCGAACATAGGAACAATGAGACAACATTTTTGTGCTTTGCTGGTCGGGTTCTCCGGCTTGTGTCAGATTAATTCCGCTGCGGCCGCTCGCGTCGAGAACGACGGCTTCCTCTTCGACGAGGTTCAGCAAGCCCCGGCCGCGCTGGCTGCGCGTGTCGACGCCTATCTGTCGGGACGCGACGCCCACGTGCGCGGTTGGACCAACGACGGACGATTGTTGATCGCGACGCGTTTCGGCGAGACGCAGCAGCTGCATCTCGTCGCGGGTCCGGGCGGCGAGCGACAGCAACTCACGTTCGCAGCGGATCCCAGCGTCGAGGGCACGCTTTCGCCCGATCCCGCGGGCGTGGATTTCGTCTATTTACAGGATCACGACGGCGACGGCGCCTACCAGCTTTTTTTTCGGCACGCGGCCGACGTGTCGGCGCGGCGCTTGACGGACGGCACGTCGGTGAACGTCGATCCCGTTTGGTCGAATGCCGGTCAGGCACTCGCATTCGCGACCACGGCGCGGGACGGCAAGAGCGTGGATGTCGACATCGTCGCGCCGCAATCCGGAGCTCAGCCACATCTGGTCGTCAGCGGCGAGGGGGGCGCCTGGTATCCGCTCGATTGGTCGCCCGATGACGGACAACTGCTGGTGCTCGAGGCGATATCGCGCCGTCAGGGCCGCTTGTTCCTCGTCGATCTCGATTCCGGCAAGAAACGCGAGATCGACGCCGGCACTGCCGACATCACTGCGGCGCGATTTTCCCGAGACGGGCAGGGCGCGTACATCATCTCGGATCTCGACAGCGAGTTCAGCCGGCTGCGCTTCGTGAATTTCTTCACAGGTCAGAAGACCGTCGTCTCGGACCACCTTGCTGGGGACGTCGAGGCGCTGGCGCTTTCCCGCGATGGACACTTCCTCGCATTCGTCGCGAACGAGGAGGGCGCGGACCGGCTCGAAGTTCTGGATCTGAACACGCACCAGGATCTCGTCGTGCCGGCCATGCCGGCGCCGGGTTTGATACGCGACCTGCGCTTCGACCGCGACGGCAAGCGGCTGGCTTTCAGTTACGAGGCGGTGACTCACCCGGCCGACGCCTACGTGTTAGACATCGCCCTGCGGCATATGGAGCGATGGACACACTCCGAGACCGGTCCGGTGGACCCCGCCAAATTCGTGCTGCCGCGATCGATCCGTGTTCCGAGCTTCGAGCGCGAGAACCCGCGCGCGCGTGAAGTTCCAGCTTATGTTTACGAGCCGGCCAGCGGCGGACAACATCCGGTCTTGATCCTGTTCGCGGGAGGCACGGACCACCAGTTTCGACCCGCTTTCGACCCATGGATCCAATATCTGGTCGGGGAACTCGGCTTCGCCGTGGTCGCACCGAACCTGCGCGGTTCCTCGGGGTACGGCAAAGCGTATTCGGCCTCGAGCGACGGCCGCGCGCGCGAGGACGCGATCAAGGACATCGGCGCGCTGCTCGTCTGGCTGCGGGCGCAGAGCGAATTCGATGCGCAGCACATCGCCGTCGCCGGCTCAGGCTATGGTGGTTATCTCGCCTTGGCTGCCGTCGTGAATTACGGCGATCGCTTGCGCGGGGCGGTCGACGTCGGCGGCATCACGGATTTCGTCGACTGGCTCGGGGCCGCGCCGTCTCCGCGTCAAGAGCAACTGCGCAAGGAATTCGGCGACGAGCGCGATGCCGATACCCGCAGTTATCTGCGCCGGATATCGCCCTTGACCGGGGCCGAACGCGTCGGCGCGCCCCTGCTGATCGTCCAGGGCGGCAACGACCCCGAGGTCCCTGCGTCGCAATCGCAGAACATGGTCAACCGGCTACGCGGCCGCGGCGCGGACGTGCGCTACCTGTTGATCAAACACGCCGGGCAGGATTTGGGTCAGCAGTATGACCGCGAAATCGCGCGAGCGGCCGAGGCAGAGTTCTTGCGCGGCCTACGCTGATAGCCGCCGAGCAGGGATCAAGGCGAGCCGCTTTTCACCGTCACCAAGGGCGTGGGTTGAGCGGAGAAATAGGCCGCCGCGATGGCGACATCTTGGTCCGTGGTCAAGGATGCCGCCATGCCGTTCATGACCGCGTTCTTGCGACGCCCGTTACGGTAGGCATTGAGCGCCTGGGTCAAGTAGTCGCGATATTGTCCCGCGAGTATCGGTGGTTTCGGTTCCATCGGCGCGTCCACGCCCAAGCCTACGTCACCGTGGCATGCCGAGCAGCTGGTGACCTGAGCCGGCAATGCCGCGGTCGCCTGCGGCGTTGCTGCGGGCGGCTTGACCGGATCCGTGCCTTGGAGGTAAGCGGCGATGTCCTCCATGTCCTGATCGGACAGCGACGAGGCCTGCGCATGCATCGTGGCGTGGGGCCTTGCGCCCGACTTGTACTCTTGCAACGCGGCGACGATGTAAAGGGCGTCTTGGTGCTGCAGCTTCGGCACGCTGTAATCCGGATACGCATTCTTGTAATTCGCGATCCCGTGGCAACCGAGGCAGGTGTAGAACTTCTTCTCGCCCAGCTTGGCGTCACCCGCCGCATGCGCGCAGAGCGGCACGCCGAACGCAGCCAGCAAGAGCACCCATGCGCCGACTTTCGATCCAGAAACACCCAAAGGAAACATGTGACTCTCCGCATCGCAGGTATTGAGCAAGAGCGACGATGGTAAAGAGTGAGCACTCAAAACGCCATCGCCGCCGTCGTCGGCATCCGTTCATGCGCAAGCCATTCGCCATTCTGCCCGACGGGCGGCGAGGTTCTCAGGCGGCAAAAGCCTTTTTCTTGAGAAAAACCAGCAGCAGAGACAGTGCAGCGGGCGTCAGGCCCGGGATGCGCGCGGCCTGGCCCAGCGTTTCGGGCCGAACTTCGCAGAGACGCTGCCGTGCCTCGTTCGACAATCCGCCCACCGCCGCGTAGTCGATGTCCTCGGGCAGGCGCAGCTGTTCGTTGCGCAGCCCACGGGCAATTTCTTCGTTCTGCCGCTTCAGGTAACCCGCATATTTGGCTTGCACGTCGATCTGGACGGGAACCTGTTCGGCGAGACGCTCGTCATCGCGCCAGAGCGCGCCCGCCGGCGGGTCGCCGAGCATGTGCACGTCCTCATAGGCGATCTGCGGCCGGCGCAATAATTCGATGGCATGTGTCTCGCGCACGAGCGGCGCGCCGAGTCGCGCGAGCAGCGCGGCTCCGACGTCGCCCGGGTGGACGACGGTCGCGGCGAGCCTGGCGAGCTCCGATGCGACAGCGTCGCGCTTGGCCGCGAAGAAATCACGGCGCGAGGCGTCGATCAAGCCGAGCCGATCGGCATGGCCCGTGAGGCGCAGGTCGGCATTGTCCTCACGCAGGGAGAGCCGGTATTCGGCGCGACTCGTGAACATGCGGTACGGCTCGGGGGCGCCGCGCGTGACCAGATCGTCGACCAGCACGCCGAGGTAGGCTTCGCTGCGCGCTGGACACCACGGCTCGCGGTCGCGCACACGCAGCGCCGCGTTCGCGCCCGCGAGCAAGCCTTGGGCCGCGGCCTCCTCGTAGCCCGTCGTGCCGTTGATCTGACCCGCGAAGAACAGGCCGGCGAGGAACTTACTTTCGAGACTACGCTTGAGATCGCGAGGATCGAAAAAATCGTATTCGATCGCGTAGCCGGGGCGGGTGATGTGCGCGTTTTCGAACCCCTCGATGCTGCGCACGAACGCATGCTGCACATCGAAGGGCAGGCTCGTCGAGATGCCGTTCGGATAGACTTCATGGGTGTCGAGACCCTCGGGTTCGACGAAGATCTGATGCGAGGTCTTGTCCGCGTAGCGTACGACCTTGTCCTCGACCGAAGGACAGTAGCGGGGCCCCACGCCCTCGATGAGCCCGGTGAACATCGGCGAACGGCTGCTCGCCGCGCGGATGATGTCGTGCGTGCGCTCATTGGTCGCCGTGATGTGACACGGCAATTGGCGGGGATGCAGCGAGCGTGTGCCGAGATAGGAAAAAACCGGTCGCGGGACGTCGCCGTGCTGCTCGCGCAGTTTCGAATAATCGATCGTCCGACCGTCGATGCGCGGCGGTGTGCCGGTCTTGAGGCGGCCGACGCGCAGCTTGAGTTCGCGTAAACGCGCCGCCAGCCGGTTCGACGGTGGATCGCCGGCGCGTCCGCCGGCATGGCTCTCGAGGCCGACGTGGATCTTGCCGCCGAGGAACGTGCCCACCGTGAGCACGATGGCGGCCGCGCGAAATTCGATGCCGCTCATCGTCATGCAACCGACGACGCGATCGCCGACGAGTACGAGGTCGGCGACCTCCTGCTGAAAGATGGAGAGCTGCGGCTGCGCCTCGAGGACACGCCGTATGGCGCGCTTGTACAACTGGCGGTCCGCTTGCGCCCGGGTGGCCCGCACGGCCGGACCCTTGCTTGCGTTCAGCGTACGGAACTGAATCCCGGCAGCGTCGATCGCGAGGGCCATGGCGCCGCCAAGCGCGTCGATCTCCTTGACGAGATGCCCCTTGCCGATGCCGCCGATTGCCGGATTGCAGCTCATCTGACCGAGGGTCTCGATGTTGTGCGTCAGGAGCAAGGTGCGTGCGCCCATGCGGGCGGCCGCGAGCGCCGCTTCGGTACCGGCATGACCGCCACCGATGACCATGACCTCGAATTCGGTCGCGTAGCGCATCACGCTGAAACCACTCGGATTTTTACGGGGGGCACGTACTTTAAACGCTGTCGGTGTAAAGTGCCAGGCGAGCCAGCGCAGATATCCATGCCAAGTCCGTCGCGGCTGCGCGAGACTCTACTCGACGGCGACGGGTATTGCGGCGAACTTGCCCCGCCAGGCGGCCGGGCCCGTCTCGTGCACCGATTGGCCTGCGGCGCTGACGGCAACCGTAACCGGCATGTCGCGCACCTCGAATTCATAGACCGCCTCCATGCCGAGTTCCGGAAAGGCGACGACGCGGCTGGCCCGAATCGCGTTCGAGACGAGAAACGCGGCGCCGCCGACGGCGATGAGATAGGCCGATCGGTGCTTGGCAATGGCCGCGACGGTCTCCGGACCGCGTTCTGCCTTGCCGACCATGGCGAGCAAACCGGCGGACCCCAGCATCGTATCGGTGAACCGATCCATTCGGTTCGCCGTCGTGGGCCCCGCAGGCCCCACGATCTCGTCGCCGACCGGATCCACTGGCCCGACGTAGTAAATCACACGACCGTTGAAATCGAGTCCCGGGGGCAGCTGTTGGCCGCTGTCGAGCAGGGCGCAAATGCGCTTGTGGGCGGCGTCGCGGCCCGTCAATAGTTTTCCCGACAGTAACAAGCGCTCGCCGGGCTGCCAATGCTGAACCTCCGCCGCCGTCAGACCATCGAGATTCACGCGCCGCGCATCCGCAGCGGGGGTCCAATGAACTTTGGGCCAGAGCGCGAGGTCAGGGGGTTCGAGAATCGCGGGGCCGGAACCGTCCAGCGTGAAGTGCACGTGCCGGGTTGCGGCGCAGTTCGGGATCACCGCGACCGGCAGCGACGCGGCGTGCGTCGGATAGTCGAGAACCTTGACGTCGAGGACCGTCGTCAGGCCGCCGAGGCCTTGCGCGCCCAAACCCAAGGCGTTGACCCGCTCATAGATCTCGAGACGCAGTGCGTCGAGCTGAGTCGTCGCGCCGCGCGCCCGCAACTCGGCGATATCGATAGGCTCGAGCAGCGATTTCTTGGCGAGCAGCATGGCTTTCTCGGCACTACCGCCGATGCCGATACCCAACATGCCGGGCGGACACCAGCCGGCGCCCATCTCGGGGACGACCTCCAAGACCCAATCGGCGACGGAATCGGACGGGTTCAACATAGCGAACTTAGCCTTGTTCTCCGAGCCGCCGCCCTTGGCGGCAACCGTGATGTCGAGCCGGTCGCCCGGGACGAGTTCGACATGGATCACGGCCGGCGTGTTGTCGCGGGTGTTGCCTCGCTTGAAGGCGGGATCGGCAACGATCGAGGCGCGCAGTTTGTTGTCGGGGTGTAGATAGGCACGCCGCACGCCCTCGTTGATCATCGCTTCGAGATGGCGCCTCGCCTGCCATTGCACCTCCATGCCGACCCGCACGAAGACGACGACGATGCCCGTATCCTGGCAGATCGGGCGATGGCCTTCGGCGCAGAGACGCGAATTGGTCAGGATTTGGGCGATGGCGTCGCGCGCCGCGGGACTCTGCTCGACTTCATAGGCACGACCCATGGCGCGGATGAAGTCGGGACTGTGGTAGTAAGAGATATACTGCAAGGCGTCGGCAACGCTGGCGATGACGTCGTCTTCACGGATAACGGTCATGGATCAAGTCTCGGGACGATGACGAACTGGGCCGCAAATCTACCAACTCGAGCAAGGGTAGCGATAGCGAAAAGTTACACTATCGGGAAAATCATCGGAGCGTCGAGCATGCGAATGGTGGGGCGACTGGCGTGGACGACGTCGCTCGCTATAGTTACGACCCTGGCCGTGGTTTCGAGCCTGGCGAACCCCGGCGGCAGCGGCATCGCCGCGGCAGCGACCGCGGCGGCACCGGCGTCAGGGGCACCGGCGCCAGGGGCATCGACGCTGTCCTTGACCCTCTCACCGTGCCGTCTGGAGCACCCGCTGCAGCTGAGTTCGGAGGCCGCCCGCTGCGGCGTGCTCGAGGTGCCGGAGGATCGTGCAGCAGCCGCCGGCGCCAAGATCGGACTGCGTATCGCCGTGATTCCGGCCCTGAACCGCAACAGCACGAAGGCGCCTCTATTCCTGCTCGCGGGCGGGCCGGGGCAGAGCGCCGTGGATCTTTACACCAGCGTCGCGGCGGCATTTGCGCGCGTCAATCGCGATCACGCGATCGTCATGGTCGACCAGCGCGGCACGGGCCGCTCCTCGCCGCTCTCTTGTGATTACCCCGACGACTGGGAGTCCGGCGACGAGATCCCGCGGATCCGGGCAGCCACGAGCGCTTGCCTCGCCAAGTTCGGGCCGCGCGTGCGCAACTACACGACGAGCGTCGCGGTGCGAGATTTAGATGATGTGCGACGTGCACTCGGCTATGTCACGATCGACCTGTACGGCAGTTCCTACGGCACGCGGGTCGCGGAAGTCTATATGCGGCGGCATCCGGATGCCGTGCATGCGGTCATCCTCGACGGGGTCATCGATCCGGAACGCGCCTTGGGTCCGGACACGCCTGTCGACGGCGAACGCGCGCTCGCCCAGATCATCGCGCGCTGTCAGGAGTCGCTGGCCTGTGCACGCGCCTATCCGCGGCTGCCACAGGAGCTGGCGAGCTTGCGCCAGCGGTTCGGTCCGGAGACGGTGCCGGTCACACTCGCGGATCCGAGCACCGGCATCCAGGAAACCGTGCCGTTCAATCGCAGCCTGCTGGGCGCTGCGCTGCGATTTCTGTCGTATAGCGGCGCGGAGGCCGCGCTCGTGCCTGAGTTGATCCATGAAGCGGCCGCAGGCCAGCTCGCGCCGCTCGCGGCTCAGGCACTCATGATGGCGCACCAGATCGGCGAGCAGCTGGCGAGTGGCATGCAGAACAGCGTCATTTGCAGCGAAGATGTGCCGTACTTCAAGATCGATGCGACCGACCGGCAACGGCTGGAGGCGACCTACCAGGGTGGCAGCCAACTCGATGCCTTGGCCGCGATCTGCGCGATCTGGCCGCATGGGCCGGTGGATCCGGATTTGCACGCACCCCTGCACAGCGAGGTCCCGACCTTGCTGCTCTCGGGCGAGGACGATCCGGTGACTCCGCCCGACGCCGCCTTGCGCGTCGCACACGGATTGCTACGCCATCGGTCGCTGTTGCTCGCCGGCGAGGGTCATGGGCAGTTGGCGACGGGTTGCGTGCCAAAATTGATGGCGCAATTCCTCGATGCCGAGGAGCCGGAGCGCATCGATACCGGCTGTCTCGCCGCACATGCGGCGCCGCCATTCTTCGTGAGTCCGACGGGACCCGCGCCGTGATCGAAGCGGAGCGACTCAACAAGCGCTTCGGAGCCGTCCACGCGGCGCGCGATATTTCGTTTGTCGCGCACGATGGCGAGATAACCGGCCTACTGGGCGCGAACGGCGCCGGCAAGTCGACTGCGCTGCGCATGTTGTACGGTGTGTTGACGCCGGACAGCGGCCGGGCGATCGTCGACGGCCATGACATTGCCGGCGAGACGTCGCTGGCGCGCGCGCATCTCGGTGTTCTGCCGCACGCTTCAGGGCTCTACGCAAACTTGACGGCGCGCGAGAACATCGCTTATTTCGGCGCGCTGCAGGGGCTGGGCCGCGAACGCATCGAGGCGCGCTGCGAGGAACTCTCTGCGCTGCTCGAGATGCACGAATTCCTCGATCGCCGGGCGAAGGGTTTTTCCCAAGGTCAGCGTATCAAGGTGGCGCTCGCGCGCGCCCTCGTGCACGACCCACGCAACCTCATTCTCGACGAGCCGACCAACGGGCTCGACGTAATGGCGATCCGAAATTTGCGCGAGATGCTTGCGGGTTTGCGCGATGCCGGGCGCTGCATCTTGTTTTCTTCGCACGTCATGCAAGAGGTCGCGGCGCTGTGCGATCGAGTCGTAGTGATCGGCGCGGGCCGGGTTCTGGCCGACGCCACGCCCGGGGAGATCCGCGAACGCACCGGCGCGGCGTCGCTCGAGAGCGCATTCCTGCAGGTACTCGGGTCCGCTGAGGGGGTCGGCTGATGGGCGCATTGCTCACCGTATTTCGCAAGGAGTTCCTGGAGAATCTGCGCGACCGTCGCACGCTGTTCTCGGCCCTGCTGTTCGGACCGCTGTTCGGTCCGCTGTTGTTCGGCGCGATGGTGACCCGCATGCTCGATCAGAATTCCTTCGCAGCGGACCAGTCCTTGCAGCTGACGGTTTCGGGTGGGGAGCGCGCGCCGGGACTCGCGCAGTTTCTAAGATCGCATGGCGTCAAGCTGAGGCTCACGAACTTGAGCGAAGAGGCTGCGCGAGCTGCGGTAACCCAGGGCCGGGAAGACGTCGTTCTGATCGTGCCGGCGGAATATCCGGAACGTTTCGCGGCTGGGCGACCAGCGCCCGTGCTGCTCGTTGCGGACAGTTCGGATACGCAAAATCGCAAGAGTGCGGAGCGCGCCCGCGCGATCCTCGCCAGCTACGGCGGCGGCATTGCCCAGCAGCGATTGCAGCTGCGCGGCCTTGATCCGCTGCTGACCGTACCGGTCGCGGTCAACGACGTAGATGTCGCGACACCGACGGGACGGGCGGTGGCGATATTGGGCTTCATGACGTATTTCGTCTTGTTTGCGCTCCTGATGGGCGGTCTCTATCTTGCGATCGATTCGACCGCGGGCGAGCGCGAACGCGGTTCGCTCGAAGCCCTGTTGAGCCTGCCTGTGCCGCGAACCACGCTGGTCGGCGGGAAGATCCTCGCCACTTGCGCCTACATGGGTCTGTCGCTCGGGGTGACCCTCGCGGCCTTCGTCGTGGTTTTCCATTTCGTGCCGCTCGAACGCTTGGGGATGAGCGCCAATCTTGGCGTCGGCACGGCGCTCAGCTTGTTCGCCATCTGTCTGCCGTTCGTACCCTTGGGGGCGGCCTTGATGACCTTCGTCGCCTCCTTCACCCGCAGTTATCGGGAGGCGCAGACTTACCTTACGATCGTGTTGTTGGTGCCTACGCTGCCGATCGCGTTTGCGAGTATTTACTCCCTGAAGACGCGCAGTTCGCTGATGCTGGTTCCGTCGCTGAGCCAGCATCTATTGATGACGAGCGTCCTGAGAGCAGAACCCATCGGCGCGCTCGACCTCGGCGTGGCAACGTTCTCCTGCCTCGTGCTCGCCGCCCTGTTGATTGCGCTGACGGCACGCCACTGGCGCCGCGAAACGATGCTGGGTTAGGCCGAGCTAGGGTGCTGCAGACCGCTGCCACGACGACGCCAGTCGAGGGCCGGTTTGGCTAGGCGTCAGCGCACTATTATGGTGCGATCAGTCGGAAATTTCTTACCGTGACCTACAGGCAAACACCGACAATATTTTTAAGCGGTTTACATATAGACAAGTTTTCGGCATCTGCTATAACAATCGCGCTACCGAAATAATGTGATTCAGTGCTCAGTTTTGGGGGTTGGCATGAAAAATTCATCGAACGCACGACTCAATGTCGCTGTTTTAATGGGTATTTTGCTCTGTTCATCGGTCACGATGCTCTGGCTGTTCTGGCGCTTCCCGATCGCGACCGCCGTCGGTACTTTGTTGATTCTGGCGGGGTTTAGCCTGGCCACTCGACTTGCTGTCCCTTCCGATGGCGAGAGCTTCGTCGACCTCGATGCTCACGAACAGGGCATCCGTTCGCACTAGAATCGTGCTGCGGTCTTCTGAGGCGCTCGTTCCTAGACTTGGCCGGGCGCTTTTCTTCATTTTCCGATACAAAAACTACCGAAGATCTGACCGAGCAAGTCCTCGCTGGTCACATCGCCGGTAATTTCGCTCAAAGAGCGCTGGGCCAGGCGCAACTCCTCCGCGAACAGTTCAATTGCACCCGACGTGCGCAGCGCCCGCTCGGCGGCTTGGGTACTCGCTAGTGCGCGCCGCAAGGCATCGAGATGGCGGGCTCGGGCCGACAATGCGCCCCCTTCCGAACCGGCATAGCCCATGCAGTCCTTGAGGTGCGTGCGCAGCAAATCCATCCCGGCACCGGTGCGCGCGCTGAGGTAGAGCTGCGCGGGAGCGGATTCGGCGTGGAGCGACGGCGGCAAGCCGGCAACGTCGATCTTGTTGAAAACCACGGTGACGGCCATGTGTGCCGGAAGGGCGGCGAGCTGAGACTGCAAACCTGCCAGGCTGTCCTCGCCCGGAATGCTGACGTCCGCCAAGTACAAGACCCGATCGGCGGTGCGAATTTCTTGCCGCGCACGACGGATGCCTTCGATCTCCACCGCATCGCTCGCAGCGCGCAGACCCGCGGTGTCGACGAGATGCAGCGGCAGGCCGTCGAGCTCGACGGTTTGGCGCAGCACATCACGCGTAGTTCCAGCATGTTCGCTGACAATCGCGACATTTTCTCCGACTATCGCGTTTAGGAGGCTGGACTTGCCGGCATTGGGTTTGCCTACGATGGCGAGCGTCATGCCATCGCGGAGCAGCTTGCCTTGGGTGGCGGCGGCGAGGAGTTGGTCGTAGCCGTCCATGATGAGCCGAAGCCGCTCGTCGGTGTCGGGATCGTCGAGGAAATCGATTTCTTCGTCCGGAAAATCGATTGCTGCTTCGACGTAGACGCGTAACTCCGTCAGTTGGGATTGCAGTTCGGCGATACGGCGTGAAAACTCTCCCTGCAAGGAGCGCACGGCTGCGCGCGCCGCAGCGGAGGTTCCTGCGTCGATGAGGTCTGCGACGGCTTCGGCTTGCGCGATGTCGAGTTTGCCGTTGAGAAAAGCGCGTTCGCTGAACTCCCCTGGCCGCGCGCGTCGACAACCCAGCCGCAACAAGCGTTCCACGAGCAGATTCAGAACGACGGCGCCGCCATGACCCTGGAGTTCGAGCACGTGCTCACCGGTGAAGGAAGCGGGGGCAGGAAAATACAGCGCGAGACCCGCATCGAGAGCTGTCCCGTCGTCGTCGCGGAATTTCGCGTAAGTGGCAAGCCGGGGCGGAGGCAATCGGCCGAGCAGGGCCGCGGCGACCCGGGCTGCTTCAGCCCCGGAGACGCGTACGATGCCTACCGCCGCGCGGCCCGGCGAGGTCGCGATGGCAACGATGGTGTCTGGCGGCGGCGTCAGGACCGCCTCTTGGCAGCCTCGGTTTCCACGATACGATTAACGTACCATTGTTGCGCGATCGACAAGACGGTGTTCGTAAGCCAGTAAAGCACGAGCCCCGACGGGAACCACGCCATCATACCGGTCATCACGACCGGCATGAACTGCATGATCTTCGCCTGCATGGGATCCGGCGGTGGGGGATTGAGCTTGAATTGCCCGAACATCGCACCGCCCATCAGCAGCGGCAAGACGAAATACGGGTCGCGTGCCGATAGGTCATTGATCCACAGGATGAACGGCGCCTGGCGCATCTCGACGCTCTCGAGCAGAACCCAATAGAACGAGATGAAGAAGGGGATCTGGATCACCATCGGCAGGCAGCCGGCGAGCGGATTGATCTTTTCCTTCTTGTAGAGGTCCATCATGGCGCGGCCGAGTTTTTCCCGGTCGTCCTTGAAAGTCTCCTGGATTTGTTTCATACGCGGGCCGACCGCGCGCATCTTGGCCATCGACCGGCCGCTTGCCTGGCTCAAGGGGAAGAAGATCAGCTTGATCAAGGCGGTCACGAGGATGATCGACCAGCCCCAGTTGCCGATCAGGCCGTGCACCCAGTTCAGAGTGAGGAACAGGGGCTGGGAGAGCGTCGTCAGCCGCCCGTAATCGACAGTGAGCTGTAAATGCGGGCCCGTGGCTTCGAGTTGCGATTGCAGCTTCGGCCCGACGAACAGCTTTTCTTCGATCTTCGTGTCGCCGCCCGGCGCGATGGTGACGAACGGCCCTGTCGCGCTCAGAAGGTATTGCTTGTCGTGGACCGCCAGCTGGAATTTGAAGGGTTCGCCGGCGGTCGGCACGATCGCGGAGACGAAGTGATGTTGTAAGGCAGCGATCCAGCCGTCGGTGACGGTATCGGTGAATTTGGATTCGTCGGTGTTCTCGACGTTGAGGTCGACTTTTTTCTTGCCGGTCCAAACTGCCGGACCTTTGAAAGAATACGTCTCGACGTCGAAATACGAGCGCGACGCATGTTCCCAATGTCGCAGGATTTGGGCGTAGGACGCGAGGCGCCGGGGTTTCGTGCCTTCATTGCGAATATCGTAGTCCAAGCCGATCGAGTAAGTGCCGCGCTGGAAGACGAAGGTCTTGGTCACACGGAGACCCTGACCGTCGGTCCAGGTCAAGGGCACGCGCAGTTCGGTCTCGTGCGGGCCGATCGCATAGGAGGTTTGCGCGGCAGTCCACAGCGAGCGGTGCGTCGGCGCATCGCCGTCGTCTCCGATCAGGCCGGTCTGCAACACGTACAGCGTCGCCGGATCATCGTGATTGAACAAGCGCACGGGGATATTCGGTGCGTCCTTGTGCAGGGGATAGCGGAGTAGATCGGCCTGTTCCAACTCGCCGCCGCGGAGGTTGATTTCGAGATCGAGGACGTCCGTCTTGACGTTGACGGATCCTGCCGGAGCGGCGCCCGCCGCAACGTCGTTCGCGTCCGTCAGTGCCGGCGGAGTCGGGTGCAGAGCGGGCTCGGTGGGTGCGGGAGCGGCGCCATCGGGAGTCGGGACATGATCGGCGAGCGAGCTGCCGGCATTGGCGGCGTTGCCGGCGGGCCGAGGCGCGGTTCCGGTCGATGCCGGCTCCTCGACCGGGGCGTAGTCGTGGACCCACGCTTGGTAATTGAGGAATAAGAGTGCGGCCAGCGCGGCCCACAGGTACGGGCGGATATTAGGCATGCAGAGATCTCTTCTCCGGCACCGGGTCGTAGCCGCCTGGCGTCAGAGGATGGCAGCGCAACAGGCGGCGCATGCTGAGCCACGTGCCTCGTAGTGCACCATATCGTTCAATCGCCGTGTGCGCGTAACAGGAGCAACTCGGATAAAACCGGCAACGCGGACCCAACATCGGACTTAGCAGGAGTTGGTAGGCGCGAATGGCCAACAGCAGAGTTTTTTGCATGAGCCTTACCATCGCTTGCTGATCGTTTGCCAATGTCGCTGCAAACTCGCGCGCAGGTCCTTTGCGCTGGCATGCCGGGCTGCATCGCGCGCGGCGACGGTTACATCGACCGGAGGAAGCGCATGTTGATTCAAGCGGAACGACTCGCGGGCAAGGCGTTTGATGCGATTTCTCGCGACCGCCGTACCAAAAGTGCGGGTTGCGATCGCGAGCCCGAGACGCGGATGGGTTTCATGGTTCGCCAAGACCGATAAGCTGAAGTAATCGTCGCTCACCCGCCTGCCACGTAGGCGGACTTCGCGAAACTCAGCGGGTTGATGCAAACGCCGGCTCGGCTCGAACCTCAGCTTGACGAAGTCCGGTGAGCCTGGCGCCGACGTTACGGGCAGAGCCGCTTGCGGCCTTTCGCACGGCGACGGGCCAGCAAACGACGGCCCGCTTTCGTGGCCATTCGGGCCCGGAACCCATGGGTTCGCGCACGGTGCAAGTTACTGGGATTGAATGTACGTTTCATAGCAAGAGCCGAGTTGAGGATGGTAAGACCACGCCGAAGCGGCGCGAGCTTTCACGGAAAGCCGGGAAGGGTACTTAGGCGATCCGCAGGTGTCAATAGACGCTTCCCTGAGTTGGAGCTAGACTCCCTGCCCTTTCTTCGGTTTTACCCCATTGCTTGGTCGTTTTAGGGAGAGCGCTCTTGTCGGAGACGCTATGGAATCGCTGTCTGCGTGTGCTCGAGAGCGAACTCCCGGAGCAGCAGTTCAATACCTGGGTCCGTCCGCTGCAACCCATAGAGCGAGATGGCGAGTTGCGCTTGCTCGCGCCCAATCGCTATGTAATTGATTGGTTGGGGGCCAACTCGCTACCGAGGATCAAGGAACTGGTGCGCGACTTTGCCGAAGGGTCGATCCCGGAGATCGTGCTCGACGTCGGCACGCGCGCCGGCAGTCTTGCACCCCCACCGGTTTTGGTGCCGGCGAGTAACGACCAAGACATCCGTGCGGCTGTGCGGCCGATGCGCGTCGCGGAGTCCTTGCTAGGCGGGCGTATCAACCCGGATTTCACCATGGATACGTTCGTCGAGGGCAAGAGTAATCAGCTCGCGAAAGCGGCCGCGATTCAGGTCGCGCAGAACCCCGGCAAGGCTTACAACCCGCTGTTCATTTACGGCGGCGTCGGTCTCGGCAAGACGCATTTGATGCACGCGGTTGCTAACAAGATTCGTGACCGCGATGCGAATGCGCGCGTGGCGTATGTGCACAGCGAGCGCTTCGTCGGCGACATGGTGAAGGCGCTGCAGCATAACAAAATGAACGATTTCAAGACGGCGTATCGTTCCGTCGATGCCTTGATGATCGACGACATTCAGTTCTTTGCCAACAAGGAGCGTTCGCAGGAGGAGTTTTTTCATACCTTCAATGCTTTGTTGGAGAGCCAGCAGCAAGTGATCTTGACCTGCGATCGTTACCCGAAAGAAGTAGACGGACTGGAGGAGCGACTCAAGTCGCGCTTCGGTTGGGGGCTGACCGTGGCGATAGAACCGCCCGAGTTGGAGACCTGCGTTGCGATTTTGATGAGCAAGGCGGCATTTGCGAACGTGGATCTGCCTGAGGAAGTGGCTTTTTTCATCGCAAAACGGATCCGGTCGAACGTGCGTGAGCTCGAAGGGGCTTTGCGCCGGGTCGTCGCGACCTCGAACTTCACGGGTCGGCCGATCACGCTAGAGTTTGCGAAGGATGCGTTGCGGGATTTACTGGCGCTGCAGGAAAAGCTCGTGACGGTGGAAAATATTCAAAAAACCGTCGCCGAGTATTACAAGATCCGGATCGCCGATCTCTTGTCGAAGCGGCGCAGCCGTTCGATTGCGCGACCGCGACAAGTCGCAATGGCCTTGGCGAAGGAGTTGACCAATCACAGCTTGCCCGAAATCGGCGATGCCTTCGGCGGCCGGGATCACACGACGGTGTTGCACGCTTGCCGACGGATCAAGGAATTGCGGGAGTCAGAACGGCGTATTGGCGAGGACTATTTGAACCTGTTGAGAACCCTGGCTGGTTGAGGCTGGAAAAGCTGTGGATAAAAAACGAGAGCGAGTTATCCACATTTCAAACACGGTTTGCCCACGCCGGGTGAACAAGCCGGCGGCGCATTTATGCTTGGTGCAACGCATTGATTGTGAATTGGATTTCTCGGTTGTCCAGTGAGAAACGCGGCTTCAGTAATCATAGTAATAATCTATATTAAGAACTTAAATCTAAGAGTGAATGCACAGGTGAGCAGATGAAATTGACCACAGAGCGCGAAAAATTGTTGGCTCCGCTGCAGGCCGTGATCGGCGTGGTCGAACGTCGCCAGACCATGCCGGTGCTCGCCAACGTCTTGCTGAGCGCACGCGACGGGCGCTTGTCGATCACGGCGACCGACTTGGAGGTCGAGCTCGTGGCGGCCACGTCGGAAGTGAGCGTCGTTCAAGCCGGCGACATCACCGTGCCGGGGCGGAAGTTTCTGGATATTTTGCGAGCGCTGCCGGAGAAACTCTCAGTCTCCGTGTCTCTCGAGGCGGAAAAGCTCGTGATCAAGGCGGCACGCAGCCGGTTCAGTCTGTCGACGCTGCCGGCCACGGATTTTCCGATCGTTGATGACATCAATGCGCAGCAGAGCGTGAAAATCGCGCGCAAGGATTTGCTCAGACTGCTCGAAAAGACGCATTTCTCTATGGCGCAGCAAGACGTTCGCTATTACTTGAACGGGATGTTGCTCGAGATCGACGGCCAGGTGCTGCGTGCCGTGGCGACCGACGGTCATCGGCTGGCCTTGTGCGAGGGAGATTTGGTAGCCAAGGCGCGGGTCTCACAGCAGGTGATCGTGCCGCGCAAAGGGGTGTTGGAACTGCAGCGGATATTGACCCCCGAAGGCGATGCGGAACTGGCGATTGGAACTAATCATGTTCGCGCGCAAATTGGCGACGTTCGCTTCACTTCGAAGCTGATCGACGGGAGATTTCCGGAATATTCGCGCGTCATTCCGGCCGCTCCGGTGGCGGCGATCAAGGCGGATCGCGACGCGTTGCGTCAGGCGTTGCAGCGGACTTCGATCCTGTCGAATGAGAAATATCGTGGGATTCGCGTGACGGTCAAAGCGAACTTGATTACGGTGCAGGCGCACAATCCTGAGCAGGAGGAAGCGGAGGAGGAGATTGAGGTTGCGTACGACGGCCAGGATCTCGAAGTTGGGTTCAATGTGAACTATTTGTTGGATGCGCTTGCCGCGATCGATGGAGTCGACGTCGAGCTGGGTTTGACGGATAGCAACAGCAGTTGCCTCATTAGGTCGCCCGGCAATGCGACATCCCGCTACGTCGTTATGCCCATGAGGCTTTAGTTCAACGTGGCCTTGTCCCGTCTGCAGGTAACGGACCTCCGCTGCTTGCAGTCGGTGGAGTTGGAATTCGATCCGCGATTTACGCTGATCAGCGGAGCGAACGCTTCCGGTAAGACGAGCGTGCTCGAAGCTCTTTATGTTCTGGGGCGAGGGCGCTCGTTTCGAACCCGTCGCTTGGAACATTTGATTCGTCGCGGGCGTGACCGGTTTACGGTGTTTGGCGAGATCGAGTTGGCTTCCCGCCGGGTGCCCCTGGGTGTTGAGGGACATGGCGACAGGATCCGTGCTCGGGTGGCTGGTGCGGCTGCCGCCTCTTTGGCTGATCTTGCGCTGATCTTCCCGGTGCAAATCATCGACCCGGAAGTGCATAAGCTGATCGAGGAGGGGCCCGGACGGCGTCGTCGGTTTCTCGATTGGGGGGTGTTCCACGTGGAACCTTCGTTCATACCGAACTGGCAGCGCTATCAACAGAGCTTGAGACAGCGCAATGCGGCGCTGAAAGCCGGTCAATCACGCAGCGCGGTATCGGTTTGGGATCATGAACTCGGGAGATGCGCCGAGGAAATCACGAAGGCCAGGGCGGCGTATCTGGATCGACTAGCGTTGGTCGCACATGCCCTTGCACAGCGCCTGCTCGGACGCGAACTCGGGTTGAGCTATCGACAGGGTTGGTCCCGGGAGCAGAGTTTCGCCGAAGCGCTTAATCAGGGCTGGAATCTCGATGCGGAGCGGCGAAGTACTCAGCTGGGACCGCATCGCGCCGAAATCGGAATTCAACTCGACGGAGTGACAGCGAAGGACCGCGTTTCACGGGGACAGCAAAAGTTGCTGGCCGCCGCTCTGCTGATTGCCCAGATCGAGTTGTTCCCACAGGATGCCGCGGCTAGGCCCACCCTGCTGCTGGATGATCCCGCGGCGGAACTCGACGACGCGCATTTGGCACAACTGATCGCCGAACTCGCGGGTGGGTCGAATCAATTGGTCGTCACCAGCTTGCAGAGCGTCAGCGCCTTCGGTTCACCGGGACGGCGCTACCGGATCGCCGACGGGGTCGTCAGTCCTGGCTGAACGTTCCACGTGGAACATCGTCGCTACGTCCCGCATTGCTTGCTAACAGCTTGTTGAGCGCCTTGAAGCACGCTTGCAGCGGCGCTGACGAACCAGCGTGACCGACCGGCGCCACGTCGCCGGCGGGAAGCTTTGAAACAGCCGGGCAAGCTATTGATCGGTAAACGATTTTACCCGCCCGTGGATTCGTCTTCGGAGTGAAAAACTGCTAAGATGCGCGGCCAGGCCACAGGATCACTCATGTCGGATAAAGACGTATACGATTCTAGTAAAATCAGAGTGTTAAAAGGACTAGACGCCGTTCGCAAGCGGCCGGGCATGTACATCGGTGATACCGATGATGGTAGCGGCCTGCACCACATGGTTTTCGAGGTCGTCGACAATGCGATCGACGAAGCGCTTGCCGGCCACTGCGACCGGGTGGTCGTGACCATCCACGCGGATGAATCCGTTACGGTCTCCGACAACGGACGTGGCATCCCGGTCGATATCCATGCCGAAGAGGGTGTCTCAGCAGCCGAAGTCATCATGACCGTGCTGCATTCCGGCGGAAAATTCGACGACAGCTCTTACAAGGTCTCGGGTGGTCTGCACGGCGTCGGCGTGTCGGTCGTCAACGCCTTGTCCGATTTCCTGGAACTCAATATTCGGCGTGATGGCCACTTGCATCGCCAAGAGTATCGGCTCGGCGAGCCCGTTGCCCCGCTGATCGCGATCGGGGATACCGCCGAGCGCGGCACGACCCTGCGCTTCAAGCCCAGCGCGCAAATTTTCACCAATATCTCATTCAACTACGAGACTCTGGCGAAACGCCTGCGCGAGTTGTCGTTCTTGAACTCCGGCGTGCGCATCGAACTCAACGATGAGCGCGACGAGAAATCCGAAGTGTTTCAATTCGAGGGCGGACTCAAGGCCTTCGTCCAGCATCTCAACCGCAGCAAGACGCCCGTGCATCCCACGGTGCTCTGGTTTCAGTCTAAAGACGGCAACACGCAAGTCGAAGTCGCGATGCAATGGAACGATTCGTATACCGAGAGCATGTATTGCTATACGAACAATATTCCGCAGAAGGATGGCGGTACGCACCTCGCCGGTTATCGGGCCGCGCTGACGCGCACGCTCAATAATTACATCGAGAAAGAACTCGCCGCCAAGAAAGAGAAGATCCAGACCACGGGCGACGATTGCCGTGAAGGATTGACCGCGATACTTTCCGTCAAGCTGCCGGACCCCAAGTTTTCCTCGCAGACGAAGGACAAACTCGTTTCCTCGGAAGTCAAAGCCGTGGTCGAATCCGCCGTCGCACAACGCCTGGAGGAATTCCTGCTCGAGCATCCCCAGGAGGCTCGCGCCATCGTCAATAAGACGCTCGAGGCGGCCCATGCCCGCGAGGCCGCCCGCAAGGCTCGCGAGATGACGCGACGCAAAGGCGCACTCGACATCGCCGGATTACCGGGCAAGCTCGCGGACTGTCAGGAAAAAGATCCCGCCCTATCAGAGATGTTCCTGGTCGAGGGCGATTCCGCCGGTGGCTCCGCGAAACAGGGACGCGACCGCCGCACCCAGGCGATCCTCCCGCTCAAGGGCAAGATCCTGAACGTCGAGAAGGCGCGCTTCGATAAAATGCTCGCCTCCGCCGAGGTCGGGACCTTGATCACCGCGCTCGGCTGCGGCATCGGCCGCGACGACTTCGACGTCGACAAGCTGCGTTATCACCGGATCATCATCATGACAGATGCGGATGTTGACGGAAGTCACATTCGTACGCTGCTGCTCACGTTCTTCTACCGGCAGATGCCGATACTGATCGAGCGAGGCCACATCTATATCGCGCAGCCGCCCTTGTACAAGGTGAAAAAAGGAAAGCAGGAGACCTACGTCAAGGACGATCTCGAATTGAACGCGCTGTTGCTCAGTACCGCGGTCGACGGAGCGGCACTGCACGTCAATGCCGATGCACCGGCGCTGTCCGGCCTGGGCCTCGAGACGCTGGCGCGCAGGTACGAAGAAGTGCAGGCGATCGTGCACCGCTGGGCCCGCCGCTACGATGAGCGCTTCCTCGAGCAATTGTTGTACGTACCGCAGCTCACGACCGAGGCGTTCGACAGCGGTGATGCCTTGCGTGACTGGTGCCGACGCCTCGATGCCAAGTTGAACTCGCTGAACGATGCATCGCGACGCTATCGCGTTTCGGTCGAAGCCATGGCCACGGGTGGTCATCGCATCTCCTTGCAGCGCATCGAACATGGCTTGACGTCGGAAAAACACATCCAGCGTGAATTCTTCGATTCCGCCGAATACCGGCGCATCGCCGATTTGGCGCAAACCCTCAATGATTTGATGGGCCCGGGGGCCTATATCATGCGCGGCGATGAACGCCAGGAGATCGCGAGCTTCAAGGTGGCAATGACCTGGCTGTTCGAACAAGCGAAGAAGGGCCAGAGTATTCAACGCTACAAGGGCCTTGGAGAGATGAACGCGAGTCAGCTCTGGGATACGACCATTAACCCCGAGACACGTCGCCTCATGCAGGTGCGCATCGAGGACGCCGTCGCTGCCGACGATATCTTCACGACGCTCATGGGCGATGCCGTCGAACCGCGGCGGGAATTCATCGAAAAGAACGCGCTGCAGGTTTCGAATTTGGATATTTAGGCTTTGTTGACCTAGGTTCTCAATTAAGTTGGCACCAGTCTCACTAGTTGGCACTGGGATTTTCCGACAGATTAGTAACTCGAATACGCAGTGTCTAGGCATGCGCTCGTGTGAAAAAGCCTGACGTCTGGCCTTTCTGCCCACGGTTCGGCCGACGTTTTGCCAAATATGAGTTGCGTTTCGCCCAGCCTGCGCGCTTCCCGCTCAATGCTGCACCGCGCTGTTTTCTTCCGAAGTATCGCGCCCCCGAGTTGAGACCGCTGTCGCACTATCCGATTCAAGTGACCGGCCTGTGGGCCGAAGGCCCTCCCTGAGGCTATTCATGAAACGACTGACCCGGGAGATTGTGGATGTTCAAGACTATGACGGTTGCCACGCGGCTTTACCTCGGATTCGGCGTGGTGGTAGCGCTCTTGCTGACGGTGTCGGTCCTCAGCGTGCTGCGGCTCGCCACGGTTCACCAAGCCTCGACCTATATCACCGAAGAGGTGTATCCGAAGGTGATGCTCGCCCAATCGATCCAAAAAAGTGCGCTCAACAATGGCCGATTCGTGCGCAGCCTCCTGTTGGCAAAAACGCCAGCGGACGCGGACAAGTTCTGGGAGCAGCTGCAGCAATCTCGCTCGGTAAACACCGAAGACATGAACAAGCTCGAATCCATGCTGAGCACCGCCGAAGGCAAAGACAAGTTCCGGATTGCCACCGAGCGGCGTGAGGTTCTCGCGCCGATGTATGAGCGTCTGCACGACTTGAGCGCCAGCGACAAGGGGAAGGCGGTTGATTACCTGAACAGCGAATTTTCCAAGTCGAACATGGCGTTCGTCTCGGCATTGGAAGACTTCAGCAAGTATCAAACCGAACAGATGGATGCAGCCAATACCAGCGCCGGCGCCGTGTACGCAGCAACGCGTCTGCTGGTCGTCTGGATCTGCGTCGGCGCCGTAGCCATCGCTGCATTCATCGGCTTCCTCATCACCCGCAACTTGCAGAAGACGCTCGGGGGCGAGCCCGCGTATGCCGCCGATGTGATGAAAAAAGTCGCTGTCGGAGACTTCACGGTCGACGTAATCTTAAGCGCGGGTGACACCAGCAGCTTGTTGTTTACGACGAAGCAGATGGTTGCCTCCGCCGGCCAGAGTATCGACGACGTAGTGCGCGTAATGGGCGCGCTCGCCGAAGGCGACTTGACCCAGAGGATCGAACGCTCCTACGAAGGCTCGTTCGAACAAATGAAGACCTATGTCAACCACACGATCGACAAGCTGTCCGAGGTCGTAACCGAAGTCAATTCCGGCGCCCAAAATCTGGCGAGCGCCTCGGAGCAGGTGAGCGCGACCGCCCAGTCCCTCGCCAGCGCCACCAACGAGCAGGCCGCCAGCGTCGAGGAGACGAGCGCCTCGATGGAACAGATGTCCGCGTCGATCACCCAAACGAGCGAGAATGCGAAAGTCACCGATGGGATGGCTACGAAGGCCGCCAGTGACGCGGTGGAGGGCGGCGAAGCGGTCCGCGAGACTGCGGTCGCCATGCGACAGATCGCGCAAAAGATCGGCATCATCGACGACATTGCGTACCAAACAAATCTCCTCGCGCTGAACGCCGCGATCGAGGCCGCGCGGGCCGGCGAGCACGGCAAGGGCTTCGCGGTGGTCGCCGCCGAAGTTCGCAAACTCGCGGAACGCAGCCAGGTGGCCGCGCAAGAGATCGGCACGGTGGCAACCTCGAGTGTGAACCTCGCCGAAAGAGCCGGCCAATTGCTGGGAACCATCGTGCCGAGCATCAAGAAGACCTCGGACCTGGTGCAAGAGATCAGCGCCGCCTCCGCCGATCAGACCGGCGGTGTCGGCCAAATCAACGACGCCGTTACGCAACTGAGTCGGACGACTCAGCAGAACTCGGCGAGTTCCGAGCAGCTTGCCGCAACCGCCGAGGAGATGAGCGCACAGGCCGAGCGCCTGCAGACCACGATGGGATTTTTCAAATTACGGACTAGTTCAGTGATCAAGCTCGCTTCGGCAAAGCGGTCGTCACAACCGAACCGCAGCCTCAAGGGTTCGAAACACGCGGCGGGACCGAAGGCCTTTTTCGACGACGCTCCCTCCAAGGGCACCGCGGCCGCCACCGACATGACGGACGCGGAGGCGCTGACCGTTCTCGCCCCTGCGGCCCAATTCGTCCGTTTCTGAGGGCGATGCCATGTACGGCGAACGTGACCGAACGACTTCATCCGTAACGACTGAGATCGCGGATCTGACCAACTCGCCTGCGGGGCAGTACCTTAGTTTTCGACTGGGCGATGAAATGTTTGGCGTCAATATCCTTTCGATCAAGGAGATCCTCGAGCACCAAGACATCACCCATGTCCCGATGATGGCCGCCTGCATCCGTGGAGTGATCAATCTCCGGGGCGCCGCGGTGCCCGTGATGGACCTCATGGAATGTTTCGGCAAGCGGGCGAGTCCGATCGGCAAACGGACGTGCATCGTCATCGTCGAGGTGACCGATGTGCGGGGTACGCGCATCATTGGAATCGTCGTCGATGCAGTTTACGAAGTATTGCAAATCGCATGTTTCGATATCGAACCGCCACCTAGTTGCGCAACCCGCGCGCGCCACGAGTTCATCCAAGGGATAGGCAAGGTCAACGATAAATTCGTGATCCTGCTCAATCTTGGCGCGGTTGTGTCCCTCGAAGAACCCGTAGCTGCCGCCACGGCGGCCTAAGTTAAGCGCCCGCGCGCCGAGACGATCAAACCCGCTGCGCGCGAGCGTGGACGCCGCAACGCACCGGCATCATTGACGTAATCCCGACCCCAGGCTTCGTCGTCAGTCGAACAGACATAATCCCGAACTTTTGTTCGACTCACGCACGGTTCGAGTGGCGACTGTGACGCAAGTCATCGTAGGTCCAAGGCGGCGTCCGTTCAAATGCCGCCGTGCGATAGCGCGCAACTCGACATGCACGACCAAGCAGCCACACCGGGATGAAGCCAGAATGAAATCATTCAATCCGATCACTACCGCCACCTTGCTGGGGACTTCCCTGGTTCTAGCAACCACGTTCGACGCCTCCTCGGCCGTCGCGCAGACGAGCAGCAGCGTTTCGGTAAACGTCGGCACCGCCTTGTCGGTGATTCCTGGCTCGGGCGTCGGTCTCAACACGGCTGTGTGGGATGGCAACCTCTTGGATACGGCCGTCCCCTCGTTGCTGACGACCGCGGGTATCGGTGCGCTGCGCTTCCCCGGCGGCTCGACATCGGACGACTATAACTGGCAAACCGATTCGATCGTGACGGGTCAGGGCGGCTACGCCAATCCGGCCAACACCTTCGATGCATTCATGGGAGTCGCGAAGGCCGTCGGCGCAACTCCCATCATCACCGTCAACTATGGTTCGAACACTGCGGGCAACGGCGGCGGTACACCCGCGTTTGCGGCGTCGTGGGTGACTTACTCGAACGTGACCAAGGGTTACGGGGTGAAGTATTGGGAGGTCGGCAACGAGGTCTACGGAAACGGCGAGTACGGTGGGGCTTGGGAAACCGACCTTCACGCGGCGCATGATCCGACCACGTATGGCGCCAACGTGGCGCAATATGCCGCCGCGATGAAAGCCGCGGATCCGACGATCAAGGTTGGCGCCGTATTGACCGCGCCCGGCTACTGGCCCGACGGTCAGTCTCCGAACTGGAACACCAATGTTCTGGCGCAATGCGGCACCGCCATCGACTTCGTGATCGTTCACTGGTACCCGCAAAATCCGGGCAGCGAGTCCGATGCCGTTCTTCTCGCGGCGCCGCAGAGTGGCATCAACGGCGCGCCGGGTGTGGCCGCGATGGTCTCCAAACTGAGAACGCTGATCGGTCAATACGCGGGCAGTAATGCCGCCCACGTGGAGATCCTCGTCACTGAAATGAATTCGGTCTCCTCCGACCCCGGCAAGCAGACATTGAGCGTCGTCAACGCGCTCTTCAACGCCGACGGCGTAGCGACCTGGCTGGAGAACGGAGTCACGAGCGTCGATGTCTGGGACCTGCACAACGGCAGCACGGTCGGCAACAATTCATCCAGCCTGTTCGGGACGGCCACGTTCGGCGATTACGGAATACTCTCCAATGCGTCCGCGGGCGAACCGGCCTTGGATACGCCGTTTGCCACTTACTACGGTCTGCAAATGTTGAAGTCGCTCGGTAAAGCCGGTGACACGCTCGTTGCCGCGACCTCGAGCAACAGCCTGTTGAGTGCGCATGCGGTACATCAGGCCAACGGTAATCTCACGGTGCTTCTGGTCAATAAGGATCCGACCAACAACACGACGGCGAACGTCTCGGTGGCCGGATACGTCCCGGCAGCAAGCGGCAGCGTTCTGACTTATGGCAAGACCAGCAGCAGCATTACGTCGACTACCGTAACCGGTTTGGGTTCCAGTTTTACCGTAGCCGCCGCTCCTTACTCGCTGACGACGGTGGTCTTGAGTCCCGGTTCGACTGGCGCGCCGCCGTCGTTCGCGTTGACGGATGGTTCGGGAACACTCTCTCTGCCTGCCGGCTCCGCCGGCAGCACCACCGTCTCGGTCAACCCATCGGGTGGATTCAACGGTAGCGTCGCATTGAGCGTCAGCGGTCTTCCGAGCGGCGTCACGGCGAGCTTCAGCCCGGCGACGACGTCGACGGCGAGCACCCTCTCCCTCACGGCCGCCAGCACCGCGACGGTCGGTACGAGCAATGTCACGGTCACCGGAACGAGCGGGTCCTTGAGCAAGTCGCTCGTCTTGCCGCTGACCATCACCGCGGCAAGCACGAGTGGCGGGCCGGCGACTTTCAAGGGGACTCCCTCGGCAAACAGCCCGTGGTTCGACGAGGACGATGTCCTCTTGACCTCCACCGCGCCGATCACGGCTCTGACGGTAACCATCACCGTCCCGGCCACCAACGTCACGTACGGGTCATCGTACGACACGGTCGGCAACCAGATCGTCACGAGCCACACGAGCGGCTCCAACATAGTCTATGTCTACACCCTCACGAAGGGTCAGACCATTTATCCAGGTAGCTACAAGTTTGCGGCACAGATGGATGGCAACGGCAAGGCTCACCTGGCGAGCGGAGACAGCTGGTCGGTCAGCTATTCAACCGGTGGCGTGACATACACCCAATCTGGTTCGATGTGAGGCCCCGCATCGTCTCTTGATGACAAGAACGAGAGGTGCGAGCAACGCGATGCGGGCCGCACCTCCCGTCTCTTAATCGGCATGAATCACACTATTACGCCGTCCTTGTGCGCGGGGGGTCGCAAAAACTCGGCTGACGTTGACGCAAGATGCGCGCCGACATTCATCACGAGACGCAGCATGACCTTACGTTCACTTGGCTTCTCGATCGGACTGGTCGCGTCTTGGGCGGCACATGCTCAGACAGCCACGATCCCCGCGGGTTCAAATGGGTCCCCCGTCGCCGTCGGAGCAAATCCGACCCAATCCACCGCGCTGGTGATCAATGTACCGGCCGGCGGGGACGTGGTGAGCGCGGTGGCACAGGTGGACAACGCAGGCGGCGGCACTGTGAACCTCGCGGCGGGCGTCTACAACATCACCTCGTCCATCGTTATCGGCAGCAACGTCACCATCAACGGTCAGGGGTCATCGACCGTCATTTACAACCCGCAGACGCCGAATGGCGTTGCCATGATTTATGCACCCGTCGGCTCGGTCTCGAACGTCATCATCGAGAATTTGGTGCTCGACGGCAACGTGCCTAAGGGCGCGTTCGGGCAGTCCGGCGAGTACGCCAACTCCGGTATCTTCATCAACGACACCGTCAGCCCCGCCAGCAACATCCTGGTCAAGAACGTCGAAATTCGCAATTTCGGTGATATCGGCATATTGATGATTGCGGCGAATTCCATCACCTTCAACAACATCTACGTGCACGACAACA
>Ga0116230_10000038_pt1 | contig 87015 bp, 84 predicted proteins | sample S1TSphfallax_3_FD_88678 | JGI IMG/M metagenome (GOLD analysis project Ga0116230, IMG submission 88678) | Host-associated microbial communities from peat moss isolated from Minnesota, USA - S1T2_Fd - Sphagnum fallax MG | ecosystem: Host-associated > Plants > Peat moss > Unclassified | place...
CGACGCGGCTCTTCCGATGAATCATGACCGGATTGGTTCGCCGCCGATCCTATCAGGGCCTTCCCCGGCGGTATGATAACCATCGCGGGGCAGTTGACGCATTCGCGAAAGACCTGACCGCCATCACCAATATCCGAAAGCTTCGGCGGAGGTCCCAAAACAATGGGTGCTGCTTTTTCCTGGGACTGCCCTTTAGGTTTTGCTTCGACTTCCAGATTTAGTTTGAGTTGATCATTATCCGCCTGCGGTTTGGATTCTCGTGATGCGAGATTGTCATGGGCCTTAGAAGATTGCTCGGCAGATTTTTCTAATTGATGGCTTATGCCGCCGCCCGGTGATGAGTTCTTGTCGGGCTCGGTCTCTTGCCGTTTGAGGTCGCCGTGCGCAATCGTTTCTGTCTCATGTGGCGGCGTGGCCCTCTGCCAATAATAAAAAGCGCCTGCCGATAGAATCGCAGCCGCAGCCAGCGCAATAGCGATGGCTGGCATAGGCGGGCGCTTCGGCGAAGCGGTCTCTATCTTTTTCTTAGCCGCATCATTTTCGGGTTGCTTCGGCTGGATGGGAAGCTCCGGTGCTCCCAGGACGGCGGCGATCCGGCTCGTCAAGCCTTCCATCGCAAATTCCCAGTCTTGGAACAGATCGATCCATTGCCGGGTCGAGAGCTCGTAGGCGAAGGCCCCGGAGGGCATCACATCTTCGACACGAACGGGTATGACGACGAGTCCGTTTTGGCTCGCCAGCGCGAGCTCTTTCTTGATCTCTCCCGAATTATTCGTATTCGACGAAAAGACGAGAATCATGATTTTCGCATCATGGATCGCCTTGATAATGGCTTCCTGAAAGTTCTCTCCGCCTTTGACGTCCCGATTGGAAATCCAGCATGCAGTTCCGCGGCTTTCAATCGCCTGACAAATGGTGGTGGCGAGCTTCACGTCCTTTGACGAGAAACTGATAAACACTGGAGAAAGCGGTGTTAGGGTGCCAGGAACAATCACGGTTCGATGAAAATGACAGTCAAAAACAATTTATGATAAGATATTGTGACGTAATTTGCACGATTGCGCCAGAGCTCAAACTGGCGCACGCTTCGGTCAAAGGTCTTAGGACCGGCGGGGCTTCCCGCAGCGAGAATATTCCATCACATGATTTCAAGCTTCTCTTTCAAAGCCTTACGGCCCGTCTGATAAATGGCAGAGACGGTTTTCTCGACATCATTACTAGGCGCTTTCGGCGTGAAGTTCCTTGTCCAAGTGCTAATTGAGTGATCGCCATTTCCTTTGACGCTAAGAGTCGATTTGTAACCTGTCAAAGCCAGCGGGTTTTTTATAATTGAGTAAGAATAGGTTCTATCCGCCTCATTTCCGCTCGACGAAATCAGCTTTTCCAGAAAAGTAGCACCATCCTTGGTGGTTAGAGCACGGATCTGATCGTCGCCCACCATCGAAATCAACGGGTTAGCTGAAATCATCTTAGAACAAGCCCAGTAAATTCTAAGCTTGATAAACTTACTTGCCTCAGCGCATTTGCACGAGCGCATCAAGAGCATTTCCGGCCAAGACACAACGCCTTGATAACAGCAGCGGAGACGATCTCCGCAGCCGCGATCATTGACGGGCCGCCATTTTGCTCCCGCCACTGACGCGCACCCATAACGGCAAATAGAAATTTCGCGGCCAAAGAAGCGCGCTGGTCTTCGTTAATGGGCCGGCCTAAAGCGGCAAAACACAGCATCCCAAGATCGACCGGGCTACCGGCTTTTCGATGCGTTGATCAACGCCGGCTGAAGCGGCTTCGTCTGTAGTTCGTGTTCGATCGATCTCGAAATCGTCTTTGACCCTCTGCCAACGAACAGAGCTTGCTCATCACCAGACTTCGGGAACGCCTATCGAGGCATTTATATGATCCAAACGCGTCACTTACTTGTCACGACGACCTTTTATGGAAGGCGCGCGTAACGCCGGGCCATTTTTCGATGACCGCGCAGTTCGATCCTTTCGTTTAGCATCAAGAGAGTTCCATGCGACAAGACTTATTAAAAACCGTGTCAGCTTGCTTTGCGTCGATAGTTTTCGCGGGAGCAAGCATCAGTTCCGCCTTCGCGGGAGCGGCGAACCCAGATTCACTCACGACCAAATATCCGATCAAGCATCTCGTCATCATTTTCGGAGAAAATGAGTCGTTCGATCATTATTTCGGGACCTATCCAGTTGCAACAAACCCAGCGGGGGAGCCAAGTTTCACCGCGGCGCCAGGTACACCGGTGCCAAATAATTACCAAACCAATCCAAATCTTCTGACCGCCAACCCGAACAATCAATCCGCGAACGGAGCCGGTGCGACAAATCCCTTCCGGATCGATCGCGCGCAGGCCCACACCGGGAGCCAAAACCATAGCTATGGTCCCGAGGAGGAGGCCTTCGACAACGGCAAGATGGATCTGTTTCCAAAATATACCGGAGCGGCGGGTGTCTATGGTACAGGCACCTTCAACAACACCGGCTTGGTCATGGGCTATTTTGACGGAAATACCGTCACCGCGCTTTGGAACTACGCCCAAAACTTCGCTATGAGCGATACGTCTTTTGGCACAAATTTTGGCCCGTCGTCGGTCGGCGCAGTCAACGTGATCTCCGGTCAGACGAATGGTGCTGAAGGTTTCGCAGCGGGGAGCAATGTCGTCAACAGCGGCTTCAGCAGTCTCGTCGCTGACGGCGTAGGCGGTTATACAATGTATGGCGACAGCGATCCGCATGGAGACGTGTGCTCCTCGACGACCGCTGCGACGACCACGATGACCGGCAAAAACATTGGCGATTTATTGAATGCTGCCGGTATCACCTGGGGCTGGTTTCAAGGCGGCTTTGACCTGACCAAGACAAACAGCAATGGAACCACAGGCTGCGCGCGAAGCACCACATCAGCGACTGTGGGTGCTTATGAAAACGACTATGTTCAGCACCACCAGCCCTTCCAATATTATGCCTCGACCCGTAACGAGAGGCATCTGCGCCCGAGCTCAGTGGCGGCGATCGGCTCGACCGACGTGGCCAATCATCAATATGATATCAATGACTTTAATGCGGCGCTTCAAGCTGGTAACCTCCCTTCGGTGAGCTTCCTTAAAGCACCGGCAATCGGAGACGCTCATCCCGGTAACTCAGATCCACTCGACGAGCAAGCTTTCGTCGTGAACGAAATCAATTTGCTGCAGCAAAGCCCGGAATGGCAGTATACAGCAGTCATCATCGCCTATGACGACTCGGACGGCTGGTACGATCACGTGAACAATGTGCTCAATCCGTCCACCAGCACACAGGATGCATACCTTGGCACTCAGAAGTGCGGTCCGCTTGGTTCCACCGGTTATACAAACAATGTACCGCCTTCCAACGCGCTTGTCGGCGTGAACGGTCAGCCGGTAAACGGCCGCTGCGGCTACGGCCCGCGCCTGCCTTTCCTAGTGATTTCGCCTTACGCTCAGAAAAACTATATCGATCATACCGTGATCAGTCAGGCATCGGTTGTTCGCTTTATCGAAGACAATTGGCTCAACGGCCAGAGGATCCTAGGCTCCTTCGATGCGGTGTCCGGCCCGATCGACAATATGTTCAATTTTAACCAGACACCGACCCGGACGCTGATACTCGACCCAAATATGGGGACAGTAGTCTCGCAGACGAATTAAGCCCGCGTCAATACGCCAAAACAGAGCGGAGAGAAATCTCCGCTCTGTTGCGTTTTAAACAAGCACCGTTCGAGACCGATGTCCGAGAGTCGTTTCATGAAAAATGCTGAGCGTTTCACAGCCATGTCTACACGCGTAAAGGGGCTTAGAGTCTCCGCGTTTGTCCTTTTAGCCTTGAGCGCACCACTTGCCGCGGCATCCCCGCCGCAAAATGATAGCGGATCCCCCGTACAGCCCCTGAGTCCCCGCCCCGTGCAGGCAACCGGACTGTCCGCAGTTGCGCAACTCGGCCGGAAAATGTTTTTCGATCCTTCTCTGTCTGGATCTGGAAAACTTTCTTGCGCGTCCTGCCATGATCCCGCGAATGCTTATGCGCCAGCAAATAATCTCGCAGTTCAGCTTGGCGGCTTGGACCTTCAAAAATCTGGCGTGCGCGCAGTTCCCTCATTGCGTTACCACGAACACACGCCGAACTTTACCATCGGGCCAAATTCAAGCATTCCGGATTTTGATCCCCCCCCACAGGACGCAGCCGCGCGACCAACGGATGTTAAAACCGCCTCGGTCGCCAAGGCAGACCGGAACAACGCCGCGCGGGCGGCGGCGGAAGCCAAGGTTCCGCAAGGCGGCTTGGACTGGGACGGCCGCGCCGATACAATTCAGGATCAGGCCCGAGGCCCCCTTCTCGACCCCAATGAGATGGCCAATAAGAGTCAATCGGAGGTGATCGAACACCTCCGGAAGTCCGCCTACGCGGACGATTTCAGACAATTATTCGGCGCTAATATTTTCGATCAGCCAGGTCTTATCATAGACGAAGCTCTCTTCGCCCTGGTTCGGTTCCAGACCGAAGATCCCAGCTTTCATCCCTATGACAGCAAATATGACGCCTACCTCGCAGGTAAGGCGGAGCTCAACGCGGCGGAAACGCGGGGGCTGAAGCTCTTCGAAGATCCCAAAAAGGGGAATTGCTCTTCGTGCCACATCGATAAGGCATCGCGCGATGGCGTGTTTCAACCCGCTTTTACAGATTATCAATTTGAGTCACTGGGCATCCCCCGCAATCGGGACATAGCTGCCAATCAGGATCCTCACTATTACGATCTCGGGCTTTGCGGACCGTATCGTAAGGATTACGCCAAATCGACATCCTATTGCGGGTTGTTCAAAACGCCGACTTTGCGCAATGTCGCGACACGCAAAGTTTTCTTTCACAATGGCGTGTTCCATTCGCTCGATGATGTGATGCACTTCTACGTCGAACGCGAAATCCATGCGGAGAAATGGTATCCGAAGCTCGCGAATGGCGATATCGACATCTACGATGATCTCCCCGTGAAGTATAAACGCAATGTCGATACGGTAGATGCGCCATTCGACCGTCAAAAAGGCGATAAGCCCGCCCTTAACGACGCGGAGATCGCCGATATCATCGTGTTTCTAAAAACACTGAACGATGGCTACAAGCCGGACGAAGCGTCTTCCGCTGCGCAGTAGGTGCCGTGAATTGGCCGTCAGTTTAGCGCCGTCAATGGCCAGGCATAAGGCGCTTGTCATGGCCAGACTTGTTCCAGCCAGCCAGGCATTGCCGGCGGTCGCGCCAGGGTACGCGGATCAAGTCCGCGTAAGACCGCTTCAGCAAACACGGCGCTTAAACTCAGCGCACGATCTTCGTGAATTACGAACTTATTCATATAGCCGACATCTAAGGCCGGTATGCGATTACGACCCAGCTAGGCTGGTCGTTTCATGAATGGGGTAAAATATGAGTATTGTTACTAAAACTACTTTGGCGGTGAGCAGCCTTTTGGCCGTCGCGGCCATGCAACTCCCGGCTCACGCAGATACGCTGTACGATTGGAGTTTGACCTCTCCCGGTGGCGCGGGCAGCATAACGACGCCTCTTTCCGGCACGCTCGATGTGAATTCAGGCGACTTTGTCGATTCGATTACCGTCAATGGATTTTCCTATGCCTCCCCGATCATTAACATAGGGGGAGATAATGAGATCTATCCTGCGGGCAACGCAACCACGGCGGGTGGCTTCCTCGACGGGGCTGGCCTCGAATTTGTCTATGGCGCTTCTAGTGCGTCTACCACTGATGTTAATATTTATTATCAGGGTGGCGGCATCGGCAACGACTATGCTGAACTCGTGGGGACAAACGACGCCCTCGTCGGCGGCTTCACTCTGACGGCCACGCCTCTTCCGGCGAGCTGGAGCATGATCCTGACGGGTCTCGCCTTCGTCGCTTTCTTCGCCTATCGCCGTTCATCGAAGACGGGCAACACCTTTGCGTGACTGAAGACCGCGCAGCGTGCCGGTTCAACGCGCCATTTCATTAAGACTGGCCTGAATGGCAGCCTGTATCTTTCGCATACGGGCTGCTATTTTTATTTTGTCTTGGCCAATTCTGACGCCATGGACCATTGTCTTTCGACGCGGGCATCCTATAAATCTAACGATCTTCAGCTCGCTCTTTGCTCCATCCAGCCAAGAGCGCGTCAAGATTTATGAGGATTGAGCTATGCGACTAAGATTGCGCGCAATGGTGTTCGCAGCGCTGACCGTGATTGCTCAGACCTCAGCTCAAGCGGCGGATATTTTATATCCGCCAGCACATCATGGGCTGCTGCGTGCCCACCGGCCAACTGCTTATCCGCATGTCATCTACCAGCGTCCATACCCTCAGCCGCCGCTCAAATTTGGCTGGGTCTTGATGCCCGGCAATGCCTATGCGCCCATTTCACCCGAAGACTACTCACTGCCATCTCGCGAATATTATTCAAGGCTTTGGGAGCCCTATCCCTTCTGCTGCCCGGATCCGTATTTCGCGCCCGCGATTTTCCCTTGATCGCTTGCAATCCAGTGGCGTTGTTGTCGTGCTTTCGGCTCGTCCTTTATTTTAAGTGACCAAGACAAGTTTTATCTTCCCTTATGGATTGGGGCTGCTGCCTTCGCTTCCCAAAAGCGGCTTGCTTGCTTGATTTCCAAACAGGGTGACATATTCCGTCCTATCATCGAGCGCTAGGACGATATGCCGCGCTGCGATCTCTGCAACCTTCCAGCCGCTGACATCATCCCCAACGCTCACGCGCGCGATCTTTCCTGTTCCGTTCGTGCGCAAAAAAGCGAGCGGGCCATTGCCGGATTTCAAGATGCCGAGCAGGATAACACTAGGCGGCGCGGGCGGTTGTGGTGCCTCGACATGGAGGACAGAAGCCTGTGGCTGCGGCTTGTGGCGGCTCGGCACGAAGAGCGGCCGGTTGAGCGTTACGGTCAGATGCGACAGAGCTTGTTGCGCCACAGGATTGAGCGAAGCCGCCTCCTGACTGTGCGACACGCCGCTAGCCGCGAAGATCACCGCTGGCGATAGGCAAAAGACGATAGCTGTCCGCTTGCGGCTATGCCGATTCATACAGGTCCGCATCCCGCCCGATAAGGTCATGGCTGTGCCTGACGCCAGAGCGCGCGAAGGCTCACTGTGACTTTCATGATGGAATCGTTTGATTGCAGTTGCGAGGCGCTCGCTGGTTGCAGCGTCAGCAAATCGACGAAAACATAGGGTGTGCCTGTCTCGAGTTGGTAGAGGAGCGTTTGCAGCGCATCGTAACGAATGTCCAATGTTGCTTGGACACGGACATTTTCGGGCGCATCCTTATTGGCTTGCTCGACGCCGGATGAAACCACGCTCGCTTGTTGGGCCGACGCCAATTGAGCAAGATAAGCTTCAAGCTGGGCGCTCGCGAGCCCGGATGTCGGTGCGTTCAAGAAAGCTGCGTCGGGCGCCGCGCTTGCCTCCTCGCTAGCTAAAGGCTCCCGCCCCGAGCGCTGATGCGCTGCTTCGAGCTTAACAAGCATATTCTTTTCGCCGGCGAGGTCTTGCGCCGCGTCCGAGCGCAGTTTTAAACAGACAGCAGGCACGATTATTGAGGCCAACACGACAGCTAAAAGCGCCGCTACGGAGATTGCTGTTTCGCGATCGAATTTCAGCATAGCTCAATCCGCGGGAGCGGCATGGGGAGAAGCTGACTGCGGTTTTCCGTTCGCCTCCCGCGTTAAACTGTGTGATTCAGGTAGATTTACGATGTCGGATTGATTCAATCCGATATCATCATGATTGATGCGGGCCAGGTGCTCTTCCACCTTTGTCTCAATATAAAACTTATAAAGCGCATTGTTTGGCGCCTTGGTCGTCGGTGCAAAAAAATGTACTGCCGAGAAAAACCCGGATTTCTCGAGCGCGGCTATCAACGACGGCGCGTCGACAGCTGAACCTATGATACGCAAAGTTGCATTTTCAAGCTGCAATTCACTAAGATAGGCATCATCTGGAAGCGCTTGCGATAAAGCCTCAAGCGTCAAGACAGCGACAGGTGTGTTTTCTTTCAAGGCCCAGGCACGTTGCGGAGGTTTAAGCAAGGCAATGTCTTTGAGCTTTTGCGATGGTTGCGACTGACGTCGCAGGGTTTCAGTACGAGCTGATACTTCTTCATGCTCGTTTGCAATCGCATTGCTAGAGTAAATAGCCCAGAGACTGATCGCTGCGCTGAGCAGAACCATGCCTGAAAGGCCAACACAAATCATGCGCGGGAGGTTGAGAGCGAGCTGTTCTGCGCCCTGTGCTGGACGCGTCCACAAAGTAAGCAGAGGAGATTTTATGGCGGCTTCCATCCGCACCGCGATCAGATTCGGCAAAAGACCGCTGTCTGAGAGCTCACTGCAAATTGTATCGATACTTGCGCGTGAGGCGATCGGCACGCAAACATTTAACGTTCCCGCGTCGGCGGGGTCCGGCTTGGCGTCGATTCCATAGACGGCTTGCGACGGCGGCCAGGGCGAGAGACGTTCGATCTGATTGTGGATAATGCCCGGCAGAAAAGCCTGCGCTTGGACTGGAACCGTAAGGCGGCGCGTCACGACCTTGCCAGGGTCAAGTTCGAACGTAACGAAATGCTTGCGCAGGGCCTCAGCCAAATCCCCCGGCATCTTGCTCCCTATCGCCACTTTGCCAATGGTGCTGCCATCCAATGTATCCGGACGCCGGATCGTGAAGTATTGGCCTTCCTTTGTCAGGATGACCGATTTGCGGGCCTGAGACAAAGCGCGCCATGCCTCGATCAGAGCTGCGAGGTTTTCGATCCATCTCTTGAAGATCGTTTTGATCTGCATGCGCGTTCCTAAAACCGATTGGCCAAGAGGTTGCCGCGCGATGACGGTAGCACTGGCGTCCAGGAGAGCACACGATAAGGCAGCTTGTCTTTCGGCACGATTACAATGACGGCCTGCGCCGCGGCTCTATAGCCGTCGATCAAGCGCGCGGTCAGCTCAACCAGCGCAACCGGCCGGCCTTGCAGCGTTGTATACACTTTCGCAGGCCCCAAAAATTGTTGCAGCGAATCTGGAACGCCGGACACATGGCTCCGCGCGCTGAGGAAGGTCGAAACCTGGGCCGGACTCATTTCTGGTAGCGCTGCTAAGACTTCGCCTGGTGCCGTGAGCGCATTGATCTGGTCGGTTCCAAAGACCGTGGTCAGAGGCGTAATAGCGGCTAGAATATCTGGTGTCATGCCAGGAATGATTGCGAGCTGACGAATATCGGTAAAGGAACGAAAACCATTGTCTGGCTGGGGAGGTCCGTTCGCTTGCAGCACGGGTCCAGGCCCTTGGGCTCCCGGCGGATTTGGCGGCGGCGTATTCGGCAATTTTGATGCACCCGGCGCTTGATCAGCTGCGTCTTGGACACGCCACGCTTCGATCGCTTTGGCAATGCGGTCCGCATCTTTGCCTGCCCCTGCGGAGCGCAGCAGCGCTGCGAGAAGTTTTACGGGAGCTTTATTAACATCAATGCGGCCCCCTTCATCGCTCAGGCGAATGCGGACTGAACCAGTCGAAAGCGTAATAGACGTTGTCCGCTCCGTGAGCGGCTTCTTATCGCCGAGGTTCACAAGATTTAAAGCCGCGTCTTCAAGCCCCGCATGCAGGAGAGCCGCCGCCCGGGCCCTGTCGCGGTCGAGGACAACAACGCCGGCGAAGCTGCGAAAGGTGATAGATGCGGCCATAGCCAGCGCCGAGACCAGCGCAATCGTCCAAAGTACGGTGACGAGAACAATTCCGCTGCGCGGATCACGATGGTTCACTGTACGATGCTCGTTGGTGATGCGGGAGCCGGCGCAGGATTACCTTTCGCTCCGGGGGACAGACAGTCGATCTCCCCCGCGGTGCAAGCCGCGGGCGCGTCAGCTTCGATTGGAAACTCCAAGCCGGCGAATAATATCGCGCCGCTCCTGCTATCTTGCAGGTTGAGACGCACTGAATGCGGCAGACCGTTGTCGCCTGTCCAGTCGCTATGCCAAATCAGCCTTCCATCGCCGGCACGTTCGGAAAAGCTGAATGAGATGTCGTATTTTCCCTTAAGCAGGATGACAGCATCACTCGTCTCAGCGTCAGTGAGACGCATCCGCGGCCCGAACCAAGTGGCTCGGCGCCGGACGAGCTGCGTAACATCATCGCCTGCCTCGACCGTGAGGTTGACAACTTCCTCGCCTTGCGGCCCTGCGGCTTCGCCTCCTCCTGTAATGAAAATGACTTTTGCGCGGGTAGCCTCACTGGCCGGCGACCCTATAAAAGCACTGCTAAGGCCCGTCCCCTTTTTCTGCAGGACGTAACGGGCGGCGGCGAAATCGCGCTTCAAGCTTTCGACAGCAAGAGCCAATTGTTCACTCTTATCGACGGTACGGGTTCCCCGGTCGAAGAAGAAAACGCTTTGATGGATAAGCATGCCCGTTGATAAAATAATCACCGATGTGATCGCGAGCGCGGCAAGCGTCTCAATCAAAGTGAACCCGGCACAGCCTAAATTTACGTCTTCTGTTTGAGATGCTTTTACCATTTAATTGAGCCGCCCCAGCTGCATGGTCTGTGCCGTAACGATCTGGCGGCTGCCCCAAAAAACATACGCTGTGATCCGGAAAAGTCCCCAGCTGATCTCACCTTTTTTGGCATCAGCTGGACGTGCATCATCGCCTGGCACGAACGGATCGATATCGAGACGCCAGTCGAAGCCGGCTGTTTCGCCTCTTTGCGAGCCAGTAATTGGATTGGTACGATCGAAGCCCGTGTCAAGCAAGTTACGCAGAAGAAGCTCGGCTCTGACTTGCCCATCTCCTTGAATGAGAATGCGCTGGCTTTCAAAAGTCAGCGGCCCCAGCGCAGAAGTGAAGGCAAGGAGCAATGCTAAGGCGACAAGCACCTCAATGAGGGTAAATCCCGCGCGTGCGTCATCGCTAACCCGTCCAGCTTTTGCCGCTGCCGTTTCAATGCGTCTCGACTGAAACGCCGCCGGTATACCAATTAACGCGAACTTCATAACTCACCCCGTCTCGGGAAAATCTGAGCGCAGCCCCTGTCGAGGCTCCATCAGGATAGAAGGCTGCCACTGCTTGACCTTGCGGCCAGACTTCTTCAGCACCAAAATGTCCACAACGACATCGGCCGGGATGAAGACCTGATCGCCGCTATCTCCGATAAGCTTGCGGTCTTTGCCATCTAGCGCGACGTGCCGGTCTTGGCCCGTCATCATCGCACCGAATCTTTCACGACGAAGCAATGCTACGCTCTTCATGACAATAGCTTTCAAACCGGCGCGTCCCGTGCCTGGGATCATTGCGACAGCCAATGAAGACATGAGCGCGATTATCATCATCACGGCCATCATCTCAATCAGCGTGAAACCCGCCTTTCTGAGGCAGGCTTCCCGAAGTCTCTTTTGTGCATCAGCGCTGGACATGTGAGGTGTCTGCCGCGGCGGTGATGCCGCCGCCATGGCCATCAGGCCCAAGCGATGTGATTTCATAAGGGGGAGTATGGTCGCTTGTAAGATGATATTGATAGGCGTGTCCCCATGGATCCAAAGGAACACGGCCTCCTTTAACATAGGGACCATTCCAAATCTCGACGCCGGTCGGGCGTTCAGCCAAGGCAGCGAGGCCTTCAGATTCCGTCGGATAGCGGCCTGCGTCTATATAAAAAAGATCGAGGGCCGAACTGAAGCTTTCGATCTGCAACTTAGCAGTCTTGATCCGTGATTCGCCGAGATAGGAAAGCACGCGGGGACCCACCAAACCCAAAATCAGGCTGATGATCGTCAAGACCACAAGCATTTCAATCAGCGTATAACCGGGAGATGCCTTGCTGATGATCCGATGGACACGCGGTGCTGTGCTGCGAAACCGGATAGCAATCATAACGCGAGCTCCGTGATGCTAAGGAGTGCACTCATAATGGATACGATCAGCGTCCCGACTATGAGGCTAACCCCGATAATGGTGGCAGGCCCGATAATGCCCATCAGGCGGTCGATGCCGATGCTGAGCCGGTGTTCATAGAAGTGCGCCGCATGTTTCGCGATAGAGGCGAGATCGCCCGTCTCGTCGCCGACGCGGAGCATACGCACTGCAAGCGGTGGCAGAAGATCGGTGTTAGTCAAGGCATCTGCAAAGCGGCGGCCATGACGGACTTGTTCATGTACCTCGTCGATGGATGCAACGAAATGCGGCCCCGTGACAACATCTCGCAAGATCTTCAAGGTCGCAGGCAGAGGCACGCCATTTTCGACGAGCAAGCCAAGCGTTCCAATGATGCGCGCAGTGCGCCGATCGCGCATCGGTCCCGCGATGCCTGGAATTTTTGCGATCGCTGCTAAGATACGGGCACGCCTTTCACGACGTCTAAAGATAAACCAGCTAGCAATCACGATCATGATCCACGAGCCGAAGAAAACTTGGAGATTGGCCCGCAGCCAAGTGGAAGCTCCAAGCACAAACGCGGCACCGCCGTTCAACTTATTGCCAAGATCTTTGAACACGGGCTCAAACTGTGGAACAACATAAATCAAGAAGAAAAACAGAATAAGCATCGCCGAAACGATGAGAAATAAGGGATAGCGGATCGCCGAACTGAAACGTTCCGCTAAGAGCTCCTGCCGTGCACGATCCTCCACGATGGCATTCAACACAGCGTCAAGCTTTCCTGAAGCCTCACCCGCACGGACCATAGCTATATAGGTAGGTTCGATGATGGTTGGATGACGCTCGAGACTTTCGGCAAAGCTGTCACCCGCGGTAATCGTCGAGCGCAGATCATTGGCGAACCAGACCAGTGATTTATTGGAATCCTCGGCCAATGTTTGTAAGGCAGCTTCGAGCGTGAGACCGGCGCCGATCAGCAAAGCCAATTGGCGTAGCAACAAGGTGATGTCGCGTTTTTTCGGCTTTTTCTGGCTGGCGTTTGCGCCTTTACTGAGAAACCCGCCGTTCGCAGCAGGCTCTGCCTCGATTAAGAGATGACCAAGATATTCGACCCGGCTGACAACCTCCGCCCTTGAGGGCGCATCGACCTCGCCAGCGACAATGTCGCCGGATGAGGTCATGGCGCGGAACCGGAATTGCGGCATATATATAGGCTCGTTTTGTTAAAGGCTCATTGTCACTCTGAACACTTCGTCGATCGTCGTTTGTCCCATCCGGCATTTAGCAATACCATCCTCTGACATGGTCGTCATGCCTTCCCGCTGCGCGACCTTCTCAAGGTCGGAAGCATCTGTCTTCGGACCGATAGCGCTTCTGATCGCCGCGGAAACCTCGATCATTTCAAAAACGCCCTGGCGTCCGCGAAAGCCTGAATAACCGCACCATTCGCAGCCCTTTGGATGATAGACGACATCGCCTTCGCAAAACCCAAGAGCCTGATATCGGTGATCGTGCACAAGATCATTCGAACTCAGCCGATGCGATTGCTTGCAATCCGGGCAAAGTGTGCGAACAAGCCGCTGCCCGACCAAAAGCTTAACGGACGAGGCGAGAAGAAAGCTTTCGATCCCCATATCGATCAGGCGGGTGATCGCGCCCGCCGCCGTATTTGTATGCAGCGTCGTTAGGACAAGATGGCCGGTCAACGCTGCGTGAACGCCCATATGCGCGGTTTCGGCATCGCGCATCTCGCCGACCATAATAACATCTGGATCCTGACGCAAAAAAGATCGCAGCGCTGAAGCGAACGTCAAACCGATTGCCGGATGCACCTGGGTCTGGTTAATACCAGGAATTTGATATTCGATCGGGTCTTCAATCGTCAAAATCTTACGTGTAGGCACATTCAGTTCAGCGAGTGAAGCGGCGAGTGTCGTCGTCTTACCCGAACCTGTGGGACCGGTAACGATGATCATACCAAAAGGAAGTTGCAAAGCACTGCGAATAATTTTTTCGTCGCGGGTCGAAAATCCGATCTGAGCCATGGAGACAAGGCCAGAGCCTTTGCGCAACAGGCGAACCACAGCGCTTTCACCGTGATGCGTTGGCATGGTAGCCACTCGCAGATCAATCTCAAAACCTGCGACAGTAATATTGGCGCGGCCATCCTGCGGAAGACGCCGCTCCGTAATGTTTAAGCCAGCCATAATTTTGAGGCGCGAGAGCAGGCCTTTAGCCATACTCATCGGCGGAGCCGGAACGGCTTTCAGAAGACCGTCGATACGCAAGCGCACTTGCAAAGCCCCGCCGAAAGGCTCGATATGCAAATCCGTCGCACGCTGATCGACCGCCAACCGCAAAAGATCGTCGAGCGCACGCACAACCGGCGCCCCGCGCGCAAGATCGCGCAAGTCGTCCAAATTATCAGCGCTGGCGGTGGCCGTTTCCGCTGACTCGGTTATCGCCGCGGCTGGACTATTTTGGGTGATGCTTAGTGCTGCCTCAAGATCTTCACTCGTGGCGACAGCTAGAGACACCTTTTTACCAAGTGCGACCTCGACCGCGCGGATCGTCTCAGCATCGACCGGCGCTGCGATCGCCAACATCAATCGGCCCGTTTTGTCCTGATAGGGAAAAAAATGGCCGTCTTGCAAAAAGCGAGGCGAAAGATCAGCTCCCGCGAAGCGATCCGCCACGAGCTCCGCTCGCTGAACGCGGCCGCACGCATAAAAGCCGGCTAGCTCGTCCGCAAATGCCGCCGGCGTCATTTTAGTCAGACCAATCCAATCAGCGTCAGTGTTCGCATCCGTACGTTTTGCACTTAGGCTTCTTTCAAAAGCCTGCGGATCACGCAAGATGCCTCTGCTCGCTAGATGGTCAACGAATTCGTTATACAACACCATCCATCCGAACGCTGCTCAGATACGCTTAAGACGGCTAACCGACATACGGTATCGAGTTATTACCTACCGATACATGTAATTGCGATAACAGCCTGTTCCTATCTTTATACCAGCGCAATGTGCAAATGCGCAATCACCTATAAGGCGATAGCAGCGGTGATCATCTTTTTAATAGAGTTTGAGTGGTGTTTAAAGAGGTTTGTATCTCAACGGCCGCCACGGATTGCCCCTACAAAAAAGGCCAAGACCGCGCGCCTCGCAAGCGACGAGAGCCAGCATCATTCAAATTAAATTCATCAACTTTCATTCGCAGTACGGCGATCTTGCCGTACGTCAACTATCCAGCAAAGCCTTTATTGCCAATTCTTTCTGGCCGCCTCAGCTCGCCTATTTTCGGCTTTCAGGGGAAATCCAGTTGATATTGCTAACGCCTCGAACCAGTGTCATGCGCTTGTCATGTTCGCGCGGGATCCTGATTCATCTGTGAAAATAGCCTGATATCTTTGTACGGGATGATTACAACCGTCCTTAAACAGGAGATGGATATCTCGGCCTTTAGTTCCCGCTACTGTTCCTGGGCCCTTGTAAGATATAAAAGCTTCATGGGATCGTTGACGTAACGTCATCGCTCCAAACATGGCCGGCAGTTGAGTTGTCTTGAGTTTATTTGGTAGGGAGACAACAATTTTTAGTGCAGCTGGGTGTTGTCAAATGAGGAGGTGTCTGTCACGAAGCTATATGGTGTGTGTAAATACCTTGCGTGATGGAGTGGTGTTGTGTTTCGGGTTGAACCGCGGCGTTTTCGGCGTATTATAAGCGGTTGCGTCTCGGCGACTGTTTTAATGTTTTTATCAGGCTGTCTTTCGCCGCTCAAATCGACATATGAAATGGCTGGCGTTGGACCAGGTGACTCCGTGGACCCGGCCCGTAACGCCGATTTCACCGCGCGTTATCCAACTCCAGCTGGCGGTGAGGCTATTCTCACCGGCGCTGCGCCGCGGCCGCAAATCTATCCGGGCGCGGGCATCACGGCAGGGCGTTCTTCAAGAAATTCACGGCTAGATGATCAGGAATTTGTGGCGCAGGTGCCATCCGAAAGCGGCTCTGATGGACAGGGAGTCGAAATCAATTTCGATAATGCTGATATTCAAACAGTCGCTAAATCAATTGTAAGCGATACACTTGGGTTGAACGTAGTGGTCGATAGCAGGATCCAGGGCAATGTGACGATCGTGTCGTCAACGCCTGTTCCCCGCAAAGATCTTCTGGCGACCTTCGAGAACGTAATGCGTATGTCCAACGCGGCCGTCATTCGCGACGGCAATCTCGTTAAAATCGTGCCATTTCCGGAGGCAGGTGCCGAGGGCAAAATCGCCTTCGGGTCTGGTGAAGCTGGATTCGGCGTGACCATCGTCCCGCTGCGCTATGCCTCCGCGGCGGCTATCGCTAAAGCAGCGGAAAACTTTTTGACTGGCCCCGGAGTTATAAAATCCGACGCAACGCGGAACGTCATTCTTGTCAGAGGCACAGCCGAAGAACGCCGGAATGCCGTCGATATGATCTCGAGCTTCGATGTCGAATGGCTCCGTAATCAGTCAGTAGGTATATATCCACTGAAGGCTACCTCTCCTGATACAATGATCCGCGAGCTTGAACGTGTTTTCGAAACTGCGGATGGCGGTCAAGGGCAAGGCTTGATCAACTTTCAGGCGATTGCACGCATGAACGCCGTCATGGCGGTCACACGGAACCGGAAGTTCCTGGACCAAACGACACAATGGATCAAACGCCTCGATAAATCGGATACAAGCGGGACGACAATCCGTATTTATCGGCTAGAAAATGGCACAGCGGCGAAGATCGCGAAGATTTTGAATGATATTTTCGTCGGCAAAGGCGGTGCGGCAGCCGCCGATAATGCTGCGAACCAAGTCGCGCCAGGTACAAACGCGGCGCAGTCAAAATTGGATGCAATCGCCAGTGGCGGCGGTGCGAATAACTCGGGCCTAAGCAACGCAAACTCCCAATCCGCACCACAACCCAATACCAGCCTTACGAGCAACAGTGACTCTAACAGATTAGCCTCATCCTTCGATGATTTCTCAGGTCATGATAAAAAAAGTGGTGATGGCGATGCCGGTGGTGCCGGCCTGCCCAAAGGCATATTCCAGAACGTGCGCATCACCGCCGATACGACTAATAATTCCATTGTGATCTTCTCGAACCAGGAAGATTATGCAGTGATCGAGCGCTCCATCCGCGAGCTCGATCGTCCGCAAATGCAGGTTCAAATCGAGGCGACGATTGCTGAAGTCACACTGACCGATGCTCTGCAATATGGTGTGCAATATTATCTGGGCAGCTCCGACGCGGGCGCCGGCAGCAATAATGGATCGATTTCTCTTTCTTCGTCCGTCGCTACAGCACTTATATCTCAACAGCTTCCTGGTTTGAATGTGCTTTTGGGAAGCCAGGCCTCACCGAAGGTGGTCCTGAGCGCGCTGTCTACATTGACGAGTGTCAAAGTTCTTTCCGCGCCATCATTGGTCGTAACGGATAATCAGCCAGCCTTTTTGCAGGTGGGTGATTCTGTGCCGATTTCGACCGGCTCCGCGACAGTGCTGTCCGCGTCGAACACCGTCGTGAATACGATCACCATGCAAGATACCGGTATCATTTTGAAGGTCTTACCTCATATTCACGCGAATGGGGTCGTCGAGCTTGAAGTCGAACAGCAGGTCTCAAATGTCGTCGGCGGCAGTTCGACAACGACAAATCTCAACCCGACCATTTCAGAACGCCGGATTCATTCAACAGTCGCGGTAACGAGTGGACAAACCGTTTTGCTCGGCGGTCTCATGAGTGAAGAAGACGACAAAACAAAAACAGGCATTCCGGTGCTCAATCAAATTCGCGGGATCGGTGACTTGTTCGGCACGACAAACGGCAGCAAGACCCGGACGGAAATTATCGTTTTCGTTAAACCACGCATCATTAAAAATGGTCTCGATGCCCAGAATGTGGCAGAGGATTTCCGCGCCGGACTCTCAACGATGCATAATAACGCGACGACTTTCTCTGGCCGGGATGTTCCAGACTCGCGGTCCATCCCCATGAGATAACGCCTGGCAAGATCTGGAATAGCCGCTGGATTGATCGCCAATTCGCCTTGCGCTCGCATTCCTTTGGAGGCTCACCCGCCACCTGATTCAAAAACCAATCAGCTATCATCGCTCGAGCGAGTGATGGCATCCGCCGTGAAGATTTGCTCTTCAGCGCTGCATGTTCATGAGCTGGTTCATTGGCATCATATTCTGATTGAGATGCGCCATAATCCACAAAGAACCGCCGATCAATAATATGACGATCAGCACCCCGAAGGCTAAAGCCATAACGTTATTGGTATTTTCCGGTCCGGTCGTAATGTGCAGAAAAAATACGAGATGCACGCCCATTTGAGCGATCGCGAGAACCACAAGCGCGACGGGAATGCTCGGCGCCCAAACCAGATTGGTGCTCGCGATAAAGAAAGACGCGGCCGTCAGGAGCACAGCCAAAGCCAATCCAGTCAGATAAGTCTGGAATCCTGCGACAAAGCTCCCGCCCTCTTGCTCGTCACCTGGCGCTGTGTCTGGTCCGGCATGGCTTGTGTCGCTCATCGCGCAACTCCCATCAGGTAGACGACCGAAAATAGCGCCACCCAAATAATATCGAGGGCATGCCAGAACAGCGCGAAACAGAGAAACCGCCGTTTAATATCGGCGCGAAAGCCTTTTGCAAAAACTTGCGCCATCATTGTCAAAAGCCAGAGAATACCAATTGAAACATGCAGTCCATGGCATCCGACGAGGGTGAAGAAGGCCGACAGGAAAGCGCTTCGCGTTGGGCCTGCCCCCTTCGCTACAAGACCTGCAAATTCCGTCGCTTCGAGTCCCAGGAACACCAATCCCAACACGCATGTCGCAGCCATTGCGGCATAAAACCAGAGTTTATTGCGGGCATCGGCCGCGATACTGGCGAGGCCGCAGGTAAAACTCGACGCAAGAAGGCAGGCGGTTTCCAGGCCCGCATTTTTGAGATCGAAAAGATCATGTCCCGCGGGTCCGCCTGCAGTTGCTCCAACCAAAACCGCGTAGGCCGCGAAAAAGGCGGAAAACATGACGATGTCGCTGAGTAGAAAAATCCAGAAGCCAAAGCCGACAACGACACGTTTAGAGGCTGGTCCGGCGCTGCCATGGCCAGCCGCCGCCCCGTTTCTATAGGAGTTCGACTCACGCCCTGAGCGATAGGGACCGTCGTCATGGCTGGAGGCATAGGGCAGCGTGGTCATGAGGTCAGGCTCAGTTCGTGAAGACTCGCGCCACGCGCGTCTCGATTGGCGCGATCCATTTTTGCGACGGTCTCCGCTGGGATGAGATCTTCATCGCGATCGCGCCAGGCAAAGACGACGAAGGTCGCGTAGGCACCTACAGCTGACACGATCACAAGCCACCAGATGTGCCAGATCAACGAGAACCCCATAATCGTCGCGAAGAACGCGCAGATGAAGCCAGTCGGCGAATTTCTCGGCATTTCGATGGCTTCATAAGATAGCTCCTCGTCAGGCTGGTTTTGACCGCTGGAGCCATGTTTCATCCGCCAATAAGGATCTGTGTCTGTGACGCGCGGCAGGAAGGCAAAATTGAACACGGGCGGCGGTGAGGCGGTGGCCCATTCAAGCGAGCGGCCGTCCCAAGGATCGCCGGTGACATCGCGAAGCTCTTCGCGATGTTTGATGCTGTAAACGAGCTGCGCGATCTGAAAGATGATGCCACATAGGATCAAAGCGGCGCCGCCCGCCGCGACGATCGTCCAAGGATGCCATTCAGGCACATCGTAGTGCTGCATACGGCGGGTCATGCCAAGAAATCCGAGTACGTAAAGCGGCATGAACGCGATATAGAAGCCGATGATCCAACACCAGAAGGCAACCTTGCCAAGACGCTCATCCAACTTGAATCCGAAAGCTTTCGGGAACCAATAGGTGTAGCCAGCGAAGGCGCCGAAAAGAACACCGCCGATGATCACATTATGAAAATGAGCGACAAGGAACAGGCTGTTGTGAAGCAAGAAGTCGGCAGGCGGAACAGCCAGCAAAACCCCGGTCATTCCGCCGATAACAAAGGTGATCATGAAACCGATGGACCAAAGGATCGGCGTCGTGAACCGGATACGGCCGCCATACATTGTGAAGAGCCAGTTGAAGACTTTCACACCCGTTGGAACCGCGATGATCATAGAGGCAATACCGAAGATCGCGTTGACATCCGCGCCAGCGCCCATTGTAAAGAAATGATGCAGCCAGACGGTGAACGATAAGAGGCAGATCACCATCGTCGCTGCGACCATCGAACGGTAGCCGAAGAGCGGCTTTCCGGAAAAAGTCGAGATGACTTCTGAGAAGATGCCGAAGGCTGGAAGGATGAGAATATAAACTTCTGGATGGCCCCAGGCCCAGATCAAGTTCATGAACATCATCACGTTGCCGCCAGCTTCATTGGTAAAGAAATGAAAGCCGAGATAACGGTCAAGGGTCAGCATCGCCAAGGTTGCTGTGAGAATCGGAAAGGCCGCGACGATGAGAAGGTTTGACGCCAGTGCTGTCCAGCAAAACATCGGCATGCGCAGATAGGTCATACCGGGCGCCCGCACCTTTAAAATAGTCGTGACGAGATTGATGCCGGTCATCAAGGTGCCGATACCTGAAATTTGGATCGACCAGAGATAGTAATCGACACCAACGCCCGGTGAATAAGTCAGCTCTGACAATGGCGGATAAGGCAGCCAGCCGGTACGCGCGAATTCGCCGATGCCAAGCGAGATATTGACGAGAAGTGCGCCTGTCGCGGTCAGCCAGAAACCGACCGAATTGAGCGTCGGAAATGCAACATCGCGGACACCAAGCTGCAATGGTACGACAAAATTCATCAGTCCGATCACGAATGGCATCGCGACGAAAAAGATCATGATCGTGCCATGCGCCGAAAAGACTTGATCGTAGTGTTCCGGCGGCAAGAAACCTGGGGCGTTAAAAGCCAAAGCCTGCTGCGTCCGCATCATAATGGCGTCTGTGAAACCACGCAGTAGCATCACCATCGCTAAGATTGTATACATCACGCCGATACGCTTGTGATCGACACTCGTGATCCACTCGCGCCACAGATAAGGCAAATAGCCCTTGAATGTGATCCACGCTAAAATGCCGATGATGGCAAAAGCGACGGTCGCCGACGTGATCATTGGTATTGGTTGATCGAAAGGAATCGCGGCCCAGCTCAATTTGCCGAACATTCTAACCTCCGATTCGCGGGGATACAGATGGCGCGGGACCGGGCCCCGGCGGGAGCTTTTGCATCACGATTGATTGAAAAAGACTGGTATCCCTCAATTTAAACATGGCTGGCGCGACGTGGATCGTCTGCTTGGCGAGTTCGCGATAGCTTTGAGCGTCGAGGTCCGTATTTTCGCCGCTGGCTGCCGTCTGCACCCAGCCATTAAAGTCCTCCCGGCTCACGGCATGCGCTTCGAAGTTCATGTCAGCGAATCCATCGCCATTGTAGTGCGACGATAGGCCATGGAACACGCCTGTTTGATCAGCCTCGAGATTAAGCTGTGTGGTCATGCCATTCATTGTGTAGATCATGCTGCCGAGACGCGGGATGAAGAACGCACTCATCACACTGGCAGACGTCAGCGACAAATGAATGGGAACACCAGCAGGCACGGTGAGCAGATTGACGCTTGCTATTTTTTGATCTGGATAAATGAAGAGCCATTTCCAATCGAGTGAGACCACTTGTATGTCGAGCGGCTTCTGCTTTGAGGCCAACGGCTTCGCAGGATCCAGATCATGCGAGCCGATCCAGGCAACGCCGCCCAGAAGCATAATGACGAGCAGAGGGATGCCCCAAACGACCATTTCGATCCGCCCGGAATATTCCCAATCGGGGAGATAATGCGCGCGCTTATTCGATGCGCGATACCACCAAGCAAAAGCGATCGTGGCAATGATCACAGGCACCACGATCGAGAGCATAATACCAAGCGAGTCGATGAGGATTTGTTTTTCTGCCGAACCGACAGGGCCGCTTGGCGCCAAAATTCCGGTATCGCATGCCGAAAGGCCAAGGCTGCCTGCCGTGACCATGATGACGCGCGATGTCTTTAACCAATTGCCAGCCCATGAAAGGACTGGCATGCAGAGACCAGCGACGCGGCAAAGTTGCACGTGCGTGACACCTTCCGGCTTCAGGCCGTTTGCAACGGCCTGCATTCACGATCCGGCTTTGAAGGAAGACCTTCCTTCAAGGGGCTGCTCGCAGCCCGGTGCATGTCTAATTAGGAGAACTTTACCGCGCGGACAGTGGCAAACCGACGCGTTTTTTCCGTGAAGGCAAAGCTTGGCGGCTGCAAGCGTAACCTTCCAAGCCTAGCAGGCGCTCACGGTCCTGCGCGCTGCTTTCACTCAGGTTCACTTGGCGTCAGGCACTGACCCATTAGCCGAGGTATTAGCTCTCTGTTTGGCCATATGCCGGCCAGCCAGACATCCCGCCGCGGCGCCCAGTAAAGCGTGATGACCCGCGTAATGCCCGGCGACGCCGCCGACCAGGGCGCCTTTGATACATCCTTTTGCATCTGCGACGGCGGATCCCGCAATAAGAGCGCCCGCGCAAAGGGCAACAACCATGAATGAACGCATCTCTATCATTCCTTTAAATTCGGCCGTCTTCAGATGCACCCCAGATGTATTCAAGCTTAAACGTATCTGGAACGTTTATCGTTCCAGATTGTGCATCATGCAGAAACGCAGCTGTTTTTCTGCTCGTTGCCATACCCGGAATTGGCTCAACAATCAAAGCAGCTTATAGACGCTATGAGAAATAAAAACCCATTCTTGTAACTGGCAAAACTTATGAAATCCGACGAAAAAGCACGCGCGGCGCTGGCGGCAAATCCATTTCCGGCAAGCCCCTGGCTCGAAGTCACCGACGAAATCATCATTATCAAATGCGGGTTTAGTGAACAGCTTCTCCAGCTTTTACGCTGGGTGCCCAATGTCCAATGGCGCCCGGAAAAGCGCTATTGGACAGTGCCGCTGCGCGGTGCCGAAGCGGTCCGTAGCATCTTGCCGGAAATTCTCCGCCTGTCAGAAGCGACACAAGAGCGCAAGGCCAACCCGGCTTTAGCCGATGGCGCCGGACCGGCCAATCCGCTTCTGAGCACGCCAGACGCCGTCGCAGCATTGCCTGTACCCGATCTCTTCAAGGCCGCGGCACGGCTGCTTTTCGGCACGGATTGGCAGCGCGATACCGCCCGCGCCTTACAACGCGACGAAGCTGCTTTGGCACGCTGGCTCGCTGGCGACACGGAACTTGAAGACGCCTCGATCCTGCTCGATGAAATGCTGAGCTTGATGCGCCGGCGTGCTGACGACATTCGTCAGGCCGCCGGGCATTTCGCGGCCGCTGTCGATAAACGCAAGGTTTGAAGGCGGCGCCCTGCCGCCAAGCCGTGGCCCGTTAACAAGCGCGTGCCTTTAATTAGAATAAAACTAAAGTAAAGTCATAGACTTGACATACATCGCCCTGCCTGCCACGTCCTTACCTGCTGACCTGAGCAATCAAGTTCAATTAAAGGAAATTGCATGCTTCGTTCATCGCTTCTGGCCCTTTTCGCCACCGCCTTACTGTGGCAACCAACCCTCGCTGCCGATCCGCTTGAGGTCGGCCTCACGCTCAAAAGCCATGTTTTCGATCCGCCGGAAACAAAGATCGCAGCAAACCAGCCGATCATCATCACAGTCACGAACGACGATGACACGCCTGAAGAATTTGAGAGCACTTCTTTGAAGATCGAAAAGATCGTCACGGCGAAAAGTGCGATCAAATTGCGCGTCAAGGGCTTGGCCCCCGGACGTTACGAGTTTTTCGGCGAATATAACGACACTGCCAAAGGGGCTTTGATCGTCGAATGACAGGTTTTCAGTTCGAATGAACCTTCGACTCAATCCTGGCCGGCCCTCCCTTCTGCGGGCTCTGGAGACACTATGACCAAACGATCTTTTCAAGTCTTGCAATGGAGCACGGCATTTCTCCTCGCCTTCGCTTCAGCGGCGCATGCGCGCGAATATTTTATCGGCGGTCCCGTGAATCAGCACGACATGGAGATCGTCGCCAATTATCTCGTCGGCATTGAGATGGCGCCCATGCCGGCCGGCATGGCACATGGCCCAGACACGATCCATCTCGAAGCGGATGTTCACGCAACTGCGGACAATGTTTACGGATTTCCCGACGGAGCCTGGATGTCCTATCTCACCATCCATTATAAGCTCGAGAAGACAGGATCTTCCTGGACGGCCGAGGGTGTGCTCCTGCCAATGACAGCCAAGGACGGGCCGCATTACGCCAACAACGTCAAGATGGATGGGTCCGGAGACTATAAACTCACCTACCGGTTTGAATCGCCCGAAAGCAATGGGTTCTTGCACCACACCGACGAGGAAACGGGCGTCCCTGATTGGTGGAAACCGTTCAGCCAAGAGTTCTCGTTCAAATATCCTGAGACGAAATAGGATTTCACCGGAATATGGCTGACCCGAGCGCGTTTGATTTACTGCGTATTCCCGCCGGCGTTCTGATTGCGTTGGACAACAGAACCCTCCATTTCGAAATGCAACCCTGGCATTATCTCATCCGGATGGCCCATATCGTCTCAATGGGGGCGTTTTTCGGCGGGATCGTGGCCCTAGATCTGCGCTTGATCGGACTGCCGTCAAAAGGCGCGATCCATCACCTTTGGGACCAATCCATCCGGTCGATCTATATTTTCTTCGCCCTTACGATTTTGACTGGCATTCCGCTCTTCTTGTTCGACCCCGTTCATGTCGGCAGCCATGCCTATTTTACGCCGAAGCTCTTATTGCTGGTGTTAGCGCTCGCCAATGCAATGATCTTCAACAAAATGAGCGCTACCCTTCCGCTGACCACCGAAGGTCACACCCCTTGGCAGGCCCGGGTCTCTGGATCTTTGTCGATCCTCTTATGGACCGGCGTCCTGATCTGTTCTTCCATGAACGTCGAAGGCGTGCCGAAAGTGTTCTTAAGGTAGGAACTCTTTTCTTTTTATACTTTGGTTTAACTTCAGAACCCGTGCGGACAGGCTAGCGTCCAAACAGCCGCGTCTTGATCCAACCCATAGGATCGGCCTATGGAAGGGGACGTAGCGAGCGGCCTGCTCGCCCCCGATGAAGGATGGACATTTCATGACCGACGGTGAAATAACGGAGCATGCCAATAAGGCTCGCAGGGAAAGCCTTGGGCTTCTCGAAAGCGACGTGGCCGCGCTGATCGGATGGTCAGTGAAAAAAATCAAGGATTATGAATCCGGCAGAGTGAAACTATCGCAGGTTGAAGAAGAGCGTGTTTCGATCGCGATCGACAGTCTCTCGCACAGAAAGCCGCGGAGGTAATCGCAGCAAGACGGCATGATCGAGATTTGACTCCGCGATTGGAAGGCAAAAAATCCATCATGCCCAAATCCTCCTTGCCAAAGAGCATCGTCATCACCGGTGCCTCGAGCGGAATTGGCAAAGCCCTCGCCCTTCATTATGCAAAGCGCGGCTCTATTCTCGGCCTGCTCGGGCGCAATCAAGAGCGCCTTGAGGCCGTCGCCGCGCAATGCCGGGCTGCGGGCGCTTCAGATGTCAAAACAGCAATCATCGATGTCCGTGCCCGCGCGGAGCTGACGGCCTGGATCGCGGCTTTCGATCATGCCGCGCCAGTCGATCTCCTTTTCGCAAACGCTGGTGTCTCCGCCGGGACAACGCCCGCTGGCGAGTTCGAACCCAATGACGTCAGCTATGCACTGATCGAAACCAATGTGCTCGGCGTCTTCAACAGCGTCCATGCTGTCTTGCCAGCCATGATCAGCCGGGGCCATGGTCAAATCGCTCTGATTGGCTCTCTAGCGGGATTTATCCCGCTGGCCGACTCACCCAGCTATTGCGCCAGCAAGTCGGCCGTCATGGCCTATGGGCTTGCGTTAAACGAAGGTCTGGCGCCGCGCGGTATCGCCGTCAGTGTGGTCTGTCCGGGCTTCGTCGAAACGCCGATGTCGAACCGAGTCTTAAGCATCAAACCCTTTCAGATATCCGCGGACGAGGCAGCAAAACGCATTTCGTGCGGTCTGGAACGCCATCAGGCTTTGATTGCATTTCCTTTTCTCCTCGCAGCGGTTACGCGGCTCGGCCAATTTTTCCCAGCACGGCTGCGCCGCTGGCTGTCGCCGCCGTTCCGCATCCACGCCGCTTCGCCTGAATGAACTGGTATTCAAGCATCTGCGATACCTCAATATATTGACCCGCATACCGCATATAGGGGTTGTCCGGTGCCGCATATTTGGAGAAAAGGAGGCGTTTCTTGGATGGCACCAACTTTCTCCTCTCGCCTCGTGCGGGAGGAGCCTTTTGGATAACTCTCCCTTTCTGGTGCCTCTTATTGTGACGTGGGCCGCTTTCTAAAATAGCATTTGGAGCGCATTCGGCTGCGACTCTCTCGTCGAGCAGAATGCGCTCAAATCCTTTGCGTGCGATCTGCCCAGCCGCCGCGGCAATTCATTGAAATGCCATGAAACAGCTCCATCCCGTTTATTCCGCACCGCTTCTTGCTTGACTTGAAGGCCCGGCTATCTTATCCGGCTCATTCCTGCGGCCGACAATTTGCCGCCTCGCGGGGGAGTAGCTCAGTTGGTTAGAGCGCCGGCCTGTCACGCCGGAGGTCGCGGGTTCGAGTCCCGTCTCTCTCGCCATTTATTTATCCAAGCTATTTCAAGATGTTATTGGCAGAAATAATATCTTTAATCATTGCGCTTTAGCTCCCCTATTTCGCCAGCGGTAAGCGCTCGGTAAGCGAAAATGTCCGCGCTTTGATGAGTTGTGGAAGAGGCAGACAGCCAATAGGTGCGAGCGCCGCGAGCTCGGCAGTTTCGCTTTCCGTACGTCATGGTCTTATGCTCAGGTCACCGGGGTCACCCCATGGGCTATCGAGCTCAGAACGCCAGAGATGAAGATGAGCGCGCGACTCGTACCAAACCGGTTTGCCGACTTTGGCAAAACGCCGCGACGGCTCTTATTACGTCTGTACCGATCACCAGAACGTGCTCAGGCCATCAGGGCGTCGTGGCCTGGCAGAAGTGATCTGATACTGACCAGACGAAACCGAGATCGCCTACCGGACGGGGGCGTGAGTGAGACGAGCCGTTACGGCGAGCGATCTTCAAAGGATTGGTGGAATAAAAAACAAGGCTATTAAATCGGGCAATGTCGAAAAACGGAAAACATCATTACATCCCAGTTTTTTACCTTAAAAAATGGACGGGGCCTGACGGTCGGCTTTGCGAATTCAGCAAACCGTACGACCGCGTTAAACCAAAGCGAATCCACCCAAGCGGAACCGGTTTCGTGCACGGTCTCTATTCCATTGCCGATCTCCCTCCGGAATTGGCGCAAGTCCTCGAAAAAGGATTTATGAAAACCACAGACACGCTCGCTGCAAATGCCCTGCAAGTGTTGCTATCTGGCAGCCTACGTGGGTTAACATCCGACACTCGGAGTGGATGGTCGCGCTTTATCGTTTCCCTCGTGCTTCGAAATCCAGAAATGGTCATTCGCGCAAAACATGCGGCGCGCGCACTAATGGCAGAAGCTCGCCTTACGATAGAGCAAGATTATGCCGAGAACCGGCTTCCGACCGACCCGGATACCTATGCCAAATATGCTGCGCTGCATTCGCCGAACCCCGAAGGGCGAGCGGCTGCCATATTGATGGAAAAGGTTATCGACAGCCCGAAGATTGGTCAGTGGATAAACAATATGAGATGGAGAGTCTTTGTAATCCCCCCTACCGGTTTCAATTTTTTAACGTCTGATCGGCCGGTGATTATGACAAACGGTATCAGCCACCAAGATGCGCAGTTGATCCTGCCAATATCCAAAAAGCATTTGTTTGTCGCTACGAACAATGTCCAAACGGAGAACCAAATAATGAATCTAGCAAAGGAGGGGACGCTCGCCCAACAGGTCAATGACCGAATTGCACTCCAGGCAAAAAAACTCGTCTTTGCGTCGGACGACACGTCACTTAAATTTGTTGCCCGACGATTAGGAAGGCAGCTACCTGCGAGCCCATTCGAAACGGGCGAGCCGACCGCAAGTGGATTTTAATGATGTCATCCGGCTGACCACCAGAACAAGATATGTTCAACCTCTATTCTATGACCAGCGCCCAAGACGCGATGCGCCAGCTCTTCAAGTCAACCCGCGATCTAACCGGTAATTTGCCGCCGCTCTCCGCGATCTTCCCCGATGCCATGGCGCCAATCATCCGAATCGCCGAGGACGGCGAGCGCCAGATTGAGATGATGCGCATAGCGTGTCATGCGATGGATAGGCCTGACATCGGCCTGCACAATAAACACGACATGCGATAGCTCATAAAAACACCCCTGCCAGGCTCAGACAGGGGTGTGAGTTGGCCCGATCCTTCATAGCGGGATTGTGTCGGGCTTAGAAATTACGGGCCATTGGCGCCAAGGTTTCAGCCGATTGGCATCGCCGGCGATCGCATTACAAAATAGGCATGATCTAATTCAGGCCGCCGTTCGATGGCATTTTATGCAAACATGAGGGTGAGCAGGAAATCGAACGCGACAATCCATTTGAGCATCCCGCAAATTGGAAGAATGAAAATATCAATGAGCTATGTGGTCGCGCGACCGCCGTGGATATAGGCTGCGACACTGAGCGGAAGGAACGAAGACAGAAGGCCGCTATTCACTCCATGGGGCTAGCATGGAGTTGAGCATGACCAGCATTGATGCCGCATATTACCAGACTAAAAACGCGCCCATCCCGTTTCAAAATCGTACTTACGCGCTTAGCCTGCCGCTTCATTCGGGTTCTCAGTTTACGTGGCTTGATACGGTCGCTTATTCATTAGCCAGTTTCATGGCGCTTGCGCCACTCGCAATCGGAACTTTGAGCGCGAGCGCAAGTGTAGTTGGCGGATAAGACAGAGCAGCGAAGCGCATAAAGGCTTCGCCGCATGTATCCCATGCGGCAACGGCGGCACACGAAACTCGACCGAATAGTCAGAAACCAAGATCAAGGTTCCATAATTTAGAAGTTTGAGGCAGCGGCGCTCTTCGCGATTTCCGCCAAGTTAGGCCATCGACTCATTATACCGGCACCAAATCCGGAATGAAGCGAGCTTGATGCCAGTGCACGCGGATCGAAGAACTATCGATCATCTGGATGTCGCCATCATAAGCCTTTGAAACAGCCTGTAAAAGACGGTCCCAGACACTGGCCTTGCGCCACCTGTTGAAACGGTTGACGCAGGTCGTATGCGGACCATAGCGCACCGGAATATCCGCCCAAGGCGCACCTGTCCGCAAGCGCCAGAAGATCCCGTTCAAAACCCGGCGGTCATCGACACACGCGACACCGCGAACTTTGTTGGGGAGCAGCGGTTCGATCACCGACCATTCGAAATCTGTCAAATCAAAGCGGGCCATTCAAATCTCCCCTGATCAGGTGATTTGAATCAGAACTTCCCCGATTCGGGAATCCTATTTATGGGTCTATGACCTAGAGATGTATCACCCGATGAGATGGTGATAATCGGTCTCACGCGACATAATGATGGAGTGGACCCATGGTGGATGTGATGGGTGAAAAGCCAAAAGTTCATTATTGGCACGTTTATGTGGATAACGATGGTGTCAGCCGGCAGAAGCTTTGCGAGCTAACGGCATTTCAGCGGCAAAGCATGGGTGGTGCCGCTGCTCAATGGAACGATTTATTGGGAAGCTTTAAATCCGGCGTCATGACGAGTGTCCTGCCTGCGGGATGGGTCGCGGATTGGCATGAAAATCCAAAACCTCAATGGATCATTCCTTTATCGGGACGATGGTACGTCGAAACTATGGATGGAAAAAAGACGGAGATGGGCGCAGGAGAAATCTCCTTCGGTGAAGATCAAAATTGCAAGAAGAATCCAGCTGGGCATGTAGGTCATAAGTCTGGAACTATCGGTCAAGAACCTTGCGTCTTGCTGCTTGTTCAGTTGGAGGTATCGCCGACAGTGGCTCAACCGGGAAGATGGGTTTGATGAACCATTGCTATAACACTCCGCTCCGCGCAACTTTCTCCATGGTGGAGCCCGCGCGGTCAGCGCCAATGTGAGCTGCTCAAGTTCAAGCTAAAGCGCAGCCGTATGTGAAAAGCGATCCTGTTTCGCGATCGAACAGCAATAGCCGTACCGCTCTCAACCATCTACAGCAGTCTACAGTACAGATCGTAAGCTTCATGCTTAGGCTGCGCACCAAGGTGCGAAAGTCCATACTTCTCAAAAACTTTTGAACTTCTAACCAGCTCATGTGTTTGAGAAAAATATGGCGCACAGCGCAGCATAGCACCTCCAGCTAGCTACGCCAGAATGCGCCGCAGCGGACGATAAAAGGTAAGGTCCGACTGTCACGCGAGGCAAGGAACTTCCAAACCGAATTCGATGTTAAAGCCGGCAGGCGGATCAAAATTCACCGAAAGAGCTGAGGATTTCATGGCGGCTAAAACTCAAACGACCCTAAACAAAGTCGAAGCACGTCAGGGCGAAACCAGCGGCCATATGCGATTGGTTCTCGCCTTCTCGACGGGTTTGGCCATCTTCGTTCTTGGCGGTGTTTATCTCTGGTTTATGGTTATACAAGGCCATTGAAAGAGCTGCAGATACTGAAATAGGGCATCACGTGCTGCCCTGCCTGAATCTGTAGCGGATAGTTTGTCTCTCGCGGCAAGATTGCGCCTTCAAAAGGTGTCTTCACACCAGCGATTTTTCCAAATGACATTCAGCTAAAGAGATATCCGCCACGGATGCGAAGATTGATCGTTTCATGGACACGCGGTAACAAATCCTCTGCGATCGCAATCGTAAAAGGCTCTTGCCCTGCCCGTTCGATAGCGACATGCGCACGCCCCTGCGCGCGATAAACATTATAGACCAATCCTTGGACATGAGCTTCGTCCGGCGAGGCCACATCGAAGTGCCAAGGCCGCACGAAGAAGCGGACAGGGCCATTGCTCCGGCCTGCGATATCCACGGGAACAGGCCTGCCATTGACGAGGATCGCACCATCAATGACCTGCGCGGGGAGTTCGAGCGCTTCGCCGAGAAACTGAAGAACCGCGATGGACGCGGGGTGATCTTGCACCTCGATGGAATTGCCGATCTGCTCCAGACGGCCCGCGTGAAGCACGGCGACCCGGTCGGAGAGTTCAAGCGCCTCTTCCTGATCATGGGTGACGAAAATCGTTGTCTGCCCGGTACGCTGATGGATTTCGCGCAGCCAGCGGCGCAAGTCTTTGCGGACTTGCGCGTCGAGGGCACCAAAAGGCTCATCAAGGAGCAGCACACGCGGCTCCACAGCCAAAGCACGCGCCAGGGCCACGCGTTGACGCTGGCCGCCTGAAAGTTGCGATGGGTAGCGATCGGCGAAGTTCGACAATTTGATCAAGTTGAGAAGATCGTCGACGCGCCGCGCAATTTCACGGGCAAGCGGCCTGTTACGCCGTCCGCGTGCGTTCAGCCCATAGGCGATGTTTTCAGCGACAGTTAAATGTTTGAACAAAGCATAATGCTGGAAGACAAAGCCGACTTCGCGCTTTTGGACTGGCAAGCGCGTCGCATCCGCGCCGCCAAAGACAATCCTGCCGCTGTCCGCGGCTTCGAGCCCGGCGATGATGCGAAGCAGCGTCGTCTTTCCCGAGCCTGAAGGCCCGAGCAAGGCCAAGAGTTCGCCCGCGCGGATATCGAGGCAAATATCGCGAAGGACATCAGTATTCTTGAAGCGTTTACTAACGTGATCGACCGTGATTTCAGTCGGACCGGATTCACTAATGTGCGCCAGCGGCAAGCTCGCTGCTGTAACGCCATGTGAGGATTGCTTTGATGACGAGCGTAACAAGGGCCAATCCGGTGAGAAGCGAGGCGACCGCGAAAGCAGCGACGAAATTATACTCATTATAAAGAATCTCGACATGAAGCGGGATAGTATCAGTCAGACCACGGATATGGCCGCTGACAACGGATACGGCGCCGAATTCACCCATGGCACGGGCGTTACAAAGCAGGACACCATATAGCAAGCCCCATTTAATGTTGGGTAGAGTCACAGTCCGGAAGGCATGAAAGCCCGACGCTCCAAGCGTAAGCGCGGCCTCTTCATCGCCATTCCCCTGCTCTTCCATCAAAGGAATGAGCTGACGCGCGATTAATGGAAAGGTGACGAAGACAGTCGCCAAGACAATGCCTGGAACCGCGAAGACAATTTGAACATCAAACGTGTTGAGAAGCGGCGCTAAGAGGCCTTGTGCGCCAAAGACGAGAATGAAGATGAGACCAGACACAACAGGCGAGACCGAAAACGGTAAATCAATGAGCGTGATCAGCAGGGATTTACCAGGAAATTGGAATTTCGCGATCGCCCATGAGGCCGCGATACCAAAAACAAGATTAAATGGCACCGCGATCGCTGCGACGATGCAGGTGAGCTTGATCGCGGCTTGCGCATCATCATCGTCAAAGGAGGCGAAATAAGCCTGGACGCCCTTGGCAAAAGCCTGCTGGAAGACGGTCACAAGCGGCACAACAAGAAAGATCAAAAGGAAAAAAACCGCGACACCAATCAGTAAAGCACGAGTGCCTCGTGACTCCGTCACGACGGAGTTGATCGCTGGTTCCTGAACATTCGATTTAGCCGTGGTTTCAGACATGCCCGAATCTCCGGCGGCTCCAGGCCTGGATCAAGTTGATCAACAAAAGGCAAGCGAAGCTCACGGCCAGCATAATGACAGCGATCGCGCAGGCCCCCGAATAGTCAAACTCAGAGAGTTTGATCACGATCAGGAGCGGTGCGATCTCCGACACATAAGGCAGATTTCCCGCGATGAAGATCACCGATCCATATTCCCCAATCCCGCGCGCGAAGGCGAGCGCGAAACCTGTAAACATCGCTGGCACAAGCGGCGGCAAGATAATGTGCACTAAACTGTAAAGCCTGCTGGCGCCGAGCGTCGCCGAGGCTTCTTCTATCTCGCGCTCAATTTCGGCGATCAGGGGTTGCACAGTTCTGACGGCAAATGGCAAACCGATAAAGACCAGCGCTACAAAAATACCAACCGGTGTATAGGCAACTTTGATCCCAATGGCTTCGAGCAAGCTGCCGATCGGTCCTTTCGATCCGTAGAGAGACGCTAAGGCTATCCCTGCGACAGCGGTCGGCAACGCGAATGGCAGATCGACAACGGCATCCATCAGCCGATGGCCGGGAAATGAATAGCGCGTCAAAACCCAGGCTATGACAAAGCCAAATAGCGATGCGAAGATTGCTGCCAGGAAAGAAACGCCAAAGCTCACACGCAAGGCGCTCTGCACTCTATGATCGCTTAAGACCTGCCAGAAGCCACTGAAACCGAGGCCCGACGCTTTCGCGAAAAGCGCAAAAAGAGGCAGCAGGACAATCACGGAGAGAACAAAAAGCGTATAGCCTAGCGTGAGCCCAAATCCTGGGATGACGCTAGGCTGTTTGATGGCCGGTAGACTTGCCACTTCTAATGACCGGCTTGGCTGATTTTATCGAACACCCCGCCATTGTCGAAATGAACTTTTTGAATTTCATCCCATCCGCCAAGCAAGGGTTCGATCTTGTAGCGTTCGATCTCCGGCAGAAGGGCAAGATCCTTCTTGTCCGCGGCCTCCGGCTTGAAAGGACGATAATGATGTTTGGCAATAATCGCCTGAGCCTTGTCGCTATAAAGAAACTGCAAATAAGCTTCCGCGGCCGCTCTATGGCCGTTTTTGTCGACGTTCCCATCTACCAAAGTCACGGGCGGTTCAGCTAGGATGGATTGTTTTGGGATCACCACTTCGAACTTGTCGGCGCCGAATTCGTCGAGCACAAGAAAGGCTTCATTTTCCCAGGTTGGCAAGACATCGCCAAGACCGCGTTGTGCAAAGGTGACCGTCGAACCCCGGGCGCCCGTATCAAGTACCGGGACATTTTTATAGACCGAGGCGACGAATGCGTTCGCCTTTTCCTTATCCTTGTCCCGGTTAAAGGCATATCCCCAGGCTGCGAGATAGTTCCAGCGTCCGCCCGCGGAGGTCTTGGGGTTCGCGGTAATGACCTGAACACCCGGCTTGACGACATCATCCCAATCTTTGATGCCTTTTGGATTGCCCTTGCGGACGACGAAGACGACGGTCGAGGTATATGGCAAACTGTTATTAGGCAGGCGATTGACCCAATCTTCCGGAATCTTTTTTGTGAGCTTCGCAATCGCGTCGATGTCAGATGGGATGCCCAGAGTCACAACATCGGCAGGCACACCGTCAATCACGGAACGCGCTTGCGCGCCGGAGCCGCCATGCGATGCACGCACCGTAATCGCAGCGCCTGTCTTTGCTTTCCACTCCTCCGCGAAGGCCGCATTTATATCTTTATAAAGTTCACGAGTGGGATCGTAACTGACATTGAGCAAAGACTCGTCTGCCAAGGCTTGTGAAGGCGGTACCGGCCAAATGGCAACGGATGCACCAATGATCAATGCCAGCAGCAAGAGCCAAGACAGCTGATTTCCGACGCGACGATATTCGGCCACCGTTAACTCCTCCTCATTTCATACGCTGGCGAAGTTTCATGCGGGCGTATCCGGCAAAAACACATAAGTCAAAGCAGCATGCAAGCGCGAGCGCTATGATCAATCTCCTATTCGCAGCGGCTGCTGTCCATTCCAAAGACGATCTATTGTGAAAAACGAAATTCTAAAATTTCTCATTTTAAGATACAGATTATCTCCGTTTTCACTCAGTTCATCTCATGTCAAAGACATGAGATGAAGCTTTCCACAAAAGCTGCACAGCGCGAAAAGCAAGCTTAGGATCCCAGTAATCTGAACTTCAGCAACTAATTGCTGTCAATTCTTGGTATTTCGGGTCACATCCGTCAATGAAAGGTCCGCCGCATGCCAGAACAGAGATCCCCGGCGCTTGAAAACTCCCTCTTCGATCGGGCCGCCATACCTGAAGAGGTTGTGCTGGCGGCCGGCCGGAATCACCTCCGGCTGAGCTGGCGTAGCGGTGAGAGGATGGTGCTCAGCGCGGAAGAGATGCGGCTTGCCTGCCGTTGCGCCTGGTGCACGCGCGCCCGGATCGACGGGACGTTCGAAGCCCGTTTCGAAGATGCCTCGATTGCTACCATCGAACCCATTGGCGATTACGCGCTCAACATAGGTTTCGCAGATGGCCATGCGCGCGGCATTTTCCCGTGGACTTATCTTAGGACGCTGGGAACATTCTACCAAGAATCAACCGCCGGATCATCAGAATGAACGCAAGCGACATCAAGAGCGAAACGATCGAGACCGACCTCCTCGTCATCGGCGGCGGAACCGGCGGTCCGATGGCCGCGATCAAGGCCAAAGAGCGCAATCCGAACCTGCGCGTCATTCTCATGGAAAAGGCCAATGTGAAGCGCAGCGGCGCCATTTCCATGGGTATGGATGGGTTGAACAATGCTGTCGTACCCGGCTATGCGACGCCCGAACAATATGTGAAGGAAATCACTGTCGCCAATGATGGGATCGTGCATCAAAAAGCGGTCATGGCTTATGCCGAAGGCAGCTATCCCATGATCCGCGATCTCGACAAAATGGGCGTCAAGTTCGAGAAAGATGGCTCCGGCGAATTCGATGTCCGCAAAGTCCATCATATGGGAAGCTATGTGCTGCCCATGCCGGAAGGTCATAACGTCAAAAAAATCCTCTACCGGCAATTGAAGCGCAATCAGGTGGCGATCACGAATCGCTATATGGCAACGCGGCTGCTCAAAGGTCCTGATGGCCGCATCGCAGGCGCCATAGGCGTCAACACGCGCACCAGCGAATTTCTGATCATCCGCGCCAAAGCCGTGATCCTAGCCTGCGGCGCAGCCGGACGCCTTGGCCTTCCGGCCTCCGGCTATTTGTTTGGCACATATGAGAACGCCACGAATTGCGGCGACGGCTATGCGATGGCGTTTCATGCCGGTGCCGAACTCGCTAATCTCGAATGCTTTCAGATCAACCCGCTCATCAAGGATTATAATGGCCCGGCTTGCGCCTATGTGACGGGTCCCTTCGGCGGCTATACGGCAAATAATCGCGGCCAGCGCTTTATCGAATGTGATTATTGGAGCGGCCAGATGATGCTCGAATTCTGGCGCGAATTGCAGGGAGGCTCCGGCCCTGTCTTCTTGAAGCTCAATCATCTCGCCGAGGAGACGATCAGCGAAATCGAGACGATCCTGCACACCAATGAACGTCCGTCCCGCGGCCGTTTCCATGAAAAGCGCGGGACGGACTACCGTCATCGTATGATTGAAATGCACATTTCCGAGATCGGTTTTTGCGCAGGTCACAGTGCGTCCGGCGTCTGGGTCAATGAACGGGCCGAGACAACGGTGCCGGGTCTTTATGCTGTTGGCGATATGGCGAGCGTACCGCACAGTTACATGCTTGGCGCTTTTGTTTATGGCGGTATCGCAGGCACGGAGGCCTGCGTCTATTGCGCTGAACATGACTTGCCGTCATTCGATGCGGAAGATGTCGCGCGCGAGCAAGTCCGCGTTCTCGCTCCCACCTTGCGCAGTGACGGCCTGACACCGCATGAAATGGAATATAAGACCCGCCGTCTCGTGAACGATTACCTCCAGCCGCCGAAGATCACGGCCAAAATCGAGATTGGGCAGCAAAGGCTCGCCGAAGTCCGCGCCGATCTCGATCAGCTGATCGCCCGCGATCCGCATGAATTGATGCGCGCACTTGAACTGCAATCGATCCTCGATTGCGCGGATCTCGCCGCGGCTGCTTCGCTCTACCGGACCGAGAGCCGCTGGGGTCTTTATCATCTCAGGGTCGATTATCCTGAAACCGACAATGAGAACTGGTTCTGCCACAGCATGCACTTCAAGGATCAGGCGGGCCGGATCGCACATCGCAAACGCGAGATCGACCCTTACATCGTGCCTGTCGACGAGACCGAAATGTCCGCCTATCATCAATTACGTATCAAGACGCCGGCCGCCGCCGAATAAGCATCAAAGCACGAGCGCGGGTCACTGGAGAGCAAAATGCCTTTAGCCAATCATGCGGCCAGTGTACCGGTCGTGATCGATGAAGAAAAATGTATCGCCGACAAGGGCTGCCGGACGTGCATCGAAGTCTGTCCGCTCGACGTGCTCGCGATCAACGAAGGCAGCGGCAAGGCCTATATGAAATATGACGAATGCTGGTATTGCATGCCCTGCGAAGTCGATTGTCCGACAGGCGCGGTGAAGGTCAACATTCCCTATCTTTTGCGGTGACGCGGACCATGCCTGTCTTCGACGCCTTCGAGCCTGAACTCGACGAGATTGCAGAAAAATGTGCAAGCGATGATGCGGGCGTGCGCCGCGTGGCCATGCTCGAACTCGCCGATATTGTCGAAGACGGCGCTGTGCCTTTGCTGCTCAAAGGCTTGCACGATACCGACATCATGGTGCGCGAGGCAGCGGTCAAAGCGCTTGATGCGCATGACGGCATTGAGGTCGTGGAGGCCTTGATCGCCGCGCTCGAAGATCCGATCCCCGGCGTGAAGTTCGCCGCCGCCGAAGTGCTGGCCGAAAAGAAGGTGCAGGCTGCCGCGCCTTTGCTCATCGCGCGCTGTTCCCATGCGGATGCCTTCGTGCGCGCCGCGTCTTTACGGGCGCTCCGCGAATTGATCGACCCGCGCGCTCTCCAAGCGGCCCTTGAAGGTCTTGCTGACCCCGTGGCAGACGTGCGCCGCGAGGCAATTGGTGTGCTCGGCTATCTCAAGGCCGAAGAGGCTTTGCCCGCGCTGGTCGCCGCTGCGAAGGATGCGGATTTTTCTGTGCGCCGCGCGGTGATGTCCGCACTCGTTTTCTCGCAAGCGGGCGGGCATGGTACGAAAGCCTTGCTCGGCGGCCTGACTGACGAAAACTGGCAGGTGCGCGAAGCCGCCGCCGCGTCGATCGGCAAGATTGTCTATGCTGAGGCCATTGATGCATTGATCGCAGCGATGGCCGATGAAACCTGGCAGGTGCGGGTCAAAGCGGCCAATGCGCTTGGCCGCACGCACGCCGCGCGCGCCATACCGGCGCTCGGTGCTGCACTCACGCATGACATCAGCAATCTCCGCAAAGAAGCAGCGGCCGCCTTGGGTGAGATCGCAGACCCTCAAGCGCTTCCCTATCTCGAAGCGGCAAAAGATGAACCAGACCCCGATGTCCGCAAGCTGATCCGCTGGGCTATCTCGCGCTGTCAAGCTGGTTAACTGGCCGCTTCGCCGACGGCGCGAAATCGAGGCAGTTTCTTTAACCAACCCGAAATAAGTCTTTTTTTAACCTCGCGTTAAAATCATTTTCTTCTCGCATTGGCACCGGGTTTGCTGCACCCTGAGCTATTCTTAGTGATGGTTCAGGGAACCCGATGGAAAGCTTTGCGGCCTCCCCAGCGTTGCGATCGTCTGCCAAGCCGGATGTGAAGCCAGCGGCACGGCCTGCGTCTACGCCAGCGCTGCTGCTCACCGAAAACCCCACCCTGCTCGGCGGTCCGGTGCCCTTGTTGCAGAACCTGTCGGCGCAAGAGCGCGATCTTGTCCTCAGCCACGGACAGAAGCGGGTGCTGAATCGCGGCCAAACGCTGTTTAATCAGGGCAGCCTGCATGATGGAATTTTCTTAATTACGACTGGGCGGATCCGCGTCTTCTACATGGCCCCCTCCGGGCGCGAGATCACGCTTGCTTACTGGCAAGCGGGCAACTTCGTCGGCGGCCCAGAAATTTTCGGCGGCGGCGTTCATCAATGGTCGGGGGTCGCAACATGCAACGCGAGCGTCGTCCACCTGCCGGGCAAAATCTTACGGCAGCTGGTGCAGAAAATGCCTAATCTCGGCATTGGCTTGATTGAAGGCCTGACCTTCAAAGGCAAGTGCTATTCGGCGCTGGCGCAAATGCTCGGCACGCGCTCGGTCACAGAGCGTTTGGCGCATCTGCTGCTCCATCTGGCCGAACTCTATGGCGTCAAAGATCGCGACGGCATTCTCATCAGCGCCGGATTCACCCATGCGGACCTCGCCCATATGGTCGGCGCGACACGGCAATGGGTGACGATCAGCCTCAAGCGCTTGCAGGATCACGGCGTCCTCGTCTGCCGCAAATCCAATATTCTTGTCTGTAACATCGATCAATTGGCCGCGATGCGCGGCGAAGCTTGAGAATTTCTGCCTCTTTCACACCCTTTTCGTGTTGCATTTTTAATAAGTTATTCCGCGTCTTTAGAAAGCTCTTCCTTTTCGGCAACTAATCGACCTGCCGAAGCGGACTCTATTTGCGATTGCTGCCCGCCAAGCCGAAAATAGAATTGTGTGTTCCTAAGATGAGACAAGGTGATTTCATGATGTTGCGAAGCTTTCTCTGCACCATGATCTTGACCGCCGGTTTGAGCGCGGCGGAATGTCTGCACGCCGAGACTGTGACGCTCGGGATTGGGACGCAGGATACAACCACAAATACAGTGACGACCGGCGTCATCATCCGCCAGCTTCATCTTTTCGAAAAATATGTGCCCAAAGACGGCAAATATGCGGGTATCAATTTTGTCCTTGATTGGCAGAATTTCACATCGGGGCCGCCCGTCACCAATGCCATGATGGCCGACAAGGCGCAGATCGGCGCCATGGGTGATTATCCGCTGATTGTGAATGGCTTTACCTTCGAGAGCAATCCAGAGAGCAAGAGCAAGCTCATCGCGGTTGCCGCCTATAATCTGTCTGGCTCCGGCAATGGTATCGTCGTCAATAAGGACTCGCCCTACTTCGAATTCTCTGACCTCAAAGGTAAGGTTGTCAGCGTGCCCTTTGGCTCGGCTGCGCATGGCATGGTGCTAAAGGCGCTGCAGGACCGTGGACTGTCACCAGATTTCTTCCAATTGGTAAGCCAAAGCCCTGAAGTCGGTTCGACCAATCTGCAAGAGAAAAAGATCGACGCACACGCCGATTTCGTGCCCTTCGCAGAGCTTTTGCCGTTTCGCGGTTTTGCCCGCAAAATCTTTGACGGAGTCGAGACCAATTTGCCGACCTGGCATGGCGTCGTTGTACGGTCTGACTTCGCGCAAAAATATCCAGAAGCCGTCGTCGCCTATCTGAAGGCGGTCATTGCCGCGAATGAGTGGGTCCGCGCGGATCCCGCGGCCGCTGCTGCGAAGATTGAAGAGTGGACGGGGACCAACAAAGAGGTCGTTTATATTTTCCTTGGACCTGGCGGCAATATGACTACCGATCCAACGATTAAACCAGTTCTTCTCAAAGCTGCGGAAGAAGATGTCAAAGTTTTGCAGAAGCTCGGCCGGATGAAGGAGTTTGATGTTCAGAAATGGGCCGACGACAGTTTCATCCGCAAGGCCTATGCGGAGCTTGGCAAGGATTACGATAAAGAGCTGGCGAGCACCGCGAATTACGAAGTGAAGGGAACCGATGATTTCTGTCACAAGCCTATCACTGAGCCGCGCAAGGCCGGTGAGATTTGGGTTGCGAATGACAGCATTCATCCCTTCAGCAGCACGGCTTGCACGCTTGGCGCCTATAAGGATCTGATAGCAAAGGGCAAAAAGATCGATGTCGCCTATGTCTTCGATACCACGCGCGGCATTAAATTATTTGCCAATCAAGCCTATTTTGCTGTGACCGGCAAAGACGGCAAGTTTGAGATCGCGCCCTTTCTGCTCAAGACCGAGGCCGAAACCTATGCTAAAAAAGCTGATGGCAAGGTTCTCAATCTCACCGACGCTTTGAAGCTCGAGATTAAGACGGCCGCGAATGGAAATTGAGTATGGGGTCTCTTAAATCCAGCGCCGCCTTTAAAGATCCGCATATCGATTCCGTCGAAACAGCACCGCCAGCTGCGGCGGCGGTAGAGGTAAAAGATTCACTTTATCGGAGACCACGCCGCCTCTTGTCCTTTCAAGGCAAGGATCTCCAAGGGTTTATTCTCGGCACTCTTTCGCTGCTCGCTTTTCTGACAGCCTGGCATTTGTTGACAGAATATCGCGTCAACTTCTATGTCCGCTTTATCAATGTTCCCTCACCCGGACTCGTCTTTGAAAGTGCGCTGCGCGCGCTTCATGATCCGAAATTCTTTTCGCATGTGGTTTTGAGCTGCCGCCGGATCCTCATCGGCTTCGCGGCCGCGGCGTTGATCGCCATACCGCTCGGTCTTTTGATGGGACGGTTCAAGGTTTTGCGTGACATTCTCTTTCCGGTCACGGAAGTGCTGCGGCCCATTCCGGCGATCGCCTGGGTCCCCATAGCGATCATGTTATGGCCTACCAATGAAGAGAGCATCGTCTTCATTACCTTCATCGGTTCGTTCTTTCCGATCCTCGTCAACACGCTGCATGGAATGACCTTAGTCGATCCTGTGCTGGTCCGGGCAGCCCAATGCCTCGGCGCGAAAGAATTTGCGATTTTCCGGGAAGTCTATTTTCCCAGCGCTTTGCCGCATATTTTCACTGGTCTCACGGTCGGGATGGGCGTTGCCTGGGTCTCTCTCATCGCGGCTGAGATGATCTCCGGTCAATATGGTATCGGCTATTTCACTTGGGAGGCTTATTCGCTCGTCCAATATGCGGATATCGTGCTCGGCATGATTTGTATCGGCGTGCTCGGCCTTGCCTCAAGCGCAGCGATCCGCAGTATTGGCCGCTTCATCATGCCTTGGAACAAATGACATGGATGCCATCGCCCCCAAAGGCCTCATCGAAGTCGAGCATTTTCATCTCATCTATCCGTCACGCGATGGCGAAACCGCGGCGGTCAAAGATGTCTCGATTCATGTCCGCCCTGGAGAGTTCGTATCGATCATCGGCCCGTCTGGCTGCGGCAAGTCAACTCTTCTCAACGCAGTCGCTGGTTTTCTCAAACCTACGCGTGGCAGCGTCACGGTCGATGGCGAACCCGTCCAAGGCCCCTCCGCTGATCGCGGCATGGTGTTTCAGCAATATTCGCTGTTTCCTTGGAAGACCGTGCGCGAAAATGTCGAGTTCGGTCTCGCCATGAAAGGCAGAGGCAAACAGGCCAGACAAACAGCCGCACGCACTTTGCTCGGCCTGGCCGGTCTGCTGCCATTTGAAAACCATTATCCCGATAGGCTCTCCGGCGGCATGAAGCAGCGCGTCGGAATCGTACGCGCGCTCGCCACGAGCCCGAAGGTTTTACTGCTCGACGAACCGTTCGGCGCTCTCGATGCTCAGACGCGCCTCATCATGCAACAGATCCTCACCAATATGTGGCAGCATCTCAACATTTCCGTGCTCTTCGTTACGCACGACATAGACGAAGCGATCTTTTTATCCGACCGCGTCTATTGTATGACGGCGCGTCCGGGCACGATCAAGGCCGAAATCGTGGTGCCGCTGGAACGGCCGCGTCAGCCATCCATGATGGTATCACCTGCGTTCCTCAGCCTCCGCAAAGAGCTGATGACGCTCATACGCGAAGAAAGCCTGAAGGCCATGGGCGGAGAAATCAGCGAAGCGGCGCTCGAGGGTCTAAGTATCGATCTGCATGGCCAGGATCTCGCGAGCCTTCTGTGACAAGCAGGCGATGAAGAAACCATCGTACAGATCATAGGCACCGGACCATCTAACTGGAGCCCTTTTAGCAAAAAGCGCGGATAGCGAAGCTGGAGCTTGATGTGACCTTCGACCGCGCAGCCTTCATCAAGGCCAACACGGAATTAACCCGAGTCCCTCTCTGCCCGGAGATCCGCCTTTATCTCGCCAGCGAGGCCACTGAACTTTGGCAAAAGACCGAAGACGAATTGCATATCTTGAATTTGCCGCCGCCGTTTTGGGCCTTTGCCTGGGCCGGAGGACAGGCGCTCGCCCGTTATATTCTCGATCACCCAAACCTTGTCACAGGCAAACGTATTCTCGATCTTGCATCGGGCTCGGGCCTCATTGCAATTGCCGCATCGATCGCAGGCGCGGCGATGGTCGAAGCCAATGACATCGATCCTTTTGCCTTTGAGGCGATCTCACTGAACGCGGCGGCGAACCACGTCATCGTCCGGCCGCTCGAAGGCAGCCTTACCAGCACGTCTCAAACTTGGGATGTTATCGTCGCGGGCGATATGTCTTATGAGCGCGACATGGCAGAAGAGCTCACCCATTGGCTGGAACAACGTGCTGATGAAGGCACGCTGGTCTTGATCGGCGATCCGGGACGCGCCTATCTCGCACGCGACAAGCTTCACGCGCTAGCGCATTATGACGTGCCGGTTTCGAAAAGCCTGGAAGATTGCGAGATCAAGAAAACCGGCGTCTGGTGTTTCACAAGCACACCATGAGTGGGATCGCCCACTTAGAGCGCTTATCGCTTGGGTGGAATCACCCAAGCGATAAGAATTCGCTCTCCATTCAAAAAGTTAGAGCATGTTCTCATCGCAAAACCGCGTACACTTTTGCGGAACATGCTCTAAGATGGATAAAGCTTGCGCGGAGCGCTTAGTTATTCAATGCGCGTGATCATGGCCCTCATGTGAATGCTCATCATGTGCATGATCGTCATGACCGTGATCGTGATCATGATCGTCTGCTTTGACCTTGGGCTTGATGAGCGTTTTCCCGAGGAAGGCCTCACAACCCATCACGCCATCATCATCGATCATGCGGTCAGTGCCTTTGCACGACATGCTTATCACCGGCACGTCGAGAGCCTTCAAAGCCTCCCTCGTTTTGGTCATGGCATCGATGGGCGCAACGGGATCAGCATCGCCGTGAACGAGCAGGATTTGCGCCTTGCAGGTGATCTTTTCTGATATCGTTCCACGAACCGGAATGACGAGAGAGCTCAAAGCTAAAAAGCGCGCGCGGCCTTTTGCTCAGCCGCCAAGCCCTTTACCGCAGCTATGCGTTCCGCGCGATCGCGCCTACGATCATAAATTCAATCAAAATATTGGCTAAAAGACGAAGAATAGTTTCGTGATGTTTCGTGTGAATCTCTTCAAACAATATTTGGCCGGCTGACTTATTAAAACGGATTTCAATTCAGGTCTGATTTCGCAGTTAAAATTCAAATATCAATGTCAGAATGACAAATTGCTAGCGATGCGCCGCGTCATGCTCGCGCGAATGAAACGCACTTACATATTTATGTGCTGAAACATTTCGAAATTCTTCTGTCACATCTTTGCCCTCTCCCGGCTTGAAGAAAATTGCGCCACTTCGATCAAGATGGACTTATGCCCTCGCGATCAGATTGGGAGGCGATTTCCCCAGTGTCTGGTAAGGAAGCGGAAAATGATTAGGACTGTTGCCATTCTATCTCTCTTCCTAGGGCCATTTGCTTTCGCTTGTATTTATGAGTCCATACTTTGGATTGAGTGCCTCCGAGACCATTCTGGATCATATTGCGATTGGTACTTGTTAGGAGAACCAATACGCTGAAGCAAATTAGGTCTTTAAACTTCTTACTTCGTAATTGGGAAGAGCCGATCGATCAAGCGATTCATGCTTTCACTTGCGGGTTGTCTCTGGATTAATTCACGAAGCAAGCCATAGGGCATGTACTGATACCTTATGCTTGCTATGATAGCGCTCCGGTATCGACTCGTGTCTGCAATAATATGTTTGTCAGCCATATTACATGGTATTCATGTCACTGCCCTGATTTTGAAGATAGGCGGCGAGCGCCGACGCAAGGTTGCTCGAAACCAGCGCGGAGGCGAGACTATTGGCCAGAGCGGTCATTTCTTCGCTATTACCGCCGCTTGAAGTCGTGCTGCTCGTCAAGGATGAATCTGATGTCGAAGATATCGCCGATGCCGAAGAGCTCGTGTTACTGCTAGATAACGTTCCCAACAAGGCCTCCAAATCATGAGTGACGGCACTCGCGGCAGTTTGCGCGCCTGTCGTATCGCCGGAAGATACGGAACTGAGGAGTGTGCTGAGATCGCTTGCGAAACTTGCCAGCGAACTATTGGTGCTGTCTGATGAAGATGATGATGGCGGGGGTGGTGGCGGCGGATTGGAGTTGCTCGTCAGGCTTGCGAGATCCTGCGCGATGCTCGATGCTGCGGATTGTGCTGTCGCCGTATTGCCGGATTGGACGGCGCTCAAAAGCGTATTGAGGTCGGTCAGAAACTGGCTGCCTGATGATGCTGTGCTGCTCGCCAAGGACGAAGAACTCGAAGATGCCGCGGACGTCGAACTTGTGCCGCTGCTCGAAGCCGGCCCGAACAGAGCCTGCAAATCATTGGTGACGGAACTTGCGGCGGTCCGCGCATCTGTCGTATCGCCCGATTGGACGGATTGCAGGAGGCCTGAAAGGTCCGTTGCGAATTGACTTGCTGCCGTATTTTCCGATGTTTGATCCTGTGCCAATGTGCTCAGCGATGACTGCGCATCGGTTAGGCCGCCTGATTGCACATAAGCAAACAACGACGACAGATCACTCTTGATTTGTACTGAGCCCGTACTTGAATCGTTTGTGCCGGTGAGGCTGGTGATCGATTTAGACGACGTCTGATTAGATGTCGAAGCCGTTTGCGCACTCGCTATGTCCCCAGAGGCGGCGGCATTCTCTATATCTTTCAGCGACTGTTTGTGTTGCTGATAGAGATTGAGCAAATCACCATTATTCGAGTGTATGCTTGATATTGACATGGCTGCCTCGGTTCGCCGTTGCCTATATCTCCGAGGTATCAGCCGCTGATCTTGTGCAAAACTTGCATATACTCGTGTCACTATTTGCTAATATGTTTCTCTTAGAAATTAACTTTTGCGCGGACCTGCTCTCGCTGTTCCACAACTCCATTCAATTAGTTGAGCTATTGCGATTTCCAATTATGGGCGGGACCCAAATATTTGAATCAGAAATATGCCGTCAGAAATATTCAGAAATGAATGGAATCTGATGCGATACAAAAAAGTTTGGGTTCTTTGACTACAGATTGCATTTCCCGCCGATGGAAACCGCTCTATCCGCTTGGCAATATAACGCGCGCGATCAACCCGTGCGGTTCACGATCAAGCAGCTTCAATAAGCCTTGATGCGCTTTCACAATGCTCTGGACGATCGGGAGCCCCAGACCGAACCCTTGCAACGCCTCGACTTTTCGCGATTCGCCGCCGCGCATGAAAGGCTCAAGCATAGCTGCTTTCGAGTCGCCAGGAATGCCTGGGCCATCGTCAACGACATCGATCTCTATTTGGTCTGTTTCGGCCCGGCGCAGATGCACTTCAACTTCGGTTCCGAATTTCACGGCATTGCTGACGAGATTTGTAACAGCTCTATAGAGTTCGTCCGCATTGCCTTTGATATAGACTGGCTCTGGGCTTTCGAAGAGGACCGTGTAGCCCATATCTGTGAATTCATCGCAGATGGTCTGCAGTAAGGTGCCGAGATCGAGAAGCGCGTTTCTTTGTATTTCCACTCCATCTCGAATAAACGACAAAGCGCTATGGACCATGGCATTCATTTGTTCGATATCGCGTAATATCGAGCTGCGAACGTCGCTTGGTTCGATAAACTCCGCGCGCAGCCGTAGCCGCGTCACGGGTGTCCGCAAATCATGACTGATGGCCGTCAGCATTTGCGTTCTCTGTTCGATCATGATTTTCACGCGTTCGCGCATGCGGTTCAAAGCATGCGCCGCGGCGCAAAGCTCGCTGGGTCCATTTTCTTCCAGCATGATCATGGGACCGTCGGGCGCGAATGTATCCACCGCGTCGGCGAATTTTCGTAAGGGCCGGGTTAGGCTGCGGGCGGCCCAAAAGAGAAAAATTGTGAAACTGATTGCAATGAATATAAGTGTTGCGAAGACCAGTGTGATCACTTGCGGAGGGTCGCTAGGCGGCGGACTTCCAATGCCATCGCTACTGGGTTGTCGTAGCTGAGACCTAGGATCAAATTCAAGCGCAGGACCGCCATGCGGCACTTCCACGGTTATGTAGAGCCCATCATGGAACTGGAAACCGATGCGTCGCCGCTGCCCAGAAGTCTCTTCGCGGATGATGCGCATTCGCGGACCCGCTCGGCTTTGAAGAGCCGTGATCAACTTATCGTCGTGAAGGCCGGGCGATGGCAGCTGGGGCGGCGATTCACTTTTAACATCGAGCCTCGGCTCACTTTCCTTAAGCCAAGCAAGCATTTGATCGCGGGCGGGCGGCGGAAGAGTGTCTGTCACTTTCATGAAATCAGTGATTTTATCAATGTACCCGCTTTCCGCGGGCGGGTCGCGCTGGCCAGAATCACTGCGTCCGATGAGAAACGCGGCGCCCACGCAGAGGTGAAAAATGACCGCGGAAAGAATGACGAGTAAAATGATCTGGCTTGCTATCTCTCGTGGAAGAAAGCTTGTTTTCACGGATTATTCCGCCTTCACGGCTTGCGGAAATAAATATCCGCCCGACCTCACGGTTTTGATTATTTCCGGATCGTGCGGATTGGTCTCGATTTTCTGGCGCAAGCGGCTGACCAGAATATCGATGCTGCGTTCGAAAGATCCAGCCGGACGCCCCTGCGTGATTTCGAGCAGTTGATCGCGTGACAAAACCCGGCCCGGATATTCACAGAAGGCTGCGAGAAGATCGAACTCAGCGCTAGTCAAAGTCACTTTCGCACCTTGCGGATTGAGAAGCTTACGCATGTTGCGATCGAGGTGCCAGCCGGCAAAACAAAAAATCCCATTGCTCCTCGTATCGCGTCCATTTGCCTGACGCCGCAAAACCGCGCGAATCCGCGCGAGCAATTCGCGCGGATTGAATGGCTTCGGCAAATAATCGTCAGCGCCCATCTCCAGACCGATGATCCGATCTATCTCCTCGCTTTTGGCAGTCAGCATGATGATTGGGACATTCGACGTTTTGCGTAGCCGGAGACAGATTGAAAGGCCGTCTTCCTTCGGCAGATTGAGATCGAGCACAATCAGATCTACGGGATCGTGACCAAGCTTAAGGTCCATCTCTTGCCCATGGGCGGCAAGTGATGTCCGCAGATCATGAGTGTTTAAATAGCGTGCGATGAGGGACCGGATCTCAGTGTCGTCCTCGACAATAAGGATATGCGGTGCGTGAATCGCCGCGATCGAGTCAGTCATGTCTCTTTTGCCTTGAAGAAAGCCTGACGATGCTAAAAAGCAATTGTTCTATTTCACATGCCTAGGTTCAGCGTAACGGCTTCAAAGATGATAGCACGTCATCGACGATTGGATAGCCCGCTAAAATTGGCACGTTATCCACGAATTCGCCGTTGCAGAAACAATGAGAAACAAATGGCGTTGCATTCGATCCAGATCGCTAGATCGAAAAGATCGCGCTGAGGCGGGGCAGACGTTTATGGCCCAACCGCGGAAATGAAGATTCGACACATTAAAAAGCGACAGCGATCGAGTGCTTGTCCTGCACAGGATACGGCCATCGCGCTTTGTGTCCCAATAACATTTAGTGCGCGTGATCGTGGTCGTGGTCGTCGTGAGCGTGGTCATCATGGGCATGGTCGTCATGCGCATGATCATCGTGGGTATGGTCAGCATGATCATGGTCGTGGTCGTGATCATGATCATGATCTTCCGCTTTGACCTTGGGCTTGATGAGCGTCTTCGCGAGGAAGGCCTCACAGCCCATCACGCCGTCATCATCGATCATACGCCCAGTACCTTTGCGCGACATGCTTTTGACCGGCACGTCGAGCGCCTTCAAAGCGTCTTTGGTTTTGGTCATGGCCTCAATGGGCGCGACGGGATCGGCATCGCCATGAACGAGCAGGATCTGCGGCTTGGAGGTGATCTCTTCGCCTTTGACATCACCGGCGATATAGCTGGCTGAGAAGGCGACAACGCTGCCCATGGCTTTGCGGCGGCGAAGCGCGACATGAAGCGCGAGATCGGCGCCTTGCGCAAAACCGACCAAAGCCAAATGGCCGTCTTGAAGGTGGCGCTTCGTCAGCATCTCGTCCAGGAAAGTGTTGAGTTCAGCGGCGGCTTCTTTGATCCCGGCCTCGATCTCGCCTGGGCTTTTGCCTTCGGTCTCGAACCATTTGCGGCTGCCGGGTGTTTTGCCCGCCAGCGGCGCTTCGGCCAGCAGAAAATCCGCTTTCAGCATTGTCGGCTGCCAATTGATCGCGACATCGATCAGTTTGGCATCCGCCGCGCCCGGCTCATCGAGGAGCACGACAAGATAGACGGGCTTGCCGCAGGACATGGCCGCGAGGCAGGGTCCTTCTTTGATTGCCATATGTGTCTCCTTTTGAAAGGCCGCGGTAGGATTTAGAAAGGTTTATAGCATGGAGAAGAACGAGGCACGATAACGTAATTTGCACGGCACGTTACTTATGGGGATCCGCCGCATCAATTTCTGCTAAGACGGCTGCGAGCAATGGTGATAAATCCCTCTGCACCGTATCCCAGACGATATCCTCAACCACATTATCGTAAGAATGCCTGTACAAGTTCCCGGCATCTCTAATATCGCGCCACGGCAATTCGGGGTGCCTGTCCCGTAAGTCGTCTGGCAATCGACGGCTCGCCTCCGATATGATCTCAAGCGCGCGTGTCACAGCAAAAAAGTGCAGCCGTGATTCCTTGAACGCCTCGTACGTAAGATCTTTAATAAAATTGCGCGCTAAAAATATGCAGTCGCGGATGTCGTATAAAGCCAAAAGAGCTTTATTAGAAAGCATAAATCGCATCGCGTTCGGCGCTTGGCCGCACAAAGGGTTTCAGGCCGGCACGATTCGCGACATCAACACGTGCGGGAAACAAGTCCTCAAGATAATTGATGATGCTCACATATTGAAACAGGCCGATATGGGCGTCAGGCGCGATCTCGACCATGATATCGATATCGCTATCCGGCCGATGCTCATTGCGAGCGATCGAACCGAATAGCGCAGCATGCGCGACGCCCTTGGCGCGCAGCTCGGCCTCGCATGCCTTTAAACGGCTTATGATTTCATCTCGCATCATGAAATTATTTTGCCTTTGAAATGCGTAAAAAGAAAGCCCTGCGGAAATTTCGTAGCTTTCCCTTGCCCGGCGGCGGCTCTCACAACTTCTGATACCTGCGATAGCACCTCTGGCCAATGCCAGTCAGGACCTCATATCCGCTGATGCCGGCCGCCGCTGCGAAATCATCAATGCTGATCGACGTGCCGATCAGCTCGACGATGTCACCGCGCTCGACATAGCCGGAATCGCTCGTATCCACCGCGACGAGATCCATGCCCACGCCGCCTATATAGGGGCAGCGGTTGCCTTGCGAGATCACATAGCCGCCGGAACCTGTCTTCGTTTTTGTCAGGCTTCGCGGAATGCCATCCGCCAGCCCGGCGCTGATCGTGGAAATACGGCGCGGCCCGCGTGCTTTCCAGCCTTGATCTTCGCCGACGCGCTCGCCGGGTTCTAGAATGCGGACTTGGATCACTTGCGACTCAAGCCGCACGACCGGCTTCATCGGATTGGGCCGGCCTGGCACCGGATTGCCCCCATAGAGCGCATAGCCGGGACGCACCAAATCGTAGAGCGGATTGGCTTCGAGAAAAATCGCGCCAGAATGGGCGATCGAGGCTGCTGCTTTCGGCAATCTCGCCCGCATCAATTCGAATTTTTCGATCTGTTTCGTGATCGTGGCTTCGTGCTCGGCACGGGCAAGCTGCGTCATGACGAGCCGGACGTCGAAGAGATGCGAGAGATGAATGCCATGTTCGAGATCATAGGGCTTGAGGCCCAGCTGATTGAGGCCCGTCTCGAACCGGAAGGCCGCGGGCAGCAACCCGCCCTCGGCGGTGCGCCGCTTCGAGACGGCGCAAAATTGCCCCCAATCTTCGATTTCCGGCACGGAACAGAGCACCGGTGCCAGATTGAAATCGGCGTAGAGCGGCGCCGTCTCGGGCCGCAAGCCGTTCAACACATAGATCGCAGCTTCGGGCGCGCTTCCACGGGCTGCGCGGCCCTCAAAAGCATGCGCGACGAAGAAGGTCTTGCAGCCTGCTTCATAAAGCGCCGTCACGACGGGTTTCAGCCCAAGGCCATAGGCATCCGCTGCGACGACAGCGCCGCACTCAGCGTCGCCGCACACCATGCGCAAGGTCTGCCAATTGGCAACGATGGCGGACAGATCGACCGTGAGGATCGTTCCGGCTTCGCTTGGGGTAACTTCCGTGCTGACGTCCATTCCTGCCTGATCGTTTTGCGGGCCGTGCCTGGCACCTTGCACAGAGCAAAAACTCTGCCGCCGCGCTGAGACCTTTATTCGGCCGGAGTCCCAGTCTCCTGCGACACGCGGCTATGCTTGATACCGTAGAAAAAATAGATCACGAGCCCGATCGCCAGCCACACGGCAAGCCGGATCCAAGTATCGGCGGGAAGCCCCAGCATCAGGAAAATCGCCGACGCGGCGCCAAGCGGCGCGACGACAAAGACCATCGGCGTCTTGAAGGGGCGGTGGAGTTTCGGCTGCATGATGCGCAAGGTGAGAACGCCGCAGCAGACGATGGCAAAAGCAAACAGAGTTCCGATGCTGACGAGTTCGCCGACAAGGCCGATGGGCAAAGTCCCTGCGAGCAGCGCGACAATCACGCCCATGATGATCGTCGATATATAGGGCGTTCTGAATTTTGGATGGACCCGGCACGCGGCATCGGGCAGTAAGCCATCCTTCGCCATCGTGAAAAAGATGCGCGATTGTCCCAGCAGCAGAACAAGAATGACCGAGCTCAGGCCCAAAATCGCGCCAAGCTTGATCAGCGGCGCGAGCCATGTGAGGCCGATGGCATCGACGCCAAATGCGATCGGGTCGGGCACATTTAAATGATCATAGGGAACGATGCCGGTAATGACGAAGCTGACAAGCACATAAAGCACAGTGCAGATGGCGAGCGATCCCATGATCCCAATGGGAATGTCGCGCTGCGGGTTATTGGCTTCCTGCGATGCCGTCGAGACAGCATCGAAGCCAATATAGGAAAAGAACACCACGGCCGCGCCGCGCACCAAGCCGCTGTAGCCGAACTGGCCATTGCCTAAGTTCGGAGGAATGAAATCGCCGTCCGGATTGGCCGCTGTCACCCAATTCGAGGTCTTCACAAACCAAATGCCCGCGACAATGAACAAAACGACAATGGCAAGCTTGATGAGAACAATGATGTCATTGACCTTGGCGGATTCGCGAATACCAACAACAAGCAAAGTTGAGATGAGCGCGATGATCAACATGGCGGGAAGATTGAGGACCGCGCCGCTGAGGGACCATGAACCAGAGGCCGGATCAAAAACCAGCGCGGCCTGCGTATAAGCGTCGGGGATATGAATTCCCAATCCTTTTAAAAAGCTGGAGACATAGCCGGACCAGCCGATGGCGACCGTCGTCGCACCGAAGGCATATTCGAGGATCAGATCCCAGCCGATAATCCAGGCGATGAACTCGCCCATCGTCGCATAGGCATAGGTATAGGCGCTGCCAGCGATTGGCACGGTTGAGGCCATTTCGGCATAGCAAAGACCGGCGAGCCCGCAGACGATCGCCGAAAGCACGAAAGAAACGGAAATAGCCGGACCGGCATAAGACGCGGCGGCGTGACCCGTCAGCACGAAGATACCCGCGCCGATGATGCCACCGATGCCAAGCGCGATGAGGCTCGTCAGCGAAAGAGAACGGCGCAGCTTCACCCCCTCCGTGGCGGCGGAGCCTTCTTCCGGGGCTTCGGCTTCAGCTTGCAGAAGCGCGATGGACTTACGTGCCCAAATATTCGTCATGCGGTGGTGCCCCGTTTTAGATTTTCATCGCCCGCGGCGCAGCTCCGATCGCTGGCGGCCCATTCTGGCGGATTAACGGAACATCACTGGCGAAAAGCAAGTTTGCACTTGGAATCATGCAAATTTTCTAAGAATCGGATTTTTACAAGCACGTCAGAGTGATCGCAGATCGCTCGCACTTCTTCATAACCTCGGTATAATAAAACTTCTAGGGTTCGTGAGGCATTGATGACGTGATTATTCTCCGGTCGGTTGTTTTCAATGTGCTCTTTTATATTCAGCTGATCGCGCTGCTGGTCGGCTGGTCGCCGTGCCTTATCTTTGGCAGGCATTCTGTTCAGAATATCGCGCGTTTCTGGGCCCGCAATTCGATCTGGCTGCTGGATAAAATTTGCGGCGCGAAACTCGAGTTCCGGGGGCTTGAACATCTTCCGCGCGGGGCTTGCATCATCGCCTCCAAACATCAGTCTTTCTTTGAAACATTCGCGCTGACGGTTCAGACGTCCGATTTTTCTTTCGTCCTCAAACGCGAATTGATGATGATTCCGTTTTTCGGCTGGTATCTGAAGTGCGGCGGCATGATCGGTATCAACCGTTCAAAACGCGGCAGCGCGCTGGCTCAACTCGCGCCGCAGGTTCGCGCCCACATCGCGCAGGGGCGGCAATTTATCATTTTTCCAGAAGGGACGCGCCGGCCTGCCGGCGCGCCGCCAATGTTCAAATCGGGTGTGGCGCGCCTCTATCTAGAGACCGGCGCGATCTGCGTTCCCGTGGCCTTGAACACAGGGCTGTTTTGGCCGCGCCGCAGTTTCTTGCGCCGTCCAGGACGGATTGTGATCGAGTTCTTGGAACCGATTCTTCCAGGGCTCACGAAAGAGGCCTTTATGCAGCTGCTCGAAATGCGGATTGAAGCGGCGACTAATCGCCTCGTTGCGGAGGCCTGCCGGGAGGAGCCGGCGCTGCGCGAAGTCCTTCCCGTCAGCGGCGGCGTTTCTCACGCTTAAGACACAAAAAAGCTTGACGAATTTTTCAACTGTTCTATGTTTGTTCCTATCAGGAAAACCTGAAGGACCGCTGCGACATGCGAACAATTGACCCTTTTCTTGCGCCCGGTCTTTGGGGCGGGCTCCCGAAGCAGCCCCAATCCTCAATGATGGCGGCGGGACGCTTTTTGAGTCCCCCGAGGCGTCCCGCCGTCATCGCTCATGGCGCCTTGGCATCGCTCGCCGGCAGCACTCTGGAGCCACGGTTTTATGCGTGGCAAGGACGCGCAGGGCGCCGTTATATTTGCTCGGTTTTTCCGGTGCTCGAAGACGAGGATAACAAAGGCCTGCCGGATTTTCCCGGCGCGATTGTCATCGCTGCTGGCAGAAATGGGGTAAGGCTGCGAGCGCTCACGGTTTTCGCTCCAAGCGATGGCGCAGAGAGAACTATGTGCGTGGATGAAGCCATATCTGGCGGAGCCGTCGAATGGCATGTTCATCTTCCGGCTGGAAATGACAAAGACCGGAGCGCCTTGTTGCGGGATTTGGAAGATGCGTGACCTCGCGCCTTTGCCGGCCCGCCCCCGCGGCCATAAACGGTTAACTATTCCATGCAAAATAGGGCTTCATCCGGTAATCCGGCCCGAGAAGGGCAGCGTTACCGGGATGTACCGGACCAAGCTTAGGAAGTGCGAGTCATAATGCTGTGTATGTCGCATTGGGCGAGCTTTTTAAAGAGCGCGTGTGTCGCGGCCGCTATTGCCGTTGTGCTTCTCCCTTGCGCGGTGCCGGCGCAAACATTCGATCCGGGTGCGATAGAAACGCTTTTAAAAGCCGAACCTGCGCAAAGCGGCCAGACTCAGCCTGATGCGCTTCCGGCTTCAAAACAGCCCGACTCCAACGCTGTCGCTGTCGAACCGCCTGTACCCAAACCAGCCCCTGAGGATCTTTATCTTTCGAAGGATCCGCAGCCCACCTTCACGGCCGAGACAGCTGCTCTAACCGAGGAAGCCGCGCAAAAATATCTGGCGATCGTCGAAGCGGGCGGCTGGCCGGAGGTGCCCACGGGCGCCAAGCTTGCCCCTGGCGCGACGGGGCCAGCCGTTTCAATATTAAAGCAGAGATTGTCGATTGCTGGAGACCTTGAACCGGCGGCAGCAGGGCCATCAGACGTCTATGATGCTGCCGTAGAAGCAGCGGTCAAACGGTTCCAGGAACGTCACGGGCTCGAACAAACGGGCGCCATCGGCGGGCAGACGCTTCGCGCCCTGAATATCACGGCGATCATGCGTTACAATCAATTGCTCGCTTCGGCGAAGCGGCTGCGCGCCAGCAAATTTCCGTTTGGTCCGCGCTATGTCACTGTCAATATTCCCTCGGCCAATGTCGAGGCTGTTGAAGATGGCAAAGTCGTCCGCCGCTACATTGCTGTCGTTGGTAAGGCCGATCACCCATCGCCCACGGTTGAGACAAAGATCACCTCGATCAATCTCAATCCCACCTGGACAGTGCCAGCCTCCATCGTGAGAAACGAAATCATTCCGCATATGCTGGCTAATCCAGGTTATCTGGCTAAGGAGCATATTCGTATCCTTGATCAGACTGGCGCAGAGGTGAATCCGGCGCAGATCGATTGGGCCAATAATTCCGCCGCGTCTTTCACATTGCGGCAGGATTCGGGTGAGACCAATTCGCTTGGCACGCTGCGCATCGATATGCCAAATAGAGACGCGGTCTATATGCACGACACACCGTCCAAAAGCCTCTTCGCTGCAAGCGTGCGGTTCCAATCGCATGGCTGCGTACGGGTTTCAAAGGTCGATGATCTCGCAGCTTGGCTCTTGGAAAATAACAGCCCGCCGGAGCAAGCGGCCGCGAATCAAACATCCGGCCAGTCCGGTTGGACGGCGGAGACGATTGACGCGGCGATCACACTCGGCACGCGCATGGATGTGAAGCTCACAAAACCGGTGCCGGTTGCCTGGGTCTATCTGACGGGTTATGCCACGCCGGATCATATCGTGCATTTCCGCAACGATGTTTACGGATTGGACAATGCCGCCGATAATCCCCCCACGGCATCGATACCCGTACGGGCGCCTCAGCAGCAATCCTCCGCTGTGCCAAGCAAACCAGCGGCTCCAGCCGCGAAGACGCTGGTGGAATGAGGCGGAAGGCCTGCTAACATCTCAAACTTTTGCCGCCTCATAGCCCGCTTTGGTGAGTTCGATGGTCTCGCCGTCGGTCACGACGAGATTTTTCTGGCTCAGCAATGAGACGATCGCCGATAAAAGCTTGCCATCCTTGATGCCGCTCGGCTCCTTGGCCTCATTAATGCTTTCGCACCAGATAGAGCTGCCGATCCGTTCTTCGCCGAGGGGGGCTTCATGGGCCTCATTGGTCAGGATCGCACGCAGAATTTTCACTTCATTGTCAGACAGTCCGGTCATAGGAATAACCTCTTAGCGGCGGATTTGATGTGAGAGAAACAGAGGGGCTTGCCCATGGATGTCAAGATCGAATGGACCGAAGCCACGTGGAATCCCGTTTACGGATGCACGCGTAAAAGTCTCGCCTGTAAACATTGCTACGCTGAGACAACGACAGCCGAGAATGCCGCGCCGGGTCAATGGGGGCATGGATATGCCGAAGCCGGCGGCGGCTGGACCGGCAAAGTCGAGGTCCAGGCGGATCGCTTGCCTCAGCCGCTGACATGGGCCGAGCCCAAGCGGATTTTTGTCAATTCCTTCGCCGATCTTTTCCATGAGAGCCTTGCCAAGGAACAAATCGACCGGGTTTTCGCGGTGATGGCTCTGGCCCCGCGGCATATTTTCCAGATTTTGACTAAGCGGCCAAAGCAGATGCAGGACTATATGTCCGATGCGGGAACACCTGCGCGTATCGAGGCCGCTATGGCCGATTTTGCGATGCTTACGCCGTCCCGCAAGGTCGATCCCTGGCCGCTGCCGAATGTTTGGCTTGGCGTCACAGCTGAAAATCAAAAAGAAGCCGACCGCCGCATTCCGCTTTTGCTAGAAACGCCCGCCGCCTTGCGCTGGGTCGCGGCTGAGCCTTTGCTCGATAAGCTCGATCTTAAACCCGGAACGTGGCTGCCAGGCGAAGGCGCATCGGGAGCTAAGATCGATTGGATTGTCGGTGGCGGTGAGTTTGGCAAGGATGTCAAAGTCTGCCAGCCGGAGTGGGCGCGCGATCTGCGCGATCAATGCGTCAAAACCGGAACACCGTTTTTCTGGAATCATTTCGGCGCGCATGCGCCCGCGGGCGAGGCCGCGCGCCAAATCGACGGCGTGATCTACGAGGCGCTTCCGAAAATTTAGCGCAAGAGTTTCGTTCAGCCTCTGGATTTTGAACTTTAGCGCCTGATCTGATCCAAAGACCTTTGGATCATGATTAGAGTTCGAAATGCAGCAAGCTATGCACCATGTCCTAGTCGAAACCAAGGGCAAAGGCCTTTACGAGTTCACCGGCGAGGTCAGGCAATGGCTTGCTGCGCAGAAAGTCGAGACAGGGCTTTTGACCTTGTTTTGCAGACATACGTCAGCGTCGCTTCTCATTCAGGAAAACGCTGACCCGGATGTGCAAAAAGATCTTCTGACATTCTTCGAAAGGATCGCGCCGGAGGGCCTGGGCCTTTATGTGCATGAGGACGAAGGGCCGGACGATATGCCGGCGCATATTCGTTCAGCGCTCACACAAACGCAGCTTTCGATCCCGGTGGAAGCGTACAAGATGGTGCTTGGCACCTGGCAGGGCCTCTATGTTTTCGAGCATAGAAGCGGAGCGCACAGACGCGACATTGTTCTGCATCTTTTAGGCGCGTGAATCCGCTGCTTTACATCGTCGAGCGATCCAAAGCGCGTTCCGCATCGGCGATCGCCTCCGGCGTGCCGACATGCAGCCAAAGGCCATCGAGCCGCTGGCCATAAAGCCGGCCTTTTTCCGCCGCCTCAAAAAAGAACGGCGCAAGCCTGAATATGTCTTCGTTCCGTCCCGCGAAAAGCTCCGGCTTGATGATGCCGACACCGGTATAGACAAAAGGCGCGACCTCGCGCTCGCGGCGGCGTTCGAGCCTTGCATCCGGCTCCATTGTAAAGTCGCCAGGCCAATCGACGCCAATGCTCGACGCCGCCGCTGCCACGAGAAGCAGAATATCCATTTTGTCTGGCGCCCAGCGCTCGGCGAGTGCCGCGAGATTGTCGCGCGCGCCTGCCACCCAAAAGGCATCCGTGTTGCAGAGAAAGAAGGGCTCTGAGCCGAGCAAAGGCAGAGCTTTACGAATGCCGCCGCCTTGATCCAGAAGCTTTGCGCGTTCATCAGAGATGATGATGTTTGGCACCTTGCGTGTTGCAAGATGGGTTTCGATCTGATCGGCAAGGTAATGCACATTGACGATTGCCGTTTCGACACCGGCGCGCGCGAAACTGTCGAGCGGATAGTCGATGAGCGGTTTGCCGCCGACTTTGATCAGCGGCTTCGGCGTCGTTTCGGTCAAAGGCCGCATACGGGTTCCAAGTCCCGCGGCGAAGACCATAACTTTTTTAGGCATGAAGGGATGAGGCATCTTTTGCCGTGAACGTCATGAAGCAGGTGTCAGCAGGCGTGGAAGATGGGTCTCGTACCAGACCCTGACCTCCGCCATGACAGGATGCGCCAGGTTTTTGACAAGATAATTTTCAATGCGCGGCAGATGCGAAAGATATTGCGGTTTGTGGTCGCGCTTGTCGAGCCTTGCAAAAATCCCGAGGATTTTTGTTGCCCGTTGCGCCCCGAGAAGTGCATAGGCGCGGGCGAAGCTGCCCAAGTCGAATGTTGGGTCCGCCTCGCGGCGCAGCCGGGCATAATGGCCAAGCAGCTTCATTTCTGCATCATTGGCGACATCGGTGCGCGCATCTTGCAGCAGAGAGACGACGTCATAGGCGGGATGGCCTAAAACACAATCTTGGAAGTCGATGATGCCGACACGGGCCAGACCGGAGCGCTCGGGCAGCCAGAGAATGTTGGGCGAATGATAATCGCGAAGCGTCCAGCTCACCGGCCCAGTAACGATCTCGTTCAAGGCATGCCGCCACAGATTGACGAAAGTCGATTTAGCGCCCGAGGCAAGCGTGATGCCCGCGATATGCGGCGCATACCAATCCAGAAGCAGCTCCACCTCGATCGAGAGCGCGTCGAGATCATAAGGCGGAATGCGGTAATCCACATCCTCTGTCACGGGAATCGTTTCGGGCAGATTCAAGCCATGCAATCTGGCGAGCGCGGCAACCGCTTCGTCATAACGCTCAGTCATGATGCCTTGCGCATCGGCAATGCCTTCATTGCCGAGGTCTTCGAGCAAAGCGAGACCGGATGTAAGATCGCAATCGTAGATTTTCGGTGCCGAAAATCCAAGGCCACGCAGACCGCGATCGATTGCAATGAAAGGTTTGATATCTTCGGCGAGCCGCGCAATTTCGCTATAGGGCTTGCCGTAACGGATAGGCGGCCCATCTGGACGCGGCGGCGAGGTCATTAGGATTGAGGTTTCGCCATTGACTTTGACCAGCCGCTCATAAAGCCGCGTGGATGCGTCGCCCAGCATAAAGTGACGCTCCGCGCCGGACCAGCCGGAGCGCGCCAAAAGCTCATGAACGGCCTTGGCCTGCGCGAGCCGCATGGCAAAAGCGCCGATACCCGTCAGGACTGCGATGCGCTTCGATGTACTTTGCTCCAAATCGAGATGGAAGGATATGTCGAGCCGGTCGGCGGCGAGAAAATCACCGGCGCGCTCTGGCCATTCGACAAGAACAAGCGCCCCCTCGGAAGCTTCCTCCCAGCCAAGTTCCGAAATGTCACGCGGCTGGGAGATCCGGAACAGATCGGCATGCACGATCGGGTAGGCTGGCGTTTCGTAGATCTGCATCAAAGTGAAAGTCGGGCTCGGCACATCGAGATCTGGCTCGCCGCAAAGTAGCCGGATGAGCGCACGGGCGAAGGTCGTCTTGCCCGCGCCGAGCTCACCGGACAATGTGAGGAGATCGCCCGCATGAAGCCAGGAGGCGACATCGCTTGCCAGTGCCGAGGTTGCGGTCTCATCGATGAGATCCACACGCCAATTCACATGGCCAGGCGGAACAATTGGCGCCTCAGCAGCCATAATCAGTCTTTCCTTGGATCATTTCGGGCTCAACGGGCGTGTTTGCCGGAGATAGAATGACAGCGGTTTGGAGCGTATTCCGCTCAAATGGAATCATCCAACAGATACAGACATCCTTTAATTCATAAACTAGAGTATTTTGGCTCAAAACCGGCTTTGAGGAGCTGGTTCTAAGCTTGCGTCCGCCTTTCCAGATGCCCGCCATCCTCTTCCAGCCAAGCGCCGCCCTCATGAGATTGCAGTTTCAAACCATGCGCTGGGAAGATGCAAGTGACGGTAGTGCCCTCACCCAGGGCGGAGTCGATCAAGACACGTCCGCCATGCAATTCGACCAGTGAGCGGACAATGGAAAGGCCAAGTCCGACACCGCGGTGGCTCGATCCTGTCGTGTCGCTGTGAAAGCGATTGAAGACATCTTCGATCACGCTCGGCGGAATGCCACGCCCCTGATCGCTGACTTTGAAGACAATTTCATCATCGCGGCGGAGCGCAGCCAAAGTGACGTTCTGGCCTTGCGCTGAGAATCCGATGGCGTTCGAAAGCAGATTGAACAAAATCTGACGGATGCGTTTCCCGTCTGCCACGAAGCTGCCGATGCCTTCAAGCGCGATGATCTGCAAATTGATATTGGACTCGGCCAGCCGGTCCTGCACGCCCTCGGCGGCGGCCAAGATGGTTTGCTTAATATCGACATCTTCAGGTGACAGCTCCATCGCATCCATGTCGATGGATGCGAGGTCCAAAATATCATTGATGATCGCCAGCAGCGCGGCGGATGACTTCATCACGTAGCCGATATATTCGCGTTGCTTCTCGTTGAGCGGGCCGATGGCGCCGTCGCCAAGCAATTGGATGAAGCCGATAATGGTGGTGAGCGGCGACCGCAATTCGTAAGAGACATGGTGGACGAAGTCGTTGCGCAGCTTCTCAGCATCGATCAAGGCCTGGTTGCGTTCAGTCAGGGCGAGTTCCACATTTACGCCGGCCGTCATATCGGTGAAGGCCAGAAGCGTCGCACCATCGGGCAGCGGCAAGGCTGCGCAATCGAGAACAGTGCCATCGCGGCAAGCTAAGCGCCGCTCAAAGCCGGTACGCTCGTCCCGCAGGCCGGCAACAAAACTACGCAGCTCGTTCCATGTCGTTTCTTCCGGATGAAGCAGCGCGCAGAGTTCCGCGACCCGATCGATATGCGGTCTGCTCGCAAGAATGTCCGGATCGAGTTTCCAAAGCTTCGCAAAGGCTGGATTGAACAATTTCAGCCTGCCGTCCGTGCCGAAAACGGAGACACCTTCTTTGAGCGTATCAAGCGTCTCACCTTGCACACGCGTCAGCGCGTTGAATTGCGACTCGAGATTGAAGCGTTCTGTGACGTCGTCGAAGAGATAGGTTACGCCACCCTGCGGATTGGGATTAACGACAATACGTAAAGTCCGGCCATCCGGCAGATACCAGACTTGCTGGTTCGTCTCGAGCGATTGGTAAGACGTGAGAAAGCTTTTCTTCCAGCTGCGGAAATCCGCTTGTTCTGGCAGAAGCCCCGCGGCACGCAGGCGGTCAAGAATCTCCGCGTCTGTCGGCTTTTGATCGACGAAGTTTTGATCGAGCGCCCAGAGCGCCCGGTAAGCGGCATTATGAAAGATAAGCCGCTGCGAGCGGTCGAAGATCGCGACCGCGGTCGTCAATTGATCAAGTGTACGGGTGTGAGCCTCTGTCAGGCGCTGAAGATCCGCACGGACCGTTTCGAGATCCGTGAGATCAATAGCCATGCCAGCGGAGGCGAATTCGCACGGCACTTCGACAATATCGAACATATGCCTTTCGCCAGCGACGACCGCTGGGGTGCGTTCATGCCATGGTGTTCCGGCGCGCCGGGCCGCGGCAGCGGCCTCGCGCGCCCGCCATTCAAGAAGTTCAGCCTGCCGGAGGACGGCATCGCCAGGATCCTTCGCTTCGACGGCCTTGGCGAAAGGTATGTTGACCCAGGTCAGCAGGCCGTTTTGGTCTCGAATCCAAGCCGGATTTGAAATTGCATTGAGCATGGCATGCGAGGCATCGAGTTCGATCACGGTGCGGGCTTGGCATTCGCGCAAACGAATGACCTCGCGGCGGTCTCCCGAGACGTCGTGAATGCGCATAACCGCGCGGCCGCTGACGGCACGGCCTTCGACTTCGAGATGACGCGCGCCGAGGGTTTCGACTGCCAAGTGGAAGGCTTCCCCTCGCGACCTGAGTTTATCGACCAGGGATTCGAGTTTCTGCGCCGTTTCCGGTGGAAGCCACGAACCAAAGCCCAGCACGCGCCGCGCGACCGGTGCATCGGTTACCAGACTGAGATCGCCCATAATCTCAGGCTCACCGTCTTCTATGCCCCAGGCGATGATGATTTGCGGCTCCGCCGCGAGGAAGACTTCTGCCCGATCGAGCTTGGCACGAACACTGGTGAGTTCATGCGACAGATTATTTTCTCGTTTCGTCCAGTTTTGCCGGCCGGCGAGATGTAAAAGCGCGGTAATGGTCGAAAATAAAACAAGGCCGACGACGAGCGAAAGGCCGATAATATCGTGGCTTTCACGCAGCCCTTGCAGGACCGCGAACGGATTCTCAGTTTGCGCCGCGGCCTTTTGCGACGCTCCATCAATGAGGATTGCCGCGCCAGCTAGCGCAGCCCGCAGGGACAAGGCGTTATGCCGCTGCCGCCGTCCCATCCCCATATCCCCCGATCGCCTTGCCCTGGAATTCTTTCGAATCAATTCACTTTAGCGATAAGAGGAGTCTTTGAGAATCCAGTTAATGTTTTACTGTTGGATGATTTGATTTCTTGGCCGGTCAAGACGTTTTGACGGCTTCGAAACGCGGCAAGCGCAATCCGCCGCCCCAAAACGGGGCAGCCGGATTGCAGATCGGCCCTTGGTAAGGGTTAATACCGGTAGAGCTCGGGTTTGAACGGACCTGTTTGCGGCACGCCAATGTAATCGGCCTGCTGGGCCGTCAGCTTGGTGAGATGCACGCCGATTTTATCGAGATGCAGCGCCGCGACCTTTTCATCGAGATATTTCGGCAATGTGTAAACTTTGCGCTGATATTGGCCCTGCTTCGTCCAAAGTTCGATCTGCGCAAGTGTCTGATTGGTGAAGGATGCTGACATCACGAATGAAGGATGACCCGTCGCATTGCCCAGATTGACCAGGCGTCCCTCGGACAGAAGAATGATGCGCTTGCCATCCGGAAACTCGATCTCATCAACCTGCGGCTTCACATTATGCCACTTGAAGTTGCGCAAGCCGCCGACCTGGATTTCCGAGTCGAAATGGCCAATGTTACAGACGATGGCGCGATCCTTCATCGCCCGCATATGATCGACGGTGATGACGTCAATATTGCCGGTGCAGGTCACAAAGATGTCGGCGCGCGACGCCGCGTCGTCCATCGTAACGACTTCATAGCCTTCCATAGCAGCCTGCAAAGCGCAGATCGGGTCGACTTCGGACACGAGCACGCGGCAACCTGCGTTGCGCAGCGAGGCAGCTGAGCCTTTGCCGACATCGCCAAAGCCAGCGATCATCGCGACTTTGCCGGCCATCATCACATCGGTGCCGCGGCGGATGCCATCGACCAGCGATTCGCGGCAGCCGTAAAGATTGTCGAATTTAGATTTCGTGACCGAATCATTGACGTTGATCGCGGGCCACAAAAGCTTTCCTTCCTTCTCCATATTATAGAGCCGGTGAACGCCCGTCGTGGTTTCCTCGCTGACGCCTTTAATAGCAGCACCAATGCGGCCATAAAATCCCGGGTTGGAAGCAAGCCGCTTCTTGATGGCAGCGAAAAGAATTTCTTCCTCTTCATTGCCAGGTTTTTCGAGAAAGCCTGTGTCGCCGCCTTCGGCGCGGATGCCGAGGTGGATCAACATGGTCGCGTCGCCGCCGTCGTCAAGAATCATATTCGGCGTGCCGCCGTCGCCCCATTCGAAAATCTTGTGGGTATATTCCCAATAATCGGTGAGGCTTTCGCCTTTGCGCGCGAAAACAGGAATACCTGCCTCGGCGATCGCCGCGGCGGCATGATCTTGTGTCGAATAAATATTACAGGACGCCCAGCGGATATCGGCACCAAGCGCCTTCAATGTCTCGATCAGCACAGCCGTCTGAATCGTCATATGCAGAGAACCTGCGATACGTGCGCCCTTAAGCGGCTGCGAAGGCCCGAATTCCGCGCGTGTCGCCATCAGTCCCGGCATCTCGGTTTCAGCGATGGCGAGTTCTTTGCGGCCCCAGCTGGCAAGGCCGAGGTCAGCGACAGCATAGTCGGGCGCACTTTGGGTCATGATCATCCGCAGTTTTTAAAAAAGACGTGTTTCTATAGCAGGGCTTAGCAAGTGAGGCAATAAAGATATAAGCAAGTCTTTATGTAGATTTTTGGAGAAAATCCGGCACTTAACGAAATAGCAAAGCCATTTTGTGGCCTTAACCGCGGCGCTAATTCCCCGCTCAAGATCGATTCTATGGCTAAGCCTGCTCTTGCTATTCGACGCAAAAATGTGGAATGGCGGGTGAGCTTTCATTTGGTCAATTCACAGCGGGGTCAAAGCGCGAGCCGGACAATTGCTCGCGGCGTACCCGTCCTTCCAAGGCTTTCCGAGTCACGTATTCATGCCAGATCCAACAATACCGGCAAAAAAATACGGCATTGCCGTCATTGCCAATGACAAGATTTCTGATTGGCTTCTGCCGTTCCTGGAAAGCTATCTAGCGACCAATAAAGCAACGCCGCTTTATCTGATTCCCTATGATGATAATGTTTCAGTCACCCGGAGGGCAGCGGATATATATGGCGTCAATTTTGTGACGCCCGATAGCGCGGAGCTCGATGCCTTGGCGGCACGGCTCTACCCTTTATTTCCGGGGCACCGCCGCAGGCTGCGCAAGTTTCTGTCGCTCGCGCTGCCGCTCGACGAAGTGCTTTATGTGGATGTGGACACGCTTCTCTTTCGTGATTTCAGCGAGCTATTCGGACTCATTGAAAGCAAGAAGACGGATTTTCTCATGGCCTCGTCGAGCGAGGAATATGTCTACAATAAAAAGCAGGCGAACTATGAATTCCTGCGCGATGCGCGGCTCTTTAACGATGGGTTCTTTCTGACATCGAACCATATTCTGTCGCTGCGCGATTTCTATGAAACGATGAAGCAGGACGAGAAGATTTTCCATACAGTGCGCAAGCGCGGCATGCTCTTCGCGCAGCCAATGACGAATTTCGTCGTCCATAGACGCGGGTTGAAAGTGGCGTCGCTTCGCGAATGTATCGAGACGGCGTCGGATGAAAGTTTTTACAAAGCGGAAAACGTGAGTTTTACGCCGGACGGTCCCATCGATCTGGTGGGTAACCGGATCTTTTTCGCCCATTGGGCTGGCGCGACCAGCCTGCCGGCCCGCCGTGTTTTCGACGCGGTTTGGCGGCAATATTCTGAGAAGGCAAGCGCGCGGATGAGCAAATAATCGATTTGGAGTATGTTTTGAGACATGCTTTATACTCTGGTTCTGATACGTCATCCCTCCCAAAAGCCAGCAACTTTCAGGCAGGGTGCTTCAAGCTTTACTTTGGTGCATGATCATCCGTCTAAAGGTCTGTCGCTTTTAGAAGGCATGTTTTAGCGGACGGACGAATGCCCCCACTGCTCACGTTTTATCTCGCGAAACGCATTGCGCTCTCATCCTTGCTGATCGAGACGAGCCTCTGCGTTCCCGTGATCATGACGTCGCTGTTTCATTATCTGCCGCCGGCCGCGGTGCGCGGCGGGCTTCTCTGGCCGGCGCTGCTTGGGACAGTTCCGACGGTTTTCTATATCGCCCTTCCGCTCGCCGTCGGCGTTGCAATCACGCTCGAATTTGCACGCATGTCGTCTGAAGGCATGATCGCAGTCTTTTATTCCATCCGGCTTTCGGTCTGGTCGATTTGCGCACCAGCCGCCCTTGTCGCACTGATCGCCGTTGGCGTCGGCTATTGGTTTTCTTCCTTCATCGCTCCGGCCTATGTCGGCCAGATGCACGATGTCATTCACGTCATACGTAATTCGCTGAACCACCGGATGCTGGAACCGGCGCAATTTTACACTTTCGATAATGGGACTAAGACGCTCTATTTTCAGCGCTGGCGTTCACCCGATGTTGCAACCGGCGTCTTCATCCATCATTTTTCGCCTGAGAAGCAGGAAGAGGAAATCATCACGGCGGCGGAAACCGAATTCCGCCGCAACGAACATGGCGTTCTTCTCGTCATGACCAACGGCGCCATTCAAACGCGGGCGGAAGGCAGTACCGATATGCGGACCGCCAATTTCGACGAATACGTCTTGTCGATCGATATGCAGGGCACGAATGGCATGCCGAAGCGGGATTGGCGTGGCGTGTTTGAGTTGCCTTGGGGCGAATTTTTCGCCGAACGTGCCTCCGGTACACAGGATGCACGCCGCCTCGCTGAATGGACGAGCGAGCTGACGAAACGTATGGGCATTCCCTTGTTAGCCCTGGCCCATGGCTTGTTTGGGATCGGTTTGGTGCTGACGGTAACCTCCGCGACAGGCCGCGGCTCGGCGGGAACGGCTATAACCATCCTGGCTGTGCCGCTTTTGCACATCGCGATTTTGATCGCAGCGGAAACATTGGTCAGGCGGGATCCAAGGCTTGCCTTGGTGATCGCCGCCGCGATCCTGGCCGAATTCGCTGTCGCGTTTTTCATGCTGCACAAGCAGAATGCGAACATGTCTCCGGTCAAACCTCGGAGGCCTGCCAGTCTGAAGACGGTGGATAGCCAGGCGCCAGCTTGAATGATGTGCTGGTAAGATGCAGCTTTCCGGTATTGGTATTTGCATCCCGATTTAGCGCTCTTTCCAAGGAATGGTGGTTTCGAAGAACAGCTTCACAAGATCCGCCTGCCGGTGCACGTTGGTCTTGGCGAGAATGTGTTTCAGATGAGTGCGCGCCGTCATATCCGTGATTTTGAGTTTCGTGGCAATGCTTTGCGAATGTCCGCCATTGCAGATGAGCGCGGAAAGAACGCGTCCTTCCGCCGGCGTGAGGTGAAACAAGTCTGCGAAAACATTCGTGCGATCTGTCATGCCGCGACGCCTATCGACGATGAAAAGCCCAACTGAAGGCCTGTCTCTGTCGAGAAGCACGCTCGCTGCGCGCCCCGAGAGCGGAACCGCATGCACGACGAGGGACTCTTCGCCCTCACTGGAGGGAATGAGAATTGACCCGCCCGGCGTAAAGTCATCGGTCGCGCGCGCAGCTGCGAGCACCAGCGCCTGTAATTTTTGCGCTGTCTTGAAATCGATAGCGCTGATGTAACCATGCTCGCTTTTGAGACCGCTTCCGCTGCGCATGAAAACTTCAGCGGTGTCGTTTGCATAAACAATATGGCCGGAGGCTGTGGTGAGAAGCACGCCAAATCCAGCTTTCGCCACGACGCGGCCCAGCAAATGCGCCTGCGATCTATATTCGTCGAGAAGATCGCCGACGACGAAGGCCCGCTTAAGATGCGGCGCGATGGACCTCATCTGAGCAAGCTCATTGGGCGTAACAAGGCCCGCTCCAGACGGCCGCAAAATAGCAAGGCCAGCCATAGTGCCCGGCTCTTTCGTCAGCATGATGCCAAGATAATCCCAATGGTCGCGCTTGCGAGCCCATTCATTATAGAAGACCGAACGCTTGTAATCGTCCGAGGTCACAAGATGGGATGCCGTGACGACTTCTCCCGGTTTAGCTTTCCCTTCGAGAGAATGAAACGGACTGATCTTATCGAAATGGGCCAGATAGGCCATTTGCGATTCCATATCGACATTGTAGCCCATCTTGGAAAACATCACCATCCGGCCGGGCCGGTGCTGATGTGTGGCGAGAATGCCTGTATGGCCGCCAGCCATGCGGACGAGGCTTTCGCAGACCTGCGATTGGCTCTCCGCATCAAGTATGCCGTCATATATTTTAGTAATAACTTGAAGGACATCCGAGCTGGCCATCGGCGGTCACTCCTAATACCGGACGCGAAATACAAATGAGTATTTTTATAATCTACAGTTTTCCTGGAAAGTTTGAAGCTTTTGGAGATCGCGCAAAAACTGGCGCGTAAGAGCCGCGGTTGTTTGTGGCTCTAAGCCCGAGCCGATGGCTTTAGTCTGACGTCATCAGTCAGCTCGCCAATGGTGTTTTCCGTCGCATCGGCCGGCTTAAGAAGCCGCGAGCGCCCTGGTGCGCTCGGAAGCGTCGCCGTCGGCTTCGATTGAGCGGATTTAGCATAGGCTTCGAGGACTTCTGTTGGCGGCCCGATTTGACGGACATATCCATCCTCGATCCAGAGCACGCGATCACATAAGGTTTCGAGGGTCACGAGATCATGCGAGACGATGAGGATCGTGCCGTGCTTGGCAAAATCCTGGATGAAATCATCGCATTTCTCGCCAAAGGAAGCATCACCGACAGAGAGAGCTTCATCGACGATCAGAACGTCGGCGTCGGCATGGGCGCAGATGGCGAAAGCAAGGCGCGCCGACATGCCGCTCGAATACATGCGCAGCGGCTGATAGAAAAACTCGCCAATATCCGCGAACGCGGCGATCGAGGGAAGTTTTTGCTCGATGACCGAGCGGCGCAGCCCGAGGATGGCGCCGCCGATCATCGCATTTTCCCGGCCGGTCAATTCGAGATCGAACCCAGCGCCGAGCGCCAGGATCGGCGCGATGGATCCCTTCACATCGACTGTTCCATGCGTCGGCTGGGTGATCCCGCAAAGGATCTGCAGCAATGTTGTTTTACCGGCGCCGTTGCGGCCAATGATGCCCACGCGCTCCCCGCGCCGGACCTCGAAGGAGATGTCCCGTAAAGCCCAATGCTGGTGATAAAAGCGCTTCCAGCGGCCGAAGAGAATCTGCTTTAGCTGATCGTTCCGGTGTCGATAGAGCTGAAACGCCTTGCCTATGCTTTTGCAACTGATGATGATCTCAGATGACATCGACCAGCACCGCCTTGTAACGCATGAAGAACCTGTAGCTTCCACCAAAAACGAACAAAGAGATAGCCACTGTCACGAGGTAGAGGATCGGATTGGGCAGCGTGCCGTATAAAAGCAGATCCCGGATGAGCTCGACATAATTGCCAACCAAATTGCACCGGATCAGAACACGCAAGTGGATTGGAATATCCTGCGCGGAATAAAAAATAGGCGTCACAAACATCAAAACAGGGACAATTGAGACCATCAGATAGGCGACGTCCCGCGTAAAACAGCCAAGTGCCATCAGAAACCAGGACATGCCAAGCAGAAATAAAAACAGCGGCAGCAGGACGATAGGTAAAAGCAGCGCTGTCAGCGGGATCTTATGGGTGACCGCGAGCTCAAAAACGAGAAGAACCGCGAAGCTGATGCCAGCATAAACGCATGCTCTGATCGTCGCGGTCCAAGCGAGCGTTTCGCTTGGAAAGATCGACCTTTTGATGACGTCCGAATGTTCATGCAGAAGGCCTGGCGAACGATAAGCAAGTTCGCTGAACAGGTTGAAAATAATAAGACCCGCGAAGACCGACAGTGGATAGGCGCCAGGGCCGCCCTGTGAAGCGGAACCCGGCGCGCCGACGACTGCTGAGAAAATAATCGTGTAAGCGCTGAGCATGATCAGCGGCCCGAAAATCGCCCATAGCCAGCCAAGGACTGTTCCCCGGAAGCGCACCGCTAATTCACGCCGCGCGACGGCACGAATCAATTCCCGAAAGTGCCAAGCCCGTTCAATCGGCGTCGTTAAATACATCCGTGGCGCAAAGCTCCCCAAAGCCATCTTCTGGCAACAGCCGGATGTAGACCAGTTCGGCTCGATTCAGTCAACGACAGCGAGCGCTTGAGCTGTGGTGTTCTTTAAGGAAAATGGCTGTCAGGCCGATTGAAATTCGGTCAGACATGCGCGGCGAAGCTAGAGTGTCTTCCGCCTGAGGAGATAATTAAGAGTATGAGACGCGAAGACGGCCATTCAGAACAACTAAAATAGCACGGAGGGCCAATCACCCGCCCATAATAAATGCGCTGCCTAAATATTAGAGCCTATAAATAAGGCATAATACTTATATTTTAAACATCGAACCTTATTACTCAGCGGGAGAGGCTTCAGCCGTGTGGTCAGCCTTGAGAGAGCCTGAGGTCTGGCAAATGATTTTCATATATTCTTCGCCTTCCTTGGGAGCAATCGCAGTGGCTGCGATGGTCGCCTGACCCAAGAAACCGCATTGGCGCGCATCTTCTACCTTTGGACCCTGCACAACATCGACGGCAGTATCTGGCTGGCAAGCGGAATGCTCGATCGCCAAAGAACAAATCAGGATCACTATGGTAAAAGGTGTCATGACTTCAGCCTTTCGTCTGTTGAACTCCCTTTACGCTCTCCCGTTACTAAAACGCCATATTATCGTCTTTGATTTGTATTAAGCAGCTTTTATGCCAGGCCGTATAGTCTTCAAAACTGCGACATTTTCTGCATTTTGCATCCATTTCTCGGCAATTTCGGCGAAAAATCCGAAAAGGCTATGTGAGTTCGCAGATGACGATAATCTAACACTTTAATGCAATAGGAAGAGTTTTAAGAATGAATTAACTCCGCCTTGCTGAGTTCCTTCAATTTCTCGACGCGAATGACGGTTTAAGCCGCTGACCAGCCTGGAATCGCAGACGGCGAAATGATCGCGGAAGACTCCGGCAGGCTTTCATGAAATGCTACGGATAGCTTCTTTTCGAGTCCGCTAACCGAACTCAATGGTACGTTGCGTCGCGCGAAAATTTCCTTTATAGGATTCGACCGAACGGTTCGGTCTAGTTGAACTGTCGCCGCGCAGCTATCACTCCCGTTGGTCACATGAAACGAACGTTTCTTTTTCTCTTCGTTCTCATTCTCCTGGTGAGCGTCACCGGCGGGCTGGGATATTTTCAGTTCGTGATGAAGCCGCAGATCATCAAATCTTTCATCGCAGCGGCAGCTCCGCCCCCGCCAGCGGTTGCGGCGACCGAAGCAGCGCTGGAAACCTGGACGCCGCGTATCTCAGAAATTGGCACCTTTCGCGCCGTCCAGGGCATTGATGTTTCGTCCCAATTATCGGGAACGATCACAGCCATTCATGTTGAAAACGGTCAGGATGTCGAAAAAGGCGCCCGTATTTTCGACATCGACACCACGGTCGAAGAGGCCGATCTTAAGAACAATTTAGCGACGCTTAAAAATGACGAGCTGACACTCAGCCGGCAAAGTCAGTTGATGTCGAGCGGAAATGCCGCGAAAGCCAACCTCGATTCGGCCTTAGCCGCGCGTGACTCGGCCGCTGCCGCAGTTGAAAAGGTGCAGGCGACCATTGCTCAAAAGACGATTGTCGCGCCTTTCGCCGGGCGTCTTGGCCTGCGCCGTTACGATCTTGGGCAATATCTTTCCGCCGGAACAAGCTTCATCACTTTGCAGCAGCTTGATCCGATCTACGTCGATTTTCCGGTGCCGGAACAATCGATCGCGCTCTTGAAACCGGGCCTGCCTTTGGAAGTCACGGTCGATGGTTATCCGGACAAAATATTCAAAGGTGAAATTCAAACCGTCGATGCGCGCGTAAGCCAAGACACCCGCAATGTCACGGTGCGCGGCCTGTTCGCCAATCCCGATCGCGTGCTTCTGCCCGGCATGTTTGCCAATGTCGCCATCCTCGCTGGAAAACCGGTTGAAACCGTAACTCTGCCGCGTACGGCGATCACTTATTCGCTTTATGGCGATAGCGTGTTTGTCGTGGTTCCGGCTTCGCCTGCTTCTGGCGGCGCGCAAGCCGCGGGGCAAAACGATATTGCCTATAAAGTGGAGCGCCGCGCGGTGAAAACCGGCGATGTTCATGACGATCGCGTTGCGATCCTCGAAGGTGTCAAAGCGGGTGAGAAAGTCGTCACGCAAGGCCAGCTGAAATTACAAGCCGAGTCCCCCGTCCGGCCTGATTTCGAAGCTAAGCTGACGCCGCTCCCGGTCCGGCCTAGAGAATAAAGCTAAGTTTGTACGGCGCATGATTCGGCCCGGAAAGCCGCCACCTTTTCGGAGCCCTCTTAAGAAATGGATCGAGCCTGATGTCGTCTTTTACCGATATCTTTATCCGGCGGCCGGTGCTCGCGAGCGTCGTGAGCCTGCTTATTCTGCTCGTCGGCCTGCAATCCTTCTCAAAGCTCCAGATCCGGCAATATCCTGAATTGTCATCGACGACGATCACGGTCACGACCACCTATCCCGGTGCCAATGCCGAACTCATTCAAGGGTTCATCACGGTTCCAATCGCGCAAGCCGTGGCGAGCACGGAAGGCGTCGATACGCTTGTCTCAAATTCGCAGCAGAACACCTCGACGATTACTTTGAACCTGCGGCTCAACGCGAATGCCGATCGCGCAGTCGCCGACGTTTTGTCCAAGGTCAATCAGGTCAAATATTTGCTGCCACGCGACGCTTTAGACCCCGTCGTTGTCAAACAGACCGGCGATTCGACGGCGCTCATGTACATGTCCTTCAATTCGAAGTCCATGAATGGGTCGCAGATCACCGATTATCTCACCCGCGTCATTCAGCCGAAGCTTCAAACCATTGATGGCGTCGCCAATGCGCAGATCCTCGGCGGGCAGACATTTGCGATGCGCGTCTGGCTCGACCCGAACCGGATGGCGGCGCAGGGCGTTACGCCGGACGATGTCCGCCTCGCACTCGCTGCCAATAATTTCACCTCGGCGGCGGGCGAGATCAAAGGCGATTTTGTTCAGACAACCATCAACGCGCTCACCTCACTCGATTCTGCCAAAGCCTTCGGCCGGCTTGTCGTCAAAGCCCGCGGCGACGCGCTGACACGCCTCGGCAATATCGCTGACATCGAACTGGGGCCGGAATCGGTTGATTCCTCTTCCGTATTCGATGGGTTGAAGGCCGTCTTCGTCGGTATTTACACCACGCCGACCGCGAACCCGCTCGATGTCATCACAGCCGTGCGCGCCGCGTTCCCGGAGATCCAGGCGCAATTGCCAGTCGGCCTCGAAGGCGCGATTGCCTATGACGCAACGAACTTCATCCGCGCGTCGATCTATGAAGTCGAAAAGACGCTCGTCGAAGCGGCGATCATCGTCATTGTGGTGATCTTCCTGTTCCTCGGCAATCTGCGCTCAACCATCATTCCGATCGTGACCATTCCGCTGTCCATGGTCGGCGTGATGACCATGCTGCTTGCGCTCGGCTATTCGATCAATCTTCTCACCCTGCTGGCGCTGGTGCTTGCCATCGGTCTGGTCGTCGATGATGCGATTGTCGTCGTCGAAAATATCTATCGCCATATTGAAGAGGGCATGACGCCTTTCGACGCGGCGATCAAAGGTGCGCGGGAGATCACCGGGCCTGTCATTTCGATGACAATCACTTTGGCCGCGGTCTATGCGCCGATCGGATTTGTGTCCGGCCTTACAGGCGCTCTGTTCCGGGAATTCGCCTTCACGCTCGCTGGCTCCGTCATTGTTTCGGGTGTGATCGCACTGACCTTGTCGCCGATGATGTGCTCTTTGCTTCTCAAGCCGCCGCGCGAAAACGCGGGAGGCTTCGTTGCCTTGATCGATCGTGTGTTTGAAGGCCTGCGCCAGTTCTATCAACGCCGTTTGCACAGCACATTGAACTTCCGGTCATTGACCATATTGGTGCTCGCTGGCGTGCTGGCGATCACTGGCGTCATGTTCATGACGACTCCCAAAGAGCTGGCGCCTGAGGAAGATCAAGGTGCGCTCTTCACGATCGTCAAAACCCCGCAATACGCCAACCTCGACTATATGGAAAAGACGACCCAGAAGTTTCAGGCCGTTGCCGATACGATCCCCGAAAAGGATCATGTCTTTACCATCAATGGTTCGGGCGGCGTGCGCCAGGCTTTCGCTGGTGTCATTTTAAAGCCCTGGGGCGATCGCACGCGCAATCAGAAGCAAGTCCTGCAAGACTTGCAGCCGAAGATTGGAACGATCGCAGGCGCGAAGGTCATCGCCTTTTCGCCGCCCTCGCTGCCAGGCTCCACCGGCGGTCCGCCCGTCCAATTCATCGTCCGCACGACGGGCGATTATAAGCAGCTTGTCGATTATATGGCGCAGATCGAAAAAGCGGCGCGCGACAGCGGCCTCTTCATCTTTACGGATAGCGATCTGAAGTTCGATACGCCGCAGATCGAATTTAAAATCGATGCCGATAAAGCCAATCAGCTTGGCATCAACATGCAGGATATTGGTGCGTCGCTGGCAACTTTGCTCGGCGGCAATTATGTCAACCGTTTCAATCTCAATGGCCGCAGCTATGAGGTGATCCCGCAGGTTCCGCGCAGCTTCAGGCTTTCAGCGGATTGGCTGACGCGCTATCAGGTCCGCACTGCGACCGGCGCGCTTGTTCCGCTATCGACGGTCGCCACCACGTCTGAGACGGTGCAGCCAAACAGCCTGCCGACCTTCCAGCAGTTGAATTCGGCGACTTTGCAAGGTGTGCCTTTCCCCGGACATACGCTAGGTGAGGCTTTGAGCTTCCTGCAGGAGAAAGCCAAAGAGATTCTGCCCGCGGGCTATAGCATCGATTTCCAGGGTGAGAGCCGCCAGTTCATTCAGGAAGGCAATACGCTTCTGCTGACTTTCGTCTTCGCGCTGATTGTCATTTTCCTTGTGCTCGCCGCGCAATTCGAAAGCTTCCGCGATCCGTTCATCATTTTGATTGCTCTGCCGACATCGATGTTTGGCGCGCTTTTGCCGCTCAACCTTCTGGGTGTGGTTGGTTCAGCGAGTATGAACATTTATTCGCAGATCGGCCTTGTCACATTGATCGGCCTGATCTCGAAGCACGGCATTCTCATGGTGGAATTCGCGAACCGGCTTCAGGAAGAGGGCATGTCGCGGCGTGAGGCGATCGAACACGCCGCCGGCGTGCGTTTGCGTCCGATCCTCATGACGACTGCCGCTATGACGGTCGGCATGATCCCGCTCATTGTCGCGGAAGGCGCTGGCGCGCGCAGCCGCTTCGCGATAGGCATTGTCATCGCCTTTGGCATCAGCATCGGCACCCTCTTCACGCTGTTTGTGACGCCTGCCATGTATACGTTGATTGCGCGCAAACGTGTGCAAGTGCGCATGCCGCAAGAAGACGAGCGCCCGGAACTGATGCAGCCTGTGCCGCTTCACAATGCGGCGGAATGAGCGGGGCTGTTGTAAAGTCGCAACCGTCGTTGCGAGCCAACGGCATGGAATGAACCGCCGCGATCTGAAATGTTGACATCCGCCTCCGCAAGGGCGACCTAAATCCTTATGAACGCCCAAATACCCGCCGTACATCACTCTAAGCCTCAATCCCCTCATCATGAGGAGCCGCCACAGGTGGCGTCTCGAAGGACGAGGGATGCTTCATGGCTTCGCCATAGCCCGCCGCAAGCGATGGGTTATGGCTTGCACCTTAGCATGAGGGCCGTGGGGGCACGCCCATGAACGCCCAAGAACCCCTCACGAATTTCGTCAAAATCCCGGCCAACGACCCTGTTGCCCGGCGGCGGACCTTTGCCATCATCTCGCATCCCGACGCCGGCAAGACCACGCTGACCGAGAAGCTGCTGCTCTTCGGCGGCGCGATCCAGCTCGCGGGAGAGGTGCGCGCTAAGGCCAATCGCCGCCAGACCCGCTCCGACTGGATGGGCATCGAGCGTGAGCGCGGCATCTCCGTCGTGACCTCGGTCATGACCTTTGAATATGGCGGCTGCGTCTATAATCTGCTCGACACGCCGGGCCATGAGGACTTTTCAGAAGATACCTATCGCACGCTGACGGCGGTCGATTCGGCCATCATGGTGATCGATGCCGCGAAGGGCATCGAGGCGCGCACGCGCAAGCTGTTTGAGGTTTGCCGCTTGCGCGACATTCCGATCGTGACCTTCATCAATAAGCTCGATCGCGAGGCGCGCGATCCGTTCGACCTTCTGGACGAGATCGAGAAAACCCTGGCGCTCGATGTCGCGCCGCGCACCTGGCCGCTGGGCCAGGGCCGCGCTTTCGCCGGCACCTTCGATCTTGACCGCAATCTCGTGCGGCGGGTCGATTCCGATGCCGAGCCCGTCGCGGTGAATGGCCCGGACGATCCCTATATCGCGGGGCTCCTGAGCGCGCCGGATTTCAAAGAGGTCCGCGATCAGATCGAGCTGGCAAAAGGCGGGCTCAAAGCTTTCGATCGCAAGGCCTTTCTCGAAGGGCATCTGACGCCGGTGTTCTTCGGCAGCGCCTTGCGCAATTTCGGTGTGCGCGATTTGATCGACGCTTTGGCCGAATTCGCGCCGCCGCCGCATGGGCTGGAGGCGGCCTCGCGCCATGTCGATGCGCATGAAGGGAAGATGACGGGCTTCGTCTTCAAGATCCAGGCGAATATGGACCCGAACCATCGCGACCGTATCGCCTTCATGCGGGTCTGTTCAGGCAAATTGACGCGCGGGATGAAGGCGAAGCTGGTGCGCACCGGTAAGAATATCGCGCTCAACGCGCCGCAATTCTTCTTCGCGCAGGATCGCCAATTGGCGGAAGAGGCCTATGCGGGCGATGTCGTCGGCATTCCCAATCATGGCACATTGCGCATTGGCGATACGCTGACCGAAGGCGAAGAGCTTGTGTTTCGCGGTGTGCCGAGCTTCGCGCCGGAAATCCTGCGGCGCGTGAAGATCGGCGATGCGATGAAAGCCAAAAAGCTGCGCGAGGCTTTGGGCCAGATGGCCGAGGAAGGCGTCGTGCAAGTGTTCTTGCCAAATGATGGCGCGGCGGCCATGGTTGGCGTCGTCGGCGCTTTGCAGCTCGATGTTCTGGCTGAACGCTTAGAGGCCGAATACGGGCTCGGTGTGAGCTTCGAATCCAGCCGTTTTGAACTTTGCCGCTGGGTGATGGCAAAGACACAAGCCGAGCTCGATAAATTTATCCGCGCCTATCCGGCTTCGATCGCAACAGATCTCGATGGCGCGCCGGTCTTCATGGCGGCCTCCGCCTGGGATCTACGCTATGAGCAAGAGCGCTGGCCCGACATCAGCTTTTCCGACATTAAGGATTATCAGAAGCAGGGCGGTTAACTCTCCCCGTTCAGGGCGATTCCGAACTGCTTCAAGCCCGCGCAATCGCGTGGAACGCATAGCCCCGGTATAGAGCTTGATGGCTCAGCACGAGGCCGCGCGCCCGCGTTTCAGCTTTGAGCTCCCTTGCAATTTCTACGCACGGAACAACATCGAAAAGATCGAGCCAGCCTTTCAGGCCTTTGCGAAACCACATGGGCATGCCTGCCTGATCGCCAAAATCGACAACATGCAAAGAGCCGTCGGGCGCTAAAAGATCGAACGCATGCACCAGCGTTTCTTGCCACGGAGGGATCATCGAAAGCGCGTAGGAAATAAAGATCCGGTCAAAGCGTGCGCGGCAAAAAAGCTCTTGCGGATCGAACGAGGCCGCGTCCCCTTGCGCAAGAGCGATGCGCTGGCCGAGCCGCGCGCGATCCACCGATCTTCGCGCTTGTGCCAGCATGACTGGCGAAACATCAATGCCATATAAATGTACGCTGCGATAGGTGCGCGCTGCGCAGATGAGATTACGGGCGGTTCCACAACCGATCTCGAGCACAGCACCATTCTGCGGCGGCGCCAGACTTTCGATCAGGCGGTCGCGGCCAAGAAGATAAGGCTTGCGCGTGAGATCATAGATGTGACGCTGGTGGCGATACATCTTGTCCATCAAAATCGCAGCGTTCTGCATCTCTGCCCCCTCAATCCGCGGCGGCGGCCGTTTTCACATAGAGATGAAATCCGCCATAGATCGACGAACGATCCTGGCGGGCGAGCGCATGGCAGCGCGCGGCATCGTAATGCCATTGCGAAAGAAACTCGCTGGGCACGCGTCCCGGCAAAAGCCGCTCATCGGCGGCGGTCCGGAAAATGACCCGCGCGCCGGGCCGCGCCGTTCGCGTGATCTCGCGCCAAAGCCGCGTCAAATCCTCATCCATCATCCAATCCTGCGCATCGAGCAGCACATAGGCATCAAGCGAACTCCGCCCGCAGGATTCGAGATAATCCACCATCGACGCATGCCGGACATCGACGCGATCGCAGCGTTCACGCAAAGCTTGGAAATTGGCCCGTTCAAGATAGGGTGGCGTGGACGGATCAACACAATCTTCATAACCGCGTGAAAAAGCCTGCCAGGCAAAATAATTCGTCGAGAGGTCGAAGTCGCAGGCCAGCCGGCGCAGACGCTCACGCAAAACCACAACCATTTCACCGCCGCCGTCGCGGGCCAGCGCCCTATATTGCGAGGGCGGAATGCCAAGCCCGTAAAGCGATGCCGGACGGCCAACAAGCCAGCGAATGAAACGCTTCTCGAAAAGCGGCGCGATCACATGCTCAAAAATATCACGCTGCTCTTCCAGCGACCTTGCTTTCAACAAGGCTCGCGGATCGCAACCATAAAGCCGGCCCAAGGCATGCGTGGCTCCGATGAAATTTCCGAGCAGCCCATAGCGGTAGACGTTTTTGCTGAAATGCGCGATACGCCGCGCGCCCAAGGGCATCCGCCCCTCCCAATAGGCACGCGATTCTCCGTCGAGATGAGGCCGGATAAACGTGTCATAGGCCGTGACATTTTCAGGCCTGTCCGCGCGTCCGAAGAAAAGGAAAAAGCTCTCGTAATCCGGCAAGTGTTTCGCCGCGCAGAGTTTCAACCGGTTCAAAGCGATATGAGCGCCATTGAGATCGACGGCCGTGATCTGCGCCGGGTCCGCGGCGAGATAGCTCAGAACGTTGCAGCCGCCCGATGCGATCGTCACCAAATGGTCAGTCGAACGAAGTGCCAGCGCCTCCATATCAACGGCTGGATCTTCCCAAATTTGAGGATAAACCAAGCCTCTAAACACCAAGGTGAAAAGCCGCTCCAGGAGACCCGCGTGAGAGAGGCCCTTATTGCGATGGACGGCCGCGCTGAGCCCGGCGGCTGTCGCCCGCCGCATCACGTTCACACTGCTTGTCAATCGCTTCCCCCACCTGAGAGGCTCCACCTATGCGCGACACACAGAGCGCTTGTTCCGATTGTCGAAGGACGCCCGAAGCAAGCTTTGGAAAGCGCATTCGGAAACGCAAGGAGAGCTTTACCGTTCGCTCTAGGCAGCGGAGATGACGGCGAGATGACTGATTTTATGCAGGACTATGAAAGCCGTTAGAATTTGCTCATCTTAAACGGAATGAGACTTCGTTGCTTCCGCCATAGCGTCAAATGCAGCCGGCAAATGTCCGGCTTTGATAAACAAGGTACAACCCGATTTCGAAAAGGGCGTATGCTCGCTGCCAGCCGGATCGCGAATCCAAGTGCCCGCCGGGTAGTCTCCAAACTCATCGCTGAAGGTGCCGTCAAGGACGAGAATTTCTTCGCCCGCCGGATGTTTATTATGTTCGAGTTGCATGCCCGGCGAGAGACGGATGAGATAAGTGGATTCCCCCTCAAAATCATGCAGCGGCAGGACGGCCATCCCGTCCATCCCTGCCCGCATCCAGCCGCCGGAGTTTGTTTCAATCACAACACGGGTGGTGTCTTTTGGCGAGAACTGCCAAAGCTTCACGAAGAGCAGACACCCCTCCTTCGTGAAAGGCGTATGTGAGGTGCCGATCGGATCGCGCAAATATGTGCCGGTGGGATAGACACCGTGCTCATCTGCGAGACTTCCTTCGACGACGAAGATTTCTTCGCCGCCGCCATGTTCGTGATGCGGGAAAAAACTGCCCGGTTGAAAGCGGACAAGAGTTGTCGCGCGCGCGATCTCGTCGCCGACACGATCGAGCATGAGCCGGTCGACGCCTTTTTGCGGCGAGGCTACCCATTGCGCCTCGCTCAGGCGGACCACTTCCTTACGTGAAAAATCAGCGCGAACTTGCATCTCGTCACCTTTTTCGAGGCCGAGACTTTAGCCGATTACCGCGGGAGCTTCCATCTTTTCGGTGTGGCGGACGCCTAGCCGCCCTGCGCTAAAAAAATTTAGAGATGCGGAATTTTTCGATGGGGATCGGCTCAAGAAAGGCGATTGCAAATCCCCCCTCCAAACGGCGCACGGTAAGACCTCGCCGCCCCATGCTCCCTCCAAGAATGATCGGCGCGCCAACCAGCGGCAGATAGGTGCTTTTGATGGCCGCTCCGGAGCAGGAAATATTAATGATTTCCGCTTGGTGCAAGACGCCATCAGGATCGGTAAACTGGCAGTTCTTTTGCTCGGGGACAATGCGCTGCGCACGTCTCTCCTTGAAAGGCGCGGTATCCGTGTCACCAGTGCCCTGACCCAGGCAGGCGTTGAACCAAGCCAGTTTTTGAGCGATGTGATCTTGATATGTATGGCCGACATTGACGCGCAGCCCCGCCGCCATCCTCCCTTCGATGACGCCGTGCAGAATGCCAAGCAAATCGAGATCGAGGTCGATGCGGTCGCCAGGATTGCCGGCCACGGGGCAAGATAAGGCGATATGATTGGGATCGATTTCCAGGGTCCGGCAAGCGACGCGGTTGCCGCCAGCCAGCTTATAAAAGCCAAAGAGCTGAAGCCGCAGCAGGGTGATTCCGCCCAGGCTTGGTTTAAGCGCTGACGGGAATGCGGCTTTTTCGGTCACACCCGGAGCCGGAGCAAGAGCCAGAATACGGACCTGGCGGTCTATAGCTGGGATGTTCATTTATGCTCCTCATGGCCGCCATGCGTTAGGCAATACGTGCCGTAGAATATTTGAAGCAAAGGTATGAAGATCGGTTAAATATGTTTGCTTTCCAGCGGAGCAACCATATTGAGCGGCTCTAAATCGAGGGTTTATCAATTTGAGAGAATGAGAGGCATCGCGGGACTTGCTGCGGAAACCGTCTTAGAGTTAGGAAAATCTTCAGCTTTTGCTTCGCTCCGGCTTGCCGCGGGCAGGAAACCATTCTGGTATAAAACGATGAAATTCGAATTCGCGGATCTCTCCAAAGAGGGCTTAATCCTTTACCCGCGCCCACTTGAAGGCCGCGCGCCCAGCCCTGTCGCTCTCAAACACACGCCGCAAGATTTTCTCGATCAGGACCGCGATCTTCCAGAATTGGTTGGGACTGTCCCGAACCTGCGGGATTTCGCCTGTGGCGGCGACTATAATGTGGGCGCCTTCGAAATTAAGGCACAGGGCAGCAATACGGTTTGCGTGCCCAGCAATCTGCCGCATCTTCTGCCAACGACGGCGCTTATCATCGACGATTTCTATCACCATGCTGGAACAAAGGTCGCTGACCAATGCCAGATCAGCCTCCAGTTCTTCCGCACGAATTACGAAGCGGGTGAGCATCTTCTATTCGACCGCATTCATCGCCATGCGCAAGAAGGCAAGATGGTGATCTATGTCGTGACCGCCGTCGATCCCGCCGAGGGCGCTGATCCAAATGCGCTTGGCACCGAATTCTATTCGGCCTCTGTCATGGGCAAGCGGATCAGCCGTGCCAAATTGGCCGCTTCGGCCGAAGATTTCCAAAAACAATATCTCGATCCAGGCGTGATTGCGGCGCCCGGCGGCGCGATCATCCGTTTCAGCGAGACGACGCTGCACGCCGCGCCGGATATCACCCACGTATCGATGGTCAATGGCGGGATCTTCGGCTCAACCGGCAGAAAGGCTTTGCGCCGCTCGCTTCTCAACATCATCGCCAGCTATAAGCAGGATGATGGCACGGTTTATGGCCGCAGCCGGCCGCCGAACGATCATCGCGAAACACCGGTTGAACATATTGAGAAGAGGCACGAGGACTATCGCGCCGCTGCCGAGCGCGCGATGGAAGAGATCATGAACCCCGATAATGTCGGCTAAATCGATCAGCTCTGCTTTATTGCGATTCAGCCGCTCGCGAAGCGCCGATGATTTGTCCGCCCGGTTCTTCGAGCAGCACAGCTGCGTCTTGGCCCGATGGCACGGCTTCGTCCAATGTGAGGGGAGCTCCGGTCCATTGGCCGACGACACGTATGGAACGAACGATGTTTGATTCTAGCAGCGTGCGGCCGCTATTTTCGCCGCGCCCGACCGCGGTCCGGTGCTCGGGATCAAATCCGACGAGGATGACGCGGCCGCTGCCGGTTCCCGCGCCAACGCGGATCGACATATGTCCGCCTTGCCGGCTGGCACTTACGGTGGCAGCCGTCCGGTCTCTCGCTTGAGCTGCTGCGATGGCTGCTTCCGCGGCATCGCGGTCCGATCCGACAAGACCCTTCTTGCCGTCGACAACCATCTCGGGCGTATAAGATCCATCGCCGAAACGAGCCCCGTATTGGGCTTGGCGTTGTGTCGCGGCTTCCATGGAAAAAGGATCCGGCCAGCCCAGACTGTTCCAATAGGTCACATGGAAAGCCAGCGGTAAGACGTCGGGTCTCTGCGCGAGCTCGGTCAAAAATCTGTCAGCTGGCGGGCATGAAGAGCAGCCTTGCGATGTGAAGAGCTCCACAACGACAGGCCGCTCGCCAGCCATCGCCGCGAATGGAATTGCGGCGAGGAGAAAACTGAGAGACAAGACGCGTGACATGAGATGCTCCAAGAAAGCCGCTAAAGCCTTCTTCGCGCTTTGCCATGTTTCTGTTACGCCGCGCCTATCACGAAACCGCGAAGGCCAATCGCATCATGTGTCAAAGCGGATTCAAGCGCTTTGCACGCCCGCATCTAGAATCCAAGTTCGATCGCAGAAAGAAACATAGAGCCTCTCCTGTCCCAAAGCAGCGCCTAGCTCGACCGCCAGCTCGTTCAGCATGGCCTCAATATCCTGGTCGGAGAGATGGCCGAGATAGGCATGGACGGCCTCGCCTGTGAAGACAGCCACGGGTTCACGATCGGAGCCCGCCGTGCCATCGTCGCGCGGCCAGGCATAGGTGACTTCCGCGCGGGTGAACATGCCCGACAAGGCTGGGAGGCCCTGCCCGACCCGCCGTCCCATCCAGGCGCGCGCCGTGCGTACGGCTTCGGAGACATCATAGACGCGGCCCTCTTCGTCCCAGCCTTCGCGCAATCCAACGGTGATCCTGAAATCACGGCGCGGGCCATAGGAATTGGGCACCATGACATAATTGCCGGCCCCTAGCGCGCCAGGGCGGGCCGTCTTATTCGTCACGCTTCACGTCCTTTAGTCGCGGAAATCTCACACAGGAATCTCACACAGGCAGCTTGCGCCAAACGCTTGCCAGCCAGGGCTGCTGCTCACGCGGGACACCCTCTGGCCGGTAATAATGCAAGAGCTCGGCGAAACCAGCCTCCGTCATATAGCGCCGCCACGCGTCAAGATCATGATAGGCACCATAACGTCCCGCGATCCAACCCTCTTGGTTCTGCCCGCGCGGATTTGACGAAAAAAGAATGCCGCCGGCCTTCAAGGTTTTGTGCAAGTGCCGCAGCACAGCGGGCAGTTCCTGACTCGGAACATGAAACAAGGACGCATTGGCAAAAACACCGTCGAAACGGGAGTCCGGCAAGCTGAGCTGAAGAAAATCCTGATGCCAAACTTCACATCCGCTATGGGCGCGCGCCATGGCGGCGAAATGCTCAGCCCCTTCAAGACCAGTCGCAAGATACCCGCGATCTGCGAAAACCTTCAGGTCCCGGCCTGGCCCGCAGCCGAAATCGAGAACTTCGAGCGGCGGCGGAGCTTGCATCGCGCCCAAAAAGGCTTCGATATTCTGGCTGACATCATGGTCGCACGTGCCTTGCCAGAACGCCTCCGCATGCGTGTTATAATGGTCGAGCGTGACAGCGACGGCCTTTTGAAGATCTTGCTGACTGAGTTTCATTGCTGTTTCACGCTCGCCGGGCGCCCGTATGCTGGTTCGTTACGCCTTGACGCGGTTCGGGATTTTTATTTTGGGACATGAGATCGCAGCCGCCTATTGGCTTTTTGACGCACTCAAGGCGTCACCCCCCATCAATCAACCGAAGCGCTGATTACTTTGTCGCTTTCGCGGAAGCCATCGGGATAAAGGTGAATTCAAACTGATAGCGCATGCCGGCGTTGAGCGCGTAGCCATGGATGTTCTCGCCGAAGCGATCGCAGCCCCCGCACGAAGCGATGCAGACCGGTGTTCAACACCTGCCCTTCGGCAAGGCGGACCTGCAAGAAGGTGCCGATTCGCGAAACCGTGACCAGCACTTTCCCAGCCGGGCTGAAGCTCGTCTGCGCGGATCGCCCTCGCATGGCTGGCCAGCCTGTTGCTTTCCGGCACGGCCCAGCTGGGTCACAGCGCCTCTCAGCGATCATAGCTGCCCGGCGTCAGGCGCTGAACGGAAGATAGCTGATTTAAAAGACGATCGAGGCTTGCGGCTTTTGCTCCAGCCGCTGATCGCTTCAGACCCATTGAAAGGCTGTCCTCAATTTCCTTTTCATATATAAATGCCGCCATCCAAGTCTTGACCCGCTTGGATTGGTAGCGAACGGAGACCCGGTGTCGTCTGGCACCGGGTTTTTCTTAGAGCGCTTTCCACAAGCGGCGCGATTGCCGCCCGGCCGATGAGCAACAATAGAGACGTCGAGTTTGACGGCGCCTCTTTCTTTTTTTCGCCGAAGACAGCGCCCGCCTGGGGTCAGACATAGCCCACGATTCGAAAATAGAACTCACCTTCACCGGCGCTCAAGAGCTTCTGGGCAAGCCGCCTCTGTTCATCGCAATCGAAGGTCATGCGCAGCTCATTCGCGACAAGGAAGCATTTGCAGCGCATTGGACGAAGGATCACCCGCGCAAGTGAGAACAGCCGCTGAAAGGAAACTCCTTATTGCAACGTTCCAACACACTTGCAAAATTGGTCGGAGTGAGAGGATTCGAACCTCCGACCCCCTCGTCCCGAACGAGGTGCGCTACCAGGCTGCGCTACACTCCGACATGCTGCCGAGATCAATCCGGCGGCTCCTGGTCAAGATAGGCCTTATAGCTGCCCTGTCCCCGGCGGACAAGGCCGGAGCTCGCGTTTGTTCAAAGAGCGGTGTCCGGCCGCGACGAATCGGTTGCGACTGACGGTGGCGCGCATTATGGTCTGCTTAACTTCTTGAGCTTTTCTATGAGGTTCCGCGTCGAGCCGTTTCGCGGCATTTAGTTGTGCCGCATGCAGCTGAAACCGGATATGAGGCGCCAGCCTTGTTCTATAGCCATTGGGGCGTCGCCAAGCGGTAAGGCAGCGGATTTTGATTCCGCCATGCGGAGGTTCGAATCCTCCCGCCCCAGCCATCTTTTCCGTAAATCATTGATTTAACAGCTAAGTCTCTTCGGCATGGCGAAGAAAACTTCGCATTTGCCCATTTTGATTGCTACAGAGACGCGCGTTGCAAACCAGGCGAGACGCCAGCCATTTCCCCGCTTTTGCCGGATAGGCCTTTGCTCTAACGATTCGCAGGGCCGCTCTTTAAAGCGGCCCTGTGCTTTTCAATATTTCGCGACAATCGGTGCCGGAACTCCGGAGAAATCGATTTTATAGTCGAGGCCTGCGCGGATCAGATTTCCTTGTGTCTTAATCTGTGCCGTGAACGAATTTCCCGTCGTCGTCGCCGGGACTAAAATGCTCTGAGTCCCAAGGTCATAACGGATGAACTCAGCCTTCAAAGTGACCGCGCTAGAGCGGAAGAAATTCAAGAACGAGGCCGTTGGAATCGCGTAGGCGACGCCGCCGCCATAAGCGTAACCCGTCCGGATCGTGCTGCGGGCGCCGTTATAGGTGTTCAAGCCGGCGGCATTGTAGAACGCGGCTGTATCGTCAACCCCGCCGTAGGCGAAACCACCCGTGCCATAGATAAGAAAATTATTGAAGGCATAACCCAAGCGGCCCCGCACCGTGCCGACGAATTCCGTCCGCGAATGAAAGAAGGAGTTGAAGGCGCCGGCGCTGTAGAGGGAGTTGGAGCCCGGTCCGACATAGGCGGCATCGGCCTCGATACCCGCGACGACGCCGCCAGTCCCGCCAAAATAAGAGGTGTTGGAGAATTGATAATTATAGCCGAGCTCGCCGCCTCCTGTGAACCCGTTGGAACGATCGCGAACGAATCCAGGACGTAAGCCTGCGGCAAGGTCTGCGGCCGGAGCGGCCGTATTGCCCAGGAGCGTGAAGTTGTGATCCTGGTCAAACGCGTAACCAGCCGTCACGCCGATATAATAACCGGTCCAAGTAAAGATCGGCGGCGGCGGCGGTGCATAGACCGCTGGCGGAGCGCGTGAAGGCAAATCGGCAGCCAATGCCGCGCTTGATAGGCCGCATAAGGCGACAGTTAGAACAACCTTTTTCATGCTAATGACTCCATGCTGAGCTGACAGCGTCTTTGTTATAATGACGGGTCGCATCAATCCTATTAATAAAAGTATAGAACTGATTATTTTCTGTCATATGTTACACAAAAACATCAATACTAATGATTATTACGTAATAATACTTATAAATATTAAGTAGTTTCACGAGTAATGATTTTCGTTTTTCGCAAATTGAAACTCACAGGCAGGATTAATGTCATGTACTGCCCGCCTATGCGCCCGTCACAGTGATGGGAAGTATATGCGCGGTGTTGCCGGAATCATCCGGCTGACGATAAGCGTGGTCTAAATCCCATGGAGAAAGATGCAGACCTTGCGGCAAATCCTTGAAAAACAGGCCCCATCTTATTAATATAAAATTTTATAAGCATATATTACTACATAATTATACATAGTAATAATACGTATTAAATTAATATATACTACGATTTAATTTTAAATTAACCAATTTTTAACCTAAGAATTACAAAATTTCCGTATGATGAGTGCGGAAAATCTTAATAGCGAATCAAAGCAACCAGAAACTTTTCTGGGAAAAATCGGCATGCGTATTTATATGCCTGCTGGTTTCCGGCGCTGGCCGCCGTTGTCCAGGGCGGTTCTGCCAGCATTAGCCGCCGCCAGTTTGACTGCAATGACAACGTCTTCCAGCCATGCGCAAGCGCCCTCGCTCGGAACTGCGGGAAGTTTTGGCATCTTGGCTGGCTCAACAATTACCAACACGGGCACCAC
>Ga0116230_10000039_pt1 | contig 86833 bp, 66 predicted proteins | sample S1TSphfallax_3_FD_88678 | JGI IMG/M metagenome (GOLD analysis project Ga0116230, IMG submission 88678) | Host-associated microbial communities from peat moss isolated from Minnesota, USA - S1T2_Fd - Sphagnum fallax MG | ecosystem: Host-associated > Plants > Peat moss > Unclassified | place...
AGGATCGGCAGTTTGACGCGCGCGTCTGGCGAGACGGCGGCCAGCGCATGCTGAGCCTCGACCAGGTTGCCGGCCGCAATCCATTGGTCGGTGCTCTGCAGCGCGTAGTAATCATGGTCGGTCGGCGCGGTGGCGGCGAGCTCGCCATAGGCGCGTGCGGCTTCCGTATGGCGACCGCTCGCCACTAGACGGTCAACGCTGGCGCGGGGATCGACCGGGCTCTCGGGCGCTTGCACGAGGCTGCAGGCCGCAGAGCCCAGTCCGAGCGCAAGAGCGCAGCACGGCAGCCACCATGGACGTCGACCGATCGCTGCCATACCCTGCACACCCGCGAGTCGCGAAACACGGTGCGGATTATAGTGGCAAACAGCAACGCCGGCAGGCTCTACGTGGTCGCCACGCCGATCGGTAATCTCGGTGATTTGAGTCCTCGCGCCTGCGAGGTGCTGCGCAGCTGTGACGTGATCGCCGCGGAGGATACCCGCCATTCGGGGGCGTTGCTGCGTCATTTCGGCATCTCCAAGCCGCTGCTGTCCTTGCACGAACACAATGAGGGAATCCGCGCGCCGGCCCTGGTGGCACGCCTGGAGGCGGGCGAATCGGTGGCGCTGATCAGCGATGCCGGCACGCCTGCGATCAGCGACCCAGGCTTCGATCTCGTCGGTGCGGCAGCGGCCGCCGGTCTCGAAGTCATCGCGATACCGGGGCCGAGCGCCCTCCTGGCGGCATTGTCGATCGCGGCCCTGCCAACCGATCGGTTTTGTTTCGAGGGCTTTCTGCCGGCGCGTGCAGCGGCACGACGGGCGCATCTGCAGGCATTGAGCGGCGAGTCGCGCACCATCGTGCTGTACGAGTCGCCGCACCGTATCGCCGACGCGCTCGCCGACTGCCGCGAAGTTCTCGGCGCTCTGCGGCGTGCCGCGCTCGCGCGTGAGCTCACCAAGCTTCATGAAACGCTTTATCGCGGCACGCTCGCCGATCTCGCCGAGCGTGCCCGCTGCGACCCGGATCTGACCCGCGGCGAGATCGTGCTCGTGATCGCAGGCGCGCCGCCGTGCACCGACGGCCAAGGCGCCGAACTCGACCGAGTGCTCGCACTGTTGCTCGCCGAGTTGCCGCTGAAGCAGGCCGCACGCCTCGCCGCGCAGCTGGTCGGTGCGCGGGATAACGAGACCTACAAGCGGGCGCTCGTCCTCAAGCCGAAGTCCGACTCGCATTCATGAGCGTACCTGCGTATGGTGCGGTCCCGAGAGTCGGCCAGGCAGTCGCTGTCCGTGCCTGCGCAAGCCGGCAAGGATGGAGGAAAGTCCGGGCTCCACAGGGCGAGGCGCCAGGTAACACCTGGGGGGCGTGAGCCCACGGAAAGTGCAACAGAAAGATACCGCCTAAGCGGCGCGCAAGCGCCGCCGGTAAGGGTGAAATGGTGCGGTAAGAGCGCACCGCGCGGGTGGCAACACGCGTGGCACGGCAAACCCCGCCTGGAGCAAGACCAAATAGGGAAGCAAGCGGCGCCGATGGCTGCGACATGTGGCTCACATGGGGCTTCCGGGTAGGTCGCTAGAGGTGTGCGGCGACGCACATCCCAGAGGAATGACTGCTCACGACAGAACCCGGCTTAACGGCCGACTCTCATTCTCACGTTAAGTCCACGATCGGCGATTTTCGCCGAGGATCCCCGCATGTCTATCCTCTCACGCGGTTCATAAATAACGCCTAACAGATTGATTCAAAAAGAACCTATGCAGGCGGGCCCAACATGAATGAGCAAATGTGACCTAAGTCTCTGTCGGCGCGAGGTTTTTTTAACTTAAGTCGTTGACCCCCATCGCCGGCGCACCTATAGTGGCGATTGGTGGGAAAAAGTGGGAGATAATGGGTTTCAGCGACCCAATCCAGTCATGTTTCGCGGTGCCAATAAACTTTCCGTCGATGTCAAAGGTCGCATGGTGATGCCGACCCGATACCGCGAACGGCTGCACGAATCTTGCGGCGGAAAGCTGATCCTCACGGTCGACAAGGACCAGTGTTTATTGCTCTACCCCCTGCCGAAATGGGAAGAAATCGAGGCTAAGCTCATGGCGCTGCCGAGCTTGAATCCGCAGGCGCGGCGCCTGCAGCGGCTCATGGTCGGTCATGCCACCGATCTCGAACTCGACGCCCACGGCCGGCTGCTGCTTCCCCCCGAGTTGCGTGAGTTTGCGACCGTGAAGCGCGACGCGATGCTGATTGGCCAGGGAGAGCATTTCGAACTGTGGGACGAGGCGCGGTGGAGCGAGCGGCGCGATGCCTGGCTTGCGAACGACGATGCTGCGACCGATCTGCCCGCCGAACTCGAAAAGCTCTCGTTGTAAGGCCGTTCCGGTGACTTCATCCGCGGTGGCAAACCATGCACCGGTCCTGCTTTGGCAGGCAGTCGAGGCGCTGAACGTTAGGGGCAGCGGCGTGTACTTGGACGCGACTTTCGGGCGCGGCGGCCATAGCAGCGCCATCCTCGGCCGGCTGCTGGCGGACGGCCGCTTGCTCTGTCTCGACCGCGATGCGGCAGCGGTTGCGCAAGCCCGTGCGCAGCTCGGCGCCGATCCGCGGGTCACGGTTTTCCTGAGTGCGTTCTCCGCGCTCGCCGCGCGTGCGGACGAGGTCCGACCGGGTCTATGTTTCGACGGCATCTTGTTCGATCTCGGCGTGTCCTCGCCGCAGCTGGACTCGCCGGAGCGGGGTTTCAGCTTCATGCAGGACGGTCCGCTCGACATGCGCATGAGCGCAGGCTGCGGCCGCTCGGCTGCCGACGTCGTGAACGAGGCCCCGGAGGCGGAGCTGATCCGGATTTTCCGCGATTTCGGCGAGGAACGGTATGCGCCGCGCATCGCCCGCGCGATCGTCGCCGACCGCGCCGAAGCGCCGTTCGAGCGCACGCTGCAGCTCGCCGAGATGATCGCGCGCGTCGCGCCCAGTCGGGAGCGGAACAAACATCCGGCGACCCGTGTGTTCCAAGCCTTGCGCATCCACGTCAACGACGAACTCGGCGAGTTGCGCCTCGCGCTCGACGCCGCGTTCGCGCGGCTGCTGCCGCGCGGCCGTCTCGCGGTGATCAGTTTTCACTCGCTCGAGGATCGGATCGTCAAGCAATTCTTGCGCAAGCATTCGCTTGCCGATCCGATGTATGCGGGCCTGCCGGACATGCCGCCGCACGCGCGCCCCAAGCTGCGCCTCGTCGGCAAGCCGATCGTGCCCGACGCGACCGAGACCGAGGCAAACCCGCGGGCGCGCAGCGCGCGCCTGCGCGTCGCGGAGCGGATCGACGCGGAGTTGGCCGCATGAGTGCCCGCAAGATTCTGATCGTGCTGTTGCCGGTGCTGTGGCTGTCGGTGCTCGGCAGCGCCGTTGCCGTCATTTATGCCCGTCACCAAGCCCGCAACTTGTTCGTGCATCTCGAGAAGCTCAATGCGGAACGCGACGCGCTCGACATGGAGTGGGGCCGACTGCAGCTGGAGCAAAGCGCCTGGTCGTCGGATGCCTTCGTCGAGAACGTGGCCAATGCCAAGCTGCAAATGAGTATCCCGCAAACCCGCGACGTGCGGATCGTGCGCCAGTGAAGCGCCGCGCCGCCGACACCGACTTGCAGGGCCGCAGCTACCGATGGCGGTCGACGCTCGTCTTCGCCCTGGTCGTGCTCGGCGCTGCGGGGCTGGCGGCGCGTGCCGTCGAGCTGCAACTGGTCGAGCACGGATTTCTCGCCAAGCAGGGTGACGAGCGCTCGCTGCGGGTGGTCAAGATCGCCGCGCACCGCGGCGCGATCACCGATCGCAACGGCGAGCCGCTCGCGCTCAGCACGCCGGTCGACAGCATCTGGGCCAATCCGCGGGAACTCAACGAGAACATCGATCAATTGCCGCGGCTCGCCAAGGCCTTGCAACAGGAGCCGCAGGCGCTCGCCCGCCGGATCACGAGCAACCTCGACCGTGAGTTTCTCTATCTCGAGCGGCACATGCCGCCGGAGCAGGCCGCGGCCGTCAAGAGTCTCGGCATCCCAGGTGTCTACTCGATGCGCGAATATCAGCGCTACTACCCCGCCGGTGAGGTGGCCGGTCACCTCGTCGGATTCACGACCGTCGACGATCAGGGGCAGGAAGGCCTGGAACTCGGTTACGACCAGTTGTTGAACGGCGAGGACGGCGCCAAGCGCGTGCTCCAAGATCTCTACGGTCACTCGGTCGAGAATGTCGAGGACATCCGCGCGCCGCGCCCCGGCCGCGATCTCACGACCAGCATCGATCTGCGCATCCAGTACCTCGCCTATCGCGAGCTGAAGTCCGCCATGCAAGAATTCCAGGCGCACGCGGGCTCGGTGGTGGTGGTCGACTGTGACTCAGGCGAGGTGCTCGCGATGGTCAATCAACCATCGTTCAATCCCAACGACCGCGAGCAGCTCAAACCCGATCTGTACCGCAATCGCGCGGCGACCGACATTTTCGAGCCGGGTTCGACGATCAAGCCGTTCATCATGGCGGCCGCGCTCGCCTCCGGCCAATACCACCCTGACAGCCTCGTCGACACCTCGCCCGGCTACATGATGGTGGGTAATACGCCCGAGGAGGACGAACACAATCTCGGGGTGATCGATCTGGCGACCATTCTCGCCAAGTCGAGCAACGTCGGCACGGCAAAGGTCGCCTTGTCCTTGAAGCCCGAGCAGATCTGGGACACCCTGACCGCGCTCGGCTTCGGCGTCGTCACCGGCAGCGACTTTCCGGGCGAGTCGGCGGGCATGCTCAGCAATTACACGCATTGGCGCCCCGTAGGCATCGCCACTCTGTCGCACGGCTACGGCATCTCGGTCACGCCGCTGCAGCTCGCGCACGCCTATGCGACGATAGGCGCGGGCGGCATTCGGCGGCCCATCAGCTTCGAAAAAGTCACGGGTCCGATCGCGGGTGAGCGCGCGATGGACCCGAAGGTGGCGCGCGAGCTCATCCAGCTCATGGAACAGGTCGTCGCCATCGGCGGCACGGGCAAGCGCGCAGCCGTCGTCGGCTATCGCGTCGCCGGCAAGACCGGCACCGCGTGGAAATCGATTCCGGGCGGTTATTCGACCGACAAGCACATGCTGACGTTCGCCGGGCTCGTGCCGGCATCGCATCCCAAGCTCGCGGCCGTGGTCGTGATCGACGAACCAGAGGACAGCCGCTACCAGGCAGCCGACATTGCCGCGCCCGTCTACTCGAACATACTGACGGGGGCGCTGCGCCTCATGGACGTGCCGCCCGACGATCTGCAGAGCGTGCCGGCGGCAACCCTCGTGCAAGCGAGCGAGACGCGATGAGTGCGCGCCACGCGGCCGGAGCCCCAATCAGCCTGTCCCGGTTGCTGGAGGGGATCGTGCCGATCGACGCCGCCCGTGCGCAGGTCGCCGCGCTGACGCCGGTCGCCGATTTGACGCTCGACAGCCGCGAAGTACGTCCGGGCACGCTGTTTTTCGCACTCGCCGGCCGGCGGCACCACGGCCTCGAATTCGCCGCCGAAGCCGCCCGGCGCGGCGCGTCCGTCATCCTCTGGGAGTCTGCCACGGGCTTGGGCGAACCCGTCCTCGCCGACGGCGTGATCGGCGCGCCGGTACACGGGCTGTCGCGACTGCTGGGCCGCATCGCCGACCGCTTCTTCGGCTTCCCCTCGCAGCATCAGCGTCTTTGTGGCTTCACGGGCACGAACGGCAAGACAACCTGTGCGTACCTCCTTGCGCAGAGCCTCGGCCGGCTCGGTTCGAGCAGCGCTTACATCGGGACTCTCGGACTTGGCCGCGTCGGCGCACTCGCTAGTCCCACGCATACGACGCCGGACGTGATTCAGCTCCATCGGACGCTCGCCGAGTTGCATGCCGACGGCGTGCGCGACGTCGCCATCGAGGTCTCTTCGCATGCGCTCGATCAAGGTCGCGTGGACGCCGTGCGTTTTCACACCGCCGCTTTTACCAACCTCACGCGTGATCACCTCGATTATCACGGCACGATGGAGGCTTATGGCGATGCCAAGGCGCTGTTGTTCGAGCGGCCGGAACTCGCCCACATCGTACTCAATATCGGCGACGCATTCGGGGCGAGTTTGCGCGAGCGTGCCGCTGCGGACGTGCCCGTGACCGCGGTCTGGGTGGGAGAGCCGGCAATCGCTTGGGCCGAGCGCCGTCATCTGCGTGTCGCGTCCGTTGAGCCCGATGTGCGCGGCCTGTCGTTGACCCTGAGCGGCAGCTACGGACCGCTCGCCTTGCACTCACCCTTGATCGGTCGTTTCAACGCCGAAAATCTGGTCGTGGTGCTGGCATGCCTGCTCGGACTGGGCGTGCCCGGCGACCAGGCCGTCGCCGCGCTCGCAGGCTGTGCCGCGGCGCCAGGTCGCATGCAACTCGTCGCCGCCGTCGGCGAGGGTCGCCCGCTCGCGGTGATCGACTATGCGCATACGCCGGACGCGCTCGCCAAGGCCCTGCGCACCGTGCGCGAACATTGCCGCGGCCTGCTCTGGTGTGTGTTCGGCTGCGGTGGCGATCGCGATCCCGGCAAGCGCCCGATCATGGGAGCCATCGCGGCTGAACTCGCCGATCGCATCATCGTCACCGACGACAATCCACGCGGCGAGGACCCGGCCGAAATCACCGCTGCGATCCTTGCTGGTATCGGGCATGCCGCGGTGCGCGTGATCCACGATCGCGGTGCTGCGATCGCGGCGGCATTGACCGAGGCCTCGGCCGGGGATTGGGTGCTGATCGCAGGCAAGGGTCACGAGGATTATCAGATTTATGGCGAGAGCCGCCGTGCGTTCAGCGACTCGGCCGAGGCAGAACGCTTGCTCGGAGTTGCCGCATGACTGCCGCAGCCCTCATCGGCCGCCGACTGAGCGCGGTGACTGCGCTGGTCGGCGGGAGCTTGGTCGGTGAGGACGCCGAATTCGGCGCCGTCGCGACCGACACACGCACGCTGCCCCGCGGCGCACTGTTCGTGGCGCTGCGCGGCCCGCGTTTCGATGCCAATGAATTCATCGGCGCCGCCGCCGAGGCCGGCGCTGCCGGCGCGATCGTGGACCGCCTCGATGCCCGCGCATTGCCGCAGATCGTAGTCAAGGACACGCTCGCGGCGCTGCAGACGTTCGCCAGCAGCTGGCGCGATCAGTTCGCGCTGCCGGTCGTCGCCGTCGCGGGCAGCAACGGCAAGACGACGACCAAGGAAATGACGGCGGCGATCCTCGCACGCCGCGGACCCACGCTCGCGACGCGCGGCAATCTCAACAATCACATCGGCGTACCTTTGACCTTGTTGAGACTGGAGCCGGCGGATTGCGCCGCGGTCGTCGAATTGGGTGCCAATCGCATCGGTGACGTCGCCGAACTCATGGCGCTGGTGCGCCCGACCGTCGGACTGATCACGAACGCCGGCGCCGAGCATCTGGAGTTCTTCGGCGATCTGGATGGGGTCGCGCGCGGCGAAGGGGAGGCGGTCGCACACTTGGGACCCACCGCGGTGGGCGTGATCAATGCCGACGATCCTTATGCCGACTACTGGCGCGGCATATCGCGGGCCGGCCGCATGCTCAGCTTTGGACTCGCCGCGCACGCAGACTTTCGCGCGGTCGAGCATGAGGTGGGCATGGTGGGGGACCAGTTCCTGACCACCTTCACGTTGCGCTGCCCGCTGGGCGAAGCGCGCATCTCGCTGCACGCCGGCGGCTCGCACAATCTCGTCAACGCCCTGGCGGCTGCGGCGGCGGCAAGCGCTGCGGGCGCAACGCTCGATCAGATCGGCGCCGGACTCGAGGACTTTCGCGCCGTCGCCGGCCGACTGCAGCTCAAGCCCGGCCGCGTGGGCAGCTGGATAATCGACGATTCCTACAATGCCAATCCCAGTTCCGTGCGTGCCGGACTCGAGCTACTCGCGACCCTGCCGGGCCGCAAGTGGTTGGTGTTCGGCGACATGGGTGAACTGGGCGCGCATGCCGCGACCAGCCACTCGCAGGTCGGCGCCGACGCTCGACGCAGCGGCGTCGAGCGGGTGTTCGCACTCGGCGCATTGACCCCGGCCACCGTCGCGAGCTTCGGTGCCGGCGGCGAATGGTTCGCGGACGCCGAGGCCCTGGTGCGGCGGCTCGAGGTCGACCTCGGCGCGGGCGTGACCGTGCTCGTCAAGGGTTCGCGTGTCAACCGGCTCGAGCGGGTCGTCGCCGCGCTGACGCGTCGCGATGCCGCCGCGACCGCGGACTGAAGCGCATGCTCCTTTATCTCACCGAATTCCTGGCGCGCTTCTACAGTGGCTTCCACGTCTTCCAGTACCTCACCTTGCGCGGCATTCTTGCCGCGATGACGGCCCTCGCGATCGCGCTCGGCGTGGGTCCCCGCATGATCGAACTGCTCGGCCGCCATCAGATCGGCCAGCAGGTTCGCAGCGACGGTCCGAAATCGCATCTGCCCAAGGCAGGAACGCCGACGATGGGCGGCGGCCTGATGCTCGTCGGCATGGCCTCCGGAACTCTGCTTTGGGCGGATCTGTCGAGCCGCTTCGTCTGGACGCTGCTGGTGACGACGCTCGCGTTCGGCGCGATCGGGTTCTACGACGACTATTTGAAATTGGTCGTCGGGAATTCCAAGGGTCTTGCAGCCCGTTACAAGTATCTCGGCCAATCGATCGCGGGTCTCGCAGCCGCGCTTGCGCTCTACTATTTCCACCAGTCGTCGGCCGAGACGTCGCTGTACGTCCCCTTCTTCAAGAGCGTCGCGATTCCCATGCACGTCCTTCTGTTCGTCGGCTTCGCGTACTGCGTGATCGTCGGCACCAGCAACGCCGTGAATCTCACGGACGGACTCGACGGACTCGCGATCATGCCCGCGGTCATGGTCGCCGGCGCGCTCGGCGTATTCGCCTACGCCACCGGCAACTTCAAGTTCGCCGGCTACCTGCAAATCCCCTACATTCCGGGCGTCGGCGAGGTGCTGATATTCTGCTCCAGCCTGGTCGGCGCCGGCCTCGGCTTTCTCTGGTTCAACGCATATCCGGCCCAGGTTTTCATGGGCGACGTCGGCGCGCTCGCGATCGGCGCCGCGCTCGGTACGATCGCCGTGATCGTGCGCCAGGAAATCGTCCTGTTCGTCATGGGCGGCGTGTTCGTGCTCGAGACCGTGTCGGTGATCATGCAGGTCGCCTCGTTCAAGCTGACCGGCAAACGCATCTTCAGAATGGCGCCGATACATCACCACTTCGAACTCAAAGGCTGGGCCGAGCCGAAGGTGATCGTGCGCTTCTGGATCGTCAGTTTCGTGCTCGTGCTGGCGGGGCTCGCCACCTTGAAGATCCGCTGATGAACAGCGTCGTCGTCGGTCTCGGCAAGACGGGCGCCTCCTGCGTGCGCTTTCTCGCGCGCCGCGGTATGCCGGTGCGGGTGACCGATTCGCGCCGCGCACCGCCGGGTCTGGCGCTGCTCGGGGAACTCGCCGACCGAGTGGACGTGCGACTCGGCGGCTTCGATCTGTCGCTGCTCGACGGCGCCTCGCGGCTCCTCGTCTCTCCGGGCGTGTCGCTGGCCGAGCCGATCGCGGCGCTGGCGCGCGCCCGCGGCATCGAGGTCCTAGGTGACATCGAGTTGTTCGCGCGCGAGGTGCGCGCGCCCGTCGTTGCGGTCACCGGCACCAACGGCAAGAGCACGGTCACGAGCCTCGTCGCGCACATGGCGCAAACCGCGGGTCGCCGCGTGCTCGCCGGCGGCAATCTCGGGGAGCCGGCGCTCGATTTACTCGACCAGCCCACGCCGGATCTGTACGTGCTCGAACTCTCGAGTTTCCAACTCGAGACCACGTCCTCGCTCGCGGCCTGCGCCGCCGTCGTGCTGAACGTCACCGCCGATCATCTCGACCGCTACCCCTCTGTCGAGGCCTATGCCGCAGCGAAGGAGCGGATCTTCGCGCACGCTGCGATGCTGGTCGTGAATGCCGACGATCCCCTCGTCGTCGCCATGCAGAGCCGTCATCGCGTGCCGACGCTCAGTTTCTCGTTGCGCCGGGAAGACGCCGACTTCGGTCTCGTCGTGGTGGCGGGAAGTACGCATCTGGCGTGTCGCGGCAAACCCCTGCTCGACATGGCTCGCCTGAAGATTTCCGGCGCACACAACGCCGCCAATGCCTTGGCCGCGCTGGCGCTGGGCGAGGCGGTGGCGCTGCCCTATGCGGCGATGCTCGGCGCGCTGGAGAGTTTTCCGGGCCTGCCGCACCGCTCCGCATGGATCGCCGACCGCGACGGCGTCCGCTACGTCGACGACTCCAAGGGGACGAACGTCGGCGCGACGATCGCCGCGGTCGCGGGCAGCAGCAGGCCGCTCGTCGTGATCGCCGGAGGCGAGGGCAAGGGTCAGGATTTCACGCCGCTCGCGGCGGCGTTTCGCGGCCGCGTGCGCCGGGCCGTGCTCATCGGCAAGGACGCGCTCGCGATCGGTCGCGTGCTCACGGACGTCTGCGCCGTCGAATATGCAGCGACGCTGCCGGAGGCGGTCGCCGCCGCGGCGCGGGCAGCCCTGCCCGGGGATCTCGTCTTGCTGTCACCCGCCTGTGCCAGCCTCGACATGTTCCGCGACTACGGTCATCGCGGCGACGTATTCGCCGCCGCGGTGCGCGCGCTATGAGCGCCGCCACCATGAGTTTTCCGGCGCGCGCGCGGGAACGCATGCCCTTCGCCTGGGACTGGGTCACGATCGGACTCGTCGCCGCGCTCGTCTTGGTGGGCTTGATCATGGTCACGTCGGCATCGATGTCGATCGCGGCGCGCGAACTCGACAATCCGTTCTTCTATCTCGAGCGCCAGTTCACGTACTTCCTCGTCGGTGCCTGCCTCGCCTGGGCGGTGACGCGCGTGCCGACGGCACTCTGGGACAAATACGGTCTCGTTTTGCTGCTGTTCGGTCTGTCCTTGCTGCTGCTCGTCAAAATTCCGGGTATCGGTGCGCGCGTGAACGGCGCACAGCGCTGGCTGCGTATCGGTCCCGCCAATTTCCAGGTCTCGGAGTTGGCGCGCGTGCTGGTGCTCAACTGGGTCTGCAGCTACAGCGTGCGCAAACGAGCCGAGCTCGAGAAGACCTTGCCCGGTCTCCTGAAGCCCGTCGGACTGCTCACGGTGGCGGCGGTTTTCCTGCTGCTCGAGCCCGACTTCGGCGCCGCGACCGTGTTGTTCTCCACCGGCCTCGCCGTGCTGTTCGTCGCCGGCGCGCGGCTCCGCTACGTCCTTCTGCTCCTCGGCGCCGCGATTGCGGGGTTCGGTCTGCTGGCCGTGACTTCGGCATATCGGCTCAGGCGTATGACCGGCTTCCTCCATCCCTGGGAGGATCCGTTCAACACCGGCTTTCAGCTCACTCAGTCACTGATCGCGATCGGCCGCGGCGCCTGGTTCGGGGTCGGTCTCGGCAGCAGCGTGCAGAAGCTCTTTTATCTCCCCGAAGCACATACGGATTTCGTCTTCGCCGTGCTCGCCGAAGAACTCGGCCTTGCCGGCGTGATCGGCGTGATCGGCCTGTTCATCGCGCTGGTCTGGCGCTCGTTCCGGATCTCGGCGATGGCGGCGAAGGCCAACTTGCGCTTTCAGTCCTATCTTGCTCTGAGCCTGGGTGTCTGGATCGGCGTGCAGGCCTTGGTCAACATCGGCGTCAACATGGGCGTGCTGCCGACCAAGGGCTTGACGCTGCCCTTGCTGAGCTACGGTCGCAGCAGCCTGCTCGTCACCCTGGCCTGGATCGGCGTGCTGCTGCGGATCCATCACGAGGTCAAGTGCAGCTCGCGTTCTGCGGTGATGCGTCCCGCGGGAGGCCTGCGATGAGCGTGGCGCCGGTCGTGGTCATGGCGGGCGGCACGGGCGGACATGTTTTTCCGGCCTTGGCCGTTGCCAAGGTCCTGCGCGCGCGCGGCATACCGGTCGTCTGGTTGGGAACCCAGGCCGGTATGGAGGCGCGCCTCATCCCCGCCCAGGGCATCCCGATCGAATGGATCCGGGTCGCGGGGATCCGCGGCAAGGGTTTCGCGGCCTGGACGCTCGCGCCGCTGCGCCTCGCGCAGGCAGTGCTGGAAGCGTTTGCGGTGCTGCGGCGGCTCCGGCCGCGCGCCGTCCTCGGCGCCGGCGGCTTCGTCAGCGGGCCGGGCGGCATCGCCGCCCGCCTGCTCGGCATCCCGCTGCTGATCCACGAGCAGAATGCGATCGCGGGTCTGACGAATCGCTGGCTCGCGCGTATCGCGACGCGCGTGTTCGAAGCCTTTCCCGCGAGCTTCGCGCGTCGCGGGGTCGAATGTATCGGCAACCCGGTGCGCGCCGACATCGCCGCCTTGCCGTCGCCCGCGTCGCGCTTCGCCTCCCGGGGCGATCCGAAGCGCCTGCTCGTGCTCGGCGGCAGTCAGGGTGCGCGGCGCTTGAATCTGCTATTGCCGCAGGCGCTCGCGCGCGTGAGCGCGCCCTTGCGGCCCCAGGTGCGCCATCAGACCGGCAGCCGCGGTTTCGACGATGCGCGCGCCGCCTATGCGGCCGCCGGCGTCGATGCCGAACTCCTGCCGTTCATCGACGACATGGCCGGCGCCTATGCCTGGGCCGATCTTGCGATCTGCCGCGCCGGGGCCCTGACGATCACCGAACTACAGGCGGCGGGGCTCGGGGCGGTGCTCGTGCCGTTTCCCGCCGCCGTCGACGATCATCAGACGCGCAACGCCGGTGTCATGGTGCGGGCGGGTGCGGCCCGGCTCGTCCAGGAACGCGATCTCGACGCGGCGCGTCTCGGCGCGCTCATCGGCGAATTGACCGCCGACCGCGGCGTGTTGCTCGGCATGGCGGAGGCGGCTCGCGCGGGCGCGATCACGGATGCCGCGGTGCGGCTCGCGGAGCAGTGCATCGCTCTCGGGGAGGCGGCATGAACGACCGCATGCGGCGGATCCAGACGATCCATTTCGTCGGCATCGGCGGCAGCGGCATGGGCGGAATTGCCGAAGTGCTGCTGAACCTCGGTTATATCGTGCAAGGTTCCGATCTGAAGCCCAATGCAGTCACGCAGCGGCTGGCCCGTGCGGGCGTCAACATCTCGATCGGTCATGCCGCCGAACACCTCGGCCAGGCGGACGTCGTGGTCGTCTCGAGCGCCGTCAATCGTGCGAATCCGGAGGTCGCGGCGGCGCTCGCGCGCCGCGTGCCCGTCGTGGCGCGCGCGGAAATGCTCGGCGAACTCATGCGCTTTCGTTATTCGATCGCCGTCGCCGGCACGCACGGGAAGACCACGACGACGAGCCTGGTCGCGAGTGTGCTCGCCGAAGCCGGCCTAGACCCGACCTTCGTGATCGGCGGGCGGCTGAAGAGTGCGGACAGCAATGCCCGTCTCGGGGCCGGCCGCTACCTCGTTGCGGAGGCAGACGAGAGCGATGCCTCGTTCATGCATCTGCAGCCCATGATCGCGATCGTCACGAACATCGACAACGATCACCTTGCCACCCACGAGGGCGACTTCGGTCGCCTCAAGCAGAGTTTCGTCGCTTTTTTGCATAACCTGCCGTTCTACGGTCTCGCGGTGCTCTGTGCAGACGACGAGCACGTGCAGAGCATCCTGCCCGAGGTCGCGCGTCCCTATGTAACCTACGGTTTCGAACCCAGCGCCGACGTGCGCGCCGTCGACGTGGTCCGCGAGGGCACGCAGTCGCGTTACCTCGCGCTGCGCCCCGGGGCCGCGCCACTGTCGATCACGATCAATCTGCCCGGCCGGCACAACGTGCTCAATTCGCTGGCCGCGGTCGCGGTGGCGACCGAGATCGGGATCGGCGACGCCGCGATTCAAGCTGCTCTCGCCGGCTTTCAGGGCATCGATCGGCGGCTCCAACAGATCGGTTCGCTGCACTGGGCCGGGGGCGCCGCACTGCTCGTCGACGACTACGGCCACCACCCGACCGAGGTTGCCGCGACCCTGGATGCCGTCCGCCAGGGTTGGCCTGGACGGCGCGTCGTACTTGCGTTCCAGCCGCACCGCTACACGCGGACGCGCGATCTGCTCGACGACTTCGGGCGCGTGCTCGCGACCGTGGACGTACTGCTCGTCACCGAGGTTTATGCGGCCGGAGAGGCGCCGCTCACCGGCGCCGACGGTCGTGCGATATGCCGCGCGGTCCGCAGCCGTGGACTCGTCGAGCCCGTCTTCGTCGAACGTGTCGAGGAACTCGCGGAGGCGCTGCGCGGCATACTCGCCGACGGCGACCTCGTGCTCACCATGGGCGCGGGCAACATCGGTGCAGTCGCGCACGATCTGGCGGCGCGCTTGCGCGGCGCCGCGGTGCATTCCACGTGAGCGGCGCCCTGTCCATGCCGCCTCTTCCGCCCGAGTTCAGCGCGCGCGTGCTGCATGACGTGCCGATGGCGAGGCACACGTCCTGGCACGCGGGAGGACCCGCGGACCTGTTCTTCACGCCGCGCAACGCAGCGGACCTCGCGGGCTTCGTGCGGCAACTGCCCGCGGCGATTCCGCTGCTGATCGTCGGTCTCGGCAGCAATTTACTGGTCCGCGACGGCGGCTTTCGCGGCGCAGTGATCCAAACCCATGGCGCACTCGGCGTCCTGGAGCGCATCAGTGCCACGCGCCTGCACGTCGAGGCGGGTGTCCCGTGCGCGCGCATCGCCCGCCAGTGCATCCGCTGGGGCCTCGGTCCCGCGGAGTTCCTCGCCGGTATTCCGGGCACCTTGGGAGGCGCGCTCGCGATGAACGCGGGCGCATGGGGCGGCGAAACATGGAAGCACGTGCTCGAGGTCGACGTCGTCGACCGTCACGGCACGCGCCGCACACGCGCCGTGACCGATTACACGATCGCATACCGCAGCGTGAGCGGACCGCCCGACGAATGGTTCCTCGGCGCGCGTCTCGAGTTCGAAAGGCAACCGGGCATCACGACCGACGGTATGCGCGAACTGCTCGAGCGGCGCAAACAGACCCAACCGATCGGCGCCTGGAGCTGCGGCTCGGTGTTCGCCAATCCGCCCGGCGATCACGCCGCGCGTCTGATCGACACCGCCGGCTTGAAAGGCTTGCGCATCGGCGATGCGTCGGTGTCCGACAAGCACGCCAATTTCATCATCAATCACGGCGCCGCCACCGCGACCGACATCGAAGCCTTGATCCTGGAGGTGCAGCGCGTCGTCGCCGCGATGCACCGCGTCGTATTGCGGCCCGAAGTGCGCATAGTCGGGGAGCCCGCATGAGCCGGAGGGTATGTTCATGAGTCTGCTCACGACCAAAACGGGGGCACGCCGCGTGCGCGAGCCGCGGGAGTTCGGCAAGGTCGCCGTGCTCCTCGGCGGCGACTCGGCCGAGCGCGAAGTCTCGCTCGAGAGCGGCAATGCCGTGCTCGAGGCCTTGCGGCGACGCGGTGTCGACGCGCATGGCTTCGATCCGCGTGATCGGCCGATCGCCGAGATCGCGGGCTTCGCACGTGCCTGGATCGCCCTGCATGGTCCGGGCGGCGAAGATGGCCTCATGCAAGGCGCACTCGAGTGGCTGGGCGTGCCCTACACGGGCAGCGGCGTCCTCGCCTCGTCGTTGACCATGGACAAGCTCAAGACCAAACGGGTCGTGATCGGCGCCGGCCTCGCCGCGCCCGACTACGCCGTGCTGACGAGTCAGGCCGATCTGCCGGGCGCGCTGCAACGCATCGGATTGCCGCTCATGGTCAAGCCGGCCTCGCAAGGCTCCAGCGTCGGAATCACGAAGGTCAAGACGGCCGAGGATCTGGCGCGCGCCTACGCCGAGGCGAGCGCCATCGATCCGGTCGTGTTCGCCGAGCGCTTCGTCGCCGGCCCCGAGTACACGCTCGGCATCCTGCACGACGAGGCGCTGCCTTCGATTCGCATCGAACCGGCGACCGAGTTCTACGACTACGAGGCGAAGTACTTGCGTGACGACACCCAATATTACGTGCCGAGCGGTCTCGATGCGGCCGCCGAGGCGGAACTGCGGGCGGCGGCGCTCGCGTGCTTCCGCGTCACGGACTGTTTCGGTTGGGGGCGGGTCGATTTCATGCGGGATACGGCCACCTCCAAGTTCTATTTCATCGAGATCAACACGACGCCCGGCATGACCGGACACAGTCTCGTGCCGAAGGCTGCGAACGCGGTGGGCATCGACTTCCCTGAGCTGTGCTGGCGCGTGCTCGAGACCAGTTTCATCCGTGAGCGGCGCGCATGCTGAAGAACTTCGTATGATCAAGCGGAATCGGTTCAAGAATCGAGCCGCATCTAGCAAGGGCGGTTTGCGCTGGCCTCGTTTCGCGTTCGACTGGCGCAGGCACTGGCGCAAGGCCGCGGTGCTCGCGTCGGTCGGCGTCTGTTTCGGCGCGCTCGGCTGGGCCCTCGACCGGCCCGTGCACGTGATCTCGATGGACGGGCCCTTTCAGCGCGTCTCGCCGGGACAGATCGAGAAGGCGATCACTCCCTACACGTCCGCGGGTTTCATGTCGGCCGACCTCGACGCGATCGAACGGGCGGTCGAGGCACTGCCATGGGTCGATCGCGCCCGGGTCGAGCGCCGCTGGCCAAACAGTCTGCACGTGACGGTCGTCGAACAGACGGCCGCCGCCCGCTGGGGCGAGGCGGGTCTGCTCAACACGCGCGGCGAGTTGTTCGACCGCGCGGCCGCGCACGTGCCGTCGGAACTGCCGCGGTTGAGCGGTCCCGACGGCACCGAGACCGCGGTCGCGCAGCGCTATCTCGCGGCCGAGGCGCGTCTCGTCGAAGCGGGTCTGCGCATCGCCGCGCTGCGGCTCGACGAGCGCGGCGCCTGGGAGATCGACCTCGACAGCGGCGTCACGGTCCGGCTCGGGCGCCAGGACGTCGACGAGCGGCTCGACCGTTTCGTCCGCACGGCCGCCGCCGTGATCCGTCACCACAGCAGCGAGGTGTCCTACGTGGACATGCGCTATTCGAACGGTTTTTCCATCGGCTGGCGCACGCCGGGCTTGCCCGTGCCGCCACCGTCCAAAGGTGCTGAAGAATTCAATGGCTAAGCGTTCAGACAGAAATCTCCTCGTCGGTCTCGACATCGGGACGAGCAAGGTCGTCGCGATCGTCGGCGAGATCAAAGCCGACGGCTTGCTCGAGATCATCGGCATCGGCAGCCATCCCTCGCGTGGACTCAAGAAGGGTGTCGTCGTCAACATCGAATCGACCGTGCAGTCCATCCAGCGCGCCGTCGAGGAAGCCGAACTCATGGCGGGCTGCGAGATCCACTCGGTTTATGCCGGTATCGCCGGGAGCCACGTGCGCAGCCTGAACTCCCACGGCATCGTCGCGATCAAGGACAAGGAGGTCGTCCAGGGCGACGTCGAGCGCGTCATCGACGCGGCGAAGGCAGTCGCGATTCCGGCGGACCAGAAGATCCTGCACGTCTTGCCGCAGGAATACATCATCGATGCCCAGGAGGGCATCCGCGATCCGATCGGCATGTCCGGCGTGCGTCTCGAGGCGAAGGTGCACATCGTCACGGGCGCCGACAGTGCAGCTCAGAACATCGTCAAGTGCGTGCAGCGCTGCGGGCTCAGCGTCGACGACATCGTGCTCGAACAACTCGCCTCGAGTTACGCGGTGCTCACCGAGGACGAGAAGGATCTCGGCGTCTGCGTCGTCGACATCGGGGGCGGGACCACCGACATCGCGGTGTTCGGCGGCGGTGCGATCCGGCACACGGCGGTGATCCCGATCGCCGGCGATCAAGTCACCAACGACATCGCGGTCTCGATGCGCACGCCGACGCAATACGCCGAGGACATCAAAATCAAGTATGCCTGCGCGCTATCGCAGCTCGCGAATCCCGACGAGACGATCGAGGTGCCGAGCGTCGGTGACCGTCCGCCGCGCCGCCTCGCGCGCCAAACCCTCGCGGAGATCGTCGAGCCGCGCTACGAGGAGTTGTTCGCGCTGGTGCGCGACGAGTTGCGCCGCTCGGGGCTGGAGGAGTCGGTTGCGACCGGCATCGTGCTGACGGGAGGCACGTCCAAAATGGAGGGGGCGATCGAACTCGCCGAGGAAGTGTTCCACATGCCGGTGCGCCTCGGGGTCCCGCAATACGTCAGCGGCCTCGTCGACGTCGTCAGCAATCCGATCCATGCCACGGGTGTCGGACTGCTGCTCTACGCGAAGGCGAATCTCGACATGCAACGCAGCGCCCCGCCGCTGCTCGCGGGCGGGATGCGAAATATTTTTGAAAGGATGAAAACTTGGTTCCAGGGCAATTTTTAGCAGATTACTACGCAAGGAGTATTGGAATGTTCGAACTCATGGACTCGTACAGTCAAAACGCGATCATCAAGGTCCTCGGTGTTGGCGGCGGCGGCGGCAACGCCGTCTCCCACATGGTCCAGGCCGGCCTCGAGGGCGTCGATTTCATTTGCATCAACACCGACGCGCAGGCGCTCAAGCACTCCAAGGTGCGCACCGCCCTGCAGATCGGCTGCAACATCACGAAGGGCTTGGGCGCCGGCGCCGATCCCGAAGTGGGCCGGCAGGCGGCCATGGAGGATCGCGACCGGATCATCGAGCTCATCGAAGGCTGCGACATGCTGTTCATCACGGCCGGCATGGGCGGCGGCACGGGTACGGGTGCTGCCCCGGTCGTCGCTCAGGTCGCGAAGGAACTCGGCATCCTCACCGTCGCCGTGGTCACGAAGCCGTTCGAAATGGAGGGCAACAAGCGATCGCGCGTCGCCGATCAGGGCATGCTCGAACTGTCGAAGTACGTCGATTCGCTGATCACCATCCCGAATCAAAAGCTGCTGTCGGTGCTCGGCAGCACGACGACCTTGCTCGACGCGTTCAAGGCCGCGAACACCGTGCTGCAGGGCGCGGTGCAAGGTATCGCGGAACTGATCACCCGCCCGGGTCTGATCAACGTCGACTTCGCGGACGTGCGCACCGTGATGTCGGAGACCGGCATGGCGATGATGGGCTCCGGCACGGCTTCCGGGGACGACCGGGCGCGCGAGGCGGCCGAGTCGGCGATCTCCAGTCCGCTGCTCGAGGACATCAATCTCGCCGGCGCACAGGGAATCCTGGTCAACGTCACCGCGGGCATGGACCTGTCCATCGGCGAGTTTCAGGAGGTTGGCAACGTCATCAAGCAGTTCGCCTCGGACGACGCGACCGTCGTCGTGGGCACCGTGATCGACCCGGAAATGACCAATCAGATCCGCGTTACCGTGGTGGCCACCGGACTCGGACGCCCCGTCGCGAAGGCCGCTCCCCAGCCGGTCGGCGTCCAGATCGCGCCGCCGCAGCCGAACATCCGGGTCGTCCGGCAGCGCAGCCCGATGGTCGCGGCGGATTATGCCGCGCTCGACAAGCCCACGGTGCAACGCCAGCGCGCGGTCGGCGATGGTTTGCGCGCGGAGGTCGAGAGCGAGGAATTCCTCGACATTCCGGCCTTTCTTCGCCGCCAGGCCGATTGAGGGCAGGCCAGCGACGCGCCGGTGCTGCTGGGTCGTGTGACCGACATTCCAAATTTCGCGCTCCGGGCCGCCGGGGCGCGCTTTTGGGTGGCTTTTTTGAACCCTGTGGTACCTTTGCGGGTCATTAGAGGGCGCTATTAGGCCTTTTCACTAGAATCATAAAGATGCTCAATCAACGAACCTTGAAGAACTCGATTCGCGCCTCCGGCGTGGGTCTGCATACCGGTAAGAAGATCCTCATGACGCTGCGCCCCGCCTCGCCGGATACCGGCATCGTGTTTCGACGCACCGATTTGGACGAGTCGGTGGATATCCGGGCGCATGCAGAGCATGTCGGCGAAACCATGCTGGGCACGACTTTGCACAAGGGCGAGGTGAAGATTTCCACGGTCGAGCATCTCCTGTCTGCGCTTGCCGGTCTCGGGATCGACAATGCCGTGATCGAAGTCAGCGCGGCCGAAGTGCCCATCATGGACGGCAGCGCGGGACCGTTCGTATTTCTACTGCAATCGGCGGGGATCGAGGAACAAAAGGCCCCCAAGCGCTTCATTCGGATCTTGGAATCGGTGCGCGTCGAGGACGGCGACAAGTGGGCGCGGTTCGACCCCTACAACGGGTTCAAGGTGAACTTCGAGATCGAATTCAACCACCCGACGTTCAAGAATCACACCCAGGTCGCGACCATGGATTTCTCGACGACCTCGTTTCTTCGGGAGATCAGCCGGGCCCGCACATTCGGTTTCATGCGCGACATCGAGAGCTTGCGCTCTCGGAATCTGGCGCTCGGCGGCAACATGGACAACGCGATCGTGCTGGACGACACCGGTATCCTCAACGAGGATGGGCTCCGCTACGAGGATGAGTTCGTCAAACACAAGATCCTCGACGCGATCGGAGACCTTTATCTTCTCGGCCACAGCCTCATCGGTGAGTTCAGCGGTTTCAAATCCGGGCACGCGCTCAACAACAAGCTGCTCCGCGCGCTGATCAGCCGGCAAACTGCCTGGGAGGAAGTGACCTTCGAGACTCTCAAGGATGCGCCCATCTCCTACGTGCCGGCTGCGGTCAACGCCTAGGCCGGCCGCGCCGGCGCGACTCGGAGGCGCACCGTGTGGATCGTCATGCGGGTATCGGCCCCGACGGATTTGCGCAAATCCTGGGTGTGGTAGCGCAGGCGTGCGGCCCAAGCGGCGCTCGATACCCCGACCGTCAAACGGCCGGCCTCGAGTCCGGCACTCAAGACTTCGGACGCAAGTCGGCTCGGTAGGGCGCGTTGCACCGCAACAAGGGTGTCGGCCCGATCCCTCAATCGCGCCGACAGACTCCCAAGCACTTTGTCAGGTATCTGGAGTAAGTCACTGACAGGTTTAAATTTTTGCATTAAAGTTCCGATCCGGACGTCCGACCCAAAGCGCAAAATCGTGCGGAAATCCTTGTTTCGAGTCGCCTTTTTCTGCATAGTCTAGCCCGACTGTTCAGTGTCGGAAAACGCCTAATGAACGTGATTTTTGTCGGCCGCACCTCAGGTCGAGTGAAACAATTCGACCTCCGGCAGCCGCTCGTCGTCATTGCGGCCCTGACGGTCGTGTTTTTGATCGTAGGTGGAGCGTTCTCCTTCGGCATGAGTCTCGGCTTGAAGCGCGGCGCGGTGAGCCCGATCGATCAGCTCGGCAACTGGTCCGCGGAGCTGCTGCGCCAGAAAGAGCAGATCGAGACCACCCGCCAAGTCCTTCAGGAGAAGGTCAACGCACTCGCGATGCGTGTCGGTCAAATGAACGCGAACGTGATCCGCCTCGATGCCTTGGGCCGGCGCTTGACGCGCATGGCGAACATCAACGACGGTGAATTCGACTTCGGGAACCCGCCCGCGATGGGCGGCGACGGCGGGGCTGACGGCCAGCCAGCACAGATTCCGAGCCTGACCGCGATGGTCGACGACCTGCAAAGCCAGCTTTCCAGCCGTGAGCAGCAACTCGGGGTGCTGGAAAACCTGATTCTTACGAGAGAGCTCAACAAACAGGTCTACCCCGAGGGCCGGCCAGTCCAAGAAGGCTTCATCTCCTCGTATTTCGGCGAACGTGCGGATCCGTTCACGGGTTTCGCGGCGAACCACAAAGGGGTCGACTTCGCCGCGCCCGAGGGGACCCACGTGATTTCGGTCGCGGCGGGGCTCGTGACCTATGCCGGCGAGAAGACGGGCTATGGGCTCATGGTCGAGGTCAATCACGGCAATGGCATGACCACCCGCTATTGCCACAACGAGCGGCTGCTCGTGGCTCAGGGCGATATGATTCGCAAAGGTCAGGAAGTTGCCCTGATCGGGTCTACCGGTCATTCGACCGGACCGCATTTGCACTTCGAAGTCCTGAAGAACGGGGTTCAGGTCGATCCGCTGCGCTTCATCGGCGAGGACCGCTGACGGCGGCGCTGGAAACCCCTCGAACGCTGCCCGACGGCGGATGCCGAAACGATTTCCCGCGCCCTGGGTCTACCCGTACAATACTTGGTTTTTTAAGGACTCCAACGCGTGTGGAAGTTTCTGACGAGCATATTCGGCAGTCGTAATCAGCGCCTGGTCAAGGAGTTGACGCGCACCGTTGCGGCCATCAACGCCTTCGAGCCCGCCTTGAGCGCACTACCGGACGCCCAATTCCCCGAGAAGACGCGCGAATTGAAGGCACGGTACGCCGCCGGCACGCCCCTGCAAGAAATCGTGCCCGAAGCCTTCGCCCTCGTGCGTGAGGCTTCGCGCCGCAAGCTCGGACTGCGCCACTTCGACGTGCAGATGATCGGCGGGCTGGCCTTGAATGCCGGCAAGATCGCCGAGATGAGAACCGGCGAGGGCAAGACCCTGATGTCCACCCTCCCGGCCTACCTGAACGCTCTGACCGGCGAAGGCGTACATGTCGTGACCGTCAACGAGTACCTGGCCACTCGCGATTCGGAATGGATGGCGCCGGTGTTCCGTTTTCTCGGCCTCGAGGTCGGGGTCATCAAGAACGCCCAATCCCCGGCGGAGAAGCGCGCTGCCTACGCCTGCGACATCACCTACGGGACGAACAACGAATTCGGCTTCGATTACCTCCGTGACAACCTGGCATTCAACCTCGAGGATCGCGTTCAGCGCAAGCTCGCCTTCGCGATCATCGACGAAGTCGACTCGATTTTGATCGACGAGGCGCGCACGCCCCTGATCATCTCCGGGCCCGCGGAGGAGAGCACCGAACTCTACATCAAGATCAACGCGCTCATCCCGCGACTGAAGAAACAGGAAGAAGAAGACGGCCCCGGTGATTACGCCGTGGACGAGAAGACCAAGCAGGCCACCTTGACCGAGGACGGTCACCAGAAGGTCGAAGAGCTGATGGCCGAGATCGGCCTGCTGCGCGAGGGCGAGAGCCTCTACGATGCGACCAATATCCGCCTCATGCATCATTTGAACGCCGCGCTGCGCGCGCATGCCCTCTACAAGAGGGACGTCGAGTACATCGTGCGCGGTGGCGAGGTGATCATCGTCGACGAGTTCACGGGCCGCACGATGCAGGGACGCCGCTGGTCCGACGGGCTGCATCAGGCCGTCGAGGCGAAGGAGGGCGTCAAGGTTCGCGAAGAGAACCAGACGGTGGCCTCGATCACGTTCCAAAACTTTTTCCGGTTGTACACCAAGCTCTCCGGCATGACCGGCACCGCCGATACCGAGGCGTTCGAATTCCAGGAGATCTACGGGCTCGAGGTGCTCGTCATCCCGACGCACAAACCCATGGTCCGACAGGACAAGTCGGATCTCGTATTCCTCTCCGAGGGGGACAAGTTCCAGGCCATCCTCGAGGACATCCAGGACTGCGTGCAGCGGTCGCAGCCCGTGCTCGTCGGCACGACTTCGATCGAGACTTCCGAGCGCCTCGGCAAGCTGCTCGCCGCCGCGAACATCCCACACGAAGTGCTTAACGCCAAACAGCACGAGCGGGAGGCCCACATCGTCGCGGAAGCCGGCCGCCCCGGTGCGGTCACCATCGCCACCAACATGGCCGGCCGCGGCACCGACATCGTGCTCGGCGGCAGCCCGCGCACGCAGATCGATGCCCTGGAGAATCCGGACGAGGCCCAATTGCGCCAGATTCGCGAAGACTGGCAGCGGCGGCACGATCAGGTGCTCACCGCCGGGGGGCTGCACATCATCGGCACCGAGCGTCACGAATCACGCCGGATCGACAACCAATTACGCGGCCGTTCGGGTCGGCAAGGCGATCCCGGCTCGAGCCGTTTTTATCTGTCGCTCGAAGACAATCTCATGCGCATTTTCGGCGATCCGACGCGCATGAAGTCCTTGATGACACGGGTCGGCATGAAGGCCGGTGAGGCGATCGAGAGCGGCATGCTCACGCGCCAGATCGAACGTGCCCAACGCCGCGTCGAACAACACAATTTCGACGCGCGCAAGCAGGTGCTCGAGTACGACGACGTCGCCAACGACCAGCGCAAGGTCATCTATCAACAGCGCACCGATTTGATGAGCGCGGAGGACGTTGCCGAGGCGGTCGTCGGGATACGCGAGGAGGTCGTCGAACAACTCGTCGATCAATACGTTCCGGGCGGTGCCCCGGAGGACCAATGGGACGTGGCCGGCTTGGGCACGGCGCTCGAACGCGATTTCGCTGCACGTCTGCCGCTCGGTGATTGGCTGAAGGACGAAGCGGCCGGGGACGCCTCCGCGCTCAAGAAAAAAGTGCTCGGTGCGCTCATCGACGCCTACGAGGCGAAGCGCAAGGACTTGGGTGCGGAGCTCATGCGGCATATCGAGAAGCAGGTCATGCTGCAGACGCTCGACACGCATTGGCGCGAGCATCTGGCGGCGATGGACTACATGCGCCAGGGCATTTTTCTGCGCAGCTACGCGCAGAAGAACCCCAAACAGGAGTACAAGCGCGAAGCTTTCGAATTGTTCGCCGCGATGCTGGATCGCATCAAATACGAAACGATCACGACCGTCTCGAAGATCCAAATCCGCAACCAGGCGGAGATCGAGCGCGAGGAGCTCGAACGTCAACAGCGCCTCGCCCGCGCCTTGCAGTTCCAACACGAGGAAGCGCCGTCGCCGATTCTTGCGCCTCCCGGCGCAACGCCCATTCCAGATGCCGCGATCGCACCGGCTGCGTCCGTGGATTTCACCGGCGTCGACGCGGGTCCCTCCGGTCCCACGGTGCGCGGCGTTCCGAAGGTGGGGCGCAACGAGCCTTGTCCGTGTGGCTCGGGGCGTAAATTCAAGCATTGCCACGGCGCTTTGCAGCAAGCAAACGGTTGAGCGGCGCCAGGCTGACGGAAAGCGGGTCGCGCCGCAGCGTGCACGTCGTTGCCGGCGTGCTGCGCGACGATGGTGGCCGCGTCTTGCTCGCGCAGCGACCGCCGGGCAAGCATCTGGCCGGCGGTTGGGAGTTTCCGGGCGGCAAACTCGAGCCCGGTGAGTCGCGGCTCGAGGCCCTGATTCGTGAGCTGCAGGAGGAGCTCGGGGTAACCGTCGCAGCGGCACGCCCGCTGATGCAAGTCCAGCACGCCTACCCAGAACGCGACATCCTACTCGACGTCTGGATGGTCGTGCGCTACGACGGGCTTCCGGCCGGTCTCGAGGGTCAGACCCTGCGTTGGTGGCCTGCCGATGCCTTGCCGGCAGCCGATCTATTGCCGGCCGATGCGCCGATCGTCACGGCCTTGGCGCTGCCGGAGCGCTTGACGCTTGCAGAAATCGGGAATTACGTGCTCGGCGACCGGCGCTTGCATGGCGCGCTCTGCGCCGACGTCGCCGAGGGTCTCGCTGCCGTGAGCGCGGGCGCCGATTTCCTGGTCGCGCGCGATGTCCTCCCGGATCAGAGGCTCGCGGCACTATGCGCCGCCGTGCACGCTCCCGTATTCGCGCGCGGCATCGGGCTCGAGGCGGCCTGGCAACTGGGGGCGGCCGGAATCTGCGATTAGGCGCGTCGCGATCCACGTCACGCGTGGGGCGCGCCGATGATCCTATGATCGACACCATGCCAAGTCCGCGCTACCGCGTCCTTGCCGCCTGTGCTCTGCTCGCGGCCCCCTATGCCGCGATGGCGGTCTGGCTGGCGTTGCACAAGAGCGTGCAAGCGGCGGCCGGCTATCTGATCGCCGCCGGCATACTCCTCGGATTGCTCGGATTCGTGGCCCGATCCCTGCGCGGGCTAATGCTGTTGCATGCGCCGGTGTTGCTGCTCGCCATCGGGTTCGACACCTATGCCTTCGTGCTGGGGGATCTGCCCAGCTATGCAATCGCGTTCGTGTTGGTGACGAGTTCCTGGGCCGAGGCAACCGAACTGTTCGCCTTGTGGCAGTACCAACGCCTGTTATGGGCGGCGCTCGCCGTTCTGTTACTTTATTTGGGGATCGCCATCGGTTTGTCGCGGCAAGCCGCCGTCGGGTGGAATGAGCGGACGCTACGCCGAGCCGGCATTGCAGTGTTCGCTTTGTTGGCGGCGGTCGCGGTGACGGAGCCGGTAGAATTCGTCGCGGGGCTCGCGGTCAATCCGCTCGCCGCCAGCGCGCTGTTCATCGCCCAGCCGCTCGCTGAAGCGCGGCAGACGGTCCGCGGCGCCTATGCGGCCAAGCGACCTTACGGGGCCTCGATCGCCGGCGGCGACGCTCTGCACGTCCTCATCATCGGCGAGAGTTCGCGGCGGGACTCGTGGTCGGTCTTCGGGTATGCACGGCGGACGACTCCTTATCTGGAGTCGATTTCCGACGAACTCGTCTTGCTGACCCACGCGGTCGCCGACGGCAACACGACCGTGAGCGCCGTGCCGCTGGTATTGACCGGCATCCGCCCCGACGAGTTCGACGCCAGAGATTTGCGCGGCAATTTGATCGACCTCGCCAAAGAGGCGGGTTATCGCACATGCTGGCTCGTCAATAACGACGCGTCGATCTCCTATCTCGTCGGGATGAACGCGGACACGGCGATTTATCCGCATTCCGCGCAGTACAGCATCCTGCGCACGGCGCCTCCCGATGGCGTCCTCGTCGACGTGTTCAAGCGGCAACTCAGCGGTCGTGCCGGACCGCTGTTCATCGGCCTGCACACCTTCGGTTCACATACCGGCTACTCCTATCGATATCCGCTCGCGTTCGCCGAGTTCGGGCGCAAGGGTCACTCGGCCTTCGTCGGAGTCTCCGATCAGGAGTTGCTGGATACCTACGACAATAGTCTGCTCTACACGGATTGGTTCCTGCAGCAAATCATCGAGGCGGTGCGACCCCTCGCCATCCCCGTCACGATCACCTATCTTTCCGACCATGGCGAGGAACTGCCATCCCTGGACGGCGAGAGCGGTCACGGCTTCCCAAGCTATACGAGGGGTTCGTTCGAAATCCCCGCGTTCGTCTGGATGAATGCGGCGTTCAAGCGCGCGAACCCTGACAAGCTGCAGGCACTGACCCTAAACCACGAGAAATTGGTTCGCAGTCACGACTTTTTCTATTCCCTCGCCGACGTCATGGGGATACGCTGGCCGGGCTTTGCGCCGGAGCGCTCGTTCTGGTCTCCGCGCTTCTCACCCGATAGTCGCAGCCGCTACTTTGCGGCGGGCAGGCTCGTGGACCCGGTCCCTTGAGTGAACGGCGTCACGCACCGCGAGGCGGGAGTCGCGCGTCGATTCACGGGTTCAGAGTGATCAAAGGCGACATAATGCGGCTGCGGAACGCGAGGATGGGTCGGGCTTTGAGTTTTTGTGAGAGTCATCGATGACGGAAGTGCTGGAATCGTGGGTGCGCGGGATGACCAAAACCCTCGCAACGAGTGCGCATTCGGTCGACCGTCGCGCAGCCTTGGTGACATTCACGATGATCGCTTTGACGGCGGTTCTCTGGCTGCTGATCCATCGCTACTTTTTGTTCTATCACGACGGGGAGATCTACGCCTTCGAGGCCCTGGCGAAGCTCGAGCCCAGCTTGTACACGGATCTGTTTCTCGCCAATACCTCGCAAGGCCAATTCACGGTTTTTCCGGCCGTTTACGCCGCGTTCATCCGTGGTTTCGGGCTGCACGACGCGGCGTTGATTCTGACCATGGCGTTCACGGTCTGGTCCCTGGCGGCGACATGGTGCTTGGCGAAGCACATCGTGTCCCCGAACGAGGCCTGGCTTGTCGTCGCGTTCAGCGTCGTCACCGTCGGGTTCTACGGCGCCTACGCCATCTTTCATTACTCCGAGGGGTTCCTGACCGCGCGCCTGCCCGCCGAAGCGCTGATCATCACGGCACTCGCGCTCGCCTGGAACAAACGCTACCGGGCTGCGCTCGGAATCGCGTCGATTGCGCTGTTCGTGCATCCCCTGATGGCCTTGCCCGGCGTGCTGATGGTCCTGTGCCTGTGGCTGCCGGCCCGACTCTCCTTGCTCGGCGCGGTGCTGGCGGTGACGGTGGCGCTGGGTGTTTCGCTCGCCGCGGTTCATCTCGGCGACCTGCCGGCCTTGCTGAAACCGATGGATCCCGCCTGGCTCGAGGTCGTGCGCGAGCGCTCGCAGTTTTTGTTTCTCCAGTTGTGGCGGCCGGTGGATTGGGCCTTGAATTTGCGTCCCTGCGTCTGTCTCGCGCTCGCGGCGATGGTCATAGGCACGCCGGACGTCCGCAAATTATGCGGCGCCGCGCTGCTCGTCGGTGCGACCGGTCTCGCGCTCGCGGCGATCGCGAGTCGTCTCGGCTGCGTCGCCATCCTGATGCAAGGACAGGCTTGGCGCTGGATGTGGATCACTCAATTCGTGGCCGTGGTGCTGGTCGTCCCTACGTCCATCGCGCTCTGGCGCGAGGGCAAGTGCGGTCCCTTGTGTGCCTTGCTGTTGATCCTGGAGTGGACCTGCGCTTGTTTCGACCCGCTGGTTTGCGTGACACTCGCGTGCGCGATTTGGATGATGCGAGCTCGGGTTCCAGACCGGATGCTCATTTTCGTACGTTTTACGACGATTGCGCTCGTGTTGATCATCACTGCCTGGGTCGTCGGGAACCTGTGGCGCCTTTTTAGCGTCAGCGAATTGCACATCGTTGCCGGACGCGAGTCTGAGCTCATACTGAGGTTGAGGAGTTTCTTTGGCATGCAGGTGACCGCCCTGGCTTGCGCTTTTGGCGTATGGCGCTGGGTCACGTCGGCAAAATCCGCGTGGGTTCCGGCGGGCGCTTGCGCCGCACTGCTCGGCCTTGCGATCGTTGCAGCGCCCGTGGCGCTCGCCCAGTCCGTCGCGGATGGGTCCGCAGCACAGATCGAGGAGTTCGCCGATTGGCGCGCGATCATCCCCCCCGGTAAGACCGTGCTCGTGGATGAGGCGGGAGGCGCGGCCGCTTTCGTCTGGTTCACGCTCGAACGCGACAACTACCTGACGCCCGGTCAATCTGCGGGGGTCGTGTTCTCCCGGGAGACCGCGCTCGAGGTCGCACGCCGTTCCGACGTGCTGCTGCCGATCGAGTATCCGATTTGGAAAATATTGTCGTCGCGCGAATTGCGGGCGGCGGGCACCCCGCTCGCGCCGGATATTTACCACCGGCCTTTGACACGGCGCGCGTTGCAGGAAATCTGTGCGGATCCGCTGCTCGGCTATGTGATTTCCAAGCAAGACCTGGAATTCCCAGCCGTTCGACATACCCGGGGCAGGCAATGGAAGAATTGGAACTTGTACGACTGCGCGCGCGTCCGCGCCATTACGCTTGGGTGAGGTTTGATAGCAATGTCCATACCGGGTAGCAATCGAAAAATCGTGGTCATCGCCGGCGCCGGGCCCGCCGGGTTGACCGCCGCGCTGGAATTGCTGCGTCGATCGGAATTCGTTCCTCTGGTGTTCGAGTTGGACGGCCAGGTCGGTGGGATCTCGAAGACGGTGAACTATCGCGGCAATCGCATGGATCTCGGCGGGCATCGCTTCTTTTCCAAATCCGATTGGGTCATGCGCTGGTGGCAGGACATCCTGCCGGTCGAGAGCGATGCGCGAAATCCGAACGAGCCGGTAAGGATCGCCTACCAATCGCAGTCCCACGAGTTCGTTCCGGCGGCGGACACGCCGGGCTCGCCGGATGCCGTCATGCTGGTCCGCCAGCGGCTCTCGAGAATCTTCTATCGCCGGCAATTCTTCGACTACCCGCTCAAGCTGAACGCCAGCACCCTCAGGAACATGGGAATCTCCGAAACCTTGCAGATCGGCCTGAGTTACGGCAAGGCGCAATTCATGCGCCGGTTTCCCGAAAGCTCGCTCGAGGACTTTTTGATCAATCGCTTCGGCGACCGCCTCTACCGCACGTTCTTCAAGGACTACACCGAGAAGGTCTGGGGTGTTCCTTGCGGGGAGATTTCCGCGGAGTGGGGCGCCCAGCGTATCAAGGGTCTGTCGGTCCGCAAAGCCCTTGCGCACGCGCTCACCAGTCCGTTCCGTTCCGGCGTCGATACCGGTCAAAAGCAGACGGAGACCAGCCTCATCGAACGCTTCCTGTATCCCAAGCTCGGCCCCGGCCAGATGTGGGAAGAGGTCGCCCAACGCGTCGCGCGGCAGGGCGGTGAGATTCATCTGCGCCACCGGGTCGTCGCGATCGAACGGGAGGGTTTCAAGGTCACCGCCGTCGACGTTCTCGATCAAGCCGATGGGTCCGTCCGGCGCGTGCCCTGCGATGTTTTCATCTCGACGATGCCGGTCAAGGATTTGACATCCTTGCTGGCACCTCCGAATCCGCAAGTCGCCCGTATCGCCGCCAGCCTGCCGTACCGTGATTTCATGACCGCAGGTCTCCTCGTGCGCAAGATGCGCAACACCGGCAATCAGCGGGCGAGCGTCGCCGCCAACGGGATGCCGCCCGACAATTGGATTTACATCCAGGAACCCGACGTAAAGATCGGGCGACTGCAGATTTTCAACAATTGGAGTCCCGCTCTGGTCGCTGATCCCGGCACGATCTGGCTGGGTTTGGAGTATTTCTGCCGCGAGGGCGACGAGCTATGGTCGATGGACGACGACAAATTTCTGGAGTTCGCGGCGCGAGAGCTCGAGTCCATCGGCATGATCGACAGACGCGACGTCCTCGACGGCACGGTCGTCAGGGTGCCGAAAGCGTATCCGGCCTACTTCGGGCAATACAGTGAGTTCGGACAGGTTCGAGCGTTTCTCGACTTGTTTTCCAACCTCTATCCGGTCGGACGCAACGGCATGCATCGCTACAACAACCAGGACCACTCCATGCTCGCCGCGAACGCCGCGGTGAGTTCCATCATCAACGCTGGCGGCGGGAAGAGCGAGATCTGGGAGATCAACGCGGAAGAAGACTATCACGAGGAAATCAAGACCCGCGTTGCCTGACGGTTCGGGCCGAGACCGTGTTTCAGGCCTGCAAGGCCTGCTGGAAGAATCGCAGGATCGTCGCGTAGGCATGGCGGCCATCGTGTTGCCGCGTCAGCCCGTGTTTCGCTCCCGGATACACCATGACGTCGAAGGCTTTGCCGAGATCTTGCAGGCGGCGAAACAACTTGGTGCTATGCAATAACAGCACGTTGTCGTCGGCCATGCCGTGCATCACGAGGAGCTTGCCCGACAGGTTCTGCACGTACGGAAAAACCGCGCTTGCCGCGTAGCCCTCGGGGTTGTCCGCGGGGGTGCCTAAGTAACGCTCGGTGTAGTGCGTGTCGTACAGCGTCCAGTCCGTGACGGGCGCGCCCGCGACGCCAGCCTTGAATACATCGGGCGCCTTGAACATCAGCATCAAACTCAAATAGCCGCCGTAGCTCCAGCCCCAGACTCCGATGCGCGCCGCGTCGACGTAGCTTTGCGCCGCGAGCCAGCGCGCCGCGAGGACTTGGTCGGCGACCTCGACCTCACCGAGTCGGCGATGGATCGGTGCTTGAAACGCGGTCCCCCGACCGGAGCTGCCGCGGTTGTCCAATTGCAGGACGACAAATCCGGCACGGGTCAGAATCTGCGTGAAGGCAGCGCCGGTCCAGCTGTCGAGTACGCGTTGCACGCCCGGACCACCGTAGACGTCCAAGATCGCTGGATGGCGCCTGCCCGGATCGAAATTGGCAGGCTTGAACAGGCGGTAGTGCAGGGCCGAGCCGTCCGCCGCGACGAGCGTGGCGTACTCCGGCGTCGAGTTCGTGCGCACATAGGGCGCGTCGGGATGGTGCTCATCGAGTCGATTCTCGAGCAAATAGGCCGCGAACGATCCGTCGATCCGGTGTAAGGCAACACGTGGCGGTTGGCTGCGGCTGGTGAATTGGTCGAGAAAGAACCCGCCGCCCGGCGCGATCGTAATCGCATGCACGCCCTCCTCGGGGGTCAGTCCGACGGGTTCCTCGGCCGCGCCATGCTCGATCGATACTCGGTAGAGCTTGCGCGTCGTCGGACCGTCGCGGGTCGCAGTGAAATAGAGAAGGCGCCTCTCCTCGTCGACCCACTTGACAGCGCGACCGCGAAAATCATCGACGCACCAGTCGCCGGCCGTCAGTTGCCGGATCAAGCGGCCGTCGTTCGCGTACAAATAGAGATGCTGCCAGCGATCGCGCATCGAAGCCCAGATGAATTCCGGCGATTTCTTCAGGAACGTGAGCTCGTCGTGCAGTTCGATCCAGGTGCCGCTCGTCTCGCTGAGGATCGTCGTGACGGCAGCGCTCGGGATCGCGACGAACAGCAGGTCCAAGCAGCACTGATCCCGGCTCTGGCGCTGCACGGCCAGGGTCCTCCCATCCGGGAGCCAGTCGACGCGGGCGAGGTAATAGTCTGCGGCGCCGAGATCGATCCAGACGATCTCGCCCGACGCCAGATCGGCGACACCGAGCGTGACGCTGGCATTCGCCGCTCCAGCCGCGGGATAGCGCTGCGCGAAGGTGGCGACGTTGTCCGCCGCGATCTCGAAGCGTTGGGTCAAAGGTACGCGGCTCTCGTCGACGCGGGCGAAGGCGAGGTAACGGGCATCCGGCGACCACCAATAGCCGCGACTGCGACCCATTTCTTCCTGGGCTACGAATTCGGCAAGACCGTATTTGATCGCATCGCCGCCATCTTGGGTGATCGCCCATTCGCGGTTCGCCGCGAGGTCGAAGACGAGCAGGTTTCGATCGCGCACATAGGCCACGTGGCGACCGAGTGGGGAGATCGAGGCATCGGTTGCGAAACCGCCGCCCTGACCTAGCTCACGCATCGCCTGCCCCGACGATGCTTCGAGATCGAGGTAAAACAGTTTGCCCCCATTGGGGAACAGCAGAGCCTTGCCGGAAGGCGCAAACGAATATTCCAAGATCCCCGAGAAGGCCGCCCGGCGCTGCCGCTCACGCCGTCCTAGCTCCTCCTCCGACGGGACCGCGGCCGCCGACTCGAGCCGCTCCGCCGCGACGAGGCGTTGAGAGCGGGCATCGGCGACCCGGTACTCCCAGAGGTCGAGTCGGTCTTTATGCTCGTCGCTGCCGCGCAAATACGTGACGCGTGTGCCGTCGGGCGAGATCTGCAATCCCAAGATCGTAGGTCCCGAGAGCGCGGGCGCGTCGAATAGGCGGTCGATCGACAATTCCGCGGCCCGCGGTGTCGGCTCGTTCATGCGGCGTTCAATGATCGGGCGGCGTCGCGGGTCGAGAGTCTCCCTCCATGCCGGCCTCCTCGTCGCCGGGTATGGCGTGCTTCTCGCTGAACCATGCGCCGAGATCGATCAGCCGGCATCGGTCGCTGCAGAACGGCCGATAAAGCGACTCGGACGACCATTCCACGGCGCGCCGGCAGGTCGGACATTTCACGGTCGCTGGCATGGCGGGCGCGGGCGCCGATCAAGTGCAGCAGGTCAGCATGAACGGCACGTCCATCTCGACATGCGCGGGGCGCCGCGCCGCGTCGGTCCAATTCAAAAAGCGGATCGTGCAACGATGCTGATTGCCGCTAATCTCCGGAAACAGATCCGTATCGGCCGGCAGCGTGATGCGCACCAGCTGACAGGCGTTCTCTCGATCGAACTGCAGCTGGAACACGCCGCCCACCGCCGTCTCGGGCTTGCGGCGTGCGTTCTGGCGCGTGAGCCAGAGTAACTCGGCGATGCTGTCGCACAGGGGTCGGATCAAGGCGAGCCAGTTATTGAACTCGGCCGCCCGTACTTCCGGCGGTCGGTTGAGCCAATAGGAATAATCCGGCAGATCGAAGTCGCAGGTCCCGCCCGGAATCGCGCTGCGGTGCTTGATCGCGCTCAAGAATTCCGAATCGCGCAGCGGGCCCATGAAATTCCCGCCGACGGTGGACAATTCCTCGCGCAGCTGGACGAGATTCGCGAGCAAAGATTTCAGGCGACTCGGGTCGACGCCGCTCTTCGTCTGGAACTCCCGCAGCAAATTGACGTGGCGCTCGAGTTCCTTCAGCACTTCGCTGCGCGAATCGCCACGGGCGGTGATCGCGAGGATCTCGAGCAGGCTTGCCACCGCCGCCCGCGCGCTCCAGGCATTCGGCATTTCGCTGTGGTAGGTCGCCTGGGTGTAGAGAAATTCGAGGCGCAGGAAGGTGCGCATGCGTTCATTGAGCGGTTGTTCATAGACGACGGGCGCCGGCTCGGGTGCGGCGTCGATGGCGGGGTCCAGATTGGAGTTCATCCCCTTATTCTGAGCCAGAGACACCGGTGGGTAAACCCGGTCAAGGGCAAAATACGGCCGCCAGGGCGAGATAGCGATCGTGGAGACGATCGACGCCGAGCCGCAGTTCCGCCTCGGTGCCGAAGTTGGGCAGTACGTCATCGGCCCGCGCCGCGCGCTCCGCGCGAGTCGCCTGCGTCGCCAGCATCGCACGCGCCTGCTGCGGCGTGCTGCCGTCGCGCCGCGCGAGCCGTGCGATCTGGTCGGTCTCGTCGGCGTCGACCACGAGGATACGATCGACGCGCTCGTGCCCGCCGTCTTGCGCGCCGCGTAGCTGTCCCTCGATCAGCAAGGGGATCGCCAGGACGAGATAGGGGCCGATCGCGAGCTCGGCCTCGCGTTCCATATCGCTGCGGATCAGCGGGTGCAGAATCGCTTCGAGATCGCGTCTGGCCCCCGCGTCCTCGAACACGATATCCCGCAGCCGGCGGCGGTTCAGGGTCGCATCGTCGGCGAGTACTGTCCGGCCAAAGCGTGCGACGACCGCCGCAAGCCCGGGCGTTCCGGGAGCGACCACGGCGCGCGCCGACTCATCGGCATCGACCACCGGCACCCCGAGCTCCCTGAAGCGCTCTGCCACCGTACTCTTGCCGCTCGCGATGCCGCCGGTCAGACCGATGCGCAGCCGCCGAGCCAAGGCTGCTAGGGCCTCAATCCGGATAAATGCAGATAGCCGCCGATCAGCGGTTTCCCATAGAGCATCGCGATCCATCCGGCGGCCGCAAGGTAGGGACCGAAGGGCATCGGTGCCGCGCGATCGCGGCCGCGCAGCGCAATCATGGCGATGCCGAAGATGGCGCCGGTCGCGGCCGACAAAAGGATCACGAGCGGCAGGACCTTCCACCCCAGCCAGGCGCCGAGCGCCGCGTAGAGTTTGAAATCGCCATAGCCCATGCCCTCCTTGCCGGTGATGAGTTTGAATGCATGGAATACGAGCCAGAGGCTCGTATAGCCCGCGACCGCGCCGAGAATCGCGTCTCGTGGCGCGACCGGCAGCGCGGCACCGGCATGCGGACCGATCGCAACGGCGGCGAGCAACCCGGACCAAACCAGGGGCAGGGTAATATCGTCGGGCAACAGTTGATGATCGACATCGATGCCGGTGAGCGCGATCAAAGCCCAGGTCAGCAGCAGCGCGCAGGCCGCTGCGGTCGTGAAGCCGAAATGCCAGGCAACCGCGCCGGATAATACGGCGGTCGCGAGTTCGACGCAGGGATAGCGGATGGAAATCCGTGCACCGCAGGCTGCGCATCGGCCGCGCAACGCGAGCCAACTGAACACCGGCACGTTTTGCAGCGCCGTGATCGGCGCTGCGCAAGCCGGGCAGGCGGAGCCGGGGCGCAGCAAGTTATACACCGGCGCCGCCGCGGCGGCCATGCCGTCGACGCCGGGTTGGACAAGATCCGCCGCCTGTGCCCGCCATTCCCGGTCCAACATGATCGGCAGACGATGGATCACGACGTTCAAGAAGCTGCCGACCAGCAGTCCGAGCACGAACGTGCAGCCGACAAACAGCAGGATGCTGTCCGTGAACATCGAGACGAGATCGCCCGGCATCGGACGCGCGGCAGGCGCCGCCGCCTAGACGACCGAACCCAGCTTGAAGATCGGGAGATACATCGCGATCACCATGCCGCCGACGAGCACGCCGAGTATGGCCATGATCAAGGGTTCGAGCAGGCTCGACATGCTGTCGACCGCCGCGTCGACCTCGGCCTCGTAGAACTCCGCGACCTTGCCCGACATGGCGTCGAGCGAACCGGATTCCTCGCCGACGGCAATCATTTGCACGACCATGTTGGGAAACAGGCCGGTATTTTCCATCGCGCGCTGCAGACGCTGTCCCGTTGCAACCTCGTCCTTCATGCGCAGCGTCGCTTCCTGGTAGACGATGTTGCCGGTCGCGCCGGCCACAGATTGCATCGCTTCGACGAGCGGGACGCCCGCCGCGAACATGGTCGACAGGGTGCGCGCAAAGCGGGCGATAGCCGCCTTGACCATGATGGGCCCGATGATCGGGAACTTGAGGAGCAGCCGGTCCATGTTCCGCTGCAGCGTGCGCGAGCGCTTGTGGAAGTAGATGAAGGCATAGATGCTGCCGCCGGCGACGATGGCCATCCACCAGCCCTGCGCTTGCACGAGCCGCGACAGATTCACGACCATCTGGGTGAAAGCGGGCAACTCGGCGCCGAAGCCCTTGAACAGGGATTCGAACTGCGGGATCACGAAAATCAGCAGGATGATCGTCACGACGACCGCCACGACCAACACTGCGGCCGGATAGAACAAGGCTTTCTTGATCTTCTTCTTGAGCGCCTCGGTCTTCTCCTTGTAGCCGGCGATCTTGTCGAGCAAAGTTTCCAAGGCGCCGGCCTGTTCGCCCGCTTCGACGAGGTTCACGAACAAGTCGTCGAAGTACAGCGGATGTTTGGCGAGGGATTCCTTGAGCGTGCTGCCGGCCTCGACATTCGCCTTGATGTCCAGCACCAGCCGCTGCATTGCCGGCTTTTCGTGACCGTTGCCGATGATCTCGAAGGATTGGACCATCGGGATGCCGGCTGCCATCATCGTCGCGAGCTGACGGCTGAATACGGCGATGTCTTCGTTCGAGACTTTGCCGCCCCCCGATTTGCTCGACGTCTTGACGCGCGTCGGCGCGACGCCCTGGCGGCGCAGATCGGCGCGCAACGCGGCTTCGCTGGCCGCGATCGCCTTGCCGCGCACCTTGTTGCCGCGCTTATCCTTGCCTTCCCAGATGAACTGGGTGTCTTTTTTTCCCGCACTCGCCGATGCAGCCATACTTGATCCTCGCGTCACCCGCGCTATTCGATGGTGACGCTGTTGATTTCTTCCAAACTCGTCAATCCGACCCGGACCTTCTCGAGTCCCGAGCGCCGCAAGTTCCAGATGCCGTCCTTCGTCGCCTGATCGCCGACGTCCATCGCACCGCCGCCTTCCATGATGATGCGTCCGATCCGCTCGGTGACCGGCATGACCTGATAGATGCCGACTCGGCCCTTGTAGCCGTCGGTACACATGCTGCAGCCGACCGCCTTATAGACGCGAATCCCCGCCTGAACGTCGGCCTCCTCGAAGCCTTCCTTGAGCAGCGCTTCGGGGGGGATTTCGATGCTCTGTTTGCAATTGCTGCACAGTTTGCGCGCGAGCCGCTGCGCGATGATGAGGCTCACCGACGTCGCGATCGCATACGGTTTCACGCCCATGTCGACGAGGCGGGTCAGCGTTTGCGGGGCATCGTTGGTGTGCAGGGTCGAGAGGACCAAGTGCCCGGTTTGGGACGCCTTGATCGCAATCTCGGCGGTTTCGAGATCGCGAATTTCGCCGACCATGATCACGTCCGGATCCTGGCGCAGAAATGCGCGCAGCGCGGCCGCGAAGGTCAATCCCACCTTCGGATTGACGTTGACTTGATTGATGCCGGGCAGATTGATTTCCGCCGGATCCTCCGCCGTCGAGATGTTGCAATCCTCGGTGTTCAAAATATTGAGACCCGTGTAGAGGGACACGGTCTTACCGCTGCCGGTGGGCCCGGTGACGAGGATCATGCCCTGGGGCTTGGCGAGGTAGCGCAGATAAGTTTCCCGTTGCACGGGTTCGTAGCCGAGTGCGTCGATGCCGAGCATGGCACTCGAGGGATCGAGGATACGCGCGACGACCTTTTCGCCGAACAGGGTCGGGCAGGTGCTGACGCGAAAATCGATGGCGCGGGTCTTGGAGAGGCGCATCTTGATGCGGCCGTCCTGCGGCACGCGCCGCTCGGCGATGTCGAGCCGCGCCATGACTTTGAGACGGGCCACGAGTTTGACGGCGAGTTGCACCGGCGGCAGGGCGACTTCCTTGAGCACACCGTCCAAGCGCGTGCGGATCCGGAAGATCTTCTCGTAGGGCTCGAAATGGATGTCCGAGGCGCCTTTCTTGATCGCGTCCAGCATGATCTTGTTGACGAAACGCACGATGGGCGCGTCTTCCACGTCGTCACGGGCGAGTGCTTCGCCGTTTGGATCCTCGTCGCCGCCAGTCACCTCGAGATTTTCGAGATCGAAATCCTCGTCGGTCAGGCTGGGCATGACCGCTTCGGCTTCGTTTATCGCCCGGTCGACGGACTTTTGCAGCTTGTCGTCCTCGACGACGACGAATTCGATGCTCATCGACGTCTGGAAGCGAATCTCGTCGAGGGCATGCAGGTTGGTGGGGTCGGCGACGGCAAGGAACAGACGTTTGCCACGGCGCATCAGCGGCAGGACGCGGTGTTTTGCCAACAATTTGTCGCTGACCACGCGTACCGACTCGGGATCGGGCAGTATCGAATCCAAATCCAGCAAGGGAACGCCGAACTCATGGGACGCAGAAATCGCGATATCGCGGGCGGTCGCGAGTTTGTTCTCGACGAGGTGACTCACCAGGCTCGCACGCCTTTCCGTAGCCCGGGCGATGGCGTTTTGCATCGCGGTCTCGTCCAGCAAGCCGTCCTGTACCAAACGCTGCGCCAGGCCGCCCAAGCTGGCGCGCCCCGTACCCGGCATCGATGTTGCTAAGACGTTGTCATTCATGGGCTTGAGCGATTCTCAAAAATTTATGGCAACACGCCATATGCTCGCACATCGGAGCGTACGGTCTGCGTGATGGTGGTCCCATTATCACGGTCGTGAGCCGAGAGTAAAGGCGTTGCCATTTGGGGTCACCGGCGGCGGACGAAACGGACCCCGATCCGGTGCTCAGGCATGGCAGGAGGCCGGCAAGTACTGCGCCGACACGGTGGTCCCGCCGGTTGCAAGCATGGTCACTGCGGACGGAGAGGCCTGCGTTCCGCAGACCCAGATCACGTCGCCGGCCGTATCGGTGGCCGGATTGAGAGACAGCGTGTTGCCGCTGATCTTGGAATTGACGGAGTTGCCGTAGGTGATCAGGACTGCGCCCCCCGTGGTGACGGTGATGCTGCTGACGTACTTACCCGAAGTCGAGCCCGTCACTGCAACTGCGTGTGCCCCACCCGTCGATGACTGGCCGGTGGGAAAGCTTCCGTTGGATGCGAAGTATTCGTTGACCAGCGTTTCCCAGCTGCTGGCGAGGGAGAGGCCCTCGGTCACCTGCGCGCGGATCGTGTAATTTTGATAGACGGAAATAGCGATCGCCGCCAAGATGCCGATGATCGCCACGACGATCATCAATTCGATGAGCGTAAAGCCTTGCTGTATGTTCTTCATGGGGAGCTCCTTTGACTTGGAAAATTTCCATAATGGTTGAGCTCCATCAAACTCCTCGACTTAGCGACTGTTAGCAAGCGGCAATGCACATCCTCCCGCGTTCAGGCATGGCAGGACGACGGCAAGTATTGAGCAGGGATGCTGGTTCCGCCGCTTGCGCTCGTCGTGACGCCGGACGGTGGCGTCGACGTGCCGCAAACCCAAACCACGTCGCCGACGGAATCGTAGCCCGGGTTCAGCGCAAGCGTGCCGCCGCTGATCTTGGCGTTGACCTGGTTGCCATAGGTGACGAGTACCGCGCCACCCGTGGTGACCACGACGCTGCTGACGTATTTGCCCGAGGTCGAACCGGTGACCGCCACGGAGGACGTGCCACCGAGCGAGGTCTCGCTCGTCGGAAAGCTGCCGTTGAACGCATAGTATTCACCGACCAGGGATTCCCAGCTGTCGGCCAGGGCGAGCCCCTCGGTAACCTGCGCACGGATCGTGTAATTCTGGTAGGCCGGGATCGCGATCGCGGCCAGGATGCCGATGATCGCCACGACTATCATCAATTCGATCAGCGTAAAGCCTCGTTGTATTTTGTTCATGTCGAGCTCCATCAAACTGCGATTACTAAATCACCAATCGATCAAAGAATATGGCTGGGGATCGGCTCCGGCAAGAAACCTGCTTGAAAGAAGCCCCTCCCCGCGGAGGGGCTTGCGCCTGCCGCACGCGCGGCGAGGCGGGTGCCGCCTGGTTCAGGCGTGGCAGGAGGCCGGCAAATACTGCGCCGACACGTTGGTCCCGCCCGTCGCGCTCGTGGTGACGCCGGACGGAGCCGTCTGCGTTCCACAAATCCAGATCACGTCGCCGGCCGTATCGGTGGCCGGGTTGAGCGACAGCGTGTTGCCGCTGATCTTGGAATTGACCGAGTTGCCGTAGGTGATCAACACCGCGCCACCCGTGGTGACGACGACGCTGCTGACGTACTTGCCCGTGGTCGATCCGTTGACGGCGACGAGGCCGGCACCGCCGGTGGACGATGAGCCGGTCGGAAAGCTACCGTTCTGCGTGAAGTATTCGCCGATCGCGGTCTTCCAGCTATCCGCGAGCGACAAGCCTTCCGTGACCTGGGCGCGGATCGTGTAGTTCTGATAGGCCGGGATCGCGATCGCGGCCAAGATGCCGATGATCGCGACGACGATCATCAACTCGATCAAGGTGAAACCCTTTTGTACCTGCTTAAGCATTGATGGACTCCTGAATTGAAAACAACATTCGAATGAACTGACAAGCAACGGCTCACGCCAGTGACAGGTAACTAGCAAGCTCTGTGCCAGTCGGCCTGAAGTGCTTATAAGTAGTTGATTATTATAAATTATATGCGACGTTCTGGTTCGAACTCGACATAAGTTCGACGGCGGCTCGCGTCAATAACGGCAACGCTGGTCAGGTGTTGACAAATTTTGTCAGCTTCTCGTGCCCGCGCGGTCCATGCTGCGCGCCGCGACGAACAGCAATTGACGGCGCGAAACGAAGTTACAAACGACGGTGCAGCCGGCCGCAAGACATTTCGCGCCAAGGTAGAAAAGCCCCAGGTACTTCATCGCCACGAACATCACGAACGTATTGACTGCGAGGCCCGCGGCGCCGAGCGCGGCGAACCCGGCGAATTCCATGCTCCGATTGCGCAGGCGCCGTTCGTTAAACACCAGTGCCACCGATAGCGCATAAGCAACCAGCGTGCCGGCGAGGAACGAAACGCTGGCCGCGGCGAGGGCGTTCCAAGCACAACGAGATACCAGCAGCCATAGGATGGTCATGTCGCAAGCCAGCGCGCAGGCCGAAGCCGCCAGATAGCCCAGCGCCTGATAGGCGAGCGCCCAGGTGAAAAATCGTTTCACGGCTTGGTCACCACCCGCGCACGCGATCGCAGTCATATAGATTCCAGTCATGCCAGATCCCCGCTTGCATGTGTCGCAGGGGTTCGAAGCCGACGTTTTGTGCCGCGACGACGAAACCCAGCAGCGGATCGCGGCAGATCTGCTCGAGGCTTTGCGCCGTCAAGGGGCGGGACTTCGGGTAGCTCCTGCGGCCGTTCTCGTCGGCAGGACTCGACAAGCGGGTCATGATCTTCCAGTCCGGATCTTCGACCGGAAGCAAGGTCTCGGAACGTCGCACGACCTCCATGGCCGTGTCGCGGGAGAATACCACGCCGGCCGATTGGTCAGTCGAGAGGTAGGCCGGTCTGCCCAAGGTGAGCCAGGTGAAGCCGCCGCTATCCTTTGCGGACGGCACATAGACCGTGCTGCCCGGCGGAATAACCCGCCGCCAATCGGCGAATTCCTGAATTTCCTCGGGCGAGCCAAGCCGGTAGCCCTGACTCAAACTCGACGGCAGCGTCGCGACCAGGCAGCCCAGCAGGCCGCAGCACAGGATGCCGGGTGCCGCGCGTGCTCGGGCTGCCCGGAGCACCCCGAGCACCGGCAAATTGAAAACCACGCGCGGGATCCTTGTTTGGAACGAGGTCCATGCCGACCCGCGGCCGACGACGCTCTGCGAGAGCCGGGCCCGCAGCAGCCACAGCAACGCGATGCCCGCGAGACAAGTCACGCCTCCCCCGGGACTCAAGGTCCATGCCGCGACGAGCAGCAGCGCACAGACGGGGCCGCAGCTTGCTTCGCGCCACAATCGTACCGCGGTCGGCACGATCAGCAAGACGCTGAACAGCGCCGTGATCCAGACCCACCGCCAAGCCTGGCCTTGGACGAGAATCGCCACCGGCCCGACGGTGCCCGCGATCAGCGCCACGACGAGGCCGGCGGCCCCGACCAGCACGGCGGCGATGCCCAGCTTGCGCGCCCCAGGGTCCTCGAGCACGATCAGCGTCACGGCGAGCGAAAGAAAAGGCCGTGCGTTCAGCTCCCAATCCCCGACGCTCCAGTAGCGTAGAAACAAGAACTGCGAGCGTTCGCGCACGACCTCCAGCCAGGCCGGATCCATGATCGTGATGAATCGATAGGCGCCCGGTAGCAGCACCGGCACGAGTGCGAAACACAGGGTGCCGGCGACTCCCGCCAGGGCTGCCTGGACCGCGACGAGCGTCGGGACTGTCAAACACAGCAGCATCAAGAACCCGGGCAGAGCCATCAAGGGATGGATCAAGATCGCGACCATGGCGATGGCGAGCGCGAGGACGCGGCTCTCGGCTCGCCGCAGGGCGCCGCGGACGCTTTGATGGATAGCGATTGCGGCAAGAATCAAGGTCTCCGCGACGATGCGTGCCGTGAAATAGTTTTCGTCGTAGCGAAACACGGCTGCGGCGCCATAGCTGCCGACCGTAACCCCAAGCACGGCCACGCAGGCAAACGCCATCTCCCGAGTCGCGAAGTTGCGCACGATGTACCAGGCGGCGACCAGGAAACCGCAAGTCCAGGGAATCCACAGCGCCAGCGCCGCGGTTCGCATATCGAGCCGCGCGACGAACCAGGCGTAGATCGGCGCGAAAATCGTGTAGTGATCCTGGGACCCGCCTTGCAGCGCCAGGTCGTTCGCGAGCCCCGGATGAAGTCGCGCCAGGGCTTGCAGGGCATACAGCTGCGCGTCGTAGCGGAGGCCGACGTATCGATGGCGTAGCTCCCACAGTAGCGCGACCGTGAGGGCGAGACCCACGGACATGCCGAGTTCATGAGCCGTGTCCCGATCTCGGCCCGCGGTCCCCGCGCCCGACAATGACAAGCTCACTCTATGCCGAGCTTCTTGATGCGGTAGCGCAGCGCGCGAAACGACATGCCCAAGACCTTCGCGGCCGCGGTTTTGTTGAAGCGGGTTTGTTCCAATGCCTTGACGATCGCTTCGCGTTCCATGTCCTCGAGCTGTACGCCGAGTCCCGCCGGCATGTTCGACATTGACGGGGTCGCCGCGACAGGACCAGGTTCGGCAAAGCGAGCCGCCGCGACCGGTGTCGCGCGCAACTGAATGTCCGAGACCTGAACCTCGCCACCGGTGCTCAATGTGATCGCCCGCTCGAGTATGTTTTCGAGCTCGCGGACGTTGCCGGGAAAGTAATAAGCCTCGAGCGTCGCGAGCGCCTCCTGGCTGAGCACGGGGATCGGAATCTTCATGCGTCGGCCGAGGCGCCTCAGCACCGCCTCGGCAAGCTCCGGGACGTCGCCGCGGCGTTCGCGCAGCGCGGGCACGCGCAGTTCGATGACGTTGACCCGGTAGTAAAGATCCTCGCGAAACTTGCCCTCCGCCACGAGTTGCGACAAATTCTTGTGGGTCGCCGACAGAATGCGCACGTCGATGCTCGCCTCCTGCTGTTCGCCGACCGGGCGCACGGCCTTCTCCTGGATCACCCGCAAGAGTTTCACCTGCATGTGCAGCGGCAGGTCGGCGATCTCGTCGAGAAACAGCGTGCCGCCCTCCGCCGATCGTATCAAGCCCTCCTTGTCACTGACCGCGCCCGTGAAGCTGCCGCGCTTGTGGCCGAATAGTTCGCTCTCCATCAATTCGGTCGGGATCGCGCCGCAGTTCACCGGGACGAAGGGCCCGTCGCGGCGCGGGCCGGACTGATGGATCAGCTTTGCAACCAGTTCCTTGCCGGTCCCCGATTCGCCCGCGATGTGCACCGGCGCCTGGCTGCGCGCGACGCGGGCGATCATCTCGCGCAGGTTCTGCATCGAATTCGACGCGCCCAGCAGACGGGGTCCGAACGCGATGGTGTCGCTGTCATTCGTTTCCGAGAGCCTGATGGCGGTGGCGATCAGTTTGCGCAGGCCGGTCAAGTCCAGCGGCTTCGACACGAAATCGAATGCGCCGAGCTTGAGTGCCCGGACCGCCGTTTCCATGCTGCCGTGCGCCGTGATGACGGCAACGGGCACCGAGGGCGTGTAGTTCTGCATCCACTCGACCAGTTCCAGACCGTTGCCGTCCGGCAATTGCATGTCGGTGAGGCAGAGGTCGATATGCTCCGACTTGAGCAGCCGTTGGGCCAGCCCGACCCCATTGACCGTCCGTGGATTCAGATTCATGCGCTGCAGCGTGATGGTCAGCAGTTCGCAGAGATCCGGTTCGTCGTCGACGATGAGTACGGTCGGTTTCGGCATACGCCCATTGTAACGGCTGCGGCCTGTGTCACCAATCGAGGCGCCGGACTACTCCTCCCAGCGCTGCGGGTCCGTGAACACGATCCGGAAGACGCTGCCGCCGCCGACGCGCGGCTCATAGATCAGAATCGCGCGGTTCAACTGGCACAACTCGCGCGCGATGAACAGTCCCAAACCCGTACCTCCCTTGCGGCCGGTGAAGAACGGCTCGAAAATCCGGTCGACGAATTGCGCTTCGATCCCGCCGCCGCGGTCGGCGACTTCGAGGTAAGGGCGATCATTCGGCTTCAACCGTCCGATGCGGATCTCGACGCGCAGTCCGTCCCGGACCTCACCATACTTACAGGCATTGTCGCTCAAGTTCCACACGACCTGATGGAGATGGCTGGGGTCGAAGCGCACTTCCATGTCCTCGGAGTCCTCCTGCAGGCCGATTTCCGCCGACGGCACTTGCATCGTCGCGGAGAATTCGCGGACGAAATCCTCCAACCATTCCCCCATTTGTAAGCGCTCCGGCCGCGTCGCCTCGCGGCGCGACAGCTGCAGGACGTTGTTGATGATCGTGCTGACGCGCTCGGCATTGCTGCGGATGATGTCGGTGAGCCGCCGTTCCTCGGCGCCAACGCTCGGACTCTCGGCCAGCAATTGGCCGGCATGACTCATCGCGCCGACGGGATTGCGGATTTCGTGCGCGATGCTCGCCGAGAGTCTGCCCAAGGCGGCCAGCTTGCTTTGCTGCACACGCTCGGCCATGAGGCTGTTGTCCTCGAGAAAAATCAGCGTCGGACCCGGCGCCTGACCCCCAAGGGGCGCAAAATGTGGCTGAATCACCCGTGCTCCGTCCGCGGCGACGAAACTCGAGGGCGGACTCGCATGGTTACGCTCGCTCTGCCGCCAGGTGCTCAGAGAGTAGAGCAAGCGCGGCGAGACCTCGCCGAGCAATGCGCTCGGCACGGCATGATCGTCGCCGAGTATTTGCGCGGCGGATTCGTTGATCAACCGGATCCGGTCGGCGGCGTCGACGACCAACAGGCTCTCGCGCAGGTGCTGGACGATGTACTGCGACAATTCCGCGAGATTCGCGAGGTCGAGGTCTTTCTGTCGGACCAGGGCTTCGCTTTCGCGCATGCGGTTGGCAACGAGACTCGATGAGGCGGCGATCACGAACAGCACCAGGCCGAGCAAACCCGCGGTCGCGTAGGACGTGCTATCGGCCCGCTCCGTCAGACCCTGCCAAATCGTGTCGCCAAGCACGGCGAGGGCGGCGACGGCCGCCAGAAATAAGGCGCGCCGGTAATCGAGCAGGTAGGCGACACCGCCGACCGGCACGAGCAGCAGCAGCCCCAAGCCGCCGGCGACGCCGCCGGAGGCGTGCACGATCAGGGCGATCACGGTGATGTCGACCGTGGCTTGCAGCAGCGTCTGCAAGCCGAAGGCCAGCACGCGATTGCGCACCAGCACGGCGCAGATCAGGCCGAAAGCCGCATAGAACAGCAGCGATCCGAAGAAGGCGCCCGGATCGAGCAGCAGCAGGCCACGCGAACCGCCGAGGGCGTACAGTCCGAGGAGGGCGACCGGCATGAGGATCCGATAGAGGCTCAGCAGCCCGAGCACGCGCCAATTGAGTGCAGAGCGGGTTCTCGAGGTCAGGTCCAAATCCGTGTTCAAGGCGTCTTGCTCGTCGTGACTTTGCGCTGGGGTGGAGCTTAATTCAGAATACTCGGTCTGACGCGGACCGATCACTCAAGGACTTGTCATGAATCTGCACGAGTATCAAGCAAAGCAACTGTTCGCGGAATACGCCATTCCCGTGCCATCGGGGCGCGTGGCCGCGACGCCGGCCGAGGCGGTGGCAGCCGCAAGCCAACTCGGAGGCGCGCTTTGGGTCGTCAAAGCGCAGGTCCACGCCGGAGGCCGCGGGAAGGCCGGCGGCGTCAAGGTCGCCAAGGACTTGAACGAAGTGCGCAAGCTCACCGAAGCGATGTTGGGGACTGTGCTGGTGACGCACCAGACCGGTCCCGAGGGCCTGCCCGTCGCCCAAGTCTATGTCGAACTCGGCTCGAAGATCGTCCGCGAGATCTATCTCAGCGTCGTACTCAATCGTGAGGCGGGGCGCATTGCCTTCGTCGCTTCGGCGGCGGGCGGCATGGACATCGAGGAAGTGGCCGAGCACTCGCCGGAGAAGATCATCCGCGTCAACGTGCATCCGACCGCGGGTTTGCAGGACTTTCAATGCCGCCAGCTCGCCTTCGGTCTGGGGCTTCGGGCCGCGCAGATCGCGCAGTTCGCCAAGATCGCCCATGCGCTTTACCGGCTCTACCTCGACAAGGACGCGAGCCTGGTCGAGATCAATCCGCTGATCATCACGGGTGACGGCGATCTGCTCGCCTTGGACGCGAAGATCAACATCGAGGACAACGCGCTGTTCCGGCACAAGGACCTCGCGGCCTGGCGGGACGTGACGCAGGAGGACGCGATGGAGCGCAAGGCCGCGGAACACGAACTGAACTACGTGTCCTTGGACGGCAACATTGCCTGCATGGTCAACGGCGCGGGTCTCGCGATGGCAACCATGGATCTGATCCAGCTCCACGGCGGCGCGCCGGCGAATTTTCTGGACGTGGGCGGCGGTGCGACCAAGGAGCGCGTCAGCGAGGCGTTCAAACTGATCCTCTCCAACCCCAAGGTGACCGCGATCTTGATCAACATTTTCGGCGGCATCGTCCGCTGCGACATGATCGCGGAGGGCATCATCGCCGCGGTCAAGGAGGTCGGCGTTGCGATTCCCGTGATAGTCCGGCTCGAAGGCACGAATGCGCCGCGCGCGCGCGAACTCCTCGCCGGCAGCGGCCTCGCCATCACCGCGGCCGGCGATTTGACGGATGCCGCGACCAAAGCGGTGAGCCTCGCGGGGGTGCGGCCATGAGCATCTTGGTGGGCGAGTCGACGCGCGTCATTTGCCAGGGTTTCACCGGCAAGCAGGGTACGTTCCATTCCGAGCAATGCATCGCCTACGGCACGAAGGTGGTCGGCGGCGTGACTCCGGGCCGTGGCGGCCAGCTGCACCTCGGCCTGCCGGTGTACGACACGGCCAAGGACGCGGTCGCGGCGACGGGGGCGACGGTCAGCATGATCTACGTGCCGGCGCCGTTCGCGGCCGATGCAATTCTCGAGGCGGCCGATGCGGGAGTGGAGTTGATCGTTTGCATTACCGAAGGCATCCCGGTTAACGACATGGTGCGGGTCAAGACGACGCTCGCCAGTTACGAGACGCGGCTCATCGGTCCGAACTGCCCCGGAATCATCACGCCCGGCGCATGCAAGATCGGCATCATGCCGGGCTTCATCCACAAGCCCGGCCGCGTCGGCATCGTCTCGCGCTCGGGTACGCTTACCTATGAGGCGGTTTTCCAGACGACCAACAACGGCCTCGGCCAAAGCACCTGCGTCGGCATCGGCGGAGATCCGGTGCGAGGCATGAATTTCATCGACGTGCTCGCCTTGTTCGAAGAAGATCCGCAGACCGAGGGTATCGTCATGGTCGGTGAAATCGGCGGCAGCGACGAGGAGGCCGCGGCGGCCTTCATCGCCGCGAACGTCACCAAGCCGGTGGTTGCTTACATCGCGGGCGTGGCGGCACCGCCGGGCAAGCGCATGGGGCATGCCGGCGCGATCGTCGCCGGCGGCAAGGGCACCGCTGCGGCAAAGTTCGCGGCTCTCGAAGCTGCCGGGATCACGACCGTGCGCTCGCCCGCCATGCTCGGCGCCGCGATCGCGGAGCGCTTGCGGACGCGGAGTACGGTGTGAGCGACGCGCGGCGGCTGCGATGCGTGATGGCGCAGCTGAATCTCGTCGTCGGCGACATGGACGGCAATACCGACCGCATCATCGCCGCCGCTCGGGAGGCCTTGACCGACGCGCGGGCCGACGTCGTGATGCTGCCGGAACTCGCGGTCTCGGGATATCCTCCAGAGGACCTGCTGTTCCATGCCGGCATGCGCGCTCAAGTCGCGCGCTCGCTCGAGCGTCTCAAAACCGAGATCCACGGGATCACCCTGATCGCCGGCTATCCGGAATACGACGGCAGCCGTATCTTCAACTCGGCGATCGTCATCCGTGATGGTCGCGTGCTCGCGAACCATCGCAAAGCCTGTCTGCCCAATTACCGTGTATTCGACGAAAAGCGCTATTTCACCCCGGGTGTCGAACCCACGGTCTTCGAAATCGGCGGCATTCGCGCCGGGGTGCTCGTCTGCGAGGACATCTGGCAGGCCGCACCCGCACGCCAGGCCAGGGCCGCCGGCGCCGAAGTGCTGCTGGTCATCAATGCCTCGCCCTACGAAGTCGGCAAGCAGCAGCAACGCGAGGACCTCGTCGTGCGCCAACGCGTGAGCGAGGTGCGACTGCCGGTGTTGTTCGTCAATTTGCTGGGCGGACAGGACGAACTCGTATTCGACGGTAATTCCTTCGCGATGGATTCCTCCGGAAGCGTGACCTCGCGCGCACCGGCTTTTTCGGAAGGGCTGTTCAGCGTCGATCTTGCGATCACTTCCGCCGGGCATCTCGATCCGGTGCCGGGTCCGATCGCTCCGCTGCAGGGTCCGGAAGAGAGCGTCTACGGCGCGCTCGTTCAGGGCACGCGCGATTACGTCGACAAGCACCGCTTCCCCGGGGTCGTCATGGGTTTGTCGGGAGGGGTCGATTCCGCCCTGACGCTCTGCGTCGCCGTCGACGCCTTGGGCGCCGCCCGCGTGCATTCGGTCGCCATGCCGTCGCGGTACACCGCGCAAATGAGCAAGGACGATGCCCGGTTGCAGGCTGAATGGCTGCACGTGCAGCACAGCGAGATCAGCATCGAGGGCATGTTCGAGGTGACGCTCGCCGCGCTCGCGACCGAGTTCGCGGGCCGGCCACCGGACACCGCGGAGGAAAACATCCAGTCGCGATGTCGCGGCCTGTTGCTCATGGGCATCTCGAACAAGACCGGCAAGATGCTGTTGACGACCGGCAACAAGAGCGAAATGTCCGTGGGCTATGCCACGCTCTATGGCGACATGGCCGGCGGTTTCGCGCCGATCAAGGACTGCAGCAAGATGCTCGTCTATCGCCTCGCCCGCTGGCGCAATGCGCAGTCCGCGGCGATACCGGAGCGGGTGCTCGAGCGAGCGCCCTCCGCGGAGTTGCGCTTCGACCAAAAAGACACCGACAGTCTGCCCCCCTACGAGATCCTTGATCCGATCCTCGAGGCCTTCATCGAGGAGGACTTGTCGGTGGAGGAAATCGCGGCCTTGGGGTTCGACCGGACGACCGTCGGACGGATCCTCGATCTCGTGAAACGCAACGAGTACAAACGGCGTCAGGCGCCTCCGGGCGTGCGCGTCAGCGGTCGTGCCTTCGGCCGCGATTGGCGCTACCCGATCACGAGCGGATACAAGGCACGCTAGGAGCGGCCGCAGGCCTCGACCAGACAATCCTCGAGTGCCCGGATCGCCGCGGCGTCTTTGAACAAGGCGGGTCTGCGCCGCTCGATTTCCAGCGTGAGCGCCTTGCGTCGCCCGACGTCACCGGCGAGCTCGATCGCCTTGTCGACGAATTCGTCGTCCGAGCGCGCGACGAGCTCCGGTAGACCCAACTGCCGCATGATGCCGCTGGCGAGACGGCCGCGCATGAAGTCGCCCTCGCGGGCGAGCACCGGCAAGCCCGCCTCGACACCGTGCAGCGCGGTGTTGAAACCCGAGAACCCTACCGTATCGAGCATCAACGCCGAGCGGCGCATCAGGCCGAAGAACCGTGAGCGCGCGAGCAATGGCAGGACGTGCACGTGTTTGTCGAAATCGAGGCGCTCGGCACGAAAACTGCGTCGTAAACGCAGTTCGAGCCGCTGCGGAATTTCCTCGGGATTGCCCAGGAAAAACACGAGGCGGCCGCGGGAGCGCCGCAGGCCCTTGGCAATACGCGCCCAAAGCCGATCGTGCCCGGGGGAATATTTGAAGGGCATGCCGGGGCACAGGAGCAGCGGTTCGTCGTGGCGTACACCTAAGGACGCAAGATCGGCATCGGTAGTCTTGATCGTCCATGGCTCGAACCAGGCGCCAAGCTTCGGCAGGCGGACTAGTCGTTCACTGTAATGCGTTTCGGACCCCGGCGGCTCGTACGCTTCCGCCGAGAAATATAGATCCATCGTCGGCAAACCGCTCGTCTGCGGATGACCCCAAGTCGTTGCCTGCACCGGGGCGAGGCGCATTGCGGCAAGTTGCAGTGTCAAGGGGTCGATCCCGACTTCGGGAAATATGATCGCGTCCAACTTCGCTGCGCGAATCGCCGCCACCCAGGATTGCAGATCCCGCGGACCCTCGTGGAAGTTCGCGACCCGCTCTCTTGCCCAGCTGGTTTCGGAGTCGCTTTGAGGATCCAACTGAAACAGATGAAGATCGAATTTGGCGCGATCGAGCTCTTGGACGATACCGCGCGTGACGGCGACCCATACCGCGTGACTGCGGACGTGTGCAGTCACGATACCCAGGCGTAGTTTGCCTGCGGCGAAGGACTCAGCGGCAAGCGTCGGCCCGCGCGCCTCGTGGGCGTTCGGTGCCGGTTCGGGGAGCGTCTGCATCGCGCGGGCGCAGAGCTGTCCATAACGCATCAACAAGTCGCGATTATTGAAGTGCTGGTAAGCGAGGTAGAAGGGCTGTCGACTCCCTACGACCGCGAACGCACCCGGGCGCGGCGCGGCTGCGAGCCAATCGCCGAGCTCCTCCAAATGTGCGGAGAATGACTTGCGCGATGCGTCGATTTCAGCCTCGTCCTCGGGTATCGGTTTGCATTGCGACATCGTCAACAGCCAGCGCGCCAACAAGTTGTCGGGATCGGCGGTCAGTGCCAGGCTCAATTGCTCGAGCGCATCATCGACGTATTCCTGCCGGAAGAGAGCGAGTGCGTATGCGCAATGCGTACCGGCCGACGGATCCGGCGCGTCGACGGCTTCTGCATAGGTCGCCAGAGCTTCTTCGACGCGGTCCGCCCGCAGCTGAACGGCGGCCAACGACGCCAAGGCGGAGGAAGATCGCGGCTGCAAGGCGACGGCTTTCAAAGCACTTGCACTGGCGCCCTCGAGGTCCCCGCAGGCACTTAAAGCCGTCGATAGGTTGGCCCAGCCGTCCGCGGATTCTGGATCATGACGCGTGACGTGTGCGAAGACGGCTGCCGCTGCGCCAGCATCATTGCTGTCGAGGAGACACGCGCCCAGCAAATTCCCAATGGCGGCGGAACCGGGGTCCATCGCATGGGCACGGCGCAGTGGCGCCACCGCCTCATGCGAGCGCTGCAATTGCCGCAGTACCGAGCCGAGATTCTCCAGAGTCGACGGCGAAACCGGCTCTAGACGCGACGCGCGCTCGAATCGTGCAAGAGCAGCCTCCAATTGTCCGCAACGCAGATACACGGTCCCGAGATTGGTCAATGCCGCGCCATCGTCTGGATTGATCACCAACGCCGCCTTGATCAGTGCTTCTGCCTGATCGAAACGGCTCTCTTGCAAGGCGACCACCCCGAGCAAATGCGTGGCGGCGAAATTTTCCGGATCCTGGGCAAGGATGCGCTCATACAGCGCTGCGGCTTCGCCGAGGCGTCCAGCTTGATGCAGAGACGCGGCTTCAGGCAGCCAGGGATGAACCGTGCATGGGACTGACATCGTGGCCTCAGCGGCCGCTCGTCCGCATGTTCACCGAGCTGTCTCGAGCAAACAGGTTTCGAGCGCCCGTATTGGCGTGGCGTCGTCGAACAGAGCGGCTCGGCGCCGCTCGATTTGCTCGGCCAAGCCCTTGCGTTTGGGTGCATCCGCCGTCAAGCGGACGGCCTTGTCGATGAACTCCTCGTCCGAGCATGCGACGAGCTCCGGCAATTCGAGGCGTCGCATGATGCCGCTCGCGAGACGTCCGCGCAGGAACTCGCCTTCTCGCGCGAGGACCGGCAGTCCCGCTTCGATCCCTTGCATCGCGGTATTGAAGCCCGAGAATTCCAGGGTGTCCAACATCAGGGCCGATTGCTGCATCAGGGCAAAGAATTGTGAGCGCCGCAGAAACGGCAGCAGGTAGACGCTCTTGTCGAAGTCCATTCGCTCCTCCCGGAACGCGCGGCGCAAGCGCAGTTTGAGCCGCTGATTCAAGTCGGTCGCGCCGCCCAGGAAAAACACCAAGCGGCCGTCGCAGCTGCTGCGTAGGTTCTTGGCGATGCGGGCCCACAGGCGATCGTGCACCGGGGAATACTTGAACGCAGTCCCGGGGCACAAGACCAGCGGCTCGTCAGCCGAGATGCTGAGGTGCGGCATCTCGGGGATCGTCGGCGTCCATGGCTCCACGCAGGCGCCCAGGCGGGGCAGGGTCACGAGGCGTTCACTGTAATGATCCTGTGCCGCGGGAGGCTCGAGGTCTTGAGCGGAGAAAAAGAGATCGATCGTCGGCAGGCCGCTGGTTTGCGGTTGTCCCCAGGTCGTCGCTTGAATTGGCGCCAAGCGTAAGGAAGCCAGCTGCGCGGTCATTGCGTCCATTCCGATCTCGGGGTAGATCAAGGCGTCCAGATTCGCTTTGCGAATCACCGCAACCCAGTCCTGCAAGGCGCGGGGTTGATCCTCGAAATGACAGGCTTGCTGTCTCGCCCAGGTCGTCTCCGCGTCGCTCCTCGGATCCAGTTGAAACACGTGCAATTCGAAGCGCTCGCGATCCAGGCGTTTGACGAGTCCCTTGGTCAGAGCTGCCCAAACCGAGTGGGTACGCACGTGCGCGGAGACGATGCCGATACGCATCCTCCCATTGGTTCCAGTGCCAGTGCCAGTGCCGGTGCCGCGGAGCGCGCGATTTTTCTTGGGTAGTTCCGTCGGCACGCGCAGGCTCTCCATGCTGTGGGCGCACAGCCGGCCGTAACGCATCAACAAGTCGCGATTGTTGAAATGCTGATAGGCGAGGTAGAACGGTTGATAGGAGCCCACGGCGAGGTAGGCATCGGGACGGGGTACGGCCGCCAACCAGGACTCCAAAGCGCTCAAATGATCGGAAAACGCGGTGCGTGCGGCATCGATCTCGGCTGGTGTGTCGAACATGGGCTTGCATTGCGCGATCGCAAACATCCAGCGCGCCAGCAAATGGTTCTCGTCGGTCTCGAGCGTGAGCCTCAGCTGCTCGAGAGCCTCGTCCACCATGTTCTCGTTGAGCAGCGCCAGCGCAAAGGCGCAACGCGTTTGCGGGGTAACGTCCGGCAGCTCCACCGCGTCCCAATAGGTCGCGAGTCCCTCGTCGATTTCCTTCTGAGCAATCTGTATACCGGCCAGCGCCGCGAGCGCCGCCGAGGAGCGTGGCTGCAGCGCCACGGCCTGCGCCGCGCTCTTGCTGGCCTCGGCGTGGCCACCGGAATGGGTCAGCGCTACTGCCAGGTTTGCCCAACCCTCCGCGGCTTGTGGCAGTACCTTGGTTGCCGCCGTGAAAAATTCGATCGAGGCAGCGGGCTCGCCAATGTCCAGCAGGCACGCCCCGAGCAGATTGCACAAGTCTGCAGACACTGGCTTTTTCGCATAGGCGCGGCGCAAGGGGACGAGCGCTTCGCGCGAGCGGCCCAGTTCGCGCAGGGCGCTGCCCAGGTTCAACAAGGTCTCGGAGGAGACGGGTTCGTGGCGTACGGCACGCTGCAAGGGCTCGAGCGCCGCCTCCGGCCGGCCGCTGCGCAGGTACACGGTGCCAAGATTGCTGAGCGCGGCGGCATCCCGAGGATTGACCGCTATGGCGGCTTTGATGAGTTCCTCGGCCGCATCGAAACGCCCCTCCTGCAAGGCGATCACGCCGAGCAGGTGTGTTGCGTCGAAATGGCCGGGCACTTGATCGATGATCTGCCGGTAGCGAGCCGCGGCTTCGGCCAGACGGCCCTCTTGGTGCAGGGACGCGGCTTCGGGCAGCAAGGGATGAACGGCGGGCGGGTGTGATTTGCCTGATTTGTCGAAGCGACGGCTCATGACGCGACGATAGCCCCGACCGGATGCGCGAAACAATCGAAGCGCTTCACAGTTGCGACATAATACCAACCGATCGGCTCAAAAGAGCTGCCACCAATGCTTCTTCACCTGCGCGAGCCGCGCATCGAGCGGGTAGTTGGCGTCGTAGACTTTCTCGCTCGTTTCGGCAAGGTCCTGCATGCCGAGTCGGCGATAAGCATCGATCAAGATCTGCAGGGAGGGCTGCACGGCCGGTGCACCGTCGAAGTTCTCGATGCAATAGCGGGCGCGATTGATCGCACCGACGTAGGCGCCGCGACGCATGTAATACTCGGCCACGTGGTATTCGAAATCGGCGAGGCGATTGCGCAGGAAAATCATGCGCTGGCGTGCATCCGCGGCGTACTGACTGTGCGGGTATTTTTGCAGGAGGAGGTTGAAGGCATCGAAGGACTTGCGTGCATTGGTCGGCGGTCGCTTGGAGAGGTCGGCGTGAAACCAACGCTCCATGAAGTTCGGCTGGCGCTCGAAATTGATCAGTCCCTTCATGTAGTAGGCGTAGTCCACCCTTAGGTTCGTCGGATTTTCGCGGATGAAGGTATCGGCGGCGTCGGTGGCGGGATCCGTTTCGCGGTTGCGGTAGTAGGCATAAATGAGGTCGAGTTGCGCCTGACGCGCCGATTCGCTGAACGGGAAGCGCGATTGCAGGCCTTCGAGTTGCTTGATCGCCTGCGCGAAATCGCCGTTGCGCATCGATTTTTCGGCGCGCTGGTAGATGACCTCGGGACCTGATTTGGCATCGTCGACCCGGTGGCTGTGACAGCCCGTGCCGAATACGGCTATCAGCAGCCCGGCGAGGAAGATACGGGCAGGACTTCCAAAATCACGCGATAGCACAAGCGATTCCTTACAATGGCCGAATTCAACGCAGCGCGGCAGTATAACCGATGAAGCCGGCACACGAGCACCGCAGGGCGCGGCCCATCCAGACCTGTGCTTTCGAGTAACCCGATGAACCCAGAGTTCCCTGTGATCGAGCTGCGCATACCCGCTGAGCTTGCCGGCAGCCGGCTCGACAGTGCGCTCGCCCGCTTGTTGCCGCAACATTCCCGCACCCGTATCAAGGGCTGGATCGAAGCCGGCGACGTCGCGATCGGTCGCCGGTCCTGCAAGCCGAGCGATCCGGTGGACGCCGGTGCGCGCGTCACGGTACGTGTGACGGCCCCGACGCCGACCGACGAGGTGTTGCCGGAGGCGATTGCGCTCGCGCTCGTGCACGAGGATCGTGATTGCTTCGTGATCGACAAACCCGCGGGTCTGGTCGTGCATCCCGGGGCGGGCAACCGGGAACATACGCTGCAAAACGCTTTGTTGAGTCTCGATCCCGGCTTGAACGGGCTGCCGCGCGCCGGCCTGATTCACCGGCTCGACAAGGACACGAGCGGGTTGCTCGTGGTGGCGCGCACGAGCGAGGCGCAAACCTCACTGTCGCGACAGCTCATGGCGCGCACGATGGCGCGCGAGTACCGCGCGATCTGTGCGGGCGTGATGACCGGCGGCGGCACGATAGCCGAACCGATCGGCCGCCACCGCAGCGATCGCCTGCGCATGACGGTCCGGCAGGACGGGCGACCGGCCGTGACCCATTTTCGGGTCCTCGAGCGATTTCGAGCCCACAGCTACCTGGGCGTCAAACTGGAGACCGGGCGCACCCATCAGATCCGTCTGCATCTCTCCCACTTGCGCTATCCGATCGTCGGCGACCCGGTTTATGGCGGCAGGTTCGCTCGTCCGCGTGGCGCGAGCGATGCGCTCGTGCTCTGCTTGCGCGGCTTCCGCCGCCAGGCTTTGCACGCCGCGAGTCTGGCATTCGACCATCCGCGCACCGGCAAACGCCGCAGCTTCGACAGCCCCCTGCCCGCGGATTTCGTCGGGCTCCTGGCGGCGCTCCGGCAAGATTTCCGCGAAACCGGCGATGCATCCCGAGACTAGTTCGGCCTGCGGCTGGTTGACGCCGCACTGGCCCGCACCGCCGGGCGTGCGGGCGCTGTCGACGTGGCGCGTCGGCGGCGTCAGCCGCGCCCCGTTCGCATCTCTGAATCTAGCCGACCATGTCGGCGATGCACCGTCGGCGGTCGCCGAGAACCGGCGGCGGCTGCGCGCTGCGGCACGGTTGCCGGCGGAGCCGCTCTGGTTGCGTCAGGTGCACGGCGTCGCCGTCGCCGACTTGGACCGGCCCGAGAGCGTGCAAAGCCGCGGCGGCGAGGCGCTGGCGGGCCAGGATGCGGCCTTCGCCCGCGAACCGGGGCGGATCTGCGCGATCTTGACGGCCGATTGCCTGCCGATCTTGGTCGCGGCGCGGGACGGCAGCGCCGTCGGGGCGGCGCATGCCGGCTGGCGAGGTCTCGCCGGCGGCGTCATCGCGGCAACGCTGGGCGCGCTCGCCCTGCCGCCCGGCGACTTGATTGCCTGGCTCGGGCCCTGCATCGGCCCCGAACGGTATGAGGTCGGGGCCGAAGTGCGCGCAGCGATCCTCGCGTTCGAGCCTGAAGGGGAGCCGGCCTTCGCCCCGAACGATCGGGGACGATTTCTCGCGGATTTGCGGCTCATCGCCCGCATGCAGCTCATCCGCTGCGGCCTGACCGAGATCCATGCATCGGCGGCGTGCACGCACAGCGACCCAGCGAGGTATTTCTCCCATCGTCGCGATGCCAGCACCGGCCGGCAGGCTAGCCTGATCTGGCGTACGGGACCAGAAGACGGTTGAATTGGCGTCCGGCACCCCCACCTAATCGGCAGCCGGGGAGCCCCCCGGCTTGGCTTTGGTGTCACGGTTTCGGGGTGTTCGAATGCGAATGGACAAACTCACGACGAAGTTTCAAACCGGCCTCGCGGACGCGCAGTCCTTGGCCGTGGGTCGCGATAATCAGTACATCGAACCGGTGCACTTGATGGCGGCCTTGCTCGATCAACAGGGTGGCACGGCGCGACCCTTGCTCGAGAAGTCGGGGGCGAACGTCGCCAAGCTGCGCGCGGAACTCAACGCGGCGCTCGACCGGCTGCCGAAGGTCGAAGGCTCGGGCGGGGAGGTGCTGCTCGGTAACGACCTCAATAAACTGCTCAATCTCACCGATAAACTCGCGCAGCAGCGCGGCGACCAGTTCATCTCGAGCGAGTTGTTCCTGCTCGCCGCCTGCGACGACCGCGGCGAACTCGGCCGGGTCTTGAAGGGCTGCGGCGTGCAGCGCGCGACCCTCGAAACCGCCATCGACGAAGTCCGTGGTGGCGCCAAGGTGGACGCCGCGAATTCCGAGGAAAATCGCAAGGCGCTGGAGAAATACAGCATCGATCTGACGGAGCGTGCGAGCCAGGGCAAGCTCGATCCGGTGATCGGTCGCGACGACGAGATCCGCCGCACGATCCAGGTCCTGCAGCGTCGCACGAAGAACAATCCGGTTCTGATCGGCGAGCCCGGCGTCGGCAAGACGGCGATCGTCGAAGGCCTCGCACAACGCATCGTCAACGGCGAAGTGCCCGAGGGCCTGCGCAACAAGCGGATACTCGCGCTCGACATGGGCTCCTTGATCGCCGGCGCGAAGTTTCGCGGCGAGTTCGAGGAGCGCCTCAAGGCCGTGCTCGCCGATCTCTCGAAGCAAGAGGGTCAGGTGATTCTCTTCATCGACGAGCTGCACACCATGGTCGGTGCCGGCAAGGCGGAGGGCGCCATGGACGCGGGCAACATGCTGAAGCCCGCGCTCGCGCGCGGCGAGTTGCATTGTGTCGGCGCCACGACGCTCGACGAGTACCGCAAATACATCGAAAAAGACGCGGCTCTCGAGCGCCGATTCCAAAAGGTGCAGGTCGACGAACCGAGCGTGGAGGACACGATCGCGATCCTGCGCGGCCTCAAGGAACGCTACGAAGTCCATCACGGCGTCGAGATCAGCGACCCCGCGATCGTCGCCGCCGCAACGCTCGCGAACCGCTACATCGCCGATCGTCAGCTGCCGGACAAGGCGATCGATCTCATCGACGAGGCGGGTTCCATGATCCGCATGGAAATCGATTCGAAGCCGGAGGTGCTCGACAAGCTCGACCGGCGGATCATCCAACTGAAGATCGAACGCGAGGCCCTCAACAAGGAAGCGGACGAAGTGTCACGCAAGCGCCTCGCCGCGCTAGAGGATTCGCTGCAGGCACTCGAGAAGGAATACTCCGATCTCGAGGAAGTCTGGAAAGCCGAAAAAGCCTCCGTGCAGGGTGCCGCCCACATCAAGGAGGAACTCGAGCGCGCACGCCTCGACCTCGACAATGCACGGCGCGCCCAGGACCTGGGAAGAATGTCGGAGCTGCAGTACGGACGCATCCCCGAACTCGAGCAGCGGCTCGCGAAGGCTCTCGAGGTCGAACAAAAGCCGAACCAGCTGTTGCGCAATCAGGTCACCGACGTCGAGATCGCGGAGATCGTTTCGAAGTGGACCGGTATCCCGGTGTCGCGCATGCTCGAGGGTGAACGCGACAAGCTGCTGCGCATGGAGGAAGTGTTGAGTGCCCGTGTGGTCGGTCAGACCGAGGCCGTCAAGGCGGTCGCCGACGCGATCCGGCGCACGCGTGCCGGCTTGTCCGACCCGCACAGGCCCAGCGGTTCGTTCATGTTTCTCGGGCCGACGGGCGTCGGCAAGACCGAGCTCTGCAAGGCACTCGCCGATTTCATGTTCGACACCGAGGAAGCGATGGTCCGGATCGACATGTCCGAGTTCATGGAAAAGCATTCGGTCGCGCGCCTGATCGGCGCGCCGCCCGGATACGTCGGCTACGAGGAGGGCGGCTATCTGACCGAGGCGGTGCGTCGCCGGCCGTACGCCGTTGTCCTGCTCGACGAGATCGAAAAGGCGCATCCCGACGTTTTCAACGTTTTGCTGCAGGTATTGGACGACGGACGCCTGACCGACGGCCAGGGCAGGACCGTCGATTTTCGCAACACGATCGTGATCATGACCTCGAATCTGGGCAGTCTCGCGATTCAGGAACTTGCGGGGGAAGGCAATTACGAAAAGATGAAGTCGGCCGTGATGTCAGTCGTCTCCCAGCATTTCCGACCCGAGTTCATCAATCGCGTCGACGAGATCGTGGTGTTCCATCCGCTCGGTCGCGCGCAAATCCGCGAGATCGTCGAGATTCAGCTCGGGCGTCTGCGGCAGCGACTTGCGGAACGCGACATTTCCTTGCGGCTGGACGATGCAGCGCGCGACAAGATCGGCGAGGCCGGTTTCGATACGGTCTATGGCGCAAGACCGCTCAAGCGCGCCATTCAGGCGCAGATCGAGAATCCATTGGCGCAGCAGATCTTGCGCGGTGAGTTTCTGCCCGGCGATCGCGTACTCGGCACCTTGCAGCGGACCGAACTCGTGTTCGAGAAGGAGCGGCTGCATTGAGCGCCGGACCGGAAAGCTGCGGTGACGGCGCGGCCTTCGCTATACTCGAAGGCTGATCCGGCCTGGACATTCAAGGGTTTTTTCGCGCGAGGGAGCTGAACAGTTCATGCCTTTTTACGAATACGAGTGCAAGCAGTGCGGCCACCAGTTGGAGGCCATGCAGAAGGTCAATGATGCGCCGCTGAAGAAATGTCCGGAATGCGGCAAGTCGGCGCTGCAGCGGCTCATGTCCGCCCCGGTGTTCCGGCTCAAGGGTTCGGGCTGGTACGAGACCGATTTCAAGTCGGACGACGAGGGCAAGCGCAATCTCGCCGACAAGCCGGAGGAGGGTAAACCGGCGGATCTCAAGGCGGTGGACGACAAGAAGGACGCGAAAGACGCGGTGCTCCCGGACTCGGCGGCGACCAAAGAGGAGAAAAAGACTGCGGAACCCGCCAAGCTAAAGGCGGTCGCGCCCAAGCAGGCGGTGCAAACGGCGCCTAGCCGGGGTCGGTCCGCGGCGAAGAAAAAGGCTGTCAAGAAACGCCCGCCTCAGCCCAAGAAAACGGTCAAACGGACCGCCGCCAAACGCTAGCGGGACGGTTCGCCTGTCGCGGGCTTGCCCGGCGCTGCCGAGAGGCATAGGATCGCGCGCTTTCCTCCATACCGTTCATATACTTATGCGTACTCACTATTGCGGACAGGTCGGCGAAGAGTCGATAGGCAAAACGATCACGGTGGCGGGCTGGGCGCAGCGCCGACGCGATCACGGCGGCGTGATCTTCGTGGACTTGCGCGACCGTGAGGGTTTGCTGCAGATCGTTTTCAACCCGGAGTCGGCCGCCGTGTTCGCGCTTGCCGAGCGGGTGCGCAACGAATACGTGCTGCGGGTCAGCGGCAGCGTGCGTGCCCGACCGGAAGGCACCGTCAACGTGAACTTGAAATCGGGCCGGGTGGAACTGCTCTGCGATCAACTCGAGATCCTCAATCGCTGCGAACCCTTGCCCTTTCAGTTGGACGAGCACGTCAGCGAAGAGGTCCGTTTGCGTTACCGGTACCTCGACCTGCGCCGCGAAGAGATGCAGTCGCGTCTGCGTCTGCGGCATCGGATCACGAGTGCCATGCGCCGCTACCTCGATGATGCGGGTTTCATCGACATTGAAACCCCGATGCTCTCCAAGGCGACGCCTGAGGGAGCCCGCGATTATCTCGTGCCCAGCCGCACGCATGCGGGTAAATTCTTCGCGCTGCCGCAATCGCCGCAGATCTACAAACAGCTGCTGATGATCGCCGGTTTCGATCGCTACTATCAGATCGTGCGCTGTTTTCGCGATGAGGATTTGCGCGCGGACCGCCAACCGGAGTTCACGCAGCTCGATATCGAGACCTCGTTCCTCGATCAAGAAAGCATCCAAGAGATCATGGAAGGACTGGTCTTGCATCTGTTCAAGAGCGTGCTCGGCGTCGATTTGCCACAGCCTCTGCAGCGCATGAGCTATGCCGAGGCCATGCGCCGCTATGGTTCGGACAAGCCGGATCTGCGCATCCCGCTGGAACTCGTCGACGTCGCCGATCTCGTCGCGGGCTGCGATTTCAAGGTGTTCGCGGCGCCAGCCGCCGACCCCCAGGGGCGGGTCGCGGCGCTGCGCGTTCCCCAAGGCGGCAAGCTCACGCGCAAGGAAATCGACGACTACACGGCCTTCGTCGGTCGGTATGGCGCCAAGGGTCTTGCCTACGTGAAGGTCAACGAACTCGCCAAGGGCCGCGACGGCCTGCAGTCGCCGATACTCAAATTCTTGAGCGACGCGGCGATCACCGGGATTCTGGAGCGCACCGCGGCGGCGGACGGCGATCTGATCTTCTTCGGCGCCGACCGCGCGAAGGTCGTCAGCGACGCGCTCGGCGCGCTGCGGCTCAAGGTCGGTCAGGACCTCGGGCTGGTCGCGCCGGGCTGGCGACCGCTCTGGGTCGTCGACTTTCCCATGTTCGAATGGGACGCGGACGGAAAGCGTTGGGCCGCCATGCACCATCCGTTCACTAGTCCGCGTGATCTCGACCCGGCGGCGCTGGCCGCCAGTCCCGGCGAGGCCATCGCCAAGGCCTACGATCTGGTGCTGAATGGCTCGGAGATCGGCGGCGGCTCGGTACGCATTCATTCCCAGGATCTGCAGTCGACGGTGTTCGACCTGCTCGGTATCTCGCCCGACGAGGCGCGGCTCAAGTTCGGCTTCCTGCTCGATGCCCTGAAGCTCGGCGCGCCGCCGCACGGGGGGATCGCGTTCGGTCTCGATCGTTTGGCGATGCTCATGGCCGGCGCCGACAGCATCCGCGACGTCATTGCGTTCCCCAAGACCCAGACCGCGGCCTGCCTACTCATGGAGGCTCCGACGGAAGTCAGCGAGGCACAGCTCAAGGAGCTGCACATCCGGGTGCGTGTTCCCGTGAAGATCGAGTGAGCGGGGACGCGCTCGTCGATGGTTTCCGCGGTACGCCGTCCCGAATCGGTGTTGATCGTCATCTACACGGAGGCCGGGGAGTTTCTGTTGATCGAACGATGCCGCCCAGCCGGGTTCTGGCAATCGGTTACCGGCAGCCTGGAATGGGGTGAGTCGCCGACCGCCGGCGCTCGACGCGAGGTGCTCGAGGAGACCGCCATCACGGCCGGAGTGCTCACTGACCTCGAGTGGTCACAAGTCTACCCCATCTCCCCCGCTTACGGACGTGGCCGTGTCTATCCACCCGGCGTCACTCATAATCGCGAACATGCGTTCGCGCTCGAACTACCTCGGCCCGTGCCGGTCGTGCTGAGCCCCGACGAGCATCTGCGCTACCGTTGGGTTCCGGCCGCGGAGGCGCTCGAACTCGTGGTGTCGCATACGAATCGCGCGGTCATCGAACAATTGCGGCGTTGACACCACGCACCGTCATCGTTTACGTGCACGGCCTGTGGTTCACGGGTCGGGAGGGCTTTTTGTTGCGGCGGCGGCTAGGTCGCGCGCTCGCCGCCGAGACCCGTGCCTTTGCCTATCCTTCGGTCAATGCAACGCTCGCGGCCAATGCGGCCGCACTCGGCCGCTACTTGTCGGGAATAAGGACGGACGTCTTGCACCTCGTCGGGCACAGCCTTGGCGGCGTCGTGATCGCCCGCCTGTTCGAGGATGCACCGAACCTGCCGCCCGGCCGGGTCGTCGTCATGGGCTCGCCCCTGAGCGGTAGCCGCGCCGCGCGCGGCTTCGCCCGATTGCCCGGAGGCCGGATCTTGATGGGCCGCAGCATCGACGACGTGATGGTCTCGGCGCCGCGCTCTTGGGGCGGTCAGCGCGAGTTCGGCGTGATCGCCGGCGCCTCGCCGCTCGGGCTGGGGCGGCTGGTCGCCCGGCTCGAGGAGCCGAACGACGGCACGGTCATGGTCTCGGAAACCGAGCTGTACGGGACCACCGACCGGATCTTGATGCCGGTGAATCATTCCCGCATGATTTTCTCCGCAGCGGTCGCAGGGCAGGCGGCGTTCTTTTTGCGGGTCGGCAGATTTTCGCGCTGAAGCTGCAATCGCCGCCCCGTTCTGTTAGCTTTTCGGGCCATCATGCGACCAGTTTTGAAATCGCTGGGTTTGTTGCTGTTGCTGCTGATCGCCGCCCAGCAGGGTGCGCTCGCGCACGACTTCGAACACGTCGCGCGGCTCACGAACTTGGGCTCGAGCCTCGATCCGCCGCTGCTCGATGACTCCGCCTGCGGTCTCTGTCCGGCCTACGCGCAGGCCGCCTCGCCCGCTTTCAGTCACGCTTTCCCAGTGCCGCAGCTCGGCCGGGTACCCGCAGTGCGCAGTGCCTCGCCTTCGCCCGCGGCCATCATCGCGGCCTTGCCGACGCCACGTAGCCGCGGACCACCTTCCTCCCGCTGATTCGTCCCCGGTTATTGACTCGCCCGATGGGCTCGCCGGCGTGCCGATGCTTCGGCCGCACTACTCGAATTCAGCTTGATCTTGCGGAGTACTCTGATGTCCCGATCTTCCCCCGCGCTCGTCGTCCCGGTCATGGCCGTCGTGACTGCCACGCTGGCTGCGACCACCCTGCCCTCGATCTGCGTAGCGCAATCCCCCGCACCGGCCCCCACGCCCCCCGACACGAGCTTGATGCCGGCGATCGTCGTCACCGCGCAGCATCTCGACGATAGTCGCTCGATGATCCAAACCCAGACCGGCGCGTCGACCTACACCTTCGACAATGCCGCGATCGTGGCCATGCCGGGCGGCGACAACACGTTGCTCAATCAAGTGGTGCTGCAGGCGCCCGACGTGGCACAGGACTCCTTCGGCCAGTTTCACGTGCGCGGCGAGCACGATGGCCTGCAATACCGCATCAACGGGATCATCCTGCCCGAGGGGATCGCCGTGTTCGGCCAGTCGCTCGATCCGCGCCTGATTTCTTCGCTGAGTCTCATCACGGGCGCCTTGCCGGCGGAGTTCGGGCTGCGCACCGCCGGGATCATCGACATCACGACCAAGAGCGGCCTGCTAGCCCAGGGTGGCGACGCCGCGATCTACGGCGGCAGCCACGGCGAGGTGCAACCGAGCTTCGTCTATGGCGGCGGCGGCGGTTCGTTCAGTTATTTCGTCTCGGGGGATTTTCTGCGCAGCGGGCTTGGCATCGAGTCGCCCGATGGCAGTTCTAATCCCGATCATGATCACACCACGCAATACCACGGCTTCGCCTACTTCGAAAACATTATCGACGACGAGAATCGGGTTGCGCTCATGCTCGGTTCCTCGACGGGCAAGTTCCAGATCCCGGACCGTTACGGCGTCCCGCCTGCGTACACGCCCGTGAACGGCGTCAACGACTTTTTGAGTCAGGATCTCAACGAGAATCAGCGCGAGGTCACCCAATTCGCCGCATTCAGCTGGCAGCATTCGGCGGGACCGCTGAACCTGCAGACCTCGGCGGTCGCCCGCTACTCGAGCCTGACTTTCGTCCCGGACGAGACCGGAGACGTGATCTTCACCGGTATAGCGCAGGCCGCATACAAGCAGAACGTCGCCTATGCGCTGCAAAGCGATGCCTCCTACGAGATCAACGACAGCCACACGGCGCGCATGGGCGTGTTCCTGCAATCCGACCATTCCATCAGCGACACCACCTCGGCCGTGCTCGCGATCGCGCCCGACGGCAGTCCCGCGACGTCGACCGAGACGATCATCGACAACGGCGGCGCCACGGAGTGGCTCTACAGCGCTTATCTGCAGGACGAATGGAAGGCGCGGTCCGACTTCACGGTCAACTACGGGGTGCGCCTCGACAAATTCACCGCCTACACCAGCGCGAGCCAGGTGAGCCCGCGCTTGAATACGGTCTGGAAGGTGGAGCCGGATACGACCGTGCACGCGGGCTATTCGCGCTATCTTTCGCCGCCGCCGTTCGAGCTGGTCAGTTCCAAGGACATCGGTCTCTTTACGGGTACGACGAATGCGCCGCTCTCGCCTAAGGCTTCGCCACCGCTGCCCGAACGCGCGAATTACTACGACGTCGGCGTGCAGCAGAAGTTCTCGCGCTCGCTCACGATGGGCCTCGACGTTTATTACAAGCAATCGGTCAATCTGATCGACGCAGGCCAGTTCGGCGCACCGATCATCTTGACGCCGTTCAACTACCGCTACGGCAAACAGGAAGGTATCGAGTTGACGACCAACTATACCCACAAGGACTTCTCGGCTTATCTTAATCTCTCCACGCAGAGCGCCCGCGGGAAGGACATCGATTCGTCGCAGTTCAATTTTGTCCAAAGCGATCTTGAATACATCGCCGCCAATTCCATCCACCTCGACCACGAGCAGGAATTCACCGGCTCAGGGGGTGTCTCCTACACATGGAACGACACTCGGATCAGCGCGGACGTGCTGGAGGGATCGGGATTGCGCGCGGATCTCACCCTGCCGGCGGGTATGGAGACGGCCTATGGGTCGAACTCGGTGCCGAACGGCGAGCACTTGCCGTACTACACCCAGGTCAACGGCGGCTTGAGTCACGTGTTCGAGATTGCGGGCGCCGGAACGCTGACCGCGCGCTTCGATGTCATCAATCTGTTCGACAAGGTCTACGAGATCCGTAATGGCACGGGCGTCGGCGTCGGTGCCCCGCAGTACGGGCCGCGCCGTGGATTCTTCATCGGTCTGTCGAAGTCACTGGGGCACGCGAGCTGAAGACCGTCGCGGCCAGGAGTGCGCGCGGCGCCGCCTATTCGGTGCGCGCCAGCTCTTGCAGTCGGAAGACGAGATCAAGGGCCTGCCGCGGACTCAAAGAATCCGGGTCCACGGCGCGCAGCGCCGCGAGCACCGCCGATGGCGGAGCGCTTGCAGGGGTGGGCGCGACGAACAGCGGCAGCTCGGTTTGGGCGGAGTCATGCCTGCGTAGCGCATCCCGCTCGCGTTCCAATTGGACGAGGTAGCGTCGCGCCTGGTTGGTCACCGCTTTGGGGATGCCTGCGAGCGCCGCGACCTGCAGCCCATAGCTCTGATTGGCGGGCCCCTCCTTGACGCTGTGCAGGAACACCAGCTTGTCGCCGTGTTCGACCGCCTCGACATGGACGTTGGCGACGCCCGGAGCCTCGGCCGCCAGGCTCGTCAGCTCGAAGTAATGCGTGGCGAACAAGGTGAACGCGCGGATCTCGGCGGCGATGAAGGCCGCGCAGGCCCAGGCTAACGACAAGCCGTCGAAGGTGCTCGTACCGCGGCCGACCTCGTCCATGAGCACGAGGCTGCGCGCCGTGGCGTTGTGCAGAATGTTGGCCGTCTCGGTCATCTCGAGCATGAAAGTAGAGCGGCCGCCGGCGAGATCGTCCGAGGCACCGATGCGCGTGAAGATCCGGTCGAGCGGGCCGAGCGTGACCCGCTTCGCGGGCACGAAGCAGCCGATGTGCGCGACGATCGCGATCAGCGCGGTCTGGCGCATGTAGGTGCTCTTGCCGCCCATGTTGGGCCCGGTGATCACCAGCATGCGGCGCGCATCGTCGAAACGCAGGTCGTTCGGCACGAATGGCTCACGGCTCGCCCGCTCGACGACCGGATGCCGCCCGGCCTCGATCTCCAGGCGCGGCGCGGCGACCAAGCTCGGCCGGACGCAATCGAGCGTGGTGGCGCGTTCGGCGAAGCAGGTGAGTACGTCCAGTTCCGCGATCGCCGCCGCAGTCGCCTGCAGTCCGGCCAGTGAGCCCGTGAGCCGCGTCAGCAACTCATCGTAGAGTTCCCGTTCGCGCACGAGCGCACGGTCGCGCGCGCCCAGCACTTTGTCTTCGAAAGACTTGAGTTCCGGGGTGATGAACCGTTCGGCGGACTTGACGGTTTGGCGCCGAAGATAGTCCGCTGGGACGTGGTCCGCCTGGCTGCGATTTACTTCGATGAAAAAACCCTGCACGCGGTTGAAGCCGAGTTTCAGGCTCGACAAGCCGCTGCGCTCGCGCTCCTTGCGCTCTAACTCGAGCATGAACTGCTCGGTATCGCCGCCGAGCAGGCGTAATTCGTCGAGTTCAGGATCGTGGCCGGCGGCGATCACGCCGCCGTCGCGCAAGTGGTGCGGTGGCGCTTCGGCGAGAGCGTGCGCGAGGAGCAGGTGCTCGGCCGCATGCGGTCCGAGTCGCCCGGCGAGACTTTGAAGCAAGGGTGCGCGCACGGCCGCCAATGCCTGGTGCAGGTCGGGCAGCGCGGCGAGCGCGCTGCGCAGCTGCACGAGGTCGCGCGGGCGGGCCGAGCGTAGCGCGACCCGTGCGAGGATGCGCTCCAAGTCGCCGATCGCGCGCATGGCAGCGTGGACGCGCGCATGCCGGGAATCGAGAATCAGATCCTCCACCGCATCGTAGCGTGCGTTCAGGAGTTCATGATCGCGCAAGGGCCGATGCAGCCAGCGCCGCAGCAGTCGTCCGCCCATCGCGGTCGCCGTTTCGTCGAACACTCCCGCCAGGGTCAGCTCCGGTTTGCCGGCGAGGCTCTCGTCGAGTTCGAGATTGCGGCGGGTCGCCGGATCCATGAGCAAAGCGTCATCGGGATCTTCGACCATGATCCCGCGCAAATGCGGCAACGCCGCCTTCTGGGTTTCACGCACGTAGGCGAGCAGAGCGCCCGCGGCGGCGATCGCGACCGGCAGGTCGGCGCAGCCGAAGCCAGCGAGATCGCGCGTCTCGAACTGTTCGCAAAGGCCCCGCGTCGCCGCCTCGACGTCGAAGTGCCAGTCGGGGCGCGCCCGCCAGTTGCGTTCCGCGCCGGCCGCGTCGGCCGCGCGACGCCACTCGGCTTCGCTCTCGCCAACGAGTATCTCCGCCGGCCGGAGTCGCTCCAGTTCGGCCTCGAGTGCCGCCGTGCTCGACAGCTCCATGACGCTGAAGCGGCCGGATCCCAGATCGAGCCAGGCAAGTCCGAAGCGGGTCCTCTGGGTGCAGACGCTCGCCAGGAGATTGTCGCGACGTGCGTCGAGCAGCGCTTCGTCGGTGACCGTGCCCGGCGTGACGATGCGCACGACTTCGCGCTCCATCGGGCCCTTGGTCTTGCCCGGTTCGCCACGCTGTTCGCAAATCGCGACCGACTCGCCGCGTTTGACGAGACGCACGAGGTAATTGTCCAGGGTCGCAGCCGGCACCCCCGCCATCGGGATCGGAGCGCCGGCCGAGGCGCCGCGCTGGGTCAGGGCGATGTCGAGCAACTGCGCGGCGCGGCGCGCATCGTCGTAGAACATCTCGTAGAAGTCACCCATGCGATAGAACAGCAGCACGTCGGGATGCTGCGCCTTGATGCGCAGGTATTGCTGCATCATGGGGGTGTGGTCGGGCGCGGAGGTGGCGGGGGACGTTTTGGGCGGAGCGTTCGGAATCATGATCTCGTATTCTCCACGTCTCGGGAGCAAACCGCACGTCATGCCGAGTTGCACGAGGCGCCGCGTGAAGACGTGCGTACCCTCGCAACCGGTCGGACCGTAGCGCAAGCGAGCCATCCGCGGTTGACTACCAGGGCAGGAAACCGCGCGTTATAGTTGGCCGACGCAAATATTATGGGAGATCGAAACGTGTCGCGCAGACTCCATATCGGTGGCCATACCAGAACGCCCGGGTGGGAGGTTCTCGACGCAAATCCCGGTCCAAGCGTCGATCATGTGGGGAATGCGGCGGATCTCAGTCGATTCGCGGAGAACTCCTTCGAACAGATTTACGCTTCGCACGTGCTCGAGCATTTTGCCTATCTGCGCCGACTCGTCCCGGCGCTGATCGAATGGCGGCGCGTACTGACGCCGTCGGGAACGCTGTTCCTGAGCGTGCCGGATCTCGATGTGCTCGCGCGTCTATTCGTGGATCGCGGGAACTTGTCGGTGGAGGAACGATTCCTGGTCATGCGCATGATGTTTGGCGGACAAGCCGATGAGCACGACTACCACCTCGCGGGTCTGAACGAAGAATTCCTGACGAGTTACCTGACGGCAGCGCAATTTACAGGTATCCGGCGGGTGGACGACTTCGGGCTATTCGACGATACCAGCACGATGGAACTCAAGGGAACTCGCATCAGCTTGAATATGATCGCCGTCAAGTAGGCCTACGGCGAGAGCGGTTTGCATTCCGAAATGTTCGCTGCAGACGCTCGTCGCGCTACGCCCCACAGAAAAGGCTTGATCCTCCCGAAAAAGGTCTCGCAATATCGATCTCGAACGAATCGTTGCGCCGTCTCGACATCATTTGAAGACACCGCTCTCGAGATTTCCTTTTCGGTCAGATAGGGCTCCTGCGTGCGCAGTGTTTTCATAAAGTCGCATTCCGGCAGTGTGATCGTCGAGTGGTAACCGCGAACGGCCTCGCAAAGCCGGTTCTGGCCGTCATTCAGCGGTGCGCCATAGAATGAGGCATCCTCGACGACGATAGGACTGTGTGGTGAGTAGAGCAGAACCTTGCTCCCCGCGGGTATGCTTGCCGCGAACGCGGCGCGTGCCCGCACGGTCGCAAGGAAATCGAAGCTTGGAAAACTGCCTTGCTCAAAACCGACGAAGAAGATGCTCCCCAACCCGAATGAGATTCCAATCACCGTCGCTCGGTGGGTCCAAGACACCCGGGAGCCCAGCCATGCGCCTGTCAGCGATACCGCGGTCACGTACGGCGCGTAAGCTTGTGAATAGCGGAACATCCCCGCCAATTCCTGGCAGCCAAAAAACGTCGCGACACAATAGCCGAGCAATAGAGCGCCACGCGTGCGTCGCTCGGGCGCCAGCGATGCGATCATCGCGGCCATGGCCATGCATGGGCAGACGAGCGCGCCCCACGAAGTCCTCGGCGGCAGACCGACCGGCACCGTACCCACGTGTTGAAGATAGGCGCTGAAGCCGACATTGAACCACACTTTTTCCAGCGAGAAACCGGCCGCCCAGGTGTAGAGCCCCGTGAAGGCGAGGCCGCCACAAGTCAAGCACAGCCATCGACGCCAGGACTGTTCACCGAGTAGCAGAAACAGTCCCCCGAGCAATAGGAATCTCGGGCTCGAATAGCACGCGGCTCCCGCGAGCAAGCCGGCCATTGCCGTCGCGACGGGCTTGCTCGAGAAGTTCCAAATCGCCAATCCCATGAACATCGCCGCCATCGACACGGTCTCGGGCCGAGACACGAAGAGGCGGGGCATCAAGACCGTCAGGGCGATCAGCATGGCGATGCCTGGCCAAGCCGACAGTGCGTCGCGCCAGGTGTCGGCGCTGCGGCCATATCGCGCCAGCGAAAGCAGTGAGGCGACCCCGGCGACCCCGGCGACTACGGTAATCATGCGGCCCCAAATGAGCACTCCGGTCCCGCTGAAGCCGGCGCGATAGTAAAGTGCCAACAAACTCCACAGCAGCGGCTGGTGGTGTTGAAAAAAGTCGTCGAGCGGTCGCCGGCCGCGACTGATGAGCCAGGCAACATGCGCATGCTCGGTCTCATCCCAGAGATCGCCGCGCTGAAAGAAGATAAATGCCAGCCACGCGACACAGATGAACGTCAGCATCACCCCGGTGTAGAGTTCAACGGTAAGAACCGGCCTCTGGCGGATTCTCCCCAGTTTGCCGAACGGACTCATGGCGGAAGTGTCGACGGGCTCAAGACCCGGGAAATTCAGTCCGCAGAGCCAGAAATACCCGCTCGAGTACCTCCGCCCAGTCGTCGGCGGAGCGCTGTCGAAACAGCGTCATCGTCGGATACCAGGGGCTGTCGTCCCGCTCGGTGAGCCAGCGCCACTCCGAATTCAGCGGCAATACCACCCAGGTCCTTTTACCGAGTGCGCCGGCAAGGTGTGCAATGCTCGTGTCGACGCTGATGACGAGGTCCATACACTCACACAGCGCCGCCGTGGCGGCGAAGCCCCGGATCCCCTCGCCGAACTGCAGGATCTCGGGAGTGTCCGCAAGAGTTCGCTCGTCCGTTTTCGCGATCTGCCCTTGCAGGCAGTAATACTCGAAGTCCCGTCCGATATGTGGCTTGAGCAGGGACAGGGGAAAATGCCGATTGCGATTCGTACCGGCCGCCTGATTGCCGCTCCAGGTCAGACCGATGCGTGGCTTGGTCTTGGGGCCCAAGCGGGACTCCCATTCGGAAACCTTCGCCGGTTCGCTGCGCAGATAAGGTACCTTGGAGGGTATGCTGGCGAGTGTGGTTCCGAACGCCAATGGCAGACTCATCAGCGGGCATTGAAAGTCGCAGCGCGGCACCGGGCCTCCAAAGGCGAGCACGCGCTCGACGCCGCTCAAGGTCTTGCACAAATCCACGAGTGGTTCCGGCACCTCGAGAACGACCTGCGCGCCGAGCGCGGCAACCATCTCGACGTACCGGCAGAACTGGAGGCTGTCGCCGAGCCCCTGCTCCCCATACAGAAAGATCGTCTTGCCTCGAATGGTTTCGGCGCCCAACCACAACGGTGCCTCGAAATCGCGCTTTTCAGCGAAACAATGTCCGCCCTCGGCACGCCAGCGCCACTCAAAGTGGCGCCAACCCTTCTCGTAGTCGCCTTTGCGCAACTGCGCCATCGCCAGGTTGTAATAGGCTTCGTCGAGTTCCGGGTCCAAGGCGATGGCTTGCTCGTAACAGGCCGCCGCTTCGTCTCTGCGATCGAGTTCGCCCAACACCGTTCCTCGATTCACGAACGCCTCGGGATAATGAGGCTTGGCTGCGATTGCACTGTCGAAATTGGCGAGAGCACCGGTCGGATCCTTGAGCGCTTTCAGCAAGGTTCCTCGATTGAAGTGGGCCTCTGCATACCGGGGATTGACGCCGAGCGCATGATCGTAGCTCGCAAGCGCGTCGGAGAAACGGCCCAAGCGATGAAGGAGGACACCCCGATTATTGCAGGCGATCGCATCGCGCGGGTTGAGTTCGATGGCTCGGTCGTAGCTCGCGAGGGCCGCTGTATCGCGCCGCAGTTTCTGCAGGACGTTCGCCCGACCGGCATGTGCCTGAGCAAGGTGATCGTTGAGGGCGATCGCGCGCTCGAAGCTCCCCAGAGCGGGATCCCAGCGCTCTAGTTCGACGAGCACGGTCCCCCGATTCGCGTGGCAGGCGGCATCGCCGGGGTTCAATGCGATCGCAGCATCGTATCCGTCGAGAGCGGCACTCCAATCCTTGCGCTCCTGCAGGAGGGCCGCTCGAGCAAATTGCGCCTGAAAATGACGAGGATCGTGAGTGATCGCGGCCTCGAGACCCGTGAGTGCTTCATCTCGGCGGCCAAGTCCGATCAATAACAGAGCGCGATTCGCATGGGACAGCGCATCGCCCGGGTCGATGGCGAGTGCGCGCTCGTAACTCGCCAGCGCATCTGGAATCCGCCCCATGAGCCCGAGCGTGACGGCTCGGTTGCAATAGGCATGGGCATGATCGGGCACGAGCGCAATCGCGCGATCGTAGGCAGCGAGGGCAGCCGGATAATCGGCATGGTCTTTCAAGGCATTGGCGTGGCGGTAATGCGCCAGCGCGGCATCCGGATTGGAGGCAATGATCGCTTGGAAGAGCGCAATGGATTCTGCGGTTCGACCCTGCTGATGAAGGGCGCGGGCATTCTCGATGGCCACGTGCAGTGAGTCGGTGCGTGACTCTTTCGGTGGGTTTTTCAGCAAGGAAAAGAATTTCAGTGCCATGGGGTGTCATGCAACGTAAATGTGGTCCGGCGGCAAACACGCCCGACGCCGCTCGTCGATCGCGGCGTAGGCCGCCTCGAGTTTGCGGGTGAAGCGCTCCGCGTCGAACAAGGGACTCGTCGAGCGATTGGCGGCGAGCGCGCTGCGGATCCGAGTCAGCTTGTCGGCATTCGTGGCGAGATCGACGGCAACGTCCTCGTAGGCTTGGCGGGTGTCGGTCACGAGTTCCGGTAACCCGATCGCATGCAGCAGGCTCGCAGCGATTCGCGCCGCGAATGCCTCGCCGGCGAGAGTCAGCACGGGCAGCCCCGCCCACAATGCGTCGCTCGCGGTGGCGCCCGCGTTGTAGGGCAGCGTATCTAGGAAAAGATCCGCGGTACGGTAGCGCGCAAGGTACTCCGCAGGCGGCAGTCGGGGCGCGAATACGAGACGCCTAGGGTCGATTCCGTGCCGCGCAGCGTGTGCGCGCAAATTGCTCTCGACCGCTGCATCGCCGGCGACGAGCATCAGCACCGACAGCGGGACTCTCTTCAGGATGCGCATCCACGAAGCGAAAGTCTGCGGCAAGATCTTGTAGCTCGTGTTCATGCAGCAGAAGACGAAGCCGAACTCGGGCAGCCCGACATCCGCGCGCTTGAACTTCCGGTCCGAAATCGCACGATGTTTGTCGTTGACCTGAAAGCTGTCCGGCATGTAGATCACTTTCTCGGCGAAGAAGCCCTCGCTGCGCGGGGTTATCACGGTGCGGTCGGCAATGATGTAATCGATGTAGTCCGCGCCCATCGAGCCTAGATACCCGAGATAATTGACCTGCACCGGAGCGGCGCGCAGCGCGAACACGGTGGTTCTATTGTTGTGCGTGTAGCCGCCGAGGTCGATCGCGATGTCGATCCCCAGGCTGCGGGCGAGCATGGCGATGTCCCGGCTCGATTTCTGCTCTACGTCGATGAAGCGGTCGAAGGCGCGTGCAAGGCGGCGTCGCGGCTCGTCCTCGGTTTCTGGACCGAAGGCGAAGCCGAAGATCTCGAAACGCGAACGGTCATGAAGCTCGATCAGTTCCGCCATCAATCGCGCCGTCGGGTGCTCGCGGAAATCCGCAGAAAAATACGCCACGCGCAGCCTTCCGTCTCGTGCACGCGGGCTGATCGGCCCGAGGGAGTCATCCGGTGGGCATGATTGACGCACCCAGATTCGGGCCGCCTCGAGTTGTAACCGGGGCGAATCGACGAGAGCCAATAAATTGAACGGATGCGAGGTCGGTCTGCCGTTTTCGATTCCCGCGACGATTTCCGCGAGCAAGGAATCGAGTTGCCGCCAGTCGCAGATCTGCAGGTCCGTTTCGACGCGGGCGCCGGCGACGAAGTCAAGGTTCGGCGCGAGCGCCGCGGCCCGCGCATAGTCGGCGGCGGCGGCATCGAATCGTTTCAGCGAGCGCAACAGGTAGGCCCGGTTGAAGTACGCCTCGACGAAGTCGGGCTTGACGGCGATGGCCCGGTCGTAGCTTGCTAGGGCCTCATCGGCGCGGCCGAGATCGAGCAGAGCGATGGCGCAGTTCGCATAGGCTTCGGCGTAATTGGGGTTCAGGGCGATCGCCCGGCCGTAGGCGGCGACGGCATCCTCGCGCCGATTGATCTCCTTCAGAGCATTGCCATGAAACAAGTGAACGACGGCGTCGTCCGGTCGCAGCGCGAGCGCTTGCTCGTAGGCACTCAAAGCCTCCGGGTATTGTCGCAGCAGGAACAACATATAGGCGCGATTCGCGTGTGCGTCCGCGTGATCGGGCCGCGCGGCAATGACCCGCTCATAGCCCTCGATTGCGGTCGCCCATTGCCCGACTTGCTGCAGCAACAACGCTCGCCTGTACTGGCCTTGGACGAAAGCCGGGTTGATCGCAAGCGCTTTGTCGTAGTTCTCGAGCGCTTCGCCCGTCCGGCTCAAATCACGGTAGGTTTCGGCAAGACTGTAGTAGGTGATCGGGTCCTGCGGATTGAGTGCGACCGCTCGGGAGAAACTGTCTAGCGCGTCGTCGAAGCGACGCAGTTGTTTGAGGGCGAGACCGCGATTGCAATGCGGGCCCGAATCCTCGGGACGAGCGGCAATCGCACGCTCGAAGTATTCCACCGCTTTGGGCAGTTGTTTGCTCTGCCCTGAAATCACACCCAGCGCATTCAGCGCTGCGAAATTACCCGGTTCTGCGGCGAGAATTTCTTCATATCGCTCGCAGGCAGCGCTCAACTGCCCCTGCTGATGCAAGGCCTGCGCAGCGGCGAGACGCTGCTCCAGCGTCAGGGGGCTTGCGGCATTCATCGTCTGGTCTCCGTCCGCACGAGCAGATGTTCCGGTGGCAAGTCCGACAGGTGGCGGGCGTGGATCTCGGTATAGGCTGATTCCAGGTGTCTGGTCAGCAAGCGCGTGTCGAACAGGGGCGTCGTTAGTCGGTTGGCTGCCAGCTTGGCGCGTATCGCGGTCAGTTGCTGCGGGTTCTCGGCCAGGCGCACGGCCAATGTCTCGTACTCCTCGTCGGTGTTGGCGACCAGTTCGGGCAGGCCGATCGAGTGCAGGAGACTGGCTGCGACCCGACCGGCGAATGCAGAGCCGATCCGCGTGACGATCGGTAACCCCGACCACAAGGCATCGATCGCCGTGGCGTGTGCATTGTACGGCAGGGTATCCAGCGACAAATCCGCGAGCCGCAGTCTCGCCAGGTGGTCGGGCAGAGAAGGCATGCGGTCCGCGAAGATGAGTCGGTCCGCCGCGACACCCCGCCGAACGGCTTCGCGTTTCAGGTTATCGGAAGCCACCCGATCGATCTGTGCGAGCCACAGCACGCTGCGTTCGACACGCCGTAAAATACGCATCCAGCCGTCGAAGGTCGGCGGCGTGATCTTGTAGCTGTTGTTGAAGCAGCAAAATACGAAGCTTTCTTCCGGGAGCGCGAATTCAGCGCGGGCATACACCCGGTCCGAGATCCGGCGGCTGGTATCATTCGGCAGATAGCTGTACGGCAGAGCGATGATCTTCTCCGCGTAGTGCTCCCGTTGCGACTCCGGAATGACGGTCGTATCCGCGATCAGGTAATCCATGTAATCCGTCCCCAGCGTCCCGGCGTAGCCTAGATAATTAACCTGGATGGGCGCGGCCCGCAGTGCAAAGACGCCCGGGCGCGACTCTGAGGTATGTCCGGCCAGATCCACCGCAATATCGACATTCGATCGTCGTACCAACGACGCGATGTCCGTGTCCGTCATCGCACTCACGTCGATGAATTCGTCGAACGACTTTTCCAGGCGTTCTCGCATCGCATCTTGTGTGTCGGGTCCAAACGAAAATGCGGTGGTGTGGAATCTGGATCGATCGTGGCACTCGAACAACTCGGCCATCAGAATGCTGACTGCGTGTTCGCGAAAATCCCCGGAGAAATAGCCGATGTGGATCTTCGCTCCACCGGGACGCTTCGCCAAAGCCGGAAGCGTAAGATTCGCCGGATGTTCGCGACGCGTGTAAAGCTCGGCCGCTCGCCGGTGCAGCGGGGGCTCATCGAGTAAGGCAAAAATTTGCCACGGATGCGCCACCGGGACCCCATTTTGGATGGCCGTGGCCAGTTGCTCGCAATCCGTCGAAAAATCCGTCCAGTCGCAGAGACTCATTTTCGCGTGGCGGCGACTGCCGAGAAGAAAGGGGTGCAACCGATCGAGTGCGACCGCCGCATCGTAACTGGCCATCGCCGCCGCCGTTTGGCGCGTGCGCGCGAGAGCTTCCGCACGGTTGAAATGCGCTTCGACCGATCCGGGCGCCAGTGATATTGCCCGGTCGAGACTCGCCAGACCGGCCGACTCCTGTTTTAGTTGCACGAGGAGTCGCCCACGATTGCAATGGGCATCGGCGTACGAGGGATCCAATTCGATCGCCATGTCATAGCTGCTCATCGCGCCCCGCGCATCACCGAGCTTTTGCAGCAGGACACCGCGATTGAAGTACGCCACCGGAAAGGCGGGAGCTGACCGGATGCTCCGATCGTAGCTCCTCAACGCTTCATCCCAGCGCATCGAGTCCTTCAGCAAGGTCCCGCGGTTGCAGTGAGCTTCCGCATAGTCTGGATGGATCGCAATTGCTGCATCGATGCTCGCCAGAGCTTCCTCCGGTCGCTCCAGTTTGCGCAGCAGCTCCGCGCGATTGTAATGACTGAAGGCGTCGTTTGGGTCGAGATCGATCGCCCGATCGCAGCTTGCGAGTGCTTCGTCCAGCCGGTCGAGTCGCTGCAGGACGACGGCACGATTGCAATAAGCGTACGCATAGCCGGGGTCGAGGGCGACGGCGCGATCATAGCTCGCGAGGGCATGCTCGAGTTGCCCGGTGTCCTTCAAGAGGTTGCCGTACTTGAAATGCGCCTTGGCGAACGACGGATATGCTGCGCTGAGACGCGCGTAGGATTCGAGCGCATGTTGTCTATCTCCCCGCCGTGCGGCGGCGTCCGTTGCCGCGATGAGTGCATCGATCTCGGCAGCCTCCGATGCTCGAGGCGGGGCATCGTCCGCCCCCCGACTGGGTGCGGCGCGGCGTTTCGATCGGAGAATTTCCAGCAGACTGAACGCCATGAACAGGTCCTCGAGTATCGTTGCAATTCGCAGCGGGATCAGCCCGAGCCTGTGCAAGCGCGTGCCCGTGACACCTCGTGGCTCAGCACGTCCTCCAGCGCGCGGACGGCGGTACTGTCACGGAACAAGAGTTCTCGTCGTTGGCCGATTGCAGATCGCAACGATCGGCGTTTCGTCGCGTCACGAGCGAGCTCGACCGCCTTGTCGACGAACTCTCGCTGCGTCCTCGCAATCAGAGTCGGTAGGTCCAGCCTGCGCAAAAGCGCGCTCGCGAGTCGGCCGCGCATGAATTGCCCCTCGTAGGCGAGTACCGGCAAGTCGCATTGCAGTGCTTGGATTGCCGTATTGAAGCCGGAAAATTCCAGGGTGTCGACCAGGCAGGCCGATTGACGCATCAGGGCGAAGTAGCGGCCGCGGTCCAGGTGGGGGATGAATCTCACGCTGGCGTCGAAGTTCAAGTCCGCTCGCTCGAAGGCGGTCCGCAGGCGAGCCTCGAGCACCCTGTCCATGTTGGCAAGATGGCTGCGGAAGAACACCAGTAGCCCACGGCGCTTGCCGAATAGCGGCTTTTTCAAGCCTTTTGCGATCGAAACCCACACATCATCGAAGAGTGGTGAGTACTTGAATGGCGTACCCGGACAAAGGAGGAGAGGCTCGTCGACAGGCAGGTCGAGAGAGGTGAGGTCGAGAGCCGTATGTTGAGGGTCGAGCGGCTCCACGTAAACACCAAAATTCGGCAGCCGTATCAAGCGCTCGCTGTAATGAAGTTCGGCCCGTTCGGGCTCCAGCAACTCTCCCGACAGGTAGATGTCCATCGTCGGGAAGCCCGTGGTCTCTGGGTGGCCCCAGGCCACGGCCTGCACCGGAGCCAGTCGCAGAGCGGCAAGCTGCTGGGTCAATGGATCCATTCCAATGGACGGGTAGAGCAGCACGTCGAGTTTTCTTGCCTCGATCGCGTGCACCCAGTCTGCGAGGTTCCGAGGGCCGTCCTCGAGCTCCGTGACCAGATCGCGCACCCGCCGAGTCTCATCGTCCGCATCCGGATTGAGTTGGAATAGAAATAGATCGAACTTGTTCCGGTCGAGTTGATGAACCCAGCCCTTGGTGATGGCATGCCAGACGGAATGTTCCTTGATGTGGGGCGAAGCGATGCCGAGCCGGATTCGATCCGGGGGCAAGGAGTTTGTGCGCCCGCCTGTGCCTGCAGCGGCAGGATCGTCCGTGACCGCATGCATGGTCGCCATGACCCGGGCGCACAATCTGCCGTAGCGGATCAAGAGATCGCGGTTATTGAACGGATGGTAAGCGAGCGTAAAAGGTTGCAGGACGCCGAGCGCGAGATGCGGCTCCTTGACTTCGGTAAGATGTCTTGCACACCAGGTGTCGATCTCGTTCAACGAACTGCTGAACGCTTCTCGCGACTCCGTCACCTGCAAAGCATCCTCGTAGACCATTCGCAAGGGCGCGAGCGCGAGCACCCAACGAGCGACGAGGTTGAAGGGTTCCGCTTCGATGGCGCGCCGCAGTCGATCGCATGCCTCGTCACAGTAGCCATTGGCCAGCAGGACGAAAGCGGACTGACAAAGAACCTGCGGCGGCGCGCCGAGTGTCTCAGCATGTGGCGCGCCCGGGCTCTCCGCCGTTTGACGTTCGCCGATGGCGAGGAGGCTCTGCGCCAGACGTGAGTGTATTTCATCGGAGTCCGGGTCGGCGTCGGACGCACGCTCCAAGATCTTTGCAGCCTCTCCATGATCCCCGAGTCTCTGCAGGGCGGTGCCGAGGTTCAGCAGTGCGGTCGTCGAGTCGGGCTGCAGTATGAGGGCCACCCGAAACCATTCGCAGGCCGAGCTCAGGCGACCCTCGCTCAGGTAACTTACCCCTAGATTCGCCATCGCAGCATGGTCGCGAGGGCTGATGACGAGCGCTCTGGCGATCAGCTGCTGGGCAAGCGAGTACCGTCCCTGCTGGAGAGCGATTACACCGAGAAGGTGCGTCGCATCGAAATGTGCGGGATCATGCGCGAGGATTTGACGATAAATGACGGCGGCCTCATCGAGGCGAGTTTCCGCATGGAGTTGTCCTCCGTACGCCATCAAGGCGCTCGTGTCGACCGGTCTGGTTCGCAGCACGGCGCTCGTCACGACGGACTGCCCTCAATGGGCAGGTTTGGATTCTGAGGATTTCGGACGGGGTTTCGAGGCGCTCTGGATCCGCTGCAGCAGGTCATACGAGAAGGCTTTGACGAAGGAATCCGGATACCCGTGCGCGCTCATGCCCTCGCGCACCCGAGCGGCGAGTCTTGCCCGCCGGTAAATGCTCAATTTCGTCGACTGGCAAAAGGCCTTGGTTTGCTGATCGATTTGGCGGTTGAGTTTTTCAGCACGCTGTGCGATGTTCTTCGCCCCCGGACCGGGGGCCGCCGGGAGGTTTTTCTTGACCTCCGCCACGATCCAGTCGGCAAACCGATCGACTTCGGGTGTGCTCAACAGTTTCTCAAACATGACGCTGAATCCTCGGAAGATGTAGATGCTGATGCCGTCGCCGCAATCTGCGCGCTCTATTTGCCTTAATCTAGCACAGACCCGAGGAGCCTAATATGCGCGCCGGAGCGCGATCGCCGAAATGCGCCAAACGCGTCACGCTTTCGTTCCCGAGGCGCCGAGCATCACCGGGATTCGGCCGTGAGGCAAAACATGTCTTCTAGCGATCTGGCTCTGCGGCGTCTCGCAACGCGCCTCGGTCGCCGTCTGCGAGCGAGCGGTAAATCCGTGACGACGGCCGAGTCATGCACTGGCGGATGGATCGCCAAGGCCCTCACCGATGTCGCGGGCAGTTCGCAGTGGTTCGGCGCAGGCTTCGTGACCTACAGCAATGCCGCCAAAGAGCGCTGCCTCGGAGTGCCGGGCGCCGTGCTGAAATCCCGGGGTGCGGTCAGCGAAGAGGTCGTGCGGGCGATGGCCAAAGGCGCGCTGGCGCAAGCGGGTGCCAACTTTGCCGTATCCGTCAGTGGCATCGCTGGGCCCGACGGCGGCGTTCCCGGCAAACCGGTAGGCACCGTGTGGTTTTGTTGGGCCTTCCGCCGCGGACGCGGCGTCCGCTACGTAACGGCGCTGCGTCGATTTCGCGGCGATCGCGAGGCGGTGCGCCGCAAGACCGTGCAAGCGGCGCTGCGCGGCTTGCTCACGCTGTGAACGAGGAGGCATCAGTGTCCGCCGTGCCGCTGCGTTTGTTCTACGCGCTCTTGCCTAGCCGCGCCGAGCGCGAGGCGCTGGCGCGCTTCGCCGTGGCGCGGGAAGCCGAGCTCGGGGCAAGTCGCGTGCCGGCGGAAAACTATCACGCCACGATTGCCTTCGTGGGCATGGTCCCGGCTGAGCGATTGGCTACACTGCTGCGCATCGGCGCGGAAGCTCAGGTGGCGCGCTTCTCCTTGAGCTTCGATGCGCTGGACTATTGGCCGAAACCCGAAGTCATCGTCGCCGCGGCGCGCGCGATTCCGCCTCCCTTGCATGCGCTCTGGGAGCATTTGCATGCCAGGCTCGCCGCTGCTGACTTCAAACTCACGCCGAAGCGTCTGCGTCCTCATGTGACGCTCGCGAGGAAAGTCGCGCAAGCGCCTGTACCGGCGGTGATGTCGCCGCTGCAATGGCAGGCGAATCAATTTTCGCTCGTGCGCTCGCTGGGCGGCGACACCCATTCGATCTATACAGTAGTCGATACCTGGCCACTACTGGATGAACGCTGAAACTTGCAAAAGCTCGCGAATCCATCGCATATGAGACGAGCGCGCCGCCGTAGATATGAAATAATACAGCGACACATCGTTGAGGAATCCCCATGGAAGAGAATCGCAAGAAGGCTCTCGCGGCCGCGCTGAGTCAAATCGAAAAACAATTCGGCAAGGGCTCGGTCATGCGTCTTGGCGACGCGGGCGCGACCTACGAGGTCGACACGATACCGACGGGCTCCTTGGGGCTCGATATCGCGCTCGGCGTCGGTGGCATCCCGCGCGGCCGGGTCATCGAGATCTTCGGTCCCGAGTCCTCCGGCAAAACGACGCTGACGCTGGCGATCATCGCCTCTGCCCAGAGTCATGGCGGCACGGCAGCATTCGTCGACGCGGAACATGCACTCGATCCGGTGTACGCCGAGAAACTCGGTGTCAAAGTCAACGATTTGCTGGTATCTCAGCCCGATACGGGTGAGCAAGCCCTCGAGATCACTGACATGCTCGTGCGCTCCGGCGCGGTCGACGTCGTCGTGGTCGACTCGGTGGCCGCCCTGACGCCGAAAGCGGAAATCGAGGGTGAAATGGGCGATCAGCACATGGGACTGCAAGCGCGCTTGATGTCGCAGGCGCTGCGCAAGCTCACCGGCAACATCAAGCGCTCGAACACGATCGTGATCTTCATCAACCAGATTCGCATGAAGATCGGCGTGATGTTCGGCAACCCGGAGACGACGACCGGCGGCAATGCGCTGAAATTCTACTCCTCCGTTCGCATGGACATCCGCCGCATCGGAGCGATCAAGAGTGGCGAAGAGGTCGTCGGCTCGCAGACGCGCGTCAAGGTCGTCAAGAACAAGGTCGCGCCGCCGTTCAGGGAAACCGAATTCGAGATCATGTACGGCACCGGTATATCGAAGGAGGGAGAGCTGATCGAGCTCGGAGTGCTGCACAATCTGGTCGAGAAATCCGGCTCCTGGTACAGCTACAAGGGCGAGCGTATCGGCCAGGGCAAGGACAATGCCCGCACCTTCCTCCAGCAACATGTCGAAATCGCGAAGGATATCGAGCAGCAGATCCGCGCCAAGCTGATCCCCGAGAAGGCCACGATGAATCGCGGCGGCGAGGCTAAGGAGGCCTGAGGCCTGAAGCTCAAGTCCATAGAGCCCCTGGATGCGCGTGCTGCGCGGGTCGCCGCCCTGGACGCGCTCGCGCGTCGCGATCACGCCGCCGACGAGTTGCGCTGCAAGCTTCGAGGCAAAGGCTATGATGCCGGTGTAGTCGCCGAGGTGATCGAGCGCTTGGTCGCCGAGCACTTGCTGGACGATCGACGCTACGTGGATAATTTCGTGGGTTTCCATGCCGCGCGGGGTCAGGGGCCGCTGCGGGTGCGCGCCAAGCTGCGGCACATCGGGATTGCGGACGAGTTGGTCGAGGAGTGCCTCGCAGCATTCCCTGATTGGCTCGTCCAGATTCAGACGACGCGACGAAAGAAGTTTGGCGCATTGTTGCCGACCGATTACGCTGAGCGACAGCGTCAGGCGAGATTCCTGCGCTATCGAGGTTACACCGGTGCTCAGATACGGACTGCGACGGGCTTCGATACCGATATCAATGACGACACTGAAGACTTATGAAACGCGACGCTAAAATGAGATTCATGACGAGCTCGGAAATCCGAGCGAGCTTCCTCGAGTTCTTCCGCAAGAACGGCCACACCGTGTTGCCTTCCAGTTCGCTGGTACCCGGCACTGATCCGACCCTGCTGTTCACGAACGCGGGCATGGTGCAATTCAAGGATGTCTTCCTCGGCAAGGAGACGCGCGACTATAGCCGGGCGGCGACTTCGCAACGTTGTTTGCGGGCGGGCGGTAAGCACAACGATCTCGAGAACGTCGGGTATACGGCGCGGCATCACACGTTCTTCGAGATGCTCGGCAACTTCAGCTTTGGGGACTACTTCAAGCGCGAGGCGATCCATTTCGCCTGGAATTTCGTGACCGGCACCCTCGGGATCCCGAAGGAACGGCTCTGGGTCACGATTTTTCGCGACGACGACGAAGCGGAGCGCATATGGACGGAGGAGATCGGGATCGATCCGACGCGCTGCACACGATTGGGCGAGAAATCGAATTTCTGGCAGATGGGCGAAACCGGCCCCTGCGGTCCCTGTAGCGAGATTTTCTATGACCATGGTGCAGAGGTAGCGGGCGGCCCGCCGGGCTCGCCCGACGAGGATGGTGATCGCTACGTCGAGATCTGGAATCTCGTCTTCATGCAATACGATCGGTCGGCGGACGGTGTGCTCACGCCGCTGCCCAAGCCGTCCGTCGACACCGGTATGGGATTGGAGCGCGTCGCCGCGGTGATGCAGGGCGTGCACAGCAATTACGACATCGATTTATTCAAGGCGCTGATCCATGCGGCCGCCGCCGTCACCGGAACGGACGACCTCCAGTCTTCGAGCCTGCGGGTCATTGCGGATCATATCCGGGCAACCACGTTTCTCATCATCGACGGGGTCGTCCCCTCGAACGAAGGCCGCGGTTACGTGTTGCGACGCATTATTCGGCGTGCGATTCGACATGGGTACAAATTGGGCCAGATCCAGCCTTTTTTCCATCAACTCGTGCCCACGTTGGTCCGGGAGATGGGGGGGTATTTCACCGAGCTGGTCTCTGGCGAGACACGCGCTATCGAGATACTCAGTCAAGAGGAGGGGCGTTTCGCCGAGACTCTGGCGCGCGGCATGGCGCTGCTCGACGCGGAGGCCGCGAAGTTGACCTCGAACGTGATTCCAGGCGAGACCGTCTTCAAGCTCTACGACACCTACGGCTTTCCCGCCGACCTCACGGCAGACGTTGCTCGCGAGCGAGGCTTGTCGATCGACCAAGCCGGTTTCGACGCGGCAATGGAGGCGCAGCGGGCAAGAGCTCAGGCAGCTAGCAAATTTGGTGCCGACTTGCGCGACACGATCAAATTGGACGGCAAGACGAGCTTCTCGGGCTACGAGCGGCTTGCCGACGAAGGCGTGGTTACCGGTCTGATCGTCTCTGGGGAATTGGTGCCCGTCGTGACTGAGGGGCAAGCAGCCCAAGTCGTGCTCGACCATACGCCTTTTTATGCCGAAAGTGGTGGCCAAACCGGCGATGCCGGCATACTCATCTCGGGCAGGGCGAAGTTCGTCGTCACCGACACCCTCAAGGTCAGCGGATCGCACGCGCATATCGGCCGGCTCGAGTCCGGTGAACTGCGGCTCGGTGATCGACTCGAGGCGCGCGTCGACGCAAAGCGCCGCGCCGCGGTCGCCCTCAATCATTCCGCAACGCATTTGCTGCACGCTGCGCTCCGGCAGGTACTCGGCAAGCATGTCCAGCAGAAAGGTTCCTTGGTCGCACCGGATCGTCTGAGATTCGATTTTTCGCATGGACAGGCAGTGACGCCGGCCGAGTTGCGGCACGTCGAGCAACTCGTCAATGACGAGATTCGTCATAACGTCGCCGCCGAGACACGACTCATGGCCTTCGACGATGCAGTCGCTGCTGGCGCCATGGCGCTGTTCGGCGAGAAATATGAGAGCCAGGTGCGCGTATTGTCTCTCGGTGATTTTTCGGTGGAATTATGTGGAGGCACGCACGTTTCCCGCGCCGGAGACATCGGCTTGTTCAAGATTGTGAGCGAGGGCGGAGTGGCGGCGGGGGTGCGTCGAATCGAAGCCGTAACGGGTCAGGCGGCCTACGAGTGGATCGTGCAAACCGAGCAGCTGTTGCGTGACGTTGCCTCGATGGTGCGCGGTGGCCGCGATGACGTCGAGTCCAAGGTACGCGAACTCATTGAGCGCTCGCGGCGCCTCGAGAAAGAAGTGCAGCAGCTCAAGGCAAAGTTGGCGAGCGGGCAGGGCGGAGATCTATCGGCGCAGGCAAAGGACGTTGGTGGAATCAAGGTCCTGGCCGCGAAAATTATCGATGCCGACGCTAAATCCTTGCGCGCTGCGGTCGATGACCTCAAAACGAAGCTGGGATCGTCGGTGATCGTGCTCGCAAGCGTGCAGGACGGGAAAGTCGTGCTCGTGGCCGGAGTTTCGGCCGATTTACTCGGTCGGCTCAAGGCCGGCGACATCGTCGGGGCGGTTGCCGCGCAGGTCGGCGGGAAGGGCGGCGGTCGTGCCGATTTTGCTCAGGCTGGGGGCACCCAGCCCGAAAATCTGGATCCTGCATTGGCTGCGGTCGAGGCGTTCGTTTCGAGCCGCCTAGCTCACTAGGCGGTTTATTGTCTCATCAAGTGTTTTATTCTCGTCGAGACAAATACCGGAAATTCGTGAGCCATTCTTGTATTCTCGGTTCCTTGGCTAAAGAAATTCGCTAGATCTGCGATAACTCTCGTAGAGCGAACGAATGTCTATTTGTGTTGCCGTAAATAACACGCGCAATTAGTCGAAATACCGCCAAGGAATCCAGGAGCTCAGGTATGTTGATATTGACCAGAAGGGTCGGCGAAACAGTCATGATCGGCAACGAAGTGACCGTTACCGTACTGGGCGTCAAGGGCAACCAAGTCCGCATCGGCGTCAATGCGCCGAAAGACGTCGCCGTACATCGGGAAGAAATCTACGAGCGCATCAAGCGCGAAGAGGACGGCGACGCCCAAGTCCCGCGAACGACGCTCAAGGTGACCGACCGCGCCTGATCTCGGATTTCGTTGCGATTCCGCATTAAGCTTTACGTTGCGAGGCCACCACGGGTATCATCCGCCGCTCCGAAGAAGGGCGCTGAGCCCTGCCGGAGAGGTGGCCGAGTGGTCGAAGGCGCGCCCCTGCTAAGGGCGTATGGGTCAAAAGCCCATCGAGGGTTCGAATCCCTCCCTCTCCGCCAATGGTTTTATGAAATCTATTCGGCTCGAGGTCATCAACCCACGCCGGTAGCGAAGCGGGATTCGAACCCGAGATATCAACAAGGGGGTTCGACGAGCCGCGGCGCAGCGGCGGCGAAGGACGCCGGAGCGCGAGCGACGGCGGTCCCGCAGGGACGAGGCGCGCAGCGCCGAGCCACCCCTCCCTCTCCGCCAATGGTTTTATGAAATCTATTCGGCTCGAGATCATCAACCCACGCCCGGTAGCGAAGCGGGGATTCGAACCCGAGATATCAACAAGCGGGTTCGACGAGCCGCGGCGCAGCGACGGCGAAGGACGCCGGAGCGCCAGCGACGGCGGTCCCGCAGGGAGGAGGCGCGCAGCGCCGAGCCACCCCTCCCTCCCCGAGATCGCGATGGTATCTAAGAGCCATTCTCGACGTCTGGGCGTCGCGATAGCGGCGGCCAGGGGTTGTGTTAATATGCGCCCCCCGCGACGCGGTAGGGCGGTTCTGGAGTAGCTGCCCGCAATCCACGTCCGCAGGGCAAGCAAGTTTTCCGTTGCGCCCGTAGCTCAGTTGGATAGAGCGCCTGGCTACGAACCAGGAGGTCGGGAGTTCGAATCTCTCCGGGCGCACCATAATTGTTCGGTTTGAGGACCATCCCCCGGTCTCGACCATTTGTCGTGTTAATTCGAACTCCCGACAGACAAAAAGCCGAGTTCGACAAATCGCCGCAGGCGATTTGGACG